>Ga0210400_10005179_pt1 | contig 11119 bp, 14 predicted proteins | sample IncBWH26MmetaG_FD_155456 | JGI IMG/M metagenome (GOLD analysis project Ga0210400, IMG submission 155456) | Forest soil microbial communities from Barre Woods Harvard Forest LTER site, Petersham, Massachusetts, United States - Inc-BW-H-26-M | ecosystem: Environmental > Terrestrial > Soil >...
ATGCGTCAGACCGTCTTCGCAACTTGGTCGAACAGATCGAACATGCCGATCAGGTTGGTTTGGATGTGTTTGGAGTCGGCGAACACCACCGTCGGGAGTACCTCGATTCCGCCCCCGCAGTCATTCTCGGTGCGGCGGCCGCGCGAACGCACCGCATCCGTCTCACGAGTGCTGTTACGGTTCTGAGCTCAGCCGACCCGGTACGGGTGTTTCAGAACTTCGCCACCCTCGATCTACTTTCCCAAGGCCGGGCGGAGATGGTGGTGGGCCGAGGTTCGTTCATCGAGTCTTTTCCGTTGTTCGGGCTGCAACTGAAGGACTACGACTCGCTTTTTGCTGAAAAGCTCGATCTGCTCCTGAATATCCGCGAGAACGAGCACGTCCACTGGTCCGGCCAACATCGGGCTGCCCTGACCGGCCAGGGCGTCTACCCGAGACCCGTACAGAATCCTTTGCCGATATGGCTGGGTGTTGGCGGGACTCCAAAATCGTTCGCTCGCGCCGGCGCGCTTGGTCTCCCTTTAATGGTCGCAATCATCGGCGGTGACCCGCGGCGCTTCCGGCCGCTCATCGATCTCTACCGAGAAACCGGCAAGCGATTCGGATTCTCCCCCGATCGACTGAGAGTCGGCGTACACGCTCTCGGTTATGTCGCACCTACGACGCAACAAGCCGCCGATGAATTCTTTCCAGGCTACGCCCGTGCGATCGCCTCTGTCGCAAAGGAGCGCGGATGGCCGGCCGTGACCCGCGCTGACTTCGACGCGCAGCGAGCCCCGGAGGGCGCACTGCTCGTCGGCGATGCCGAAGCAATAGTCGAGAAGATCGTTCGGTACCGAGAGGTGTTGGGCGGCATTTCGCGCCTCAGTTTTCAGATGAATGCAGCCTCTTTACCTCATGCGAAGCTCATGCGGGCCATCGAAGAGATTGGTACTCGCGTGGTACCGGCGCTGCGCGAACGACTGGCCAACGAACCGAACTTAAACGAGAGAGTCGCGCAGGCGGGCTAGTAATCGGATCCGCGAGATCTATGACGCGGCTCTAAACAATTTTGCAAGACTATCGATGTCGGCAGGACTGGCGTCGCCGATCACGAAATAGCGAAGCCCGCCTTGACTCCATGTTTCCATGTTAAACGGCATTTTTTTCGGCGAGAAAGTATTCTCTTCGATTCTGGCTGGTAATGACCGCTCCTGGAATACGAACACCGAAATATGGTGCTTCCGCACATCGTAAATGAGATGTGCGCCCGGCGTTTGATCAAGATAGGTCATCCGGCCGCCAAGCAAAGAGAACTCGGAGTTCTGGAGTTCCGGCAAATTGAACGCGAAGGGGATTTTTCCCTGGAACCAGGGCTTCACCGTATGCCGATCCGTGGAGATCACATCTACCGGGGATGAACTTGCCAGCGTCGCCACGTGCAAGTCTGCAATCTCACTGAAAACATGGTCTCTGCCGGATCGAGTTCCCAGATAGGCTGAAGTGAATGTCCCGACCACGAGAATGACTGCCGCTGCCGCCGCCGCCAACATCCATCCCAGACGGAAACTGCGCTGCGGCTTGGGTGCAATGCTCTGCTGCACCCGTTTCCGGAACTCAACAGTGGGAGTGAAACGTTTTCCAGCGACTTGAATCGCCCGCTTCATTTGTGCGCGCGTAAGGGCATCCGCCGAGCAAGATGGGCAGCTACGCAGGTGAGCGTCGAAGGCGCGCATCTCCTTCTCGGAAACCTCACCGTCGACGTAGCTGTCGAGTTTTTCCTTCCAGGACTCACAAACCATGGTTCGTCCCCTTTGCAATCGCCGGTGCACCCGATCCTTGTTGCAATTGGGGTCGCAGGCGATCACTCAGACTCGCTCTCGCGCGCGATAAACGCGACATCACCGTGCCTATTGGAACGGAAAGCGTTTCGGCAATCTCCTGATAGGACATCTCCTCCACCTCGCATAAAAGGAGGATCTCCCGGAAATACACCGGCAGCTCATCGATCGCAGCCTGCAGCAGTTCGCGGTTCGAGCGTTCAAATAGAAGCGTTTCTGGAGTGTCGCGTTCAACCGCCACTTCAGATCCTTCCTCCTCGGCATCGAGAGCTACAGTCGTTGTCACTTTCAGCCCCTTGCGAGAGGTCAAGAACGTATTACGCAAGATGCGATACATCCAGGCCCGGAAATTGGTCCCTAACCGGAATGACGAGAAGCCTTTCAACGCCTTAGCGTATGTTTCCTGAACCAAATCTTCGGCTTCTTCACGATTCTGTGTGAGCCAGCGAGCGAAGTTGTACAACTGATCGAAGAGCGGCATTGCCAATTCTTCGAACGAATCGGGTTGAAGGTCCGCTCCGGACACGCCTACATGGTAAAACATCGGTATCCTGGATTTATTCCCTCAAGAACAATTTGTTTGGGGAATTGAAGCGCAGGAAACGCCATTCCGCGTATTTTTTCTCCCGTCGTCCTGTTGTCATGCAGCGATTAGCGGCAGCTAGCCGCTTCATAGAGAGTCTTCGCCGCAACCTCAATGGAATGCTCGACATCCCGCATATCGATCACCGGAACTTTGCATGTTCGGAGAATCGCAAAAAGGAGGTTCCATTCTCCTTATGTTCGCTTATACGGGATCGGATAGCGGACGCCCGGGAAAACGGTCAGCCAAGAGAAACTAAAAAAAGAGCTTGACATGCGCAGTAGTGTTATAGTTAACTACATCACTAGATATGGCATGGACGGTCATCCGCAGCTAAGTAGCGAGGAAGACCGAAAGTAAGGAAGCTTAAGGAGAATGAACATGAAATCCCTTCGTTTTATGCTGTTCGTTGTTCTGTTATCGCTCTCCACCGCCGCTTTCGCGCAGTCTGACGCGCTAAAGTCCTCCGTAGCTCCTGCGCCGTCCGAGGCGCAGAAGTCCTTCACAACCCTGAAAAGTCTGGCGGGAGAGTGGGAAGGCAGCGTCACCGTTCCGGAGGCGCCGCAGATGTCGGGTGCCAAGATGCACCTCTCGCTGCGCGTGACTTCGCGGGGGAATGTCCTCGTGCATGAGTTTCAAGAAGCGGGAACGCCGCTGGATGCCACAAAGTACGATCATCCGGTCACGATGTTTTACCTCGACGGAGACCAGATCACACTGGTTCACTATTGCGACGCGGGGAACCGGCCGCGCATGACCGGCAAGATGTCGCCCGACGGCAAGACCGTCGAGTTTGAGCTCAAGGACATCAGCGGGAGCACTGAATACCACATGCACCATTCGGTAATCTCCATGATCGACGCCAACCATCACACCGAGGACTGGACCTTCATGATGGGAGACAAACCGATGCACGCGCACTTCGACCTGACGCGGAAGAATTGACGCCGCATTGAATCGATCGAAGATTGCCCTTTAGAGAAATTCGCAGGCAGCCAGCGGCTTCGAGGAGATTGACGTGACCATAAACCCGAGAGCTATTTTTCAACGGAATGAACGACACGAAGGCGTCCTCAACATCAATATTTACCTGTTGCGGCTGCTCTATGTATTGATGTTCTTCGTGTTGGGCAGAATCACCTGGACGCACGTCCTTACCCACCAGGGACCCTGGGAGCCAACGAATGCCGTGGAGTGGTGTGTGTGGACGGCGTTCGCGACTTTGGCGGGCATAGGAATCATCCGCCCCGTGAAGATGCTGCCCATCGTGCTGCTGGAAATATTTTACAAAGTCCAGTGGCTCATTCTGGTGGCGTACCCACTGTGGTCAAAGGGCACGCTCGCGGGTTCGCCTGCGGAAGACATCACCACGCAGTTCTTATGGGTGATCTTGCCCATCGTTGCGGTGCCGTGGGGATACGTGTTTGTGAATTATTTTTACAAACCCAGATTTTACAAAACCACGAAAGTAGAACCAGTTCTTTCGTAGCAGTGCTTGGAAACCTTTATGGATCGTGAGTGGAACGACAGTCAGCCGATTTACCGCCAGCTTCGCGACCGCGTCGTCGCCATGATACTCGACGGCGTGCTCAAAGAAGGCGATCCCCTGCCGTCCGTGCGCAATGTCGCGGCCGAATATCGGGTCAATCCGCTCACGGTTCTGAAGGGTTATCAACAACTGGTCGACGAGCAACTGGTCGAGAGCAAGCGAGGTCGCGGCATGTTTATCAATGTGGGCGCGCGCAACCTGCTGTTGCAGGGCGAGCGCCAGAAGTTTCTTGCGGAAGAATGGCCCAGGGTCTATGCAACCATCGAGCGGCTCGGACTGAGGGCGGAAGAACTGCTGGAAGCGGCCACTAACGGCCGGTCGTCGCACGAAACAAAACGGCCGAAAACCGACGAGCAGGAGCGCTGAACCCATGGCATGCATAGAAGCACGCGAACTCCGAAAGGCTTTCGGCACCACCGTCGCTCTAGACGGCGTGAATTTGCGAGTCGAAGAGGGCCGCATCCTCGGAATCATCGGTCCTAACGGCGCAGGCAAGAGCACCGCCCTCAACGCGATTCTTGGCCTTACCGAATATCAGGGAGAACTGAAAGTGCTGGGACGGGACCCCCGGACCGAGCGCGATCAACTCATGCGCGATGTCTGCTTCATCGCCGACGTCGCCGTCCTGCCGCGCTGGATCAGGGTTTCGCAGGCGCTCGAATACGTTGCGGGCGTGCATCCGCGCTTTGATCGCGCGAAGGCGGAAGGATTTCTTGGGAAGACAAACATCCGCAGCGCCACCAGGGTCAGGGAATTGTCGAAGGGCATGGTGACCCAGCTGCATCTCGCTCTGGTCATGGCCATGGACACTCGGCTGCTGGTGCTCGACGAGCCGACGCTTGGCCTCGACATCCTCTATCGCAAGCAGTTCTACGATTCGCTGCTGAACGATTACTACGATCGCCGCCGCACTATCGTGCTCACGACCCATCAGGTGGAGGACGTGGAGAACGTGCTCACCGATCTGATTTTCATCAACCGCGGGCGCATCGTACTCGAATGCAGCATGGAAGAATTCGAGTCGCGCTATCTGGAGGTGACCGTGCGTCCCGAGCAGATCGCCGCAGCGCGAGCGCTCAAGCCGATTCACGAGCGCCAGGTGCTCGGCCGCAGCAAACTGCTGTTCGACCGGGTCGGTCGTGAGCAACTCGGCGCGTTTGGCGAGGTGCGCACCCCGAGTATCGCGGACCTGTTCGTTGCCGTCTTGGCAGATAAGCCAGGCATCCAGGCCGGCCAGGCACAAGGAGCAGCCCGATGAATACGCAATCGAATCCCGAGCCGGAGTCGCACCTGGACTCGCAGGGAACGGCGCCTGCGGCCCTCTCGAAGACGCGTCCGCTTTACTGGTCGGTCCGGCGCGAATTGTGGGAGAACCATTCGCTCTATATAGCACCCTTGGCCGTCTCTGCCGTGTATCTGCTGGGCCATGTGATCAGTGTGATTTGGCTGCCGAACAGCATGCATGGAATTTGGATGCCCAACATGCGTGAACTGCCGATGCTCCCCGCCGCAAGTCAGCGCATCGAGCTTGCCATGGCGTACACCCACGGGGCCATGCTGCTTATGCTGGTCGGGTTCATCGTCGGGATCTTCTACTCGCTCGAAGCGCTGCACGGCGAGCGTCACGATCGCAGCATCCTGTTCTGGAAGTCACTGCCCGTTTCCGATCTTACGACGGTGCTCGCGAAGGCGAGCATTCCGCTCGTGGTTCTGCCGGTCCTCGTGTTCGCGATCACTGTGATCCTGCAACGGATTATGTGGCTGCTAAGCCTGGCGGTCCTGGCGGTGACCGGTGCGGGTGCCGCGACACTGTGGACGGGGCTGCCATTGTTCGAGATGGAATTGGTGACGCTTTACGGTACGGCCGTGCTTGCTCTATGGCATGCCCCCATCTACTGCTGGTGTCTGCTGGTCTCCGGCTGGGCGCGGCGCGCGGCATTTCTGTGGGCTGTTTTACCGCCGCTCGCGCTGGCCGCCGTGGAAAACATAGCTTTCCACACTACGTTCTTGGGCTCGCTCCTGCAAAACCGATTGTTTGGATTTGAGGCGGCCGCTTTCGACCTTAAGGACAAGAATGGTGTCCCAATCGATGCGCATTTTATTCCGCTGACACAACTCGCTCCGGGAAGATTTCTCAGTAGCCCGAGTCTGTGGTTAGGGCTAGTCGTCGCTGCTGCACTGCTCGCGGCAGCGGTGCGGCTGCGGCGGTATCGGGAGCCGATCTGATGCGTATGGAATCTTCATTCATTCAGCTCGCGCCGGGAGAAAGGATTATGAGCACAGCTACATTGACAAACAAGTTGCAGTTGAGTTCCGTTGCAGACTCCGCCTTGAAAGCAGCCGCCGGGTTTTGGTTTCTGGTAGCTGTCATCGGCCAGTGGGCCTTCCTGTACTACCTTGTGGCGTTCTACGGCCCCTCGACTTTTAGAGGAAATTTTCAGGCCTGGACCAGGAACACCTTTCTCCGGATGTCGTACGTCCGCGGCGATACTGCTGGAAATCTCGCGTTCGCCGCACATGCTTTGCTGGCCTCGGTCATAGCGTTCGGCGGAGCGATCCAACTGATTCCGCAGATACGCACTCGCGCCATTTCCGTGCATAGGTGGGTCGGCCGGGTGTTCTTCGTAACGGCGTTAGGCTTGAGCGCCTCCGGTCTCTATATGGAATGGGTGCGCGGCGACCACGAAAACATTGTCAGCGCTCTCGCTATCAGTCTCAACGCTGTGCTCATCATCCTGTTCTGCGTTCTGGCTTGGCGCTCGGCTCGTGCGCATGAGATCTCCACGCATCGCCGTTGGGCACTCCGCGCCTATCTTGTAGCGAATGCGCAATGGTTCACGCGTGTCGGGTTTCTCGCATGGATGATCATCCGGGGCGCGTTGGGAGGCCGGGAAAGCCTCGACGGGCCATTCGCAAGCTTTCTGGATTTCGGCTGCTACCTGGTGCCCCTCGCCGTTCTTGAGCTCTACCTGCGCGCAAAGGAAAGCGGTACTCCCAACGGACGATTTGCCATGGCTGGAAGCCTGGCAGTACTCACGGTTCTTATGGGCGTCGGAATATTCGGCATCGCCACGTTCATGTGGTTGCCTTTGCTAGAAGGGACACTGAAATGAAAGAACGGCTTGCGGAAGCATCACCACGTTTCAAAGCCAGCATCACCGGTGGTTTTTATTTGGTCACCATAGTGATGGGACTAGTCGTCCTCTTCGCCCACGGCCGGCTGGGCTTGGTGTTCGATCTCATTGCGTGCGTTGGCTATATCGCTGTGACGGCTCTCTTTTATGAGTTGAGCAGGTAAGCAGGGAGCCTTCGCTCTGCTCGCGGCAGCGGCGTGAACGTTAAACGACGCAAGGAGCAGGCCAACGCGGCAGGGAAGGGTGATCGCAGGCGGAAAAACGCAGGCCGCGATCCCCAATCTGAGGGAATTCAAAGCGGAGTACGCGAAGCCGCAATAGCCGTCCGGGCTATCAACGTAGTGACTGACGTAGTGATTGACCATGACTAGAGAGGAGGGCGCCATGCGTCGAGAACGAGTGCTGAAGGTTGTATTGGTGATAGTGGGATTGATTTTTGCGGCTGGCATTTATCCCATAACGGACTCTTTCTGGCACGCGAATCAGTCGATGTACACCGATGACATGATGCTTAGCCTCTATGTCGCGCTCGGCATTTTCCTGCTGATCGCAGTGCGCAATCCTTCGGCGAATCGCAGCCTGATCAGGTTCACCGCATGGTCGAGTTTCGCTCACGCCTCTGTTATGGCGGTGATGGCGGCCCAGAATGCTCACTATCGCGACGACCTCTATGGCGTGGGTGCGCTGGTCATTATCGGTGTAACCCTGATCGTGCTGGCTCCAGCGAAGTCAGTCGAGCGGGTAGGTTTTTAAGCAGCAACGGTTTAATTCGATGTTCAGGAAGACGCTCAGGAAAACGTTCAGGAGGACACATGGAATCCCTTATTGGTCTTAACTGCTCGACGATTGAATGTACTTCTCTCTCACCCACCGCTCCGATCTGGCAGGACGTCCTGGCACAGGCGATTACCGGCGAACTACTCGCCGCGATGAACTACACCTCCTTATCGGAGATATGTGACGATCCCGCAGAAGTGGCCGATGCACTGGAGCATGCAGAGATTGAGCGGGGCCATGCTGCAGCGTTCCTTGCCGAGGGCCGCAAGATTGGAGTGGACGTCACCAACAACGTCGACGCAAAGCACTGGAAGCGGCTCCGGGACGCATTCCTGCGCTGCATCACAGAGCGTGACTTTATTGGCTGCCTGATCGTGCAGGAAATCATGCTGGAATCATTCGCCGTGGCAAGCTATGCACGCGTCGGGAAAGTGGCCCCGGGGAGTCTGGGCAAGACCTTTGCCCGCATCGCTGTCGAGGAAGAGGAGCACGTCGATCACGCCATGTCGATTCTCAGAGCAGAGCGAGCCTTGGATGCGCAGCGCTTTGACGACAAGGTGTACCGGCTGCATCTGGATGTGATGACCACCCTCGCCAAGATGCTGGCGAAGGAATGTAAGGACGGACACTGCGAAGTGTGCCACGGCAGTTGCGTGAAGCCATCACTGTTCGAGGTCAGCTTGAGTGCGGCGGAGCTTCGCGGAGCGTCGCTGCAACAGTATCTGAAGACGCTGGACATGCTGGGCATACCCGGGGAGGTCACACTTACATGGGTGGCTCAGTTGCCAGTGTAGCTCCGCGAGGCCGGACCATCTCAGACCGGACTATCCCAGACCGGACCAGCGAGGTCGATTTCGCCCTGATCGGGCATCAGGAGAGTTGGAGAGCGGCTGCGGACGTACTCGCGGTGCTGCGTGGACCGGAGCGTACCCGTCTGCCGGACGATGAGATCAAGGACATCCTGCCATGGATTCCGCCAAGAGCCGTCTGCCACGTCGAGGTCGGATCGATTGAGGGCGCGAAGAACGGGGGCGGTGCGAAGGCGCGCGGCCTTTACATCGACTCCTTCATTCCTCCCGACCGCCTGGAAGCCGCCTACGTGCACGAGAACATCGCCCGCGTTCGAGCGGCGGCGGCCTGCGCCATCAAGGCAGGAGCGAAGATCGTGAGTCTCGGCGGATTCAGCTCCATTCTGATCGAGGGCAACTTCGATCAGCTTCCGGAAAGAAAAGATAGCGATACTGTCTTCACGACCGGCAACACGTTGACAGTTGGTTTCATCGTTCAGGGCATCAAGAGGATGTGCGAGCTTGAGCGTCGGAACATCCGCAAATCAACGCTGCTCATCGTTGGAGCAACCGGAGATGTGGGTTCCGGCTGCGCCCGTTGTTTGGCGCCTATGGTAAAGCGCGTGCTGCTCAGCGCACGCAACGTAGAGCGGCTACGAAAGCTTGCCGCGGAGCTGCAAACCCATGGAGTTCAGGTGGAGATCGCGACCGATCTCGCCGAGGCCGACCTTGTGATCTGCGCGGCGAGTCTGGCGTCTCCTTCGCTTCTGTTGGGCCGCGTCGCGCCGAACGCAATCGTTTGCGATGCGGGATATCCGAAGAACTTGTCTCCAAGCGCTGAGATGCCTGACGCCAAAATCTTCTTCGGAGGTCTGGGACAGATCACTGGCGGATTAAGGTTCGCGCCGGATTTTCATGGAATTCTGAATCGGCATCCCTTCCCCGATGTGGTCCACGGATGTCTACTCGAAGGCATGGCCCTTGCTCTGGATGGCCGGTTCGAACCCTTCTCTCAGGGAAGAGGGTTCATCACTCCAAAGCGGGTCGAGGAGATAGAGACAATTGCCGCACGGCATGGCATCTATCTCGCACCGCTTTATAACGCCGATGGGCCAGTGGAGGAATCGGAACTCACCGATTGTCGAGTAACGACCGCTGGGACCAGCGCGCGAAACGAATCTTAGGCTCGCGTTAATACAATATCTCCACCCCCTCATTCGTCTACAACCATGGAGCATGGACGTGGCGGGCCTGGAGCAGATGGCACTCGAACAGGACCAGCGGATCTCCGAAGTGGTCAAGCAGGAGCAGTCCCGGCTGCGCAATTTCATTCGCCGGCGTGTGCCCGATCCTTCCGACGCCGAGGACATCGTGCAGGAGGTCTTCTACGAACTGGTGGAAGCGAACCGCCTGCTGATGCCGATTGAGCAAGTGACCGGCTGGCTTTTTCGCGTCGCGCGCAATTGCATTACGGACCTCTTCCGCAAGAAGAAGCCGGAGACCTTCAGCGACGCAGCGCTCGAGGACGAAGACGGCGAGGTGCTGCAGTTCGAAGATCTTTTACCATCGCCCGATGCCGGGCCGGAAGCGCTCTACGTCCGCAACGTGCTTCTTGATGAGCTGGAACTTGCGCTTGACGAACTGCCCGACGAGCAGCGTGAAGTGTTCGTGGCTCACGAACTGGAGGGGCGCAGCTTCAAAGAGTTGTCGGCAGAAAGCGGCGTAAACGTCAACACCCTGCTCTCGCGCAAGCGCTACGCCGTCCTGCATCTCCGTGAACGATTGCAAAACATCTACGACGAATTTACGAAAGCATGAGGAACCGAACATGAGATGGAAAATGATTTTCATTGCTCCGCTGGCGATCCTGGCGATGCTGCTGTTTATCGTCATCGGCGGCGAAATAGTGCTGCACCTGTGGAATTGGCTGCTGCCGCCGCTCTTCGGCTGGCGCCAGGTCACCTTCTGGCAAGCGCTTGGACTTCTGGTGCTGTGCCGCGTCCTGTTCGGCGGATTAGGACGGCACGGTTCCGGTCGCTACGGTTTCCGCCGCCGCATGAAAGAGCGCTGCGAGCGCATGACGCCGGAAGCACGGGAACGATTCCGGCAACGCATGCGCGAACGTTGGGGCTTCGGCCCATCCACCAGCGAGAACAAGGGACAATGAATTCGTCTCGACAACGCTCAAGGCAATTGCGCTATCCCGGCCTGATCGGCAGTTGCCCGCGTGGGAGGTAAAGAATATGAGGTCCGACATCAGTAAAGCAGCCTAACCAGTCGCCGTCGATGGGGCTGCGGCGTCCAGCGGTTGCGGCTTGGCGCCCTTGATGACGAGCCACAACATGAACGCCATTTCTCCGAGGAGAGCGGGGAAGGCGATGTTAGAGACCATATCCTCGTATTGCGGTAACAGTAAGCCGGTAAAGCTCATGATCACATAGGCAAAGCCGTTGACAATCAGCCAGACG
>Ga0210400_10005180_pt1 | contig 11118 bp, 7 predicted proteins | sample IncBWH26MmetaG_FD_155456 | JGI IMG/M metagenome (GOLD analysis project Ga0210400, IMG submission 155456) | Forest soil microbial communities from Barre Woods Harvard Forest LTER site, Petersham, Massachusetts, United States - Inc-BW-H-26-M | ecosystem: Environmental > Terrestrial > Soil >...
TGCGCGTTACTTTGATGTGGTGCCGCCAGGAGCCGCCGCGCGACGCCCGCCGGCTGCCCCTTCCAGGTCCTTGCGGATTTCGTTCTGGTGAAGACGCGTAATAGCCAGCCTCGTACCAGTCCGAACACCATTCGTGCACGTTGTCGCCAAGGTTGTAGAGCCCGTACGCGTTCGGCGCATATAAGCCCACCGGCTCAGGCCCGGTTTTCCATCGACTCGTGTATTCGGGAAGCCGTTCGGGCGGGCAATCCCCCCAAGGGTAAGGAGAATTTTCCAGGCCGCCGCGTGCGGCGCGCTCCCACTCAGCTTCGGTAGGCAAGCGATAACCTCTTCCCGATGCGAGGCTCAGCCACCCACAATACGCCACCGCATCCTGCCAGGACACTGCCACGACGGGCTGTTTTGGATGGTTGAAGTTGAGGTCATCCCAGGACAACGGCTTCGGGTGACGCGCCGCATCCAAAAACCTGGAATACTCTTCATTCGTCGTTTGGTAAGGGGCAAGTTTGAAAGCATCGACCCAGACTCGATGCCGCGGTTTCTCGTCGTCGCGCCCATCATCGCAGCCCATCCAGAACCAACCTGCTGGAATACTTCGCATGATGGGCTCGATGACTCTGATCTCCGGTGTTTCACGCGAGGCCATTGTTTTTTGAAGCTCCCAGGTTCGGCGGAATTGGGTAAGGGCTCCGCTTAGCGCCGCGAGAGCAATTGTAACGCATCCGACTTGTACTTTTTGCCGCCGGGAAGAGAATTCAAGTAACAAAACCCCGTTAATAGCTCTCCGCCAGAAAAGCGACAAACGGTGCACAGCGCAGCCCGCTTGCAGTACAATGGCGGCACCGAATTACGGCTGAATTCATGTTGGAATCGGATGTAGGGGCTTGAATTCCGACATGGGGAGTCAAACGAGTGCGAGTGCTCGTTGTAGAAGATGAGAGACGCTTGTCAGATAACATCGCCCGAGCGTTGCGTGAAAGCGCGGGCTACGCTGTCGATATTGCCAGCGACGGCGCGCAAGGACTCTACCTTGCCGAATCGAGCGCGTACGATCTGATCGTCCTGGACTTAATGTTACCGAAGCTTGATGGGCAGAGCCTCCTGGTGCGCTATCGAAAGCGTGGCCATGAGACACCGGTGCTGGTGCTGAGTGCGCGGGACGAAAAGGAATCCGTGGTGAAGTTGCTCAATGCCGGCGCGGACGACTACATTGCAAAACCCTTCGATTTGGGTGAGTTCCTCGCTCGCGCCAAAGCTTTGGTCCGGCGAGGCGCCGGACAGCACTCCCCGGTAATCTCCATCGGCGATCTTCAGCTCGACACAGTTTCGCGGTCCGTGCGAAGGGGGAACAGGGAAGTTGCGCTCGCTCCCATGGAATATCGCGTCCTCGAATATTTGGGTCATCGCCCGCGCGCCGTGGTTTCGAAGACAGAGCTCCTCGAACACCTCTACGATTACAACTGGGAGAAATTCAGCAACGTCATCGAGGTCTATATTTCTGGATTGCGGCGCAAAATCGACGATTGCCATGCCGAGAAGCTGATCCACACGGTTCGCGGGCATGGATACGTCCTCCGGCCCAGCCGTTAGTGTCCGGGGTGCGGGCTTCCTTTTTGCGCTGAACGTTTACCCTGAGACGTTCGAGCGAAGGGCTTCAAGTGACGCGTGGAGCCGGCCCAAACATAATGAAAAGTTTTTCCCTGACCAAGCGCATCATCGCAACTGTCGTGACGTGCCAGCTCTTGCTGGCTGTCGGCTTGACCCTGGTAGCAGTGATCTACGCTCGCACGGAGCTTCAGGCGGCATTCGACACTGCTCTCGAAGGCAAAGCTTTGAGCGCTTTGGCGCTGGTGCAATACACAGAGACTGAACCTCACGCCCTGACGTTTGATGCTACCCTGCTGCCTCCACCCTCGGATACCGCACATCAGGATCAGTATGAAATACGGACTTCGGACGGCCGTCTGATTGCCCGATCGAAAGGATGGGAACGTGTTCCTTCAGGCTTGGCGCAGCGGGATCGCCGTTACGCCGACTTCACCTTGGACGGCGCGCCCTACCGGGCTGTGTCACTACGGAATGTAACTATACTTGATAAGGAAGAAGACGATGACGACGAAGATGAAGAGCCTCCAGCAAAGGTAACGTTAATTTACGCATCTTCTCTGGCCGGCAATCGCCTTCGATTGACGAAACTCGCCGCTCTCGTAGTTGCCACGAGCATCTTGCTGTTGCTAGCCATGAGTGCGTTCGCCGTCTGGAGCGTCCGGCACGGACTAGCGCCTTTACACGAATTAGCTGCGCAAGCGAACACAATCTCCGTGCACAATTGGAATTTTAGCGCACCTCCCGAGGACTCTTTGGCCAGTGAGCTTTCTCCGTTCGTGCATGCGATCGAAGCAGTTCTCGCCCGGCTCAAGGAATCATTCCGCCAGCAGCGCGATTTCACCAACGATGCGGCCCACGAGTTGAAAACATCAGTGGCTATCGTCAAGTCCACGCTGCAATCCTTGCTCCATAGGCCGCGGACCGAGCAAGAGTATCAGACGGAGCTCGAAGGGCTGCTCGGCGACTGCGGACGGCTGGAAGATTTGCTGGGTCGGATGCTTCGATTGGCGCGCATCGAGCAGTTGGCCGAGAACGGCGTGCCACCCAAACTGGCTACGACGGAGCTTACGTCTACCTGTGAGTCAGCCATATCGCGCATTCGCAAGGTAGCGGAGGAGCGCAATATTTCTCTGCATTTTGAGAGTCCAGCGGCAGTGTACATGCGTGCCGACCCGGAGGACCTTGAACTGATTTGGCTGAACCTGCTGGAAAATGCGGTTCAATACAGTCCGGAAGATTCAACGGTAACGTTGCGTGTGCGCCGCAACGGCGGCGCGATGGTGGAAATATCCGTGATGGATTCCGGACCTGGCATTCCCGCCGCCGAGCTGCCGCACATCTTCGAGCGATTTCATCGCGGCGACCCTTCTCGCGCCCGTTCCACCGGCGGATTCGGCCTGGGTCTGGCCATCTGCAAAGCGCTTGTAGACGCATACAACGGCACGATCGAAGCCATCAATCTGCCTGGTCAGGGCACTCAAATGCGAGTGCAGTTGCCAGCGGAGTCAAATTAGCCGCCGCCCGGCGCATTGGTACTTCATTCTTCGGCTTTGCTGAACGACAATGCCACATTCATGCACCCTTCAAACCCTGCGGACACAGAAATCCATTTCTTGTCATTTCGACATCTAACAATGTACCAATGCTTTCCATCGGGTGGGGCATGGTGTAGGCTGAAATTCCAGCCCGAGAGAAGTGCTATCGAGCGCTCGAAAAGGCGCTCGGAGGAAACCACGATGCGTTCAAGGAGGCGGATGTGAAAAAGAATTTTTTTCTTGCTAGTCTTGCGTTGATCGGGCTCATATTGTTTTCTGTCTCCGCTTCGGCCGACACGCTGCAGTTGAAGGATGGCCGCGTTATCCAGGGCAAATTCCTGGGTGGAACGCAGGCCAGCGTGCAATTTGAATCGAACGGAAAGATCGATCTGTACGATGTGAATCAGGTCATTTCCATCACCTTCACTGGCGCGCCGACGTCTTCATCCGGGACGCGGACCGCTCCACCTGCTCCGGTCGTGGATCCTCCCGCGGCCAGCGCCTCCAGCCGCGGCGCAGGAGTAACCGTTCCCGCCGGAACGAGCCTTCTGGTTCGCATGATTGACAGCGTGGATTCCAATAAGAATCACGTGGGCGACCGCTTCCGCGCCAGCTTGGAGCAGGAGCTCACAGTCGACGGTGTCGTCGTGGCCCCCAAAGGAGCGGACGTATATGGCCGGCTCGCCGAGGCGAAGGAGGCAGGACACTTCGAAGGCAAGTCGCAGCTCAAACTGGAACTGACCGACCTCCTTGTTAACGGTAGTCTGCAGCCCATCGTATCGGGCGACTATGAGGTATCGGGTTCATCACGAGGCGCAAATACCGCGAAAAAAGTGGGTGTCGGTGCGCTCGCCGGAACGGTGATCGGTGCGCTCGCCGGCGGTGGCAAGGGCGCCGCCATTGGAGCGGGTGTGGGCGCCGGCGCGGGTGCAGCCGTACAGGTGATGACTAAGGGTGAACAAGTCCACGTTCCGAGTGAAACACTGCTCGATTTCCGCATCGAGCAGCCATTTACTGTCAAAGGTATAGCTCGTTAAAACCTAGTAATCAAATCGCTTCGTTCGGTGGCCGGGCACGGAAAGCAAGTGACCCTAAGAAACCACTTGCGCGCCTACCTCCCACTGCGTAATATATCCGCGAAATTCGGGGGGTGTCGTTGCCGTGCCAAAAGAGAAGCACAAGGTCAATATCGGTGAAGTAATTCGGAGCTATCGCGGCCAGCGAGGCCTTTCGCAAGGCGATATCGAGCGGCGTACCGGATTATTGCGTTGCTACCTTTCCCGCGTCGAGAACGGCCACACCGTTCCATCACTCGAGACACTCGCGAAGATTGCGGAAGCGATGGAAATTGCGCTCGCAGATTTTTTCCCAGGCGCTGAAACCCCGCGCGACCGCGACACTCAAAAAATGCTCGGAGAACTTTCCGAAGACGAAATTCGCTTCCTTTCCGAGATCAAAAAATACAGCACGACCCTTTCCGAAGGCGATAAACGCCTGGTTCTGGCCATGATCCGAAAGATGGCCACAGTAATGCCTCTCCCAACACGCAAACCCGCAGCCCGGCGTTCCGCATACTAACTCGAAACTGCCCCATAATTGATTTTTGTGCGTTCGAGCTCTACAGGTTGCGGAAAAAGTGCTTCGTCGGTCATTCGGTTCACGAAAAGCTTGTTGGTGAACCGAATGGAGTGTTTTTGTTTGTCATTCCGAACGGAGTGAAGAATCTCTTTGGCTTTGAAAACCAGGAAAAGGAGGGGCGAAAGACGACGGCTCGTTTCACTCTTACTGAAGGTTTTCCGTGCTGGCTGCGGGAGCGCTCTTGGCAAGTGTGGGCTGCCTTTTTGTCAGGCTGCCGACAACTTCAGCCAGTGTTGTGCCGCACTGCGCCCAGAGCCGCCGCTTCAGGCTGCAATAATCCTGCGCCCCGCCGAACACGTCGGCCATCAACGCGCGGAAGGTTGGGCTTCGCTCGATGAATTGAATCATTCGTGTTGCGACCGCCCCGCCGAGAAATCGTCCCCGGTAGAACCGCCGGGCAATCCGCGTGGCGAATTCCAGATCGGCGGAAAACGCTTTGCGCACCCGCGCGGGATATTCGCGAGGATCCCCGGCGATCAGCGCTTGGGCCAGCAGGTCCCCCGAGCGCAACGCGTAGTAAAGGCCTTCGCCGGTGATCGGGTCCACCCAGGCGGCCGCGTCACCCACCAGCGCCCAGTTGCGCCCGACGACGCGCCGCGCGGAAAGCGTTTGCGGCTGTGGTGACGGGAGAACATGACTGTAAAACCGTGCGCCTTCGCGCGAAATCCCTTCCTCGGCCATGAACGCATGCAGGTGCCGGCGTAACTCCTGGCTGGTGTGCCGCGCCATGCTGCCGCATATTCCCACCGAAAGATGATCGCAACGCGGGAATGACCACAGGTAACCCTCGAAGCCGCGGAGAAATTTTACGGAAATTCCCTCTGCCTGGGCCGGCACAAAATAGCCAAGCGTCATTTCGAGGTCGCTGCGCAAAAGGGGTCTCGTATCCGGCAGCAAAGAGTTGCGTGCCCCCGCCGCGATCACCACGAAGTCCGCATGGACTCGATTTTCACCGATCGCGAGTGTGGCGCGCTCGCCTTCGGCGTCGATCTGATTCACGCGCGAACGCACGACGCGGCAACCCGCTGCCTCGGCCCGTTCCAGAAGCAGTCCGTTCAGCACTGTTCTCGAATAGATGACGATGGGGTGATCCAACGACAGGTGCGCGCGATGACCTTTGCTGGAGATCAGTTCCACGGTGCGGATAAGTTTTTTTGGATAAGGACCGTCAAGAAGGAACGGATACGCTTTGATCGCCTTGTGCGTTAAGCCGCCGCCGCAAGGTTTCTCCCACGCCAGATGCTCGTCATAAATTGTGACACCGTATCCCGAGCGCGCGAGGTGTTCTCCGCACATTGCTCCTGCCGGGCCGCCACCCACAACCGCAATATCACGCATCGAAGGGCCTCGATGAAAAGGGCAGAGCCTGGCACGGGTCCCGGCGCTGGTTAAACGTCCGGTTCATGACAGTGGAAATACCGCAGCCATGAACCATGCCGCAAGTATAGCAGAAAATATCGCGGCGGCTGCGGCTGACCCGGTGCGGCGACGTAACGCATCCGCGCCGAATCTTTGCCCCACCGAAACCGTTACAAAATACACGGCGAGCAAGCCCATCAGGACTTGCCCGCTCAAAAAAATAAAAATTCCCGCCAACAGCGCAAGGAAGAGAACGAATCGTAGCGCGACGAAAGTTCCAAATCTCCAGGCGCGGCGCGATCCCTCGGGAGGACCGAGCGCTATCTCTTCCGCCACTGCGTAAGGTAAATTCGCAAGAAAGAGTGGAACAAAATAAAACCATCGCACCCCGCTCATCCACACATCTGTGAGTTGCCAGTTGAGCCACGCTCCAAACCCAACCAAAACAAGTAGACCGAGGGCGGATGCCGCAAGCGCGGGGCGATATCCGCGATCGAATACGCCGCGAAGATGCTTGCGGAAGAGCAGGGCCAGCGCAATTCCTGCCAACAACAGAAAGCAAGCGAGGTAGCCTCCTCCGTAAAAAGGGAACAATCGTTGCGGATACCAAAAACTGACGACGCTGAGCGCGAGCAGAGCCGCCACGCACCAATGCGTGAGTAACGTGGTAAGAGACTGTGGCACGCTAGTTTTCTCTCCCACGGAGTTGGCGCGGAATATCCGCACGATCCACGTTGTCGTCAACGGGAAGAGCAGACAAATTCCTGCGATGCCCAGAAATTCACCGGTCCATGGCTGCCCGCGCGGAGTTTCAGGTGGCCCCGTCAGGCCCAGCGCAGCCCGGGCCCATCCCGCCATGGCCTTCGCCGCTCGCGAATCAAGTACCACCGATCCATGCGCAGTCCACGGTACAACGATCCCATTCGCGGCCCGCCTCTCCCGGAAGTCTTCGAGAGAGGTACGCGAGCCACCGGCAGCACGCAGCAGTTCCTGAGCGGACGCGCGCATCTGGGGAAAATCGAACTGCGCGCCTATGATCAACAGGTTCGCCGGCATTCGCCTGGGAAAAACCATCGGCGCCGGCGCAAACGCGATTGTCGCCGCGACAGGGAAGTAATCGGCCAGGCGAATCGCAATTTCCCCACCCATCGAATGCCCAACGACAATCGTTCGTTGTGGATCAAGGGCCGCAGGTTCTACTTGGAACCCGCCGGATTGTCTCCCGCCCCGCTGCAGTTCAGTCAAAACTCGGACGGAAGAATCCAGAGTTGCCGTGTGTGTGAAGCCACCAGGCGTGGCGCCGTGCCCCGGAGCGTCCACTAAATATACGCGCAACCCCTGGGCAGCAAGCCACTGGCCAGCTTGCTGCATGAAAACACGGTTTGACGCTAGCCCGTGAAAAACTACCGTCGTCCCCGCTGCCGGTAAGCGCGTGGGCTCCAGGACGCGTACCGCTGCGCCCGCGATTCGCGTATCGCGCATGGGACCGTGAGAACGAATGATCAGAAACGCGCCCGCGAGCAGCAGCAAGGCGCCGGCTACGGCCAACAACGTTTCGCGGCGCAAAGTCATCTGCGTCCGGCAGCGTGATAATATAAAGGGATGCCGCGAAGCAGGCGGCTGCGCATTAGGTTGGTGCCGCACCGCCATCGATGGGAAAAATCGTTTCTCAAGACGAACTCATTCTGCTCATCACGCGCGAAAAGCGCAATGGGCGTCAAGTGGTTTTTACGAACGGCTGCTTTGATCTCCTACATCCGGGTCACGTGCGGTGTTTGGCGGAAGCGCGCGCTTTGGGTGACTTGCTAGTCGTTGCGGTCAATAGCGACCGCAGCGTTCGCGGCTGCAAGGGCCCCGAACGCCCGCTCGTGCCGCAGAACGACCGCGCGGAGGTTCTCGCCGCTCTCTGCTCCGTCGATTACGTCACGATTTTCGATGAGCCAACGCCTCGCACCTTGATCGCGCGTGTCCTCCCCACCGTTCTCGTCAAAGGCGCCGATTGGGGACTGAACGAAGTCGTCGGACGCGAAGAAGTCGAAGCCGCGGGAGGCCGGGTCGTTTCCATTCCTCTCGCTCCCGGATATTCCACGACCAGTCTTCTACAGAAGATTCGTGAGGCCTCCGCACGTTCGGACGAAAGACCGGCTGACCGGCAAACCTGATCATGCTTCTACCTTCGGTCTCGGAAACTCTGGCTTCAGTAAGCCATCATCCCGCTCTGGAAGCCGCGATTTCGGCGCTCCGGCGCGGAATTGCGCGCGAGCATGTGGCTGGATTGACGGATACCGCGAAAGCTTTGGTCGCGGCTCACGTCGCCGCGGAGCTTCGCCGGCCCGTCGTTGTACTTGTCACCTCGGGCGCGCGCGCCGAAACTTTGGCCTCATCCTTGGAGTTTTTCTATAAGGCGCTCGCCGGTCAGGAAGCCACGGAAGTGGCCGTCTTTCCGGCCCTTGACGCATTGCCCTGGCAGGAAGTTTCGTCGCACGCGGAAATTCTCGAAACTCGCGCGGTCACCCTATGGCGGTACGCAAGCGGGCTTGCTCGCGTCGTGGTCGCGCCCATTGCCGCGGCTCGTATGCGTCTTGCCGATGCCGCATCCTACGCGGGACAAGCGCGCTCGCTCGCGCGGGACCAGGAAGTTTCGCTCGACGAATTCGTCGCTCATCTTCGGCGCGTGGGTTACGAATCCCATGACATGGTGGAAATGCCGGGTCAATTCACGGTTCGCGGAGGAATCGTGGATGTGTTCCCAGCGGAAGCGGAACGCCCCGTGCGCCTCGAATTATTTGGAGATTCGGTCGAATCCTTGCGGGAGTTCGATCCGAACACGCAGCGTTCCGTTCGCCCCATCGAGCGCGTAACTCTTCCGCCGCTGTTGGAACAATCCTCGAATGGCGCCCGCCTCCCCGGCGAAAATTCCGTTGACAACGGCGTCCCACGCGCGCATTCACTATTCGATTTGCTTGAGGAAACGATCGTCATTCTCGACGAGCCGCAGGCCATCGAAGAAGCAGCAAAGGAATTCTTCAAGAACGCGGAAGAAACTTTCCAAGACGCCGGTGATTCCGCGGAGAATGCCATTGCTTCCCATTTCTTCACCGACGATTGGGATCGCCAACTTTCGCGACACGCGCGTCTGGAACTCGATCACCTGCTCGTAACTCGGGAACGAGTCGAGACGCGCACGATGCAAACGCAATCCACGACTCGTTATCACGGGAACGTGCCCGCGTTCATGGCGGAGGCGCGCGAACGCATCTCCGCGGGCGAGCGAGTCCTGCTTGCGGCGGGAAATCTCGGCGAACTTGAGCGCTTTGTCGATCTCTGCCATGAATACGAAGTGCCCTACCGGCTGGGCGAGATCGAGGAAAATGTGACGAGTGCGCGTCTTTCAGAGGATTCCTCCGCCGGCAGCGTTCCCGCGATTGTGCTGGCGCGCGCGCCCTTTGTTGACGGCGTTGTTTTTCCCGACTCTCACCTAACGATCTACGGGACAGGCGATCTCTTTGAAACGCAGCCGGCGGGCGCGCCATCACGGCGGCGGCCGAAGACGGCGAGTTTTTTCAGCGATTTCTCCGAGCTGAAGCCCGGGGATTACGTCGTGCACGTGGACCACGGCATCGGCCAGTTTGAAGGACTGCATCAAATCGAAAACGGCGGCGCGCGCGGAGAGTTCATGCGCCTGCGCTACGCGGACGACGCACGGCTCTACGTGCCGCTCGAGCGCCTTGACCTCGTTCAGAGCTATCGCGCGGTCGAAGGCGCGAAGCCAATCCTCGACAAGCTCGGCGGCACCACCTGGACGGCCCGCAAGGCGCGCGTACGCAAGTCGGTCGAAGACATGGCCGACAAACTTTTGAAACTTTATGCCGAGCGGAAAGCCGGAGAAGGTTTCGCATTTTCGCCAGACGGCGCGTTTCAAGGTGAATTTGAGGACGCCTTCGAGTTTGACGAAACGCCGGATCAAGCGATCGCCATCGCCGACGTAAAACGTGATATGGAGCGTTCGCAGCCGATGGACCGCCTCCTTTGCGGTGATGTGGGATACGGCAAGACGGAAGTGGCCATGCGCGCCGCCTTCAAGTCCGTCACCGACTCGAAGCAAGTCGTTGTCCTTGCGCCTACGACGGTGCTCGCATTCCAGCACTACGAGACATTCCGCCGGCGCTTCGCTGCGTTTCCCATAAAAATCGACATGGTCAGCAGGTTTCGCTCGCCGCGCGAATTGAAGGAAACTCTCGCAGATGTCGAAGCGGGCAAGGCGGACATTGTCATCGGCACGCACCGCCTGCTTTCCCGTGACGTCAAATTTCACGACCTCGGTCTTCTCGTGGTGGATGAGGAGCAGCGCTTCGGCGTCGCGCACAAAGAACGCATAAAAGAGTTAAAACACAATGTCGACGTGCTGACGCTTTCGGCCACTCCCATTCCGCGCACTCTCAATATGTCACTGGTCGGGCTGCGCGACATGAGCGTGATCGAAACGCCTCCGAAGGATCGCCTGGCGATTCAAACCGTCGTGGCTCCCTTCACCGAATCGCTGGTCCGCCGCGCCATTGAGGAAGAGCTGGCACGCGATGGCCAGGTTTTCCTTGTCCACAATCGGGTCGAAACCATTTACTCCATCGCTGCTCTGGTTAACCAGCTGGTCCCGAAAGCGCGTGTCGTCGTCGGTCACGGCCAGATGAACGAGAAGGAACTGGAAACCGTGATGATGAAATTTGTCCGCGATGAAGCCGATGTCCTCATTTCCACAACCATCGTCGAAAATGGGCTCGATATTCCGCGCGCCAACACGATTCTCATCAATCGCGCGGATCGCTTCGGCCTTTCCGAGCTGTATCAGCTTCGCGGACGCGTCGGACGTTCTAACCAACGCGCCTACGCGTACCTGCTCGTTCCCGAGGACGTGTCGCTCACGCCGTTGGCCACGCGGAGGCTCGCGGCACTCAAAGAGTTCAGCGCCCTCGGAGCGGGA
>Ga0210400_10005181_pt1 | contig 11115 bp, 6 predicted proteins | sample IncBWH26MmetaG_FD_155456 | JGI IMG/M metagenome (GOLD analysis project Ga0210400, IMG submission 155456) | Forest soil microbial communities from Barre Woods Harvard Forest LTER site, Petersham, Massachusetts, United States - Inc-BW-H-26-M | ecosystem: Environmental > Terrestrial > Soil >...
GGCGAGACGCTTATTCAGCAGGCCGGCGAAAACCATCACGGCAACATCGCGGGTTTCGCGATTGGTGACGCGCAGACCGGCGACAAAATTGCTTTCGATGCCCATGCGCTTGAGAGTGGCGGTGAAGACGCGGCCTCCGCCGTGGACGACGAGGATTTCCTGGCCCTGGTGCGCGAGCGCCGCAATTTGACGTGCGACCGAGCGCACGGTGGCGTCGTTTTCGAGCAAGGCTCCAGCTAACTTGATTACGGTTTTCATTGCAGTGCGGTCTGCTCCTCGATGCCTAACGTGAGATTGAAATTTTGAACAGCCTGGCCCGCGGCTCCCTTGCCGAGATTATCCAGACAGGACACGACAATCAGACGCTTGCCGGACTTGTCCAGGGAAAAACCGATGTCGCAGAAATTGGTGTGCGCAACGTGCTGCAACTCCGGCAGCGAGCCGGCGGGCCAGATGCGCACCATGGGACGGCCCGTATAGAACTTGCGGAAGATGGTTTCGATTTCTTCGGCGGAGTGCGATGAGCCGAGCGTGACGTAAATCGTGGACAGGATTCCTCGGGCGAGCGGAAGGAGATGCGTCGAAAAAATAACACGATCTTCAGGCAAGCCGGTGTGCTCGAGAATCTCCGGCGTGTGGCGATGAGAGAACAGGTTGTAGGCCTTGAAGTTTTCATCGACCTCGACAAAGTGGAGGTCGCGACGGGGATCTTTGCCGGCACCGCTGGCACCGGATTTGCAGTCACAGACAACGCCGCTGTTGGCGGCAATCAAGCCAGCTTCCGCAAGGGGACGTAGCGCGAGTATGACGCTGGTGGCGTAGCAGCCCGGGTTGGCAATCAGGCGCGAGGAAGCAATCTTATCGGCATACAACTCGGGAAGACCGTAGACAGCTTCACTGAGGTACTTCGCGTGCGGCGTAGGAAGCTTGTACCAGGACGCGAACGTTTCAGCGGAACGGAAGCGGAAGGCCCCGCTGAGATCGACGACGCGCATACCGGCTTCCAAGAGAGCGGGCGCGAATTCCGCGGAAACTTCGTGAGGTGTGGCAAGGAAAGCGGTCCCTGCATTACTCGCGATGATCTCCGAAAGTGACAGCGAGCGGAGGGGCGCTTCGCCGATGCCGCGGAGTTGGGGGAAAAGCTCAGCAAGGCAATTTTTGTCTTGCGTGTCGCGAACATAGAAGACGGGCGACTTCACCGCCGGATGACGCAGGAGAATGCGCGCCAGCTCGAAACCGGTGTAGCCGGTGACACCTACGACGGCGAGTTGTTCAGGCTTTCTCATTTCACGAGCGATTCAATCTTTTTTTGCAGGGACTCGCGGGATTTCTTATTTGGCGTGATGATCAGGACGGTATCGTCACCTGCGATGGTCCCTGCCGTTTCTGGAAACTTGGCGCCATCGACGGCGGCGGCGAGAGGTTGCGCGCCGCTGGGAGGCGTCTTCAAGACCAGAAGGTTCTCGGCTGGCCGAATGTCGACGAGGAACTCACCGAGAGCGCGCGCGAGCGAAGGCAGCCCATTGGATTCTTCGGGCAACGCACCGGCGGGGCGATAGCCCTCGTGCGTTTTGACAAGGCGAAGCTCCTGGAGGTCGCGCGACAGGGTGGCTTGCGTGACGCGCATTTTTTGCGCGGCAAGACGGCGACGCAGCTCCTCCTGATTGGTAATGGAAGCGTCCGAGACGAGCCGCAGGATCTGCCCATGGCGAAATGTTTTGCCCGAATTCATCGCACGGTGAAAATATGCACTCACCTGTATATTTATACGGGCAGGACCTGAGGATGTCAACGGTGATGTGAGATTTTTCTTAAGGACTGGCCGAACGGACAGAGACGGAACGAAGGGACAGCTAATGCAGGATTCGCACCATTGGCGATGTGCGTGGTGGAATCTCGCGGCTAGTAATGTTACTTATGAAATCAGCCTTCGCGCTCATGGGAACACGCTGCCAAACCGCAGGATGCAAAAACGACTCGCCACCGGCTTTAGCCGAGCAGCAGTTGTGCGTGCTGCACTTTACTTTGTCGCTGGAGAGCGGGTGCGCGGAAATGCGCCGGGAGACGGCGCTGGGCACCACGGGCCACGAACGGCAACGCGAAATCATGCGGTTTATTACGGAAAACGGCGAGAAGTTGGCGCGCGTGGCGACTAGCGGGCTGCATCTGACGGATGATTTGAAAGCGCGAATTTTGAGTACATTCCTTACGTTGATGAATCTTCGAGAAAATTTGGATCGGGCTTCCATGCGCTCTTCTTACGGGCGCCACCCTGTTTCGCGGTGAAACAGCCACTGTCCTTCGGCCGCAATAGCGGCGGCAAAGCCACCGTACTCCAAGAAATCTAGCTACCTATGTAACGGGCGTAGAGGGACCGGGCTACGGCGGGATCTTTTGTGCCTTTCAGGATGGCGCGACCGTCCGAGAAGACGGTCATCTCGTACGGCGGGATGCGGAAGCGGAGCAGGAACTCGTTGTGCCGCACGTCCGACACTGTGGGAGAGAGGCGGCTTTTCAGAAAGGCCAGATCGAGCGAGCGGCTACGCTCGTGAATCTGGACGGAATCGCGGCCGCACATGGTGATGTGAGGCTGGGCTGCCCCCTCCAGATAGGTGAATTCGCGTCGAACGCAAGCGCGGCAGTCTGGGTTGCGCGCGATGCGGACGGACTGAAAATGACCGCTCCAGACATCGCAGGAGATCAGGCGGCCATGCAGGGCATCGGTGCGGCCGGACAAAATCTTCAGGGCTTCGGCGGCTTCGAGTGAGGCGACCAGATTGACGATGGGGCCGAGGACGCCTATGGTATCGCACGTTTGCTCGAGAGCTTGCTGTTGCGATTCCGCCAGACAGGCCAGACAAGGCGTCGCGCCCGGGCGGATGGTCATACTGAGACCGTAGCTGGCCACGGCGGCGGCATAGATCCACGGCTTTGCATTTTGCACGGCGAAATCGTTGATCAGAAAGCGGGTCTCGAAGTTGTCCGTTCCGTCGAGAATGAGGTCGAATGGGGCGAGCAACTCGGTGGCATTATGCGCGCTGAGGTCGGCGACGATGCCTTCAACCGATACGCTGGAATTGATGGAGCGAAGCTTGCGCTCGGCGGCAATGGCTTTGGGAAGCGCTGCGATGGCGTCGGACTCGTCAAACAGGGTTTGACGCTGAAGGTTCGACGGCTCGACAAAGTCGCGGTCAATGATGCGCAATTTTCCGACGCCGGCGCGTGTTAAGAGATTAGCGGCGGCGGCACCGATAGCGCCACACCCGACGATAGCGGCGCTGGAGGCGAGCAGGCGTCGCTGGCCTTCTTCGCCAACGGGAGCGAAGAGAATCTGGCGAGAATATTTTTCGTGGAGGAGATCGGTCACCTTGGGATGGCCTTTGGAATCATGGAGCGACGTTTCTGTCGACTTGCGAGCCAGGTGTTCGAAGCCCGACCTAGCAAGTAGCGCTCCGCTATTAATGATAGCGCCAAAGCAGGAAGGACAGGCAACGCCGCTATGCTACGCTTCGTCTGAGCCAGTGGAAGCATGAAAGCGCATCGTGGGCAAGGGTTGCGCACTATTGTCGCGGCCACGCTCCTTATTGGAGCTGCGTGGTGGCCCGTCCAGGCGAAGCAGGAAAGTCCGGCAAAACAACCGGGAGCCTCGGCCCAGGGAAATGATGCCAGCGCGACTGAAACTGTAGCTGCCGTGCGGATCGTTACCGAGGATGGCGGCGTACTTTCGGAAAAACCGGCGGGGCTGCCCATAGATATCGGAAAGCCACTGGATCGCGACCAAGTGGCGGAGAGCATCCGAGCTTTATACCGAACTGGCGATTATGCTGATGTAAGAGCAATTGCGACCTTCGTGGACGGCGGGGTGCGCATCGACTTCGTGGTGCGCGAGCAGCTCTTTTTTAATCAAGTGATTATTCATGGCTTGGTGTCCCCTCCAACGGAGGCGTCGGCGATCGCGGCGGTCCAGCTTCCGCTCGGAGAGCCATACCGAGCCGACGTGGTGAACGAGGGATTGGAACGCTTGCGGGAACTGCTGAAGGAAGAAGGCCTGTACGCAGCGCAGGTATCCGCGAAAGAAATGCCGCACGCACAGACTCACCAGATGGACGTGACCGTCAACATACAGCCAGGGCCGCGCGCGCGTATTAAGGAGATTCAGCTCAAGAACGGGACGGAGTACGGAAATGCGGAAATTCTTTCGCGCTCGAAGCTAAAGCAAGGCACGGCGCTTACGGCGGCACGCGCGCAGCGCGCCACTTCGCGGCTGCGCAACTTCCTGGTGAAAAAGGGGCACCTGAATGCGCGCGCGGTGGTGCGCCGGGGAGCTTACGACGCGAAGACCAACACGATTCCGCTGGAGCTGGAGGTCACGGCAGGGCCGCTGGTTCGGGTTGCGGTCGCAGGAGCAAAATTTTCGGGCGGAGAGCTGAAGAAACTGGTGCCGGTGTATCAGGAAGGGGCAGTCGATACGGATTTGCTGGAAGAAGGGAAGCGCAATATTCGGGAGCGGCTGGAGCGCAATGGATATTTTGATGCCGAGGTGGAATACGGGACGAGCACGAACGAGGTGACGCTGAAGAGCGGGCACAAGGGAAGCGAGGAGGTAATCACGTATCGCGTGGAGCGCGGCGACCGGCACCTACTGCGCCGAATCGAGATCAGCGGAAATCAGTATTTTGATACCGAATTGCTTCGCAGCCGGCTGACGATTTATCCGAAGGGATTCGGAACACAGGGAAGGTTCAGCCGCAGGTTGATGGAGTCCGACCGGGACTCCATGCAGAATTTGTATTTGGCAAACGGATTTCTGGAAGCGAAGGTCGATGCGCAGGCGTTGGACAACTACCAGGGGAGGGAAGGCAACCTGGTGATTCGCTTTGTGGTTCAGGAAGGCAAGCAGACACGGGTGGCATCGCTGAAGATCGATGGGGTTCATGCACTCAAGGAAGACGTTTTGCTGGGCGTAGCGGCTTCAACGCCGGGCCAGCCTTATTCGGAATTCAATGTGACCACGGACCGGGACAACATTTTGGCCTTGTATTTCAACGACGGATTTCCGGAAGCGAAGTTCACCGCGACGGCGGAGAGGGTTAATGAGCCAGAAAAAAAGTCCGGGGCCGAGGCGGAGAATGTCAGTGGAGCGCAAGCGGCAGGGGCGTTGAGGGAGAAGGCGGCGAAGGCAAAGAACAAGGAGACGTTTGCGGACGGTTTCGTAAACCTCGTCTATCGAATTGAGGAAGGCCCTCAAATCCGGGTGCGAAAGATTTTGCTAACCGGGTATGACCACACGCGGCCCGGAGTAATTCATCGCGAGATAAGAGTGAAGCCGGAGGCGCCTCTGCGGGAAGGAGAAGTGGTGGAATCGCAGCGGCGGCTCTACAACCTGGGAGTATTCAACCGTGTGACGATCCAGCCGCAAAATCCAAACGGGACGGACACGAACAAAGACATCGTGGTGTTAGTGGAAGAGGCGAGGCGTTATACGCTCGCGTATGGGGGAGGATTCGAAGTACAGCGGCTGGCGAGCACGACTAATCCGGCGGGAAGCGAGGTGCAGGCCGCGATCCGGGGGATTCTGGAGATCAGCAAGTTGAATGTGACCGGGCGAGGCGATTCGCTTTCCTTGAAACTGCGCGGCAGCACGATCGAGGACCGGGCTTTGCTGGGCTACAACCACCCGAACACGTTCAGCAATCCGCATCTGAATCTGCAAGTTACGGCGTACACCGAGAAGAGCCAAGACATCAACACGTTCACCGAGACGCGGTACGAGGGCTCGGTGCAGATGAACCAGCAGGTGACGCCGCGAACGTCGCTGCTGTACCACTACGCTTTTCGCAAGGTTCTGGTGTCTAACTTAAACACGCACATTTCCCCGGAAGAAATTCCACTATTCAATGCGCCGACGCTGGTCTCGCAATTTGGCGCCGGCTGGGTGCGGGATGCACGGGACAATCCGGCCGATGCCACGCGCGGGAACTTCAACAGTGCGGACTTCAGTGTCGCAGACACGGGAATCGGCTCGAGCGCCAGCTTTCTGCGTTTCTACTTCCAGAATTCGACCTATCACCCGATCGGGCGCAGATTCAGTTTTGCGCGTTCGATACGCATCGGGATTTTGAAGCCGTATGGCGACACAGTTTCACTAACGTTTCCGGCGCCGACGACTCCACCTTTGCCAACCGTAATTCCGCTGCCGGAGAGATTTTTTGCCGGGGGCGGCACTTCGCTGCGCGGATTTGCATTGAACCAAGCGGGCCCGCGCGATTCGGTGACGGGATTTCCAGTCGGCGGGCAGGCGCTGCTGATCTTGAACCAGGAATTTCGCTTCCCGATGCACCTGCCTTTCATCGGGACGGCGCTGAGCGGTGCGCTATTTTATGATGGCGGAAATGTGTATAGCCGGCTGAACCGCATCACGTTCCGGCCGTACTCGCCAAAGCCCATTTTCAATCCTGCCAATCCGCTACAGTGCGAATTCAATTGCACGAATGAACTGAACTATTTTTCACACACCGTTGGGCTAGGTTTTCGGTACGCCACACCAGTGGGACCGATTCGGATCGATTTGGGTTACCAGATCAATCGGCCGCAGTTTGTTACGCCGATCTGTCCATCGGGAGTCGCGACCGTGAACTGTCAACAAGGCCAGTTTGGATTCAAGGCAACACGGCTGCCCGGCTTTCAAATTTTCTTTAATCTAGGATCAACGTTCTAATGTCCCGACATTGGACTTGCGCGTTCGCCGGTGCGCTGCTGGTGCTGGCGGTGACGTGTGCGCGAGGCCAGGAGCTACTGGATCAAATTGCAGCTCGTGTGGAGAGCGACATCATCTTGCTGAGCGAAGTGCGCACCTTGAGCAAATATCAAATGTTGGTGGATGGAAAAGCGGAAAGCGATGCCGCCATTCTAGACCGGCTCGTTGACCAGTGGATCGTGAGGAACGAGGCGGAAACTGCGCGGTTTCCGCACCCTGCCGACCTGGAGATTGCTCATGGAGTGGAGCATCTGCAATCTTCGTTCGCATCGACGGAAGAATACCAGACGCGGAAGAGGCAATCGGGCTTAAGTGATAAAGAGATCCAACGAATGCTCGCGAAGCAACTCTTCCTGAGCAACTATCTGGACTCCAGGTTTCGTCCTGCCGTGCAGGTAACGGCCAAGCAGGTGGAAGATTTCTACGTGGGAGCGGTGGTTCCGCGGGCAAAAGCACGCAACCAGGCGCCGCCATCGCTAGATGCCTCGCGCGAATATATCCAAGAAGCGCTGATACAGCGCGGTATTAATGAGCAAGCGGAGATCTGGCTAAAGGAAAGTCGTGCCCGTTTGCATGTAGAAAAGTTTTTGAAAGAAACCGGAAAATGACCCGCGAGACCCGACGGCGAAAATGGAGATGGATGCGGCACGTCGCGTGGGTGCTCGCGGCGAAAGTGTTGCTGATCCTGTTGATTCTTGCTGGTGTGGCGATTTTTTTCGGCAGCGGTGCCGGTAACCCCCTGATTCACGGCTTTATTGTGAAGCGCCTGGAGAAAATGACGGGCGGACAGGTTGAGTTACAGTCTATTTCCATACGTTGGCTTTCGCTTGAAGTACGGCTGAAGGGTTTGGTGGTTCACGGAAGGGAACCCGCGGGAACGGAGCCTCTTTTTGCGGCGGATGAAGTACAAGCTGGGCTGCGCATCGACTCCTTTTGGGGGCACAAGGTTTCGCTAAACGACCTGCTGGTGCAAAGGCCGCAGGTACACGTGCGAATCGAGAAAAACGGATCCAGCAACATTCCTCTGTCGCAAAGCGCGACGGCGAGGAAGCCGATGCGAGAAACACTGTTGGATCTACATATCCGGCGGTTGCAACTGCAGAATGGCTGGGTCCTTTACAACGACGTAAGGACGCCGCTAGCCGTGGAGGGCGATAATCTGCGCCTGGCGCTCGATGCCAGCGGGGCGGCGGGCCAACCCATGTATCTGGGCACGATCGATTGGGAATCGGTTCACTTTACAGCGAAACAGTTCCTTCCCTGGCCGGTAAGCGTCTCCGCCAAATTCACAGTGCGACAGGACGGATTCACGTTAGAACAAGGAATTTTGAATGCGGGACGCTCGCACGTGGATACGCAAGTAGAGATGGAAAACTACGCGCAACCGAAGTGGAATTTTCGGTACCGTGGGTGGGTCAATCTGCTGGATATTCGCGAGAACCTGCGCTCCCCGGAAACACCGACGGGACTCGTGGATGTTCATGGTGAAGCCGAACTCGCCAATGGACAATTTCGCGGGACTGGGAGTTATTCGGGCCATGAAATCAACCTGACCTATCCGATTTTTCGTGCGTCGGGATTATCGAGCCGAGGCAGTTTTCGCATAGACAATAATGGCCTGGTCGTGCCGGATTTTCTGGCGCTGGCTTTTGGCGGAACAGTGAAAGGCCAGGTCACGATGCGCTTCGACGGCCTGAAATTTCGCGCAGATACGCACGTTCAGGGCGCTCATCTCGCAGGAGTACTGCCGGCTATCGAGCACCCCGGTTTCCCATTGGACGAACTGCATTGGGACTCCCTGATATCAGCAGACACAACGGAAACCTGGAGCGGACCATTTCAACATTTTGAGATTGCGGGGTCGATGCAGTGGACATCCCCGGACAGCGTCGCCGCGGGACATATCCCGGTCGATGGCGATTGGGATTTTCGCTATCGGTACGATCCGCAGACACTGACGGTTAGCAGCGGCGAGTTCGAGACGCCTGCCAGCCGAGCCTCAATCAGCGGAATCCTCGCGCCGCGAAACACGGCGATGGACGTCCGGTTTGAAACTGGCGCGCTGGAAAGCTATCGCGATTTCATCAACGCTCTTCGCGAGGCAGCACCGAATTCGCCCGACGCGATCAGGGTGATCTCGGGAGGCGTGCGGTGGGACGGAAAAATCAGCGGGCCCTCCGGAGGTCCAACTTTTACCGGGCATGTGCGAGGCGAGGGAGCGCGCTACGAGAATCTGGCCTTTGATTCCTTGGAAGGTGATCTTTCTTACTCGCCCGACGAACTGACGTTTTCGCACGCGCACGCGCGCCGGGGTCCGATGGACGCAACGATCGACATCGTGCTCGCGCTAGATAAGTGGAGCTTTTTGCCCGACAGCACCTGGTCGGCCGACGTCAGTCTGGAAGCGACCCCCGTCGATGCCCTCCAGCAGTTGTTTGGCTCGTCGTATCCGGTACATGGGCAGCTATCCGGCCAGTTCCATGGACGTGGAACGCGTGAAGCGCCAGCCGTCACCGGACTCTTTGATCTTGCAAGCGGAGAAGCCTACGGAGTCACGTTTAACCGGCTGCGCGGGCAGCTCAACTTGACGCCCGACGAGGTCCGCCTGGCGAATACCGAGTTAAGACTATTTCCGCCGGAAAAGGAGCCGGGCCACGGCGCGGGAATTGTTACGGGCACGGCAGAATACAACCTGGCGGATCGCACGGTGTCAATCGACCTCGTGGGAGCCTCTCTTCCGCTGGCGAATTTTCAAAAATTGCAGTCGCCGCGATTCGCGCTGGATGGCCAGGTTTCCTTTCGGCTGAAAGCCAGCGGTTCCCCCCTGGCCCCAAAGGGTGAAGGGACCTTTCGTGTGGTGGACTTAAAGGTCGGGCAGTCCGTGATTGGGAGCTTCGACGGCGCACTGAGCTCGGATGGGCGCACGGCACGACTTGAATTGGGCTCGGCCATGAGCACGGGAGAAATTTCCGGCGGCTATACGCTGGCACTCGCGGATTCTTACAACATTGAGGGGAAAATTGCGGTCAAGAATATGGCCCTGGACGCGCTGATTCTGGGCGCCCTGCACTTGCAAGCATTTAACGGCCACGGTAAAGCGGACGGCGAAATTGGCCTCAGCGGCTCGCTCAAGCGGCCTGAGAGCATCCTTCTGGACGCAAAGTTTTCGCGGCTGACGTTTAATTATGCAAACGTGCAGCTTGAGAACGTGGGGCCCGTCCACTTTCGCTCTTCGCGAGACAATTTGCAGATTGAGCCGGCACAGTTTCGCGGGCCAGACACGGACATTCGCGTCAGTGGGAATGTCGGCTTCGCAGAGCGCGCCAGCGTCAACCTGCAGCTCAATGGGGGGCTGGATTTGCGCCTGCTCGCGGGAATTTCGCGCGGATTGACGATCGCAGGCCCTGCGCAGATCAATGCCACCTTCGAGGGCACGCTTGACCGGCCGCGCATCAACGGGAGAATTCACATCGCCGGTGCCAATGCGCGCGAGGCTGATTTCCCAACGGGGTTAAGCAATATTGCCGGCGACTTTGTTTTTGACGATACACGGCTTTTCTTCAATGACATGACCGCGGAAGCTGGCGGAGGCACGCTGCACGTTTCCGGCAGCGTTACGTATACGGAGCGGCCGTTGCGGTACGACATCACCGCGCGGACGGATAAGACCCGCATCCGCTATCCCGAGGGCATGAGTTGGCTGACGGGAGGCTCACTTCGGCTGACCGGCACAACCGAAGCGGGATTGCTCTCGGGGCATGTGACTGTGCAACGGGTCACGTTGACGCAAGGGCTAGAAGTTGCTGGCGTACTGGTATCCACAAAGGAAGGAATCAGCGGCCCGTCCACCAGCTCCACTTTCTTGCGCAATTTGCAGTTCGATGTGGAGGCGGTTTCAGCGCCGGATGCACGCATGGAGTGGCCAGGGGCGGAATTGGATGCGGAAGCTAACATCCGCGTGCGGGGAACGTGGGAACACCCCATTCTGCTCGGGCATATCCACGTCCTCTCGGGAGATTTGCTTTTTCACGGGAATCGTTACCGTGTGGCCAGAGGCGATATCAACTTTGCGAATCCCTTCCGGCTGGACCCGGTAGTGAACGTCGAGGCTAGCACTACGATTCAGCAGTACGAGATTACGCTGAACTTCAACGGCCCGGCGAGCAAACTGACGCTGGCGTACCGCTCGGACCCACCGCTGCCCGCAAATGATATCGTGACGCTTCTTGCATTGGGGCAGACGAGTCAGGAGTCCACACTGCGTTCCGCGTCAGGCGCGCAGAGCGGAACGGCGGGAGCTTCGGCGCTGCTTTCAGAGGCTGTGTCGAGCCAAGTCGGTGGACGGCTGGAAAAGCTGT
>Ga0210400_10005182_pt1 | contig 11113 bp, 9 predicted proteins | sample IncBWH26MmetaG_FD_155456 | JGI IMG/M metagenome (GOLD analysis project Ga0210400, IMG submission 155456) | Forest soil microbial communities from Barre Woods Harvard Forest LTER site, Petersham, Massachusetts, United States - Inc-BW-H-26-M | ecosystem: Environmental > Terrestrial > Soil >...
GCTTTTACAGCTGAAGATGCCTGACTAAGCGATCCGGCACCCGTCGGCTTCACGTATCCGCTGCCGCGCCGCCTGCGCTAGCCGGCCCACATTCGGTTTCGCTCCGGCACGTCGCACAGGTCTTGCAAAACCGGTGATTCAGCAAGTGCGACCCCGCGATCATGACTGCGCCAGACGCCTGAACATAGTGGTGGCTCGCTGAGCCTTTCAGCAGGCACATAGCCGCCACGATAACCGCGATGCCCGCCAGCGCCACACCAGCGGGAAGGCAGCGCTGATGCAAACGATAACCGCCACGATGCGCCCGCAGAGCGATCCCCAGCGCGACCACCACCATGGACCAATCCACCCACGGCGAATCGAGCCAAGCCAGCCCAAGGGCCGGCAGCGCCGCCAGCGCCACAGGCAAAAGCGCGCAGTGCACCGCGCACGCAATCGACGCGGACATCCCCGCGCGATCAAAGACCGCCGTCCTATTCAGACTATGCTGTTCCATGTCGTGTTCCTTCGTATTTACTGCAACGAGGCCGATCCGATCGACCTCCAGACACGGGTTGCCGCCAACACAACCCAAACAAGAATCGAGTTGCTCATCGCCGCGCAAACTCCCGCAGCCACTGAGTAACTTCCTTCAGCGTCAGCACTAACGCGAAAACCCGGGAGGGGGTACATACCGCTCCCCCCAGCTCCGCGGATTCTTCTTAAGCTGTCGACTGTTAACTGTTGACTGTCGACTCCCTAGAAGTGGAAGCCGAGCTCCACAGTTTCCGTGCGCGGCGTCACGTAGTGCGTTCCGCTGAACGTGGAAAAGAAGTTGTAGAGCGCCGTCTTGTTGGTCAGATTGATGACCGTGAAGCGCAGGCTCCACTTGTACCGGTCGCCACGGAACAGGTTGTCTTCGCCCACGCTGGCGTCAAACAAGCTCCTCGGAGCGATGCGCTGCGGATTGTGGTCGTCATTTTCCTTGCCCGGTGCGGGTATGTTGATCAGGGTGGATCCAAACGCGGCCGCAGGGCACGAGGCCATTGCAGGTCCCGTGGGGCTCGGAGCCATAGGCACACCGTTGCAGGTAAGCCCCGCCTGAAACTCCTGATCGGCAGTCAGCGGCAACCCGGTGAGGTTGTTGTTCATTAGGACCGTGTTGTTGGGTCCCGTTGAAAAGCCGCACGTTGGGGTCGCCGCAAAGCACGGTACCGCGCCGGCCACAAGCCCGCTGTCATATCTCCAGTTAAATCCGAACCATGGGCCCGTTTTCCAGGGTTGGTATTGCAGGTGAGTCGTCTGATTGAAGTGCTCGTCATGGTCGATGCGAAAGACGTTGGTGGCAGGCAAGAAGGGCAGTCCGCCAACTTGCGGGTTAAAGAAACGCGCGGCAACCCCGGACATCACCACCAGTGCGCTAAAGCCGTGGTAGTTCGGAACGCTCACGCGGATCGCGTATCCGGGAATCTTCGAGTTGTGCCACTCGATCGGGAACGCGATGGGCGAGGCGGCCACGACACCGAAGTCGTACGCGCCATGCGTGTACTTCCAGATGTACTCGCCGTCGATAACCAAATACTTGCCAAAGGCCTGCTGTAAGCCAGCATGGAATTCGTTGCGCTGGCCCGGTTTAATCGCTCCAGAGACGCACGGGATATTGGGTGGCGGCACGAGGACAGCGATAACTGGATCGTTGCACCCTTCGCTCGCGATGATTAGATTTTCGTTGAACGGGGTCTCCAGCGATCGCGCGTACGAGAGGCGCAGGACCGTATTCGTCGGCTTGATGTTGTAGGCGACGCCAAGACGCGGCTCGGTTTGGTTGGCGCTGACAAACCCGTTGTAAATGTCTTCGCGAATCCCGACGTTGAACGACCAGTTGCCCTTGGTTATGGTGTCTTGGACGTAAAGCGAGGCCTCTTTGACGTCGGTGTGCCCGTGAAACAAGAATGGCTTTCCGCCCTGCGTCAGGTCCACGGAAGCCAGCGTTTGGCAGGGACCGACCTCGCCTGGCTGTATGGGATCCGTGCAAAAGGCGTTAGCGCCGGTGGGGCTGGCCGGGTTTGGAATGGGATTCCCATTCGCATCCAATTGGAGAAACAACCCCGAGAAGGTCGGATCGACAGTTCCCAGCGTGTCGCTTTCCGTCAGGAATGTCTGCTCGTAGGTAACTCCAGCCTTAATGTTATGGATTCCTTTTACGTACGAGATGTCCGAGCGCAGACCGGCATTGGTCAGTTTCCGGTCTTGCGCAATCGTCTGCGCCTGCAGGCCAGGAGAAAAATCCGCGAAGGGGTCAGCGCTGGGATAGTAGTTGTATTGGTCTTTTCGTACGAAGGCGCCAAACGTAAACACCGTATTTGAGTTGATCAGCCGCGTCCACACCGGCGCGATGTTAACGGTCTTGATCTGCGAGCGCTGATCCGTGGGACCCAGCGGAGCGCCGGTCACCGGATTGACGGCCGTACCTGCCGCATTGCATGTGAATCCTGCGCTGCAGGTATGCAATTGCTGGTCGTAGGTATTGGGGTTTTGAAACCAGGAGCGGGTGTAGCCAAAGTTCACATGAAGGGTATCCTGGCCGCTCACCTGATAGTCCACGCGGTCAAACAGGTTCTCCTCGTTGCCCTTATCGTGCATCGCCGTTAATTCTGGCGGATCGAGGAATCGGCTCGTTTTTAGGCCGTTCGCAGTGATGAAGTTGCCCCACTTCTGGGTGCCATAGGCCAAGTTAAAGCCGATGTTCGCGGTGCCAAAACTTCCATAGGAACTGTAGACAGTCCCCGTCGGTCTGGTCACACCGAGCCCTGATTTCGTGGTCACTTTGATCACCAGGCTCGTTTTGTCGCCAAATTCCGCGGGCGGCGCGCCGGAGATGACCTCCAGCGATTGAATCGAATCGGAGGGAATCTGGTTGGAGAAGACCTTGCTCTGTTGATCCGTAATTGGCTGGCCGTCTACGGAAAACGAGTTTTCCGCGTGGTCGCCCATTCCGTGGAACAATCCGTTCGAGTCCGCGGCGACTCCGGGAGAGGTCAGCGTAATGAGGGAACTCACCGACGATGACGCGCTCTCCAGCGGAAGCCGGTCGATGATGCCCTGGTCCACGTCGGTGTGGAAGGTGGACTCGTTTTCCACCAAGTCGCCGCCGTTGGCCTCGACCGTCACGGTAGTAGTAGCCGACCCCACCTTCAAACCGATCGGCACGCTCGTAGGAACCGTCGAGCGCACGTCCACATCCTGCGAGTAGGAGTTAAAGCCTGTAACCGTGACCTTGAGATGGTAAGGATTGAACGGGACGTTGGTGAAACGAAAAGCGCCGTCGGTGTCCGTGGTGGTTTCGCGGTGGAAGCCGCTGACCGGATTGGTGATCTCGACCCTTGCGCTTGGTATCGCGGCGCCGGACGGATCCTTCACCACCCCTTCGACCGATCCCGAATTACCCAACTGGGCGAGCGCGGGTGCCGCGAAAAACAATAAAGTCAGACTTACTATCAGAAATCCGTAACTGCGTAATCTCTCCAACATCTTCTTCTCCTTGAGCCCGATCAGCGGGACACGCCTTGTTTGGTAGTGGATAGAAGCCGCGTAAAAAAATCGCGGCTGCGCGAGCATTGTGTAGTAGCGCCCTGCGCAAGGGACGGCGATCGGCGAGCAAATTGATTAAGCGGAAGGAGGACCGCGAGAGGCGCGGTGCAGCGCAAAAGCATCGAGCGGTGAGGCATTGTCCTGCAGGACCGCGTGCCAGGCGACTTGCCGCGCTTCGGAAATAAGATCCAGAGGCGCAGCACCTAATACCGGCACGTGCAGCGATTGGCAAACGTGGCAAACGGTGTCCGGCCCACCGGTGTGCTGGTGCAGAAACGCGCCACCGGCAGCGAAATAGAGCAGCGCCACGCAGCCCAATACCGCCAGCGCGCGCCGCATGTTCCCCTGCCCGAAGCTAAATCCCTGCGAGTTCATACACCCTTACCGTTTAGTGTACCAGTTTGGACGTATGAGCGCGCAAGTTGGTTGCTATAAATCGCTTCAAATCTTTAGAGTCCCGCTCGCTGCAGGGAAAGCAATCGGGAATCCGCGGAATAGCCGCGAAGGTCTTTTGGGGCAAGACGATCCTGCGTTAAATGAGTTCAAATGCGTCCGTTTACTCTGCGGCGTTAGTGACGGGCACGGCGATCGGGCTCACTGACGTGGTTAGGACCACCTCTTTGGTACGCAGATCGAAGATTTGGTATTCACCGGGCCAAAAAGAGAGGAGTTGTTCTACGCGCGATTTAGCGATGCTCAAGTCCGCGGCGCTTTCCAGCCAAAACAAAGCTTTTTCATTATCTTTTCTGACGATATCGTAGCGCACGATATCGTGCCGCTGGCTTGCTTCCAGTTCGTTCACATCTCCCATAGGTTGGCTCCTACTTTTTACTCCCAAAAGTATCTGCCTCGCGTTGAGGTAATTCCGTGTCGCTGCCGGGCCGACTCCTTCATGGCATTGTGCGCATTGTGCGCGGAGCGAGCGGCGGGGCTTGCGACAATCCCAGGTAAGCCCGTTGTCCCCTCATGCAGACTACGCTCGCGAGGAAATCACGCAATTAGGTAAAGGCCGGATTTGCGGCTAGGGAATTCCTCTGCAAAGATTACGAAAATCTAAAGTCATTCCTGTATTGCTTTGGTGGGAAAAGGGTGTAATTTCCGGATACCTGCGCCGGAGCGAGGTTCCGCCGTCTCGTGACTAGCATCTTCGTGGTTGATGACAATCAACTCATGCGCCAGCAAGCGCTTCGTCTGCTGGAACAACAGGATTCCTGGCAAGTGTCGGGCGAAGCGGTAAATGGGAAAGACGCAGTGAGCAAATACCGCGATCTGCTTCCCGACGTGACCATCATGGATTTCGAGATGCCCGAAATGAACGGGCTGGACGCGGCGCGCGCCATTCTCAAGGATTATCCCAACGCGGCCATCCTGATGCTGTCGGTTCACCTTCCGGGGCAACTGGCGGTGGAAGCGAGAAAAATCGGCATCAAGGGCGCTTGTCCTAAATCCGAGATGTGGTGCTTGCCCGACGCCATTCGCGCGCTGCTGCGCGGCGAGACGTATTTTCCTCATTAGATCTTCAGCTCTTCAATTCACTGGTATGAACTGCCGAAAAATAAGGCTTTCCGAGGCGTACGCCGGAGGGCCGGAATTCCACGCGCTGGTGTGCTAAAATAAGTTTTCCCAAGATGCTACAGGGAGCTATCAGCGCATGAAATTTGGAGTAGTGGTTTTTCCTGGCTCCAACTGCGATCACGACGCGTTTTACGCCATCGGCAAAATCCTGAAAAAGCCTGTCGAGTTCATCTGGCATCAGTCGCAGGACCTTGCCAACTGCGACGCCATTATCCTGCCGGGCGGATTTGCGCATGGAGATTACCTTCGCACCGGGGCCATCGCGCGGTTTTCGCCCGTGATGAAGTCCGTGGAAAAATTCGCCAAGTCCGGCGGCATGGTTCTCGGCATCTGCAACGGTTTTCAGATTCTGCTAGAGGCCGGCCTGCTTCCCGGCGCCATGATGCGCAATTCGGGTCTCCGCTACATTTGCCGCCACGTGTTTATCCGCGTCGAGCAGACTGATTCGCCCTTCACCAACGCCGCTTCGCAAGGCCAAATTCTGAAAGTTCCCATCGCGCACAATGACGGCAACTACAACGCCGACGAAGCCACGCTCGCTGACCTCGAAAAGAATGGTCAGATTCTTTTCCGTTACACAACTCCAGACGGCGCAGATGACGCCGCTGGCAATCCCAATGGTTCGCTCCACAACATTGCCGGCATCTGCAACCGCGAGCACAACATCGCCGGCCTTATGCCGCACCCGGAGCGCGCCGTGGAATCCGCGCTCGGCTCCGCGGACGGCCTGGTGATCTTCCGGTCGCTGGTGGAATCGCTGGTCTCGGCCGAAAAGGCAACCGCCTGATGGCCACGGCACCCACGGAAATTAAAGTCACCCCGGAACTCGCCGCCGAACATGGCGTGACCGCTGAAGAGTACGCGCGCATTCAGAAAATTCTCGGCCGCGATCCCAATATTACCGAGCTCGGCATCTTCTCCGTGATGTGGAGCGAGCACTGCTCGTACAAATCGAGCAAAGTGCATCTGAAGCGGCTGCCCACGCGCGGCAAGCTTGTAGTGCAAGGGCCGGGCGAAAACGCGGGCGTGGTGGACATCGGCGATGGGCTGGTGGCTGCGTTCAAAATCGAATCGCACAATCATCCGAGTTACGTGGAGCCGTTTCAGGGCGCGACCACGGGCGTGGGCGGAATCTTGCGCGACATTTTCACCATGGGCGCGCGGCCGATTGCGGTGCTGGATTCGTTGCGATTTGGACCGATCGCTGCCGGCAACGGCGTCAGCGAAGAGGAAGCGGCGAAAAATCGGCGCATTCTCGATGGCGTGATTCGCGGCGTCGGGCACTATGGAAATTGCTTTGGCGTGCCGACGGTCGGCGGCGAAGTCGGCTTCGAGCCGTGTTATTCGCAAAATCCATTGGTGAATGCGCTCGCGCTCGGGATCGCTCGAAAAGAAGATTTGTTTTTCGCCAAGGCGCGCGGGACCGGCAATCCCGTAATTTATGTCGGCGCGAAAACGGGGCGCGATGGCATTCACGGCGCTTCGCTGCTGGCCTCCGCCGAATTCACCGAGGAATCGAAGCAGAAGCGGCCGAACGTGCAGGTGGGCGATCCGTTCATGGAGAAGCTGCTGCTCGAAGCCTGCCTCGAGGCGATGCAGACCGGCGTAGTCGTTGCGATTCAAGACATGGGCGCGGCGGGGCTGACCTGCTCGACGACCGAGATGGCTTCGCGCGGCGGCACCGGCATCGAAATCGATCTGGCGAAGGTTCCGCAACGCGAATCGGGCATGACGCCGTACGAAATCATGCTCAGCGAATCGCAGGAGCGCATGCTGCTGGTCGCCGAGAAGGGCCGCGAGGGCGAAGTTCTTGACGTGTTCAAGAAGTGGGGACTTGACGCCATGGTCGTCGGGGAAGTCACCGATGGCGGACTGCTGCGCGTGAAAGATCACGGTAAGCTGGCCGCGGAAATCCCAGCGCATCCGCTGGCGGAAGAAGGGCCGGTATACCACCGGCCGATTGCGCAGCCGCCGATGCGGAAAGAAACGGCTGCGGACTGGTTTCGATTTTCCGCCGATGGCACCGACCTCACGCCGAACTTTGTAAAACTGCTGACTTCACCGGCGATTGCGTCGAAGCGCTGGATCACGGAGCAGTACGACACATCTGTGCGCACGAATACGCTGGCGGGACCCGGCGCGAGCGATGCGGCGGTCATTCGTATCAAGGATCCGGAGACCGGAATCGTTAAGCGCGCGCTGGCGCTCGCCACCGACGGCAATGGCCGGTGGTGCCAGCTGAATCCGCGCGTCGGCGCCATGCACGCCGTTGCGGAAGCGGCTCGCAATGTCGCAGCGAGCGGCGCGCGCCCCATGGCCGCCACCAACTGCCTCAATTTTGGCAGCCCGGAAAAGCCGGAAGTCATGTGGCAATTCAGCGAAGCGATCGATGGCCTCACCGTTGCGTGCAACGAGTTGGGCACGCCGATTACCGGCGGAAACGTCAGCTTCTACAATGAGACGCTGGGAAAATCGATCTATCCGACGCCAGTCATTGGCGTGCTGGGCATTCTGGAAGACGCATCGCGCGTGCTGAAGAACGCGTTCCGCGAAGAGGGCGACGTCATCATCTTGCTTGATGGAGCGACCTCGGTAGCCGGGGCGCAGCATGCTGCGCCCCTACAGGAACAACAACGCGAGTTTTCATCCAGCGAATATTGCAAGACGATCGGCGGCATTGTCGCCGGCGAGCCGCCAGCCATCGACTTGGCGGCCGAAAAGCGCTTGCAAGAATGCTTGGTCGCGCTCGCAGCCAATGGATCGGTGCGCTCGGCGCACGATGTGAGCGATGGCGGCATTGCCGTTACGCTGGCCGAATCCTGCTTCGCCTCACTTGTAGGGGCGCAGCACGCTGCGCCCCAGCTAGGCGCAAATGTCAAACTCGAAGGAACGTCGCCCGCTGAATATGCGCTCTTCGGCGAACGCGGCGCGCGCGCTGTCGTATCCGTTGCACCAACTTCGCTTGCCGCCGTTCTCGGGACTGCGAGACAATGTGGAGTAGCGGCGCACCAGATTGGACAGGTCATCCGCGGCGATGTTTTCCGCATCGAACATAAGGGGAGCGCGGTGATCGACAGTTCCGTCGCCAAGTTGCACGATACCTGGGCCTATTCGCTTGAGCGTTCACTGAAAGTTCCCTGATTTGTCATGCGGCCACATTGAAATGACGCCAAAGCTCGCTTACGCAGACGACCGTTTTCACGACGAATGTGGTGTGTTCGGCGTATTCGGCCACGAAGAGGCGTCGAAGCTGACCTACCTGGGCCTGTATGCGCTGCAGCATCGCGGGCAGGAATCGGCTGGAATCGTCTCCAGCGATGGGGGCGAACTGCATCTCCACCGGGCGATGGGCGAAGTCGAGGAAATATTCACGCCTCTGGTGCTAGCCCAGCTTCCCGGAAATCTGGCAATCGGCCACACGCGCTATTCCACGGCAGGTGACAAGGCGCTGCTGAATGCTCAGCCGATCATGATCGATTGCAACAAGGGCAAAGTGGCGCTCGGCCACAACGGCAACTTAACCAACGCGGCAGAGTGGCGGCGCAAGCTCGAACATCGCGGCTCGATCTTTCAGACCAACAGCGACACGGAAGTGATCGTTCATTTGATTGCGCGCTCGCAAGCGCGCAATCTCACCGCCGCGCTCGGTGACGCGTTGAACCAAGTGGAAGGCGCTTACTCCTTGCTCGTGCTCACTCCGGAGGAATTGATCGCCGTGCGCGATCCGCGCGGCTTCCGCCCGCTGAATCTCGGCAGGCTGGGCGACGCCTGGCTGGTGGCCTCGGAAACGTGCGCGTTCGATCTGCTGAACGCGCAGTACGTTCGCGAAATCGAACCCGGTGAAATGGTGCGCATCTCGCGCTCCGGCATCGAGTCCATTCGCTTCGCGCCGGAAAAGCCGCGCCAGCAATGCATTTTTGAGCACGTTTATTTCGCGCGGCCAGACAGCATCATCTTTGGCCGCTCCGTAAACGAAAGCCGAGAGGCGCTGGGCCGCACGCTGGCCAAGGAACATCCCGTGGATGCCGACATTGTCGTACCGGTTCCGGACTCGGGAGTGCCCGCGGCGGTGGGATATGCGGCGGAGTCCGGCATCCCGTTTCGCATGGGCCTGATCCGCAATCACTACATTGGTCGTACGTTCATCGAGCCTTCGCAGGCCATTCGCAATTTTGGCGTAAAGCTGAAGCTGAACCCCATTCGCACCTTGATTGAGGGCCAGCGCGTCGTGCTGGTGGACGACTCCATTGTGCGCGGCACGACCAGCCGCAAGATCGTGCGCATGGTTCGCGAAGCCGGCGCGAAAGAAGTGCACATGCGCATCAGCTGCCCGCCGACGATTTCCCCTTGTTACTATGGCGTTGACACGCCTACGCGCGAGGAGTTGATCGCGTCTTCGAGCACGCCGGAAGAGATCTGCAAGTTCATCGGCGCCGATTCGCTGGGATATGTTTCGCTGGCCGGATTGAAGAAAGCGGTGAAGGACGTGAAGGGCAGCTATTGCACGTCCTGCTATACGGGCGTCTATCCAACGGACCTGGTGCAACTGGAAGTGCGCAAAGGCATTGCGGGCGGCAAGGCGGGGGGCGAAATGAACGGCAACGCGAGTGAAGGTCCAATCGAACATCCAGTGACGGTGGAACATGAAAGCTGATGCCAAGCGCAACAAAGAGGCGCAACCCAGCGTGCCCGTGGGGACGCGAATACAGCGCGAAATCATCGCGTGGTTCTGGGTAGCGCTGGTTTTTCTGCTCATTAACGGCACGATAGGCCAGGCGCGCGTGATTCCATCCGGCTCGATGGAGAATACGCTGCTGATTGGCGATCATTTGATCATGAGCCGCATCGGCTACGATGCCGGCGTGCCTTTCACCAATTGGCACGTGCCGTTGTGGCGCAATCCGCATCGCCAGCAGGTCATCATCTTCAAGCCGCCCTTCGCGCCGGATACTCCGGACTACGTCAAGCGCGTTATCGGCCTGCCGGGAGATACCCTTGAGATCCACGATGGTTCGGTGTGGGTGAACGGCCAAAGGCTGAACGAAAGCTACACGATTGGGCGCACCGACCCTTACGATTTGCGGCAACCCTACAAAGTTCCGGACGACTGTTACTTCGTGATGGGCGACAATCGCGGCAATTCCTACGACAGCCGGTTCTGGGGCTGCGTTCCACGCAAAGATATTATCGGCACGCCGGTGATGATATATATGTCGCTCGACGTCCCTCCAGACGCCTGGGAGCCCGGCCAGATTCGCGAGCGCTTTTTCGCGTACGCGAATGCGCTGGTGCACCCGGGGTTGGTGCGCTGGAAGAGATTGTTCCGGACTTTTTAGCTAGGCTGAGCGTCCCCAGCAAAAACGAACGAGTGCTGCCGCACCCACCCGGCGGCACAAGAAACTTCTCCCGAAAGAGAACGACAGGAAATTCCGTGCGCCCGTACGATAAACAAACGCGAGCAGACCTTCTATGAAATACGCCGACGCCGGAGTGGACATCGCTGTAGCTGAAGCAGCGAAGCAGCGCATCCGCCATCACGCGAGCAGAACGTTCACGCCGGGCGTGCTGGGCGGCATCGGCGGATTCGGCGCGCTGTTCGCGATGGACACCAAGAAATGGAAGGAGCCTGTGCTCGTCTCGAGCGCCGATGGCGTCGGAACGAAGCTGAAGGTGGCCATGGCGACCGGGGTGCACTCCACCGTCGGCGGAGACCTGGTCAACCATTGCATCAACGACATCCTGGTGCAGGGCGCAGAGCCGCTGTTTTTCCTGGATTATCTGGCCATGGGCAAGCTCGATCCGAACGTGGTCGAGCAGCTCGTCGAAGGCATGAGCCGGGCCTGCCGCAAGGCGGGGTGCGCGCTCATCGGAGGAGAGACCGCGGAGATGCCCGGGTTCTATCCCCCCGGTGAATACGATCTTGCCGGCTTCATTGTGGGCGCGGTGGATCGCAAGAAATTGCTCAACG
>Ga0210400_10005183_pt1 | contig 11110 bp, 13 predicted proteins | sample IncBWH26MmetaG_FD_155456 | JGI IMG/M metagenome (GOLD analysis project Ga0210400, IMG submission 155456) | Forest soil microbial communities from Barre Woods Harvard Forest LTER site, Petersham, Massachusetts, United States - Inc-BW-H-26-M | ecosystem: Environmental > Terrestrial > Soil >...
TGGGCCTGATCGACGCGGCGTTTCTGATCGGCGTCGGTCTGGCGATGTTTTTTGCATACGCCAATCCGCTGGTTGGATCGCACTGAGCGACGAAGCCTCAGCGCGCGCCACGGGAGACCATTAGATGCTCGCGATCAATGCGACATTCATAGGGCAGTTCATCGTTCTACTCGTCCTGCTTTGGTTCGTTTACAAGTTCGTCGTGCCGATGCTGGCCGGACCAATCGAGGCGCGCCAGCAAAGAATCGCGCATGGTTTGGCAGCCGCTGAAGAGGGACAACAGTCTCTGGCGCAGGCACAGGTCAAGGCCGAAGAGGTGATCCGTGAGGCGCGCGAGCGCGCGACGCACATCATCGACCAGGCCCAGAAGCGCGCCAATGAGCTCGTCGAGCAGGCCAAGAGCCAGGCGATCGCAGAGGGCGCGCGACTGGTGGCATCGGCGCAGACGCAGATCGACCTGGAAGCGACTCGCGCGCGGGAATCACTGCGCAAGGACGTGGCAGTTCTGGCAGTACGTGCCGCCTCCAAGGTGCTCGAGCGTGAGATCGATGCCAAGACCCACGCCGAGCTGCTGAACAAGCTCGCCACACAGATCTGACATGGCTGACAAAACCACCATTGCCCGTCCATACGCCAAGGCGGCATTTGCCGAGGCGCGTGCCGATAGCATGCTGGGTGCATGGTCCGAAGCGCTGCATACGGCTGCAGAGGTGGTGGACGATCCGCGCATGCATTCGTTGCTCGGCGACCCGCACGTTACCACTGAGCAGTTGTCGAAGCTGGTGCTCGACATTGCCGGGGCAGGCCTCGGCGAACATGGGCGCAACTTCGTGCAGATCTTGGCCGAAGCCCACCGCCTGAATTGCCTGCCGCAGATCGCGGCGCTGTTCGACTCCTATAAGGACGATGCCGAAGGCATCGCTGATGTCACGGTGACGTCGGCCGCGCCGCTCGATGCCAGGCAGCAGCAGTCGCTGACTGCGGCAATGACACGACGCCTCAAGCGCGAAGTGCGGCTGCATTGCAGCACCGATCCGGCGCTGCTCGGCGGCGCCGTGCTGCGCTCCGGTGATCTGGTCATTGATGGCTCGGTGCGCGGGCGCCTGGAGCGCATCGCCAACGAACTGGTCGCGTGATGACCGGCCACTCATACGAAATTCCCAAGGAACCTTAAAGCATGGCCATCAAGGCAACTGAGATCAGTGATCTCATCAAGCAGCGCATCGAGAATTTCAAGGGCGTCACCGAAGCACGCAATGTCGGCACCATCGTGTCCGTCACCGATGGCATCGTGCGGGTGCATGGTCTGGCCGATGCGCGCTATGGCGAGATGCTGGAGTTTCCGGGCAACACCTTCGGTCTGGCGCTGAACCTGGAGCAGGATTCGGTAGGTTCCGTGGTGCTGGGCGACTACAAGCACCTGGGCGAAGGCGATACCGTCAAGACGACGGGACGCATTCTCGAAGTGCCGGTGGGTCCGGAGTTGCTCGGCCGCGTCGTCGACGCGCTGGGCACGCCGATCGATGGCAAGGGCCCGATCAATGCCAAGATGACCGCGCCCATCGAGCGTGTCGCCCCGGGCGTGATCTATCGCAAGTCCGTGTCCCAGCCGGTACAGACCGGCTACAAATCGGTGGACTCGATGGTGCCGATCGGCCGCGGCCAGCGCGAGCTCATCATCGGGGATCGCCAGACCGGCAAGACCGCGATGGCGGTCGACACCATCATCAACCAGAAGACCTCCGGCATCAAATGCGTCTACGTCGCCATCGGCCAGAAGCAGTCGACGATCGCGAACGTGGTGCGCAAGCTCGAGGAACACGGGGCCCTGAAGCACACCATCATCGTGGCGGCCTCGGCCTCCACCCCGGCGGCGATGCAGTACATCTCGGCGTACTCCGGGGTGACCATGGGCGAGTACTTCATGGACAACGGTCAGGACGCCCTGATCATTTATGACGACCTGTCGAAGCAGGCCGTGGCCTACCGGCAGATTTCGCTGCTGCTGCGCCGGCCGCCCGGTCGCGAAGCCTTCCCGGGCGATGTGTTCTATCTGCACTCGCGTCTGCTCGAGCGCAGCGCGCGGGTCAACGAAGAGTATGTCGAGATGGTCACCAAGGGCGCCGTGAAGGGCAAGACCGGCTCATTGACCGGCCTGCCGATCATCGAGACCCAGGCCGGCGACGTGACGGCCTTCGTGCCGACCAACGTGATCTCGATCACCGACGGCCAGATCTTCCTTGAGACCGATCTGTTCAATGCCGGCATCCGCCCGGCGATGAACGCGGGCATTTCGGTGTCCCGCGTCGGCGGCTCCGCGCAGACCGACATCATCCGCCGCCTGGGCGGCGGCATCCGTCTGGCCTTGGCCCAGTACCGGGAACTGGCCGCCTTCTCGCAGTTCGCCTCGGACCTGGATGAATCGACCCGCAAGCAGCTCGAGCGCGGGCAGCGCACCACCGAGGTGATGAAGCAGAAGCAGTACGAGCCGCAGTCGGTCGCGGAAATGGCGTTGTCGATCTATGCGGTCAACAACGGCTACATGGACAAGGTGGAAATCCGCAAAGTCGTGGATTTCGAAGCGGCGCTGCAGGGCTTCGCGAACACTTCGCACAAGGCCTCCCTCGATGCCATCAACGCCAAGCCGGTTCTCAAGGAGCATGAGGCGACGCTGAAGAAGATCATCGAAGACTTCCTGGCCAACGGCACCTACTAAGAAGCGCCAAGATGCCCGGCACCAAGGAAATCCGCACCAAGATCGCGAGTGTCAAAAGCACTCAGAAGATCACCAAGGCCATGCAGATGGTGGCCACCAGCAAGATGCGTCGCGCCCAGGACCGCATGAAGCTGGCGCGGCCGTACGCCGCGAAGATGCGCACGGTGATCGGCCATCTGAACGAGGCCAATCCGGACTTCCGGCATCCGTTCCTGATCGAACGCGAGACCAAGGCGGTCGGGATCATCATCATCTCGACCGATCGCGGGCTCGCCGGCGGATTGAACGCGAACCTGTTCAAGCAGGTGCTGTTGCAGATGCGCGAGTGGCAGTCCAAGGGCGCACGGGTGAGTCTGGCGATCGTCGGCAGCAAGGGCACGGCCTTCTTCCGCCGTCTGGGCACACCGCTCCTGGGCACCGTTTCGGGACTCGGTGACCGTCCGCATATCAAGGATCTGCTGGGCACCATCAAGGTCATGCTCGACGCCTACCGCGAGGGCAAGATCGACCGGCTGTTGCTGGCCAATGCGAAGTTCGTGAATACCATGACGCAGCAGCCGAGCATCACGCAGCTGCTGCCGATCAACGCCTCCGACAACCAGGGGCTGCCGGAGCACTGGGACTACATCTATGAGCCCGACGCGGCGGCAATTCTGGAAGGACTGCTGATGCGCTATATCGAATCGCAGGTGTACCAGGGTGTCGTCGAGAACGTCGCCTCGGAAATGGCCGCGCGCATGGTCGCCATGAAGGCCGCCACCGACAATGCCGGCAAGCTCATCCAGGACCTGCAACTCGTTTACAACAAGGCCCGCCAGGCTGCGATCACGAAGGAACTTTCGGAGATCGTCGGCGGCGCGGCTGCCGTATAAGTCAAGGACAAATGCATGATGAGCAACACTGCTGAAGGCAAGATCACCCAGATCATCGGCGCCGTCATCGACGTCGAGTTTCCGCGCGAGCAGATTCCGCACGTCTATGAAGCGCTGCAGCTGGCAGACTCGGACCTGATCCTGGAAGTACAGCAGCAGCTGGGTGATGGCGTCGTGCGCACCATCGCCATGGGTGCTTCGGAAGGCCTGAAGCGCGGGCTTGCGGTGCGCTCGACCGGCAAGGCGATTTCGGTGCCGGTGGGCAAGGCCACTCTGGGCCGCATCATGGATGTGCTGGGTCGACCCCAGGACAATCGCGGACCGGTGGACGCGCCCCAGCACCTGCCGATCCACCGTGCGCCCCCGGCGTTCGATGAGCAGGCGGGCGGTCAGGATCTGCTGGTCACCGGCATCAAGGTCATCGACCTGCTGGTGCCCTTCGCCAAGGGCGGCAAGGTCGGCCTGTTCGGCGGCGCCGGCGTCGGCAAGACCGTCAACATGCTTGAGCTGATCAATAACATCGCCAAGCAGTACAGCGGTCTGTCCGTGTTCGCCGGCGTCGGCGAGCGGACCCGCGAAGGCAACGACTTCTATCATGAGATGATCGAGTCGGGCGTCATCGACAAGGACACCCTGTCCAACTCCAAGGTGGCGATGGTCTACGGCCAGATGAACGAGCCGCCGGGCAACCGCCTGCGAGTCGCCCTGACGGGCCTCACCATGGCCGAATACTTCCGCGACGAAGTGCGCGAGGACGGCGGCAAGGGACGTGATGTGTTGTTCTTCGTGGACAACATCTACCGCTACACCCTGGCCGGCACCGAAGTGTCGGCATTGCTGGGTCGCATGCCTTCCGCGGTGGGCTACCAGCCCACGCTGGCGGAGGAAATGGGCGTGCTGCAGGAGCGCATCACCTCCACCAAGACCGGTTCGATCACCTCCATCCAGGCGGTGTATGTGCCGGCGGACGATCTCACCGATCCTTCACCCGCCACGACCTTCGCCCATCTGGATGCAACCGTGGTGTTGTCGCGCCAGATCGCCTCGCTGGGCATCTATCCCGCAGTCGATCCGCTGGATTCGACCAGCCGCCAGCTCGATCCGCTGGTCGTCGGCGAGGAGCACTACAACACCGCGCGTGGGGTGCAGGCCGTGCTGCAGCGCTACAAGGAGCTGCAGGACATCATCGCCATTCTCGGCATGGACGAGCTGTCGGCCGACGACAAGCAGCTCGTGTACCGCGCGCGCAAGGTGCGTAACTTCCTGTCACAGCCGTTCAACGTCGCCAAGGTCTTCACCGGCCAGGACGGCAAGATCGTGGCGCTGAAGGACACGATCCGCGGCTTCCAGGGCATCTTGAGCGGCGAGTACGATCACCTGCCCGAGCAGGCCTTCTACATGGTCGGCTCCATTGACGAGGCCGTCGAGAAGGCGAAGAACCTGCAGTAATGGCACAGCCACACACAATCAAGGTCGACATTGTCAGCGCGGAAGGGGAAATCTTCTCCGGCGAGGCGACCATGGTGTTTGCGCCGGGCTCCCAGGGAGATCTGGGGATCTACCCACGGCACGCGCCCCTGCTGACCTTGCTCAAGGCCGGCGAAGTGCGGGTCCAGACCCCCGATGGCGCCGAACAGGTGTTCTACGTGGGCGGCGGTGCGCTGGAGATCCAGCCCAACCTGGTCACGGTGCTGGCCGATACCGCGCTGCGCGCCAAGGACATCGATGAGGCCGCGGCCCTCGCCGCGAAGCAGCGTGCGGAGGAAGCCCTGAAGGATCGCACGGGCACCATCAATCAGGCCGAGGCGCTGGCGGAACTGGCCCGTATGATCGCGCAGCTCAAAATCGCCGAGCGCCTGCGCAAGATCCGCGGCTAGGCCGCGGTCGCGGTAAGCTGCCGCCATGGGCAGGACCGCCATTCTCAAGGGAGCCACGGGCCGGGCGATGCAGGGGTTGCTGCTGTGTCTGTGCCTGGCAGCAGGTGCCGCACTGGGGGCGGATTCGCCGACCTCACTGCTGCGGCCACCCCCTGCCGATTCCCAGCGCCATACATTGCTGGCCGCCGTTGCCCAGATGGAACGGGGCAATGCGGCCGGTGGCGATATCTACTTTGTGGGCTTTGCCGGCTTCGGTGAACAGAAGGTATTTCGCAAGGAGGCGGAACTCGCACGGCAGGTTTTCGGCGCACGCTTTGCCACCGGGAACCGCTCACTGCTGCTGGTCAACGACGTGCACGACCGGCATACCTATCCGCTGGCGACGTATGACAATCTGCGCATCGCCGTGGACGCGGTCGGTCGGCGGATGCACCCGGACCGGGACACCCTGGTGCTGATGCTCACGTCGCATGGCAATGACGAGGACGGCATCGCCATCACCAATGGCAAGATGCCCGAGGATGCCCTGTCGCCTGAGGATCTGCGGATGATCCTCGATGAGTCCCATATTCGCTGGCGCGTCATCGTCGTTTCCGCGTGCTACTCCGGGATCTTCATCCCGGTGCTGAGGAACGATTCGACCCTGATCATGACCGCGGCGGATTCACGGCATAGCTCCTTCGGCTGTGACGATACCCGTGACCTGACCTACTTTGGCGAGGCGCTGCTCCAGGATGCATTGCCGAATGCCTGTTCACTGAACCAGGCCTACACGGCCACGGCGCGCATCATCCACAAGCGCGAGGCCGACGAAGGCGAGATTCATTCCAATCCAAGGTTGTTCGTCGGATCCGGGATGCAGGCGCGACTGCCACAGCTGGATGCGGCAGCCGCGCGCCGTTGTACCGCACCGCCGGCGCATCCTCCGGCACGACATTGAGGCGCACCGTGGCGAACCAGAAATCCGCTCGATCCCGACCTAAGTCCAAGCCAGCCCCGGCCGCGCAGCCGCTGGCGGTGATCATTCTGGCCGCCGGCGCCGGCAAGCGCATGAATTCGCGCCTGCCGAAGGTGCTGCAGCCCCTGGCCGGCAGGCCCCTGCTGCAATACGTGCTGGACACGGCGCGCAGCCTGAATCCCGCGGCCATTCATGTGGTGTATGGCCACGGCGGTGAGGCCGTCCCCAAGGCCTTCGCGCACGAAGCCGTGTCGTGGGTGCTGCAGGCCGAGCAGCTGGGCACCGGGCATGCCGTGATGCAGGCGGCGCCGAAGCTGTCGGCCGATCAGCGGGTGCTGATTCTCTACGGCGATGGTCCATTGATCACGACCCAGACGCTGCGCGCGTTGCTGCAGGCGGCTGGTCGCGACCAGGTGGGGCTGCTGACGGTCATCGCCAGTGATCCTGCGGGCTATGGACGGGTGCTGCGCAATGCCGGCGGCCGAGTACAGGCCATTGTCGAGGAAGAGGACGCGACCGCGAAGCAGCGTCGAATCGTCGAATGCAATACCGGTGTCATGACCCTGCCCGCCCAGCGCCTGACGAAGTGGCTGGGACGACTGAACAATCGCAATGCCCAGCGCGAGTACTACCTGACGGATGTCATCGCGCTGGCGGTGCGCGATCGGGTCGCCGTAAAACCGGTGATTGCGGCGGATGAGCAGGAAGTGCGGGGCATCAATGATCGAATGCAGCTCGCCGCGGCGGAGAACACCTGGCGAGCGCGCCAGGCTCACAAGCTTATGCTGGACGGTGCCATCCTCATTGACCCGGCGCGCGTCGATGTGCGCGGCACGGTATCGGTCGGCCGGGACGTGCTGATCGACGTCAATGTGGTGCTTGAAGGCGATGTCAGGCTGGGCGACGGCGTAAAAATCGGTCCCAACTGCCTGATTCGCAACACACAGATCGAGGCCGGGACCGAGGTATTTGCTAATTGTGTCATCGACCGGGCGGTGATCGGACCGGACTGCTGGATTGGGCCGTTCGCACGACTGCGGCCCGAATCGGTGCTGGCCGCGAAGGTGCACATCGGCAATTTCGTCGAGCTGAAGAAGACCCGTATCGGTGCCGGATCGAAGGCCAATCACCTCTCCTACCTGGGAGACGCAACCATCGGGGCGGGAGTCAATGTCGGCGCGGTCACCGTGACCGCCAACTACGATGGCGTGAACAAATGGCCGACGACGATGGAAGATGGCGTGTTCATCGGCTCCGGCAGCATGCTGGTGGCGCCCGTCGTCATCGGTGCCGGTGCCACCATCGGCGCCGGCTCCACGATCTCCCGCGCTGCGCCCGCCGGACAGTTGACGATCGCCCGCTCGCGTCAGGTCAGCATTCCGGGCTGGAAGCGACCGACCCGGCGCGGAACTTAACCCTCGAATGCAATGTCGCTGTAGCACTCCGCCAGTAGTGTCTGCAGTCGGTTCGGGGGAGATGGGGAGAGGTACCCATGAGTACCACACAACAACATGGCGAGAGTGGGGCTGACGAGCGCAGTGCACCCTGGCTGCGTGACCCGTTCTGGAGTCGGCTCAGTCAGGTTGAAGGCCTGCACCTGCGTCTGCAGTCCGAACACGAAACGGTGCGCCGCGAACTCACGGCCATTCCCAGCGCGCGCAACAGTGGCTTCCAAGACGTCTGGGTGCGCTACTGCGCGGTGATCCGCGAGCTGGACCTGACCACCGCCGAGCTGGAATCGCTACGAAGTCGCCCCGAGTAGCTTCCTAGCAGCGGACTTGCCTTGAAGACACTGTCCCGCAAACTGCTGCACGAATTGAGCGAGCTGCAGGACGCGATGCGCAAGCTCACCGCGGAGCGCAATGCCGCCTTGCGCATGTTGGCGGCCAGCCGCAACGCCGCCACGCGCGATGCACAGCGGGAATTCTGGCTGGAATTCTCCTGGGCCGACCAGGAATACCGCGCAGCCGTAAGCCGCCTGGCGCAGTTCTGCCGCGCCCACCTGCAATCCGACCGCTAGGCTGACAGCCCCCGTCGCAGCCACACCGCCGCCGCGGCCATCGCCGGCATCCCCCGCACTTCCCTCACCGCGAGGCTGATCAGCGCCCCGCTCATCTCCGCGCTGCGCTCTGTGCTGCGACCGCACGACATTCGCGGCAGCTTTCCGGTGCACACGTCACATAAACGCAAAGGCTTTGCAACACTGCCAACCTACATTATTGACAAATTACAACTACGACAACACGACAGACAGGAGTCAATGTGGTCGACAGTCGAAAGCAGGCAATTTCGATCCGCATGAACGGTGCGGATATCCGCAAGGTAAAGAAGCTTGCGCAGCGATTGGCGGTACGGGACTCGGATGTCATACGGTTCGCAGTCAAATGCATGCTGACGCGGCTGGGGCCGCTGTATGACCCGGAGATCAAGGGCCGCAACCTGGTACCGGTGTTCGTGGAATCGGGGGCGGAGCTGCTGCGGTTTTTCGATTTGGATGCGGCGCGGCTCGACAGCATCATCAACGACAATGTGGACCTGGCGCGGCGGGTGGAGCGCGATGACATCGCGCTGCTGGCGCTGACCGGCGGTCAGGAGCCCTACGCGGCCCTGCTGCTCAGCGAACTGAACCGGGAGGACCGCGCGGACTCTTCGGTTGCGGAACTGGCGAGCTCGCTACGCCAGTACCTGTACGACAAGTACGTCTACCGGTCGGGCAGCGACAGCCACCCCAAGAAATCACTGGACCTGGCGGAGCCCATGCGGCTCGCCGCGGTGGGAGTTCAACATGACTAGATTCAGCCACCACATTCGCCAAGCGGCGGCAGCACTGGTACTGATCGCCACGCTGGCGGGCTCCTATGCGGCCCGAGCCGACCAGATCCTCGCCGACAGCCATATGTTGCAGGGCACTTCGGTCATCAGTGATGTCGGCTACGCCTTCACCGTTTCCGGTCCCGGGAAGCTGGACATCAGCCTGCAGGACCTGTCCTGGCCCACGAGCAGTCTGAGCGACCTGTCGTTCTCCGCCGATACTCCCAATAGCGTCATCGGCCAGTTCAACGGCGCGGGCACGGCCAGCTACGACATCACCGGCGGCGGCACGATCTACGCGTACGTGACCGGCGAGGCCACCAACCCGGCCAGCGGGCCCCAGTACGGTATCGGGCTGTACACGCTGAAAATCGATTTCACGCCTTCGGCCGTCCCGCTGCCCGCAAGCCTCGGCCTGCTGCTGGCGGCGCTGCTGGCACTGGCGCTGCTGCAGCACCTGATGCGCCAGCGGGATTTTTTCCCGAGCGCCAGTCTCCTGAGCATCTAGAAGAACCGCCCGCCTGCTCCAGGCGCAGGCCATCGGCACTCCTGGCCTGAGCCAGGTCGGGGTCCCGCCGCAATTAAAGCGTCACGGAACACCCTTAGTATGACAATTGTAGACACAAAAGCTGCGCGTCGCGGGAAGCGACAGCCGGCCCATTCTTCATTGAGAGCGACGTCCCCACTATGCAACGCGCCCTGATCCTGTCTGTCCTGGCCATGCTGTCGGCGCTCGGCGCACGCACCGATGCCGCGATGGCCCAGAACACGGACACACCGGGCAGCTACCAAGTCCAGCCCGGTGACATCCTGACGGTCACGGTGTGGAAGGAAACGGATCTGACGGGGGACCTGCTCGTGCGTCCCGATTTCGGACTGTCCTTTCCGCTCGTCGGTGATCTGGATGCCCGCGGCAAGACCGTCGATCAGTTGCGCACAGAAATCACCGAGCGGCTGAAGAAGTACATTCCCAGCCCGGTGGTCACCGTCGCCACCAAGACGCTCGCCGGTAATCACATCTATGTCGTCGGAAAGGTGCAACGGCCCGGCGAATACCCGGTGGTCCGCAATGTCGATGTGATGCAGGCACTGAGTCTCGCCGGCGGCGCCACCCCCTTCGCGGCGCTGAATGACATCATCGTGCTGCGGCGTGAGTCGGCCGGACAGATCGTCCTGCACTTCCAGTACAACGATGTGGCGCGCGGCCGGGATCTGTCCCAGAACGTTCTGCTGCAGCCCGGCGACACCGTCGTTGTGCCGTGAGACCGGGATCCAGGAGCAAGCGCATGGCCCGTATGACGCAAGCAGCCCTCGGGATTGGATGCCTGGCCGGCGGCGCACCCGCGTTGCACGCTGCGCAATGGTCACTCGCGCCACAGGCCAGTATCTGGGTGGATGACGACAGCAATCGCTATCTGAGCGTCGACGCCCGCAATAGCCAGAGCGTCTATGTGAATCCCAGCGCCGTATTCCAGTGGTCCACTGACACCACTCAGCTTTCGCTGACCCCCTGGCTGATGTGGCAACAGATCAGCGATTCTGCGTACGCCGACGTGCACAGCGAAAGCCTGAACGGCCAATACAACTGGTCCGGCGAGCTCGGACAATTGGTCCTGCAAGGCGGCGTCTCGGACTACTCCACCCTGGCCACCGAAATTCCGGACACCGGCCTGGTCGCAGCCGGCCTGAACCGCCGGGCCAAACAAGGATCCCTATCCTTCTCCCATCTGCAGACCGAACGCCGCAGCCTCCTTCTGCAGCTGTCCTGGCTCGACACCAGCTACTATGGGCCGAACAGCGAACTGGTGAATCTGCTCTCGGGCTATAAATACGCCACCGTCTCGGTGGGCGAGATGCTCGACCTGACAGCGTCGAC
>Ga0210400_10005184_pt1 | contig 11109 bp, 7 predicted proteins | sample IncBWH26MmetaG_FD_155456 | JGI IMG/M metagenome (GOLD analysis project Ga0210400, IMG submission 155456) | Forest soil microbial communities from Barre Woods Harvard Forest LTER site, Petersham, Massachusetts, United States - Inc-BW-H-26-M | ecosystem: Environmental > Terrestrial > Soil >...
CAGCGCATGATCCGCGGCGTGCGCACTCCGCCCAAATCGCGCCTCCATCCCATCGCTAATTTCGAGGACGCGCAGGCTATCCACGTCTCGCTCATGGAGATCGTCAACGCCCTGGTTCGCAACCAGATCGACGTCCCCCGCGTTCGCCTCGTCCTGCGCGCGCTCAGCATCGCGGCCAGGAATGCCAGCAAGACTCATTTCGATTGTTGGCGAAGCGACATGGTCAAGGAAGTTCCCGAATATCCCGCAGCCCCGCCGGCCACCGGACCATTCGCGATAGCCACCACCCAGGCCGCGGCTCTGACCAGCATCAGCACGCCGCAGGAAGATGAATCGGAGCAAGACCGCCTCAGCAGCGTTTTTCATACTGCGTCAGCGAAGGTTCACCGCAAACCGCCGGCAAGAGTCAGCACGCCGCCGAGATCCCGCTCTGCAAGCCCCGGCCAAGCCGGATGAGTTGAAGGTTTGTCAGATCGAAAGAGGCGAACAAAGGTGTCCGCCCCACAAGGCAACCAGGTACTGGGTACCGGGTACTGGGTACTAGGTACTAGTCGACCACGGCTTTGTCAGTAATCTCCAGCCCGCGGTCGATGATCGCGAACGCCTCGCGCATCTGCTGCTCGTTGATGCACAGCGGAGGGTTGGTGAAGAAGGTGTTCCAGCGCACGAACGTGTACAGGCCTTGCTCGCGGAAGAAGCGGCCGAGCGCGGCCATCTCCTCGGACGTGCCGTTGAAGGGAGCCAGGGGTTGGCGCGTCTTGCGGCTGCGCACCAGTTCGACGATGCCAAACAGTCCGATGGAGCGCACCGCGCCCACCGACGGATGCTGCGCCTGCAACTCCGCTCCCAGCGCTTTCATGGTCGCGCCCAGCTTCTTCGCGTTGTCGATCAACCCATCTTCTTCATACACGCGAATGGTAGCCAGCGCCGCCGCGCATCCCATCGGATGACTGTTGTAAGTAAGTCCCCCATAGAACACCTTGTCCTGAAAGTGCTGCGCAATGTGATGCCGCATCCCAACCGATCCCAGTGGAAGATAGCTCGAGGTCAATCCCTTCGCCATGCACAGCAGATCGGGAACAACCTTCCAGTGGTCAACCGCGAACCACGCGCCAGTTCGTCCGAAGCCGGACATGACTTCGTCAGCAATCATCAGGATGCCATACTTGTCGCACAGCTTGCGCACGCCCTCGAGATATCCATCAGGCGGAACCAGAACGCCGTTGGTTCCAGTCACCGGCTCAAGAATGAACGCGGCAATCGTCTGCGGACCTTCAAGCTGAATGGTCTCTTCAATCATGGCCAGCGACGATTCGGCGGATTCCCAACCGCGCTCGATGCCGTGATAAGGATCGAGTACGTGAATCACCCCGGGAATGCCAGGTTCAGCGGCCCATCTGCGCGGATCGCCGGTAAGACTGATCGCACCCGCTGTCGCCCCGTGATAGGAGCGATAGCGAGCTATGATCTTGTGACGTCCGGTGAAGAAGCGCGCGATCTTGATGGCGTTCTCGTTGGCCTCAGCGCCCCCGTTGGTGAAGAAGAAGGTGTCGATGTCGCCAGGAGTGATCTCGGCGAGCTTCGCGCCAAGGCGCGCGCGAACTTCTGTCGCCATGAATGGATTGGCGTAGCACAACGTTTCGGCCTGCTCTTTGATAGCCTGGATCACGCGTTCGTCGCCGTGTCCGATGTTGACCGACATGAGCTGGCTGTTGAAGTCGATGAAGCGCTTGCCTTCCGGCGTATAGAAGTAGATGCCCTTGGCGCGAGCCACAGGAATGGGGTCAACCTTCGACTGTGCCGACCATTCGTAAAGCGTGTGCTTGCGGGCAAGGTCGACGATCTCTTTGCCGGACATCTGTTGGGTCGCGGGGTTAGCCACCGTGGTTGTCATAGATTCCTTCTTTATAGATCGTTCACCACAGAGTCACAGAGACACAGAGAAACCTTTATAGAACTCTTCGGATGATTCCTTGCGTTAATAGTGAGCTATTGAAGTTGATGAGCAGTCCGACCCTCTTTCCCGAGAGTTTCAGGTATGTCAGGAGCTGTGCTTCATGGACTGGCAGAATCCTTTCGACGGACTTTAACTCGACGATCACTTCATCGTTCACGATCACGTCGATCTTATATCCGCAATCCAGCTGTAATCCTTTGTACGATACAGGAAGGTCGACTTGGCATTTGAAGTGCAATCTGCGCAGGTGAAGTTCATGGCACAGGCATTGTTCGTAAGCGGATTCCAGCAATCCAGGCCCGAGTTGACGATGGACCTCGATCGCGGCCCCGATGATCGCAGCAGTTCGAGGGTCTTGCTCGTTTTCGATTTCTCTGTGTCTCTGTGACTCTGTGGTGAGGAGCTTCATTGTTCTTCTCTGCAGCGCCGCTCAGAACTTGCGGCTGTGCTCTTTGGCCCAGCGTTCGACTACGACTTTCTTGTCAGTGTAGAACTCGATGGCATCGCGGCCCTGGCCGTGAAGGTCGCCGAAGAAGCTGTTCTTCCATCCGCTGAAGGGGAAGTAGGCCATGGGAGCGGCGACTCCGATGTTGATGCCGATATTTCCGGCGGGCGCTTCGTAGCGGAAGCGGCGCGCAGCCGATCCGCTCGAGGTAAAGAGCGACGCCTGATTGCCGTAGGCGCTGCGTTCGAGGAAGGCGAGCGCGTCGTCCATGTCCTTGGCGTGAACTAAGCTCAGCACCGGACCGAAGATCTCCGTGTCGGCAAGATCGCTGGTCGCGGGAACGTCGTCGAGGATCGTGGGCTTCACGAAGTTGCCGGATTCGTATTTCGGGATCTTCGAGTTGCGGCCATCGAGCAGAATCTTCGCGCCCTGCTTCTCGCCGAGCGCGATGAGGGACTCGACGCGCTCTTTGCTTTGCGGCGTGATCACGGGCCCCATCTGCACGTCTTTGTCGAGGCCGTTGCCGACTTTGAGTTTAGAAGCGGCATCGGCAATCGAATCGCGGAACGTCTTCTGCGCTTCGCCGATGGTCACAGCAACGGAGACGGCGAGGCAACGCTGGCCGGCGCATCCGAAGGCGCTGTCGCTGATGATCTGCGTGGCCATGGGCATGTCGGCGTCGGGAAGCACGATGACATGATTCTTGGCTCCGCCCTGACACTGCGCACGTTTACCGTTGGCGGCGGCGCGGGAGTAGACGTACTTCGCAACGGGCGTTGATCCAACGAAGCTGATGGCTCGGACCTTGGGATGGTCTAACAGCGCGTCCACTGCGGCTTTGCCGCCGTTGATCAGACCTACGACGCCCTTGGGCAATCCTGTCTTCTCGAGTAGTTCGTAGACATAGCGCATGGTGAGTGGAACGCGCTCGGAGGGTTTGAGGATGAACGTGTTGCCTGTCGCGACGGCATACGGCAGATACCAGAACGCGATCATGCCCGGAAAGTTGAAGGGCACGATCGCGGCCGTGACGCCGAGTGGCTGGCGGATCATCATCTCGTCGATACCGCGGGCGACGTCTTCAAGGTTGTAGCCTTGCATCATCATCGGGATTCCGCAGGCGACTTCGACGTTTTCAATCGCCCGGCGCATCTCGGCTTTGGCTTCGGTGAAGGTCTTGCCGTTTTCCTGCGTGATGATGCGGGCGATGTCGTCGAGGTGATCTTCGAGCAGCATCTTCAGTCTGAACAGCGGCTGAATGCGGTCTTCGGGCGGCGTGCGGCGCCATTCGGGGAAGGCGGCGGCCGCGGCTTCGACGGCCTGATTGACTTCGGCAGCTTCGGCGAGCGGGACTTGGGCGAGCACTTCGCCGGTAGCGGGATTGATTACGTCGCGCCATTCGTTGGCGCGTGAGTCGGCCCAATGGCCGTTGATGTAGTTGGTGAGTTTGATGACGGGCGGGGCTGCAACTGTCGTCATGGGCATTGCCTCTGCTATCGCGAAGAGTAATTCAGATTATTACACCAACTGAGCGACTGCGCCTTTCTTGTCGCACACGGCCGTTAGTGCGGATTCGAGCACGTCGAGGCCCTCGTCCATTTGATCGTTCGTTGCTACCAGCGGAACCAGGACGCGGATCACGTTGGAATACGAACCGGCGGTGATCGTGATCAGGCCGTGCTCGTAGCAATACTGGGTGATCTGTTTGGTTTCGTCCGCGGCGGGAGTTTTGGTTTCCTGCAACTTCACGAGTTCGATGGCTTGCATCCCGCCGAGGCCGCGGACGTCACCGATGATGGACCAGCGACGCTGCCATTCGCGGGCGCGGCGCTGAAAGCGGTCGCCGAGTTCGTTGGCGCGTGCGAGCAGATTCGTCTTTTCGAACAGATCGAGCGTCGCGAGCGCTGCGGCGCACGATAGAGGATTGCCCGCGAAGGTGCCGCCTAAGCCGCCGGGACCGGGAGCATCCATGATTTCAGCGCGGCCGGTGACGGCGGCTAGAGGCAGGCCTCCCCCGAGAGATTTTGCTGTGACGATCAGATCGGGTTCGATGCCGTAGCGCTCGCTGGCGAACATTGCGCCAGTGCGGCCGAAACCGGACTGCACTTCGTCGGCGATGAAGAGCACGCCGTGCTTGTGGCACAGGTCGATGAGAACCTTGAAGTAGTCTGGCGGCGGAGCGACGAAGCCACCTTCGCCCAGCACAGGCTCGGCAATGACCGCCGCTACTTCTTCACTGGCGACGATGCGCTTGAACGTGTCTTCGAGATGGCGGGCGCAGTAGAGATCGCAGGATGGATATTTCAAGTTGTACGAACAGCGATAACAGTAGGCGAACGGGATCCGGTAAACGTCGCCGGGGAAGGGCGCGAAGCCGGCCTTGTAAGGATGCGTCTTGCTGGTAAGCGCCAGCGTCATCATGGTGCGGCCGTGGAAAGCGTCTTCGAAGGCGATCATTGCGGGACGCTTGGTATAAGCGCGGGCAATCTTTACTGCGTTCTCGATGGCTTCAGCACCGCTGTTCACGAAGAGAGTCTTCTTGGGAAACTTGCCGGGCGTGACTTCGTTCATGCGCTCGGCGAGGCGGATGTAACCTTCGTAGGGCGTGACCTGGACGCAAGTGTGGAGGAATTTGTCGAGCTGGCCGCGGATGGCGTCGACCACCGCCTCCTGGCGATGGCCGGCGTTGGCGCAGCCGATGCCTCCGGCGAAGTCGATGTAGCGGTTGCCGTCGACATCTTCGAGCCAGGCGTCTTCGGCTTTAGCCACGTAGATGGGCGTGCCGTGGGAAAGGCCGCGGGGCACGGCTTTTGCGCGACGCTCGGAGAGCGCTTTGGATTCTGGACCGGGAATTTGGGTGCGGAGTTGAATAGTGGACATCGTAGTTTCCGCCGTTAGTCGTTAGTCGTCGGTCGTTCGCGTTTAGTCCTTCTCAGCCACTTACCCTAAGGCTCGGGTTCCGGCGGCGGAGCAACAATGGTGATCGAATTGGGCAGATCAAGCGTGATCTCCGGAGTGGATAGCTCGTGTTGCTTCTTCCCCTCCAGCTTGTACACATATTGGACAGTAAGCTTTGTGGCCGAGGCTCCCACCACGTTCGTGGGGGCAAAGAGCCAGTTCCGAACGTTTTCTTCAGCCGCTTGATCCAGCAGCTTGTGCGTTCCCGTCGCTCTCGCGGACATGACCCTGCCGTCAGCGCCAACTTCAATATCGACATTCACCGTCCCCTGAAGCTGAGCGAACCAGGCCAGCCGCGGATAAACAGGAACGACCATGTGCTTCACCCGGAGGTCGGCAGCTGATTGTGACGATGCTGCCACGGTTGCTGCCAGGAACATAAGCAGGATCGACATGCGTGTGCGAATCATTTCGCCCTCCTTCAGTACCAACCGATAGGTGCTTCATTGAGGTTGATGTAGACCTGCTTTGTTTCGAGATACTCTTCGATGCCCCAGGGGCCTAGTTCGCGGCCGAAGCCGGATTGTTTGTAGCCGCCCCAGGGGGCTTCGACGTAGGTTGGTTGCATGTGATTCACCCAGACGATGCCGGCACGCAAGGCCTTTACGGAACGCATCGCCTTGAAAATGTCGCGCGTCCAGACGGCGGCGGCCAAGCCGTAGGGCGAATCGTTGGCGATTTTGAGTGCGTCTTTTTCGTCTTCAAACGGAATCACGGCAGCCACGGGGCCAAAGATCTCTTCGCGGGCGATGCGCGCGTTGTTGGTCACGTCGGAGAAGATAGTGGGCTGGACATAATAGCCTTTACCCATCTTCTCAGGGCGTCCGCCGCCGGAGGCGAGCTTGGCTTCTTTCTTGCCGATCTCGATGTAGGAGTTGACGCGGTCGTATTGTTCCTTGCTGACGAGCGGACCCATTTTTGTTTCGCGATCGAGGGGCGGCCCGAGTTTGATCTTCTTCGCTTTCTCGGTCATGGCTTCGACGAAGTTCTTGTAGATCGATTTCTGCACCAGGATGCGGCTTCCGGCGGAGCAGACTTCTCCCTGATTGATGAACACGCCGAACAGAGCGCCGTCGATGGCGGCCTCGAAGTCGGCGTCGGCGAAGAATATGTTGGGGGACTTGCCGCCAAGTTCGAGAGTTACGCGCTTCACGGTGTCGGCGGCCTGTTTCACGATGATCTTGCCGACGGCGGCGCTGCCGGTAAAGGCGATTTTGTTGACGTCGGGATGCTGGACCAGCGGAGCGCCGGCGCTTTCTCCGAAGCCGGTGATGATGTTGACCACACCCGCGGGCAGGCCGCAGTCAGCGAAATATCTGGCAAATTCGAGCGCGGTGAGCGGAGTCTGCTCGGCGGGCTTGAGGACGCAGGTGCAGCCGGCGGCTATAGCAGGGGCGAGCTTCCATGCCGCCATGAGAAGGGGGTAGTTCCACGGGATGATTTGTCCGGCGACGCCGACTGGTTCTTTCAGCGACAGGGACATCGCGTTGTCGGGAACCGGATTCACGTAGCCGACGACTTTGGTGGCGAGGCCGCCGTAGTATTCGAAGCAGGTGGCGGCGTCAGTGATGTCGTACTCGGCTTCGACGATCGGCTTGCCGGTGTTACGGCATTCGAGTTCGGCGAGAGCGGGAAGATTGGCGCGGATTTTCTCGGAGAGACGGAAGAGGACGCGGCCGCGTTCCTGCGCTGTGCTGGTCGCCCATGGACCGTCTTCGAATGCAGCTTTGGCGGCGGCTACGGCGCGGTTGACGTCGTCCGGGCCGGCGTCGGGGACCTGGGCTATGACTTCCTCGGTGGAGGGGTCATATACCGGAAAGGTTTTCGCGGACTTGCTCGCGACCCACTCGCCGTTGATGTACATCTGATAGGTTCGGACATCGGTTTTAATTCCGCCGGGCATTGGTTTCGACCTCCTAAGTACATCAAGGGGCTAAAGCCCCAGATTTCTAGTCACTCAACGGCACGACTGAAGTCGTGCCCTTCCCGATCTTTGGTTGCGGCGCTTTGTGGCGGCCGTAGACGAAAAAGAAGAATGCGGCCAGGCCGATGAAAAACAGGGTGCCGCCGAACATCCACAATTCGTAGAGCCACAGCGACGTGATCTGCTGGGCTGGGAAGAACACGAGTGCGATGCCGACGATCGTGGTGAGCAAGCCGCTGGCGCCCGCGAGGAACAGTGTGGTGCGGCTGTACTGGCCACGGGGCACAGGCTCCGTCACTGCGAATTTTACGAGCGCGCCAAACATATAGACGAAGGGAACGAGATTCAGAACGACGGCCAGTGACAAGAGTTTTTGGAACGTTTCCTGAACGCCGGCGCCGGCGAAATTCAAGATGACGAGCACGGCGGAGACGACACCCTGGACGATCAAAGCCGCGTAGGGCGTGGCGTAACGCGGGTGAATGTTGCCGAGCCAGGAGGGCATGTAGGAATCGAGACCGGCGACGAAGGGGATGCGGGCGCAACCACCGGTCCAGGCGGAACCGATTCCGGCGATGGCCAGGCTGAGCATGACGGCAAAGGGCACGGAGATCCAGTTCACGCCGACTCGCGCGGCCATTCCGCTGACCGCTTGAACCACGCCTTGCAGGACGTTGACGCTCTTGCCGATAGAGATCAGCAGCGTGAGGGTGACGGCGACGTAGAGAGTGCCAGCGAGCAATCCGCCCCAGGCAACGGCTCCGGGAAGAGTGCGGGCGGGGTCCTGAATTTCGTCGCCCATGACGGAAGCGAGTTCGAGGCCGATCAGACCGAAGCAGATGACGCCGAAGGAATTGAGCACGAAGCGCGGGTTGGCGGGAATCTTGAAGTCGGCGGCGGTGATGGCGGCGCCAAAGCGCGAGCAGATCACGATGCCGAGGCCGATCAGGACGGCGGCAGCAATGAAAGTACCGATGGCGCCAAGATTGTTGATCCACTTGCCGACACCGAGGCCAAGAATGTTCAGCAGGGTTAGCAGGGCGAGCAGCGCGAGAGAGACGGAAGCAGCGAAGAGCTTGTTGTCGGCCAATCCCTGATGGCCGGGGCCGAGCACGTAGACGGAGACGCCGACGAAGTAGAGCATGATCGTCGGCACGTAGAGCATGTTGTTGGTCCAGTAACACCAGCCGGAGAGGAATCCGTGAAAGTCGCCGAAGACTTCCTTGGCCCAGAGGTAGACGCCGCCCTCGCCGGGATAACGGTGGGCGAGTTCGATAACGGCGATGCCTTGCGGCCAGAAGAAAAGAAGAAGCGAGATGATCCAGAGCCAGATGGTGACGCCGCCGTTGGCGGCGATGGAGGGGACTACGTTCAGGTTGAAGACGGCGACTACAAAGAGGAGGACGAGGTCGCGGCGTCCGAGAGCGCGGATCAGGTGGGGCTGGGTGGCGGGTTGGGTGGCGGTGGACAAAGTTAATTGCAACTCGTGCGCTGGCTCTAAAAACAGCAGGTTCCTTACCGGGCTTTGGCCCGGTTCGGAATGACAAGGTACTTTCTGACTGCCGGCAGGGACAGCCGAGGGCGGCTGTCCCCACATGAGCAAATCTAGTGCGCGGCCAGCGCGGGCTGACCGATGCGCTCCTGTTGCGCTTTGGCTAACGATGCTGCGATGTCGTCGAAAGCGGCGAGGTGTTTGTCGATGTCGGCCTCGGTGTGCTGGACGGAAATCGTCCACTGCTCGTCCCACCAGTAGGGCTGGGGCATCACGCCGCGGTTGACCATGGCGAACCAGTAGTGACGCCAGAGGTCGATGTCGACGGTGGTCCAATCACGGTAGTTGCGAATTTCTTTCGGATAGAGCATCAGCGCGCCGTTGGCGCCGGCTTGCGCGATGTAGGCTTGCAGTCCAACTTTCGCGATGGTCTTGCGATATCCGTCGGCCAGCTTTTTGCCGAGCTTGTCGACGTGGGCGTAGTTGTCTCGCGTGAGGACTTCGCGGAATGTCGCCAAGCCCGCGGCCATCGACACCGGGTTGGTGTTGTAGGTGCCGCCGTGGAAGACCTTGTGTTGCGAGATGAGGTCCATCACAGACGTGCTGGCGCCGAAGGCGGCGAGGGGAAGGCCTCCGCCGATCGACTTGGCAAGGCAGATCATGTCGGGCTTCACGTTGAAGTATTCGCTGGCGCCGCCCCAGCCGAGCTTGGCGCCGGTTTTCACTTCGTCGAAGATCAGGAGCGCGCCGTTTTTCGTGGCGATGTCGCGGAGACCTTGCAGGAAGCCGGGTTGCGGCATGCAGAGGCCGACATTCATCAGGATGGGCTCGAGAATGATCGCCGCAATTTCGTTGGGATTCTCTTTGAAGCGGCGCTCGACACTGCCGAGGTTGTTGAAGGTGGCGATGGTGACGTTGGCGATTGCCGATTTCGGTACGCCGAGGCCGCCGGAAACTGGAGTGGGATTCTCGATATCGCCGAACTCTGGAGCGTGGGGCTTGACGCTGACCAGAGCGGAATCATGTAGGCCGTGGTAAGCGCCTTCGAACTTTACGATCTTGTCGCGGCCGGTGGCGGCGCGGGCCAGACGGATGGCGTGCATGGTGGCTTCAGTGCCGCTGTTGCCGAAGCGGCACATCTCAACCGGAAAGCGGTTGCAGATTTCTTCGGCGAGTTCCCATTCCATGTCGTGAGGCATGCCGAACATAGTGCCGGTGGAGAGACGCTTTTCGACAGCCTTCATGACGGCGGGATGGCAGTGTCCGGCCATGAGTGCGCCGAACGTCAGGTTGTGGTCAATATATTCGTTACCGTCGAGGTCGCGGAACTTGCTGCCGCTGGCATCTTTCACGAAGATGGGCCAGGGATCGTAATGGCGGTAGTTGCTGGCCACGCCGAGGGGAATGCGTTTGAGATTCTTTTTGTGGGCTTCGGCGGATTTGGGGGTGCGGCGCTCGAAGGTTGCGAGCTCTTTCTGCAATTCGGGGTACATCAGGTTTGCTCCGGGATAAGTCCGGCAGGCGGGGTTGAGCCGCTGGCCATTAGAATGCCGGGCAGGCGAACTGCCCGGGTCTTATTACCACTATCTTACACTTTAAACTAGAAGTAGAACTTCAATGCAACCTGCATCAGGCGCGGGTCTGCGACTTTCCTTGCCGTGCCGAAGTTGGACCCGTCCGTGATGTTCCCGTCTATGTTGAAGAAATGCGTGTGGTTGAAAATGTTGAAAATGTCCCAGCGAAACTCGAAGTGCTTGGTCTCGCTCAGGGGAAATTCCTTTTGGACGGAAAAGTCGGAATTGTTCAGACCGGGGCCGCAGCAAATGGTGCGGCGCGCGGTTCCGAAGCGGCCGATGAAACTGGGGTCGTAGCACCCGGGATAAGGACTGCCGCCGCAAGTCGGATCGCTGAAGTTGGCGGTAAAGCCGGTTGGGTCGAACACGAAATGGGTCGCACTCTGGCGGGGGTCCAGCTTATGAAGGGGCTTCAGCTGATCGGGGGTGCCGGCAGCGGAGAAGTCAATACTGCTGGTGAGTTCGTTATCGCCACCGTTCTGGATATGGACGGGGAACCCGGACTGGAACTGCGTGATACCGGAGATTTCCCAGCCACTCAGGACCTGGCCCTTCAGGCCGGAGTACTTGGGAATGGGAAGTTGATAGACGTAGCTGATGACGAGGCGCTGGCGAGCATCGAAGAGCGACAGACTTCTACTGGCGCGCGGGTTGAACGGGTTGAGGAGATCTTCAAAGCTGGAGGCCTGATCCATGGACTTGCTGAAAGTGTATGCGGCCTGCATTTGGAGACCATTGGAGAAGCGCTTCTCGAGGTCT
>Ga0210400_10005185_pt1 | contig 11108 bp, 9 predicted proteins | sample IncBWH26MmetaG_FD_155456 | JGI IMG/M metagenome (GOLD analysis project Ga0210400, IMG submission 155456) | Forest soil microbial communities from Barre Woods Harvard Forest LTER site, Petersham, Massachusetts, United States - Inc-BW-H-26-M | ecosystem: Environmental > Terrestrial > Soil >...
ACGATTGATCAGTTGACGCGTTTTACGTCCGACATCAAGACCATTGAGCATGGCATCGACAGTTTGCGCACAGGCCCGGGGACTTCCATTTATGACGGAATTTTTCTCTGCTCAGAGTCGCTAATGGACCGGGAAGGCCGCAAGGTACTGGTTCTGATTACTGATGGTGGCGATACCACCAGCAAGGCCGACTATAACGGCGCGTTGCGCCGGGCGCAGGAGGCGGAGGCCATCGTCTATAGCATTATTGTGGTTCCGGTGGAGGCCGATGCCGGCCGCAACCTTGGCGGCGAGCATGCGCTCATCCAGATTTCCAAAGATACCGGCGGCAAATATTATTATGCTGAAGGGCAGCAGCAACTCGACGAGGCTTTCCGCAAAATCAGCGACGAATTGCGCACACAGTACCTGCTGGCTTTTTATCCCAGCCGCAAGCTTTCGGATTCACCCTTCCGGCGGATCCAGGTGGAGCTTAGCAAGAAAGATCCTGAAGGACGGGCATATCAGGTCCGCCACCGCGCTGGATACTACACAGCGCCAGCTAGATAAGCGCGTTTCTTGAATGTTCTCATTAAATGTTTTTTCATGATGAGCGCGTTAATTTGCTGACTGGTTGCCGTATTTTTGGGCTACAATACGGCCATGTCGTTCCGTGCCGCAGCCCCAGCCTTTACCAAAAAGACCACCAAGACACCGCCCCCTGACGATACGGGCATGGAGTCCTCTTATCTGAAGGCTCTGGGTGAGAAACAGACGCCGGTTACCGTTAAGCTGGTCTGCGGAGAAACCCTGCACGGCTGGATCGAATACTACGACGTTAGCATGGTTCGCCTGACCCGCGAAGGCTCGCCCAATTTGTTCATCTTCAAGCACGAGATCATGTATATCGCAGAAGATACCGGGCGCCGCGCGCGCTGATGTCCCCCAAAGAAGACTACGTTCATCCCATACAGGAACTGGCCCGCGAGGCCGGTGCTTTGCTCATGTCATTTTTCGGCAAAGTCTCCATCGAGTACAAAGGCGACGCCGATCTGGTAACCAAGGCTGACCGCGCTTCAGAACAATTGATTGTCGAACGGATCCGACAGCAATGGCCTGAGCATGACTTGATTGGTGAAGAAGGCAGCCGCCGCGAAACCGGAAGCGATTTCCGCTGGTACATTGATCCGTTGGATGGCACCACGAACTTTGCCCACGGCTATCCCGTGTTTTGCGTGTCGATCGCTCTCGAGTACAAAGGCCAGCGCATCGCGGGTGTGGTGTATGATCCTTCGCGCGATGAGATGTTTGCCGCGGAAAAAGGTGGCGGCTCATTCCTGAATGGACGCGCCATCCATGTCTCTTCGATCGCAAAGCTGAAAGAGAGCCTTGTGGCTACCGGCTTCCCCAGCCACAAACGTCACAAGAACCCGAACATCCACTTCTATCACCAGATTACGCTGCGTTCGCACGGCGTGCGCCGCGCCGGCTCGGCCGCGCTCGATCTTTGCTATCTGGCGTGCGGACGCTATGACGCCTATTGGGAGTTCAATCTCAATTCATGGGATACCGCGGCAGGCGTCCTGCTGGTACAAGAAGCCGGCGGCACGGTTACGAATTTCACTGGTGGACCTTTCAGTATTGACAGTCGGGAAGTCCTCGGCAGCAACACCCTGCTGCATAATGAGCTCCTAAAAGAATTTCAGGAAATCATTGCCGGACGCGTGGAAGGCCTGCCATCAGTGGCGGAATCTTTTCAGTCGCAGCGATAGGCCAGCATTCGCACAGGCGCTAGCGATGGGCATTACTTCAGCTTCTTCGCGATCGATCTGGTAATCATCTCAAGTTCAAGCATGATGTCGTCTTCGAGATTCAGCCCAGCGGCACGCATGGCGCCCAGAGGATCGCGCCGGAACAAGTCTGCGTTCCTGGATGAACGGCTGATCCATTTTTTTAAGTCGCGCTCAACCTGGTGCAACTGGTCGAGAAGGCGGTCTGGTTCAGCAGCGGGCGGCTTGCGTCGGCGCAAATCAAAACACCTCATGTAGCATGAATGGGTCAATACTACGCGGGCGCACCCAGAAATTGTCCATTCGGCAGTTTACTCTCTGAATAACTTTAAAGATTTTTCTTATTTATCTTCAGAGAGAAGGCCACCAGCGTCGGTAGAAATTACGAATGTGGCCGCAAATTAGCAGGCGATCTTGCTATTTCCCAATCAGACGCCGTTTTGAAACGACTCTTCATTTCGCCGGATTCAGCAAGACCGTTTTGGGATTCTTTCCTGCCCCTTGTCTGACCGGCATTTCATAGATCGCCTTCTTGCAAGACCAAACATCTTATAGCCTCCATAAATTTTTTCGATTTCCCTCCGCGTCCCGCACTCGATAGATTGTTTATCGAGCCGATTGATTCGCGGCCCCCGGAGCTGAACAAAATATGTCAAAGTTCCTGCGCTGTTTATTGGCTTTGTTTTTCTTATGCTCGCCAATCGTGCTGCTGGCGCAGACCAGCGCGCCCACCCACCCGGACGCGCAAAGCGACCGCATCGCCAAGCTGGAACAGCAAATAGCAGACTCCAAAGGCTCGGCCGATAATGCCTGGATGCTCATGAGCTCCGCCCTGGTGCTGTTGATGACCGGCCCGGGCCTGGCGCTTTTTTATGGCGGTTTGGTGCGCAAGAAAAACGTGCTGGCCACCATGATGCAGAGCTTTGCCCTGATGGCCGTGGTCACCGTGGTTTGGGCAATTGTCGGGTACAGCTTGTCTTTCGGCGAAGGAAACAGCTTCATCGGGGGATTTCATAATCTTTTTCTGCATGGCGTTGGGGCACAACCTGATCCCGATTACGCCGCAACTATTCCGGCGCAGACATTCATGATCTATCAGCTCATGTTTGCCATCATCACGCCGGCGCTCATCACCGGAGCTTTTGCCGAGCGGATGAAGTTCAGCGCCATGGTGGTCTTCATGGTCCTGTGGTCAGCCCTTGTTTATAGCCCGATGGCCCACATGGTCTGGGGAAAGGGTGGCCTGCTGAATGCCGCGCTCGGCGGACGTTTTCCCATGCTCGATTTCGCTGGCGGCACCGTCGTCCACGTCACCTCCGGAGTTTCCGCGCTGGTGTGCGCACTCTATCTTGGCCGACGCATCGGCTATCCGCGACAGGCCATGCCGCCGCACAGCATGGTGCTTAGCTTTATCGGCGCATGCTTGCTCTGGGTGGGATGGTTTGGCTTCAATGCCGGCAGCGCGCTCAGCGCGGGTAGTCTGGCTACCAGCGCTTTTGTGGCTACACATTTTGCCGCGGCCACAGCCGTGATCGGATGGGTGGCTGCTGAATGGCTTCGTAATGGCAAGCCCAGCGCGCTCGGTGCGATTTCCGGTGCAGTCGCAGGTTTGGTTGCCATCACGCCCGCGGCAGGTTTTGTCACGCCGATGGCCGCTCTCGGCATCGGTGCTATTGCCGGTGTCTTCTGTTACCTGATGGTTGCGCATGTGAAAGCACGCTTCGGGTATGACGACTCGCTCGACGCTTTCGGTGTTCATGGCGCTGGCGGCACCATCGGCGCGCTGCTCACAGGCGTCTTCGCCAGCAGCGCGGTGAATCCCATTTTCAAAGACGCCAGCGGACGCGTGTTAGCCTCCGGCGCTCTGGAAGGGAACACACACCAGTTCGTGAACCAGGCCATCGGCGTCGGGATTGCGGCTGCTCTGGCCGTTGTGGGGACGTTGGCGATCTTAAAACTGGTTGATGTAGTCATCGGCCTACGCGTGCCGGAACACCATGAAATCCAGGGTCTCGATCTGTCGCAGCATGGCGAAGAGGGTTATGACTGGGAGCATCCCGTGCCGGTGGCCGCTGCAGCTTTCTCACAGGTAGCGACCCACGGCTCCGCACTGGCTCGCAGGGACGCGCAAACAGCCATGGGCGATTAGCTTTGGCCAGCTGCCAGTTGCCAATTGCCAGTTGCTAAGTTTTCAAAGACCATCAACTTCTTCCGCCTGAGCGGATTGTTCTATCTCCTGCTCGCCACGCCGACCATCTGCGGCGACATCGCCGTGAACGCCTGGTCCATGATGCGAAGAGCTTCATCCACGTCAGCTTTCGATATATTCAGCGGCGGGGAAGTGCGGATCACGTTTCCGTACAAGCCGCCCTTGCCAACAATCAAACCGCCTTTGCGGCAGTGCCCCATGAATTGGTTTGTGGCTTCTGGCGCAGGCTCTTTAGTCGTCCGGTTTTTCACCAGCTCGATGGCCTGCAACAGACCCATGCCGCGGACGTCGCCAATGAGATCATGTTTCTCCTTCAGCGCCTCAAGCCCATCGCGAAAGTAGCGGCCAACCGTTTCCGCATTGTCCATCAGGCGGTCTTCTTCAATCACCTCAATCGTCGCCTTGGCCGCGACTGAAGTCACAGGATTCCCGCCGAACGTCGAGATATGCAGCCCCTTGAAGCTTGCGGCAATCTCCGGACGCGTCGCTGTCAGTCCTATCGGCACCCCGTTGCCCAGGCCTTTGGCGGCAGTAATAATGTCGGGCGTAACTTCCCACTGTTCAATTCCAAACCAGCGTTTGCCGGTGCGTCCCCAGCCGGTCTGCACTTCGTCGGAGATAAACAACCCGCCATAATCTTTCACAATCTTGAAAACGATCTTGAAATATTCCTTCGGCGGCGTAATGAATCCGCCTACGCCCTGGATAGGCTCGGCAAAGAACGCAGCAATCTGCCCTGAAGTCGATGTCTGGATCACGGCTTCAACGTCCTTCGCGCAGGCCACCTCGCAGCTTGGGTAAGTCTTGCCCAGCGGGCAGCGATAGCAATACGCGTTCATGGCATGCACAACGCCCGGCGCCGGTACTGGCAGCGATTTCCGCCACGTGTTGTGCGCCGTCATCGACTGCGCCAGTTGCGAGCGTCCGCTATAGCCATGCCGCAGCGCCACAATTTCAAACCGACCGGTAAACATCCGCGCCAATTGCACAGCGTATTCATTGGCTTCGGTGCCGCTGTTGGTAAAAAAGCTCTGGCTGATCTCCCCCGGAGTGATCTGGGCAATTTTTTCCGCCAGCGCCACCACCGCTTCATTGGGAAAGACCATGGAAGCGTGCTGGAGCTTGTCCACCTGCGCCTTGATCTTGCTGGTCACGCGCGGATTCGCATGCCCCACGGATATCGTCACGATGCCGCCAAAGAAATCCAGGTACTTGTTTCCCTCCACGTCCCACAGATGCTGCATGCTGGCATGGTCGGTCACCAGCGGGTCGGAGTAATACGTGGAGACGGAAGGGAACATGTACTGCTTGTGCTTCTTGAGGATCTCGTCTTTGGTCATGGCTGCTCCTGGCGTTTGTGGATACCAAAATTGTAATCCCATACCTTAAGCTCGCTTTCGATTCCTCCAATTCGCGCGATCAGGGTAGTTTCGGGGATGGCCTCCCCCCTTCCCCAGTATCCCACCACATCCCAGGGCATCCCAGAACGGCGTGCACTTGAGAGGGTTCTCGCTCATCTGCGTCCATCCGGTAACCCCTCCTCTTCCTTTGCGTACTCTGCGTCCTTTGCGGTGAAAAGGTTTGGTCCTGGTCTTTCCACATTTTCCGCAGGGAGATTCAGAATCGGAGCTTTCGGGCAAACTCCGACCATTCTGCATCTTAGGCCAAAACATACCGGCAAAATAAAGCACGAAACCGGCCATGTTCAATTTCGCGTGCTGAGAGAAACCCCACTGGCCAGAATTCTTTGCATCTTTCCGGCAGTACAGGCGCCCAACTGCTCGGGAAATGGCGCCGGTTCGCTTGTGCCAGATTTGAATTAGAATAAGTTCAGGAACTCTGGTTATGCGACTGTTAGACTCAAGGGCGCCCGCTTGTGTCCAAGCTGCTAGTTACACCTCCCATTTGGATTGGAATCGAGATGGTAGATCTGGTGAAACTGGTTCGCCGGGCGGGCACAGAGGTAGTAGTACCCGGTCACCGCGTTGCACGTTGCAGTTCCGGCTCCGGCGGCTGGAGCGGTGTAAGTGCAACTCCAGGCTGCTAATCTTAGACGTTCACTGCGCTGGACTGTGACTTGAGAATACAAGGCTTGGTAGGTGGCTTGGGTGACTGGGAGAAATGTTGAGCTTCTTCCGATACGCAGCGCCTTGTCCCTGGCATTGGTAATGCTAGTGGCGACATGTCTTTCACTGAAGCCATCAGTTACGATACAACCGATTCTGGCCGCGGTGGTGGCATTCCCGCCGGCAGGGCAAACAGCGCGCGCCTGATGCGGAAGGGCAAGAGCGGCTCCCGCCAAAATGGGAATCAATACTCGTAATTTCATCATTATCCTCCTGAGCAAACTTGCTCGAATAGGTGCAGCCATTGTGCAGAAACCACCGGCCAGCTATATGCCGGGGATGTGGCGCGGATCCGCGCGGCATCGCCGAGTTTTCGACGAAGATTCACATCGGCATAGATGCGCTCCATAGCGGCGGCAACTCCGGCCACAGAAATGTGGCTGAAGCGCAGCGGCGATTGCCAGCATGGGTATTCGAGTTCCGCATCGACAAGCTCGGCCGCGCCTTCCCACAAGTCAGCGCAGGCGCTGTGCCTGGGAACGATCTGCGCGACCCCGGTAGATCCGTGTTCAAAGCTTACCAGGCCCCATCCCTCGCCCGCCGAGGTGTTCACGCCCACATCGCAGGCATTGTAGATCCAATTCAAGCGTTCATCTGTGACCACCGGATGCTGATGCCCAGATTCCCCGGTAAGGATAAGCCGCTCCCCTACGCCGAATCTCTCTGCTTCAGCGCGAAGCGCAACGCAGCCCTCCGGCGCAGCGTGCAGATAGAGCCGGACGTTATCCGGCTTATTGTGTGCGAACCGAGCAAAGGCTTCGATGGTCACATCCAATTGCTTGCGGGGGCGGTTCTGGTTCGCATTGAGAACGATGAAAGCATCTTCCAAATCCCGCCGTTCGGGGAAGAGCTTTGTGCGTGCGCAGGCGACAGGATAGAAGTGCCCCAAGTCGATTCCATGAGGAATCGAGTGCACCTGTGGCGTCGGCAAGCCATCTTGATACTTCAACTGCGCGAAGGCCTGATGCATTTGCTCCCGGGCCCAGGGAAGGTAAGTGACCAGATGATCTACCGTCCGCAAAGCGCAGATGGTTTCAGCGCGCGCTAATTGCCCGTCGAGCGGGATATAAGCGGCGACGGGCACAGGCGAACCCTCAATAATTTCCAGATATCCGGGAACAATCCAGAGGTCTTGCAGGATGAAGACAATGTCCGGCTGCAGAGCCGAAAAAAGAACGCGGAATTCGTCGAAGCCGTAGTTGTCATTGGGATCATGGCACTCATGCCGGGTCCAATTTCCTGTGGTTTGAGAGCCAAAGCCGTTGAGGCCAATTTGGTGGACGTCAAAACTGTGGCAAAGGCCGCCCAGGATGCCGCGCATGATGCGCGCGCAACCGCTTCCATCCTGGGCATGCCCGATCGCGAGTATACGTTTCACGTGGCCGCTACACGGATTGCAGGTTGACGATTTCCCGGTTACCACCAACCGGCTGGAACCGAATCCTGCCACCCTGGCGCATGGGGATCAGCCGCGCATTGAGTGTGACATCTTCGGGCCAGCGAACTGCGCCGCCGCCGCGCCTGGAGAACTCAAGATGCTCGAACCCTTCATTTGGTCCAACGCCGACGCGGCCAATCAGGGCATAGTTGATCCCCGCCGGATCAGAGGTTCCACGTGAAAATGACTGCCAGAGTTCCAATTGCTTTCCGGCGCCGCTACTCTGGAGGAACAGAGCCAGGCTGGAGGTTGGCACTGCCCAGCCCACCATGTTGGAAGCCGCTACCAGCACAATGTGACTGGATTGCTGATAGGTATTCAGCGCCTCCCAGATTTTCTGATAGACCTCATTAAAGGCCCTGATGTTAAGGTCATTCCTTGGAGCTCCCCACCTGTCCGGAACAACTCGGATGTACCAGCGCTTGTTATGAAGAGGATGGAGCGACAAGGAATCGAGAACGGCAATTTGCAGGCTGGGCAGGTTTTCAATGGCTTCAGGAGGCATCATCGGCCGGCCCATCACGAAGATATTGCTATTCGCGCTCCAGGCTTGGTTGGACTCAGAGTGCGCAGAGACCTTAGCGGTGACGAACGACTGAAAGGCATCATCAAGGGCCCGCATTTTGCGCTCGGGAACGAGGTCAGAAATGGGCCGCAGCTTGAAGCGCATCACCGCGGGATCTTTTCTAATGCTTTGCAGCCATTCCGTGAATAGATCGCCTTTATTCACTTCCCGTGTGGGAACAAGCGAGCCGAGAATGTTACTGTTGCCGCCCGCCACTTTCAGATGCACTTCGCGGTTTTCCATCCATTTTTCATCGATCTGCCTCCAGGCCGCACTAGCCTCGGCTTTGCCGCTGAAGACACCTTTGTACTCTGCTGTGAGCTTGGCATTGGCAGTGGCCTCATCACTGATATAGCTTTTAGAGATGGATGCGTAATAAAAGAGACGGCCGCCCAACTCCACCTGCGTGGTAAAGTGCGTACCATACTTCCCAAAGAACCTCCAGAACGTTTCGCTGTTCTCCCTGGTGAACACGTCCGGGAGCTGCTCAAAGCCCTGCCGGATATCTTCCTTGACCTGGTTCACTGAGGCATCTGCCAGGCTCAGCGTGTACCGCGTGTCCTTGACGTCATAGAGAGCGAAACTTCTCGATTCCTCTACTTTGCGGTCCGATGTGTAAGCCGCGCTGAACTCTGCGCTGAAGAGGCCATAGCTGGCTTCGATGTTCGCTTCAGCGGCAAAGTGCGATTCGAATTTGCGGCGGCTTGAGAAGAAATTGGCTTTGCCATCAGTGCTGCTGTTGCGGTCCACATTGGCATAAACCGGAATTTCAAATTCGATGCCATCCACCGTTTCTGTGCGGTCGGTGGAGCGCATTTCGATTAGCGGATTTAATAAGGCATCTTGATTGCTGACGCGGCCGAAAATATCGAATCCACGGCCGAGGGAGGTTACGCCTGGAATGATCATGGTTGGGGGCCTCTTTCTTAGGGTTTTGCGTGTCGGCAGGCGACGATCATATCGCACAGGGATATAACTGTCGAGGATCATTTGGAGGTAAGTAAGAATGTGCCACTGAAAACCGGGGACAGACGGAACGTTTACTGCTCTCGAACCGGAATGACATTATGGATTGAAACCGAGAAGTCGTGCCGGAAAGTCAGCTGAAAAGATTCTTCGTTGCGCCGCGGGCGAGCGCCTTGCCCATTCACGCCAAAAGCGAGCGCGAACGGAGCCCATGCCTTGCCCGGTCCACCGACATCGGGACAGGCAGGAGTGCCTGTTCCGCACGAGCATGGCGAAAAAGTTGCGGTACATGTCCAAGATCGCGGCGATTTTCTCCAGGGCTGATAATACGGGCTTGATGTGCACTCAGCCGATTGCGAATCTGGTGATGGCGAGCTTGTAAGTCTTTCCAGCTCTGCTGCTTACATCACTTGACACTGGCAAATTGTTATCGGACATGGCCACTGTCCTATTTCGCTCTTGATTCGCTTATAAAATCTGTACTAAACTCGATTAATTTCGCCTGATTCAGATTTTCGAGCAGTGTCTAGTGTCTGATAAAAGGGCGGGAAAGAGGACCTGAGCCATGGCGTATGGGACTGTAAACGGTAAACCATTGACAACCAACAAAAATGAAGACCATCAGCGGCAGGAAGTGGACGAGCAGGAGGCGACGCAGCAGCGGGCGAACGCCCTGGCCCTGAAGCTGGCGCGAACTTATGAAGAGCTATCGAGGCTGCTGGAGCGGAATCCGGCGATGAAGCGGCAGATAACGGACGGACAAGCCAAGGAGGACAAGGTTTACCAGAAGCTGAAACAGCGGCTGAAGATGGCGGACATGGCCCCGCGCTGCCAATGGGTGAGACAGGACGGGACGAGCTGCCGGTCACCGCAGATGAAGCGGCACATCTACTGCTTTGCCCACAGGCAGATGATGGAGGCGCGAGATCTGATGCTAAGGCTGCCGCCGCCGGAAGACGCTAATGCGATCCAGGTTGGGCTGATGCGGATACAGAAAGCGGTGATTGAGGACACGATATCGATGAAGAAAGCCGGGCTGCTGCTGTATTCCATGCAGCTGGCCCTGACGAACGTGGGCCAGACGACGTTTGGCAAGGCGAAGGATGAAGAGATGGTGAGGGAAACGGTGGATGAGGAGGAAGCATTCAGCGAAAAAGCAATCAGCAGTCAGCACTCAGTAGCCAGCGAAGAACAAAACCAACACCAAAACCAAAGAGCTTTTACCACAGAGGGCACAGAGGACACGGAGAAAAACCAAGGCTTACCGCGGATGGACGCGGATAATCGCGGATTGAAGAACGGGACAAAACAAGTTGAGTGGAAGCCTACGCCCGATATGTACAGGATCGATACGCCGGAAGGGAGAGAGGCATGCGAGGCCAGCTTTCGGATGACGATTGCCTCGCGACTAGGCGGAGAACGAAGGCCGGTACGGCCGGTGATCCCACCCCAGCCCGCGCAGGAGCGGCGCGCTCCGGGGACCCCGGTGATTGCACCTGATGAAGCCGCTGGATTGCACGCCAATCTGGGATGACCTGGGGTGAAGTGGGATACCAAGGTAGGGGGTAGGAAGAATCGCCGACATCGCGCGTGATCGGAAAACCAGAACATCACCACTGTTGAACGCTGATGGCACGGATCGGAGTCGGATGATCGGCAAATAGCTCCCGAGCGGAGCACGGCATTGCGGCATGGATGCTGGAAAGGTCTTTGACAAGTTAATGATCGGGAGTAAGCGGGGCTGTCCCATCCTCTGGTCCGAGCGCGTCTTTCTTCTTCGCTCGGAGCAAAGGGGGATTACTGGGCGATCAGAGAGTCGACTAGAACCTCCAGATGACTCCGCCCGAATACCGGAAACTATTCTGGCGATTGTTTAGGCTGGTGGACAGGCCGAAGGCCAATGCGTCGACGGAATTGAAATTGGTGCGAATGTAGTCCAGCTGCGCGGCCCGGATGGCGAAGTGCTTACTCAAGCCGATATCGACACCGCCACCGAAAGCCATAGCAAAAGCATTGGCGCTGGTAATAGGAGCCG
>Ga0210400_10005186_pt1 | contig 11108 bp, 5 predicted proteins | sample IncBWH26MmetaG_FD_155456 | JGI IMG/M metagenome (GOLD analysis project Ga0210400, IMG submission 155456) | Forest soil microbial communities from Barre Woods Harvard Forest LTER site, Petersham, Massachusetts, United States - Inc-BW-H-26-M | ecosystem: Environmental > Terrestrial > Soil >...
GCAAACCATCGATTTCCTGCTCACGGCCAAACGCGATGCAGCGGCAGCCAAGCGATTCTTTCGTAAGACGTTGCTCGACCCAGCCAATCCGCAGCCCCGGGTAATCAATGTGGACAAGAACCGAGCGTATCCGGCGGCCGTGGAGGAACTCAAGGTGGAAGGCACACTCCGGCGCCGCTGTTGCCTACGCCAGTGCAAATATTTAAATAATGTGGTCGAGCAAGACCATCGCGTGTCGAAAAAGCGAGTCTGGCTGGCGAGAGGATACCAATCGTTTTCGACGGCGTGGCGGACATTACAGGGAATCGAGGCGCTCCACATGATTCGGAAGGGGCGAGCCAGATGGGTGGGCAAGGGTGACACGCGCGCAACTGCAGTTTATCGACGAGCTATTTGGGTGGGCGATCTGAGGCTGGCGATTTCGGCCGAGGGCCGGCACTTGCGCGTTCTCAAGTTTTTCGCAACGATACCCCCAGACCAGGCCAAATCAGGCCGGCCCTGGTGCTAAAACCGTATGCGCATGGAGAGTTGGACGATCCTCGGGTCTCCGGCGCTCGTGATCTTGCCGAAGGTTGAGACGCCGGCGACGCTGGATCCGGGCGAGTTGAAATGGGGTGTGTTCAGCAGATCGAAGAAGTCGCCTCGGAACTGCGTGCTGACGCGCTCGGTGATGTGGAATGACCTGGCCAACGACCAATCCAGATTGAAGACGCCTGGCGCGCGCAGGAGATTGCGTGGGCTGTTGCCAAATGCCCCGGGCGCGGCGAGCGCGAACGCGGAAGTATTGAACCAGGCATTGATGAGTTCAGAGCGTGGCCGGTCGGTAGTGAGGTACGGGTTGCCGATGAGATCGCCGCGGTCGAGATTGACGCCGGAGAGCGAGCGGTCCTGTCCGGAAGTCACATTAACTGGAAGTCCGGAACGCCACGTCCAAATGCCAGTGGTCTGCCAGCCGCCAAACACAGCTCGCAGTAGGTGCGGCGCATGGCTCAGAGCCGGCAGGTTGTAGACGGTCCAGAAAGAAAAGTTGTGCGTCGTGTCGAGGTCGGAGCGGCCGTAGTTGAAACGCGGGACAAAGGGGTCGGGATTCGTGACGGTCAACTGCGCTTCGACGGATTCGTTGTCCAGAGCCTTCGAAAAAGTGTAGTTCGCAACGAAGGAGAGATTCCGGGTGAATCGGCGCTCGATGGTAATTTGCAAGGCGTTGTAGTTGGAAAGCCCGTCGTTCGTCATCTGGATCATGGAAGCATAAGTGGGCGCCAGCGGCCTGCGCGCATTCGTATTGGAGGTGGTGGCGCCGGGCCCATAGATTGCCGGGTTGATCTCCTGAAAGGCCTGCAGATCGCGACCCTGGGTGCCGACGTAAGAGGCGCGCGCCACGAGGTTCCCGGTGAACTGGTGTTCGAGAGTGAAGTTGAAGCCGCGCGTGTGGCCGATGTGCCAGTGCGGATCGAAGTATTGATACGTGATCGGCAGCAGGAACGTGGTGGATGCATTCGGATGCACCGGCGCGAACGGCGGGAACGGGTTCTGCACGCCGGCGGAACCGAAGGGGTCGGCAAGGCTGACGCCCGTCAATGCGACCGATGGACTGAACGGCGCATTCTGCACGAAATTGTTGTAAAGGCGCGCGAAGGGTTGAATGTAGAAGAGTCCCCAACCGCCGCGAATGGTAGTGGCGTGCTTGCCTCCAGACAGCGTGTAGGCGAACCCGAGGCGTGGCGCGAAGTTGCCGAGATTGGCGTTGACACCACCTTCGGGGAACCCGGGATCTCTGGCAAAAACCATGCCGCTGGGAGCGTTAGGGAACCGCTGGGACCGGGCGCCGGGAATATAGCCACCCACTTGCTGTGCGACCGGGTCGGTCCACGGCACGAATGGATCGCAGCGCAGTCCGAGATTGAGGGTGAGCCGGTTGGAGATGCGCCACTGATCCTGATAGAAGGCGTTGAATTGTCTGCCGCGAGTGAACTTGGCCTTGCCGGCGGTCTGGGTGAACGTGGCGACGCGGCCGGTGAGCAGATCGGCCAGACCGTTGCCGGTGGCCGTGCCGGTGAAGGTGAGAAGGGGCTCCTCCTGATAACCGGTGGTTGAATCGAAGCGGGTCCAGGGAACGAAAGTGCCGCCCATGTGCATGGAGTGGGATCCGCGAATGTAGGTCAGGATCTCGGAGATTTCGAAATTATTGCGCACCCAATCGCCGGGCGGTTGTGTGCCTCCCGAGCCCCAACCGGAATAGCTGGTCACGGAGATGCCGGTCTCCTGGAAGCGCGCCTCAGGTTTGGTGGCTTTGATATCGCCGAAATCGAAGATGGAGAACGGCGCCGTGCGGGTCTGGGTGGAATTCAGAATTAAGCCGGCAAACGTGAGTGAGTTCAGCAGTCGCGGCGTGATCGTCCAGGTATCGCCGATTTTGAACGAGTGAGTCGTCTGGTCCTGGCCGATCTTGTATGTAAGGAGCGTTTGGTTCGCGTCCCATCCGGGATTGGTGTAGTGAATGCGAAAGTAGCTGGCCGAGATCTGGTGCGCACCGGCGTTGTAATCGGCCTTGCCCAGGAACTGCTGGTTGTCGGATGAAGCGGGCTGCGCATAGATCAGCTTGCCGGTGGGATCGGAGGTCGTCGGGATGTGGGGCAGCATGGCGAGCGCGATGGGAGAGAGCTGGTTGGCGGGGATGATTTTGCCGGGATAGGCAACCCCGGTGACCGGGTCTTTGATCGCCATGGGTTTGGCGGAGAAGTCGCCTGCGCGCTCCAGGGTCGTCGGAACGAAGGCCGTGTTGCTGTAGGTAATGTTGCTCAGAATCGTGCGCTGCCAGGACCCGAAGTAAAAGAGCTTGTCCTTCTTAATAGGGCCGCCGACCGTACCACCGAACTGATTCCGCTTGAGGGCGTCCTTCTGGGTGCCGAAAAAGTTGCGGGCGTTGAGCGCGCCATTGCGCAGGAATTCGAAGGCGCCGCCGTGAATGGAATTCGTGCCGGATTTAGTGACGATGTTGACCACCGCACCGCCGGAGCCGCCATACTTCGCGTCGAAGTTGTTGGTCTCTACGGTGAACTGCGAGAGTGCGTCCGGATTGGGGAAACCGGCGTTCAGGTTATTGATATTGTCCTGGTGCGAAGAACCATCGAGCTTATAGCTGATCTGGTTGCCCATGGTCCCATTCGCGGAGATGGCGAGATTGTCGCCGTTGGTAGCGTAAGTGGCGGTGTCGGTGCCTTTGCCGAGGACTGTGCCTGGCGCCATGTAGACGAGCGCGGCAGCGTTACGGCCTTCGAGCGGTAGTTCCTGAATGTATTGCTCCCCGACCACCTGCCGAACGGTACCCGACTGCGAATCGACCATGGGCGCATCGGCCTCGATCGTGATCGAGGTTTGCGCCGAGGCGACCGGGATTGCGATGCGAATGGAGGCGGGGACATCGGCGTCAAGATTGATCCCCTGCTGCCGCACGGACGTGAAACCCTCGGCGGCGACGAACAAATCGTACCGGCCGGGCGGCACAAGGCTGAACTGGAACCGGCCTTGCGAGTCGGTCGTCGTATGGCGGGTCCAGCCGGTACCTGGGTTGGTAAGGTCCAGTTTGGCATTCGGGACCAACGACCCTGAGGGGTCGGCCACGCTCCCGGAGAAACTGGTGGTGGGGGCGGACTGCGGGGAGGCGGAGGCCGCCAGGAGCATCGGAACAATCAGAAGTGCAAGGTTCGGGTGGCGAGCATGCAACATAGAGGGGATGTTAAACGATACCTCAATCCAAGTTGCTTTATGATGACAATGATCGCGTCGGAATCACCCTGGATCCTGCACTGGAGCGCGCATTGGATCGCCCGTACGGATCATCCAGTCTGCCAGCATCCTATACATCTCGCCTTTTTGCGATTGCGCGTCCGGCCTGGTGTATAAGTTATCGTACTCATCGGAATCTTTACGGAGGTCGTACAACTCACCGTAGCGCTGCCCCGGATAATGTACCAGCTTCCAATCCGTGGTGCGCACCATTTTGATGGTCGGAAATTCCCCGAAGACCGCCCCTTTATGCGTTGCACCGGCCTTGTTCCATAGTGGCGCCAGCGACTTTCCCTGAGCGTACGGCGTGGAAAAACCCATCATCTCGCCCAGCGTGGGCGCAAGGTCTGCGGCCTCCACCAGGGTGTCGATCGTTTTCCCGCGAGGGACGCCCGGGCCTGCGAGAATCAGCGGCGTATGCAACACCTGGTCATACATGTAGCCGCCCTTGAGCATGAGCCCGTGGTCGCCGAGCATTTCGCCATGATCCGCCAGGAACGCGACGATGGTGTTGTCCGCCAGCCCCGATTGATCCAGGTGATCGAGCACTGTTCCCAGGTACTTATCCGTCAGGCTGATCATGCCGTAGTAATACGACTTGACCAGATCCAGTTCGGCCTGCGTCATGCGGCTGGGGTCGAAGCCCGCGATGCTCGTGGCTGCACGCTGCTGCCCGGGCGGCTTGTTGGCCATCTCACCCGGCTTTTTGCGCGTGGCGGGAAACGGCGCTCCAGCGTACATCCTGTCGAAAGGCGCCACAGGATCGAACGGATGATGCGGCCGGCGGTAACTGATGTGCAAGAAGAACGGATCGGCGCCGCTGGTCTTCAAAAACTCAATCGCCTGATCGGAGTGAAACTTGGCTTCATCGAGCTCCTCCGGCCAAGGAACTGCCGCCGCCTGGAAGCGAGTATCATGCAAACGCTTCTGTTCGGCGATCTTGGCCGCCCGCTCCGGCGTGAGGTTGGGGCCGGCCCAACCATTACGCGCCAGCATCGCTCCAAAGCTCTCGCCCGGCGCCACACCGAGCCGCCGCTCGAACCCCGCGAGTTGTTCGCGAGGCGCAAACGGACGCTCGCCCGCGCAAACGGTGCGGTATCCCATGGGCGCCAGGATACGAGCCATGGTCGGTTCATCGTCTGGAATCTGATAACTGTTGAGCAGTGTGCGATGCGTATGGGGATAACGGCCCGTGTGGATCGTCATGCGCGAGGGCACGCACTGCGCCGTGGGCGAAAAGTGCTGGCCAAACCGGGTTCCGCGGCTGGCGAGACGATCGACATTCGGCGTCTTGACCACCGGGTTTCCGTAGCAACCCAGGCAATCCGCCCGGAGCTGGTCGAAGGTCACCAGCAGCAGATTGGGACGTGGCGCGGCCGGCCGCGCTTGCGCCAGCGGCATGGCTGCCGCGCTGGAAAGAAATCGGCGTCGTGTGGTCATCGGTCTAAAAATCCAGCCGCAGCGCGAACTGCACCTGGCGAGCCTCGACCGTAGTGGTGCTGATCGAACCGGCCAGATTAGTCTGGGAGATGTTACTTTGCGGTAAGTCGTAATTCGGGTGATTGAATAAGTTGAAGGCTTCCAATCGGAAGCTGGCCGCCATGCCCGATTCACGAATGCGAACGCTCTTGGCGAGACTTGCGTCCACGGTGGAAAGACCCGGGCCGACCAGGGTATTGCGGCCGGCATTGCCAAAACGCGGCAGTCCGGTTACTGGATCCGTCGCCGGGACCGCCGCGAACGCCGCCGGATTAAACCAACGCTGCGGTGTGCGCTGGTCCGAGGAAAGGTTCGCACTGACACCGGGGACGACATCCGGCCGATTATTGCTCAGGCCGCCCGCGGTCGTGAAGGACGGCGTGAAGTAGCGGCCGGTGGTGTAGCGCAGGATGCCGCTGAGGCGCCATCCCCCAATCAGAGTGTTCGACCATCGCGGGATATCGCGCAGGAGGCGCTGGCCGTGGCCGAAGGGCAGCTCATAACCGCCATTGACGGTCACCTGGTGGTGGCGAACATAGTCGCTGCGGGCGCGGTCGCGTCCGAGATTTTGGACATCGAGGAGCGCATTGTTGACGGTCTGGCCGGTATCGTCCATGCCGTTCGCCCAAGTCCAGTTACCCTGAAACGTAAGTCCGCGCGCGGCGCGCCGCCGGAATTCGAGCAGCATCGCGTTGTAAATGGAATTTCCGTTGGTGAGCCGGTACGCGATGGCGCTCGTGCCGAATGTATTGCTGAACGGCCGCACTACTTTCTTGGTGGCTGGATCGATCCGCGGTCCATTGGCGTCGGTACTGCGGAAAAGGTGCGTTCCCTTGTTCCCGACATAGCCGAGGCTGATCACCGTATCGAACCCGATCGGATGCTCCAACGTTAGATTCCACTGTTCATTGTAAGGCTGGCGGAAGTTCCGCTCCATTCCGGCTGGCGCGACGCTCGGATTGCCTGCCGAATTGTACGGGTTCGCCAGCGTCAACTGCGGTTGCCCGTTCGCAAACGACTGGCTGTAATTGAATACGCCGGCGAAGGGCGGGTTCACGAACGCGGTCTGCTGCAAATACTGGATCGGATAGCGCGTGTAGAAGATGCCGTACCCGCTGCGCAAGACGGTGCGGCCGGTACCGGAGACATCGAACGCCAGACCTGCGCGGGGCCCGAAATTCTTCCATTGCGTATTCACCAGGTGGCTGCCATCCAATCCCATCGATTCGGCCGCCACCACGGGAAATGGAAAGGCGCCGTTCGGAGCGAGTTTGGCAACCACGGTAGGCACGTAATAATCGGTCGGAAGTTTACCGGCGTCGGACGCGACTACGATGCCGCCGACTTGCGGATCGAAGGTGGTGAGGCGGTTGTGTTCCTCGCTCGGGCTGAAGGAAAGCTCGTGCCGCAGGCCGGCATAGAGCGTGAGCCTGCGTGAGATGCGCCAATCGTCCTGTATATAGGATGCCGCTTCGTTCTGGTGCAGCAGCAGTTCGGGACGCACCGGCACCTGCTGTGTGCTGCTTGGGACGCCCATCAGGAAATCGGCGAACCCATACCCGGAAGACACGCCGGTAGACGATGCCGTGAAGCTCAGGCTTCCACTGGCATTCGACGTCTGGAGCGCCGGCAGTACGGTGCGGCGGAGTTCCACGCCGGCACGGATCGTATGCCGGCCGGCCTGCCACGTTAGGGCGTCCGCCCAGTTATACGTGCGGCTCTGCTTCACCAGTGCCGCCATGCCGAAATTGGAATCGCCGCCGTAATTGAGCTGCGTGAAGGCGTCTCCGCCCGAGAAGGAAATCCTGGGCAGGGCCGGGAAGAGATTGCTGAGCGGCGTGAAGCCGCTAATTCCGAGCGACACCGAAGTTGGCAGGTTCCCGTTGTCGTATAGCGTCAGCGAGTTGTAGTCGGAAACGGCAAAGCGTGTTTCGTTGAACAGGTGCGCGGTCCATGGCGCCGTCCAGGAGACACTTCCGTTCCAGTTCACGATCGGAGTCAGCAGGCCCGCTCCGGATGATCCAATCAGATCCGGCGCACTGGAGTCGCGCCGGGAATTGGAGAGGCGAACGGAGAGTTGTTGGTTGTGAGGAAGAATCTGGTCCACGCGGGAGGTGAACTGGTGTATGTCGGTGGATGAGGAGGCGTTGATTACGGAATTGTTGGTCAATCCGGGCAGATTCGGGGAGCCCCAGAAAGGCCGAAGACCAAGCGCGACCTGGCTGATGCGGCTGCCTCCCAGATACTGGTCGAGGCGGTCCCCGGGAATGATGGGCTTATCGGACTGGAAGGGATCGCGAAGCTGAATGCCTCGGGCCAGGAGCGACGAGAAGTCGCCTTTCCAGAAGGCGTCCGGCGGCACGGTCGCAACGCGCGTGGCGGAATCGCTCTGCAGATTGCCCTCGTAGTTGAGAAAGAAGAATGTCTTATTGTGGCCGTCATAGCGCAGCAAGCGGACCGGGCCGCCCAGCGATCCGCCGAACTGATGCCGCGAGAAGGGCGGCGGACCGGTCGTGCTGAATGGGTTGCGGGCCTGGAACGCATCGCTACGGTAATACTCGAACAGGCTGCCGTGAAAGCGGTTCGTTCCCCCGCGCGTGATCACGGTGATCTGGGTCCCTGCCTGTCCATACTGCGCCGAGGCAGCACCGGAGGTTATTTTAAATTCCTGGATCGTGTCGATAGAAAGCGGCAGCGCCGATTTGCCCTGATATACGTCGTTGTTCGGTGCGCCGTCGATCGTGTAATCGTTCGAGAAGGCGCGGTTGCCGTTGGCTGCCACCGAACCGAAGTCGCGTCCGTTTCCATTATTAATGTTGTCGACCGCTCCAGGCGCCAGCAGCACAAGCTGGTTAAAGTCGCGCCCGTTCATGGGAAGCGTCGCGACCTGCTCGCGCGTGATGGCGCTCTCGACGCTCTGCGACGTGACCACGACGGGCGCGGCATCGCCCGTGACCTCCACATGGTCGCTGACCGCGCCGACTTCCATCGCGATGTGCAGTTTCGCGATATCCGAGACGTCGAGCTTCACACCGGTTCTGGTGGCGGACTTGAATCCGCTGGCCTCCACCTGTAATTCGTAGCTACCCGGCGGGACCGAGGGAAATACAAACTCGCCAGCTGCGCCCGTGCGCGTATGCAGTTCCGCTCGCGTGCCCTCATTCACCAACTTGATTGAGGCTCCGGCGATCGCCAGGCCGGAAGGATCGACGACGTCGCCGGTCAGGCGTGCGTTCTGTGCGTGCAATGCGAATGAAGACAGCAGAAAGAGAGCAAAGGTAATGCTTTTGGTCATGGGAAGCGATAGCGTAGCAGGCACAAGTCACAATCCTGTTTCGGATTGATTACACCAGCGAGCACGTTAGTAAGAATGGGAACTCGGTCGCTCAACAGGATTCATCCGATGAAGCCCGGGGGATCCCGAAAACGGGACGAGTCAGTGCGTGCCCGAGGCGAAACCAGGTTCCACGCCGCCTTTCTCCTGAACTCGGCGGCAAGGTCCGGCGCAAGGAGCAGCGTATAGAGCGCAGCTCCTGAGCAGCCTTGGTCACGGTTCAATCCGATGCGGTCGTTTTACGGCTCCGCTGATCCGCTGCTTGCCGCCGAGATAGCGTTCAGTTTGGCACCCTTCGACCGCGCTGACCCGCTCGAAGCCCGACCGTTTACGCCTCAAACCGCCTGTCGGATCTTGATAACGTCGGGTACTCCACAAACACGACCTCGGCCGACTACACTGCGCGTCTGCAGCCGCGTCCGTGCCCAAAAGTTCTGGCACGCGTCGCTGAGAATGGACGCGCCTTTGCAGGTAATCAGCGATGGATCCCGTATCATGTCAATTGTTGTCAGAAGGACCTGAATGACGCGATTCTGCAATCACAAACTCTATCCGAGGATCAGATTCTTGCAGTGGGTCTCACCTCTAGAATCCGAACTTAGCCAAGGGAATCGCCGCTGCGCCCGCGGCAGCCGACGATCTTCGGATGCCCCTCAGTCGAAGAACCGGCGATCCTCTTCCGCCTTGCGCGCCTTCGCTGCTTGCACACGGAAGGTCATATCGAGACCCGGCCGCTCCCAGCAATAGACGGACGTTGCTCTGTTGCCCGTCGCCCACATCAGAGCCGTTGCGCCGCTGTTTGATCTCGCATTGACGTCCGCGCCGGAATCGAGCAGCAGGCGGACCAGATCCGGCGAAGCAAACGCGGCGGCATACATCAACGGCGTCGCTCCAATGTAATTTCGGATATCGGGATCGGTCCCGGAACGAATCAGCGTCCGAACTCGACCGGCATCGCCATTACGGACGGCCTCGAACGATCCTGTCTCGCGACGTCCAGCTTGGGAAATTGAACGTAGATTGCAAATACAGAATTTAGCGTCTACGGCGTCAACAGACGCCGATAGAATCACACCCAGTTTCAACGATTTGCTCCATGGCTCCCGTTATAGGAGCAAAAATGGAGCAAAAGAACTCTCGCGGCGCAACGGCAGACGATCGCTGAAGCCAAAGCTAAAGACCGCGTCGAGTAGGTGCGCCGCGCTTTCGCCGGATTTTGCCGCTAAGGCGCGCCGTACCGCACGGCTGGGAACGTCAGGTGTACACTCGGTGCTGGAATTCTAACAGGGCTTTGTTTGGACTAATGCCATGCCAGTTGCCCGCTTTCGCTTCTATGCGGAACTCAACGACTTTCTGTCCCAGGATCACCGTTTCGCGGAGTTCGAGTACGATTTTCTGGATATCGCGACCGTCAAGGACCGCATCGAGTCTTTCGGCGTGCCTCACGTCGAGGTTGATCTCATCCTGGTGAACGGCCAATCGGTGGATTTCTCCCACCGGGTTCAGGACGGCGACCGGATCAGCATCTACCCTGTCTTCGAGGCGTTCGATATAGCCGGCTGACGCGATTGCGTCCGAAGCCGCTTCGCGATCCCGGTTCGTGCCCGATGTGCACCTCGGCCGCCTGGCTGGATACCTTCGGATGTTGGGATTCGACAGCCTGTATCAGAATCGTTGTTCCGATGGGCGCTTGGCGGAAGTCTCACGTGAGGAGCACCGGATTCTGCTGACCCGCGATGTGGGTCTACTCAAACGCGGCTCCGTGACGCACGGATATTATCTGCGGACAACCCCGTAAGGTCCAAGAACTCGAGCTCGCTGACAACGCGAGACCTTCTCAGGTTGGTTTCAAAGGCGCCTACCGACGTTACGACGTGATTTCTTTCTGATGTAACGTAGTGTTACGCCCCCGGCACGGTCACTGGGTCCTCTGTCGCCAGAGTCTTTAGACGTCAAACAGATCCGATTCTTTGACCATACGGGTTCCCACGAGGTTCTCCGGCAACTCCGCGATCCCCTCTACGTGGTGATGGGGCTGGTCGCGATCGTCCTTCTGATCGCGTGCGTGAACGTCGCTAATATGCTCCTGGCACGGGCCACCGCCCGAGAACGCGAATTTGCCATCCGGATTTCGATCGGCGCGGGCCGATTTCGCCTCATCCGCCAGATGCTCACCGAGAGCGTGTTGCTCTCGCTCACGGCAGGCGCTTTGGGGATCGCTGTCGCGTACTGGAGCTCAGGAGTGCTGTTCCGCTTTTTGCCGCAGGGACATATCAGTATCGTTCTCGACGTCACGCCAGACGCACGGGCGTTGCTGTTGACGCTTGGGCTGTCGATCCTGACGGGTACGCTATTCGGTTTGGCGCCTGCGATGCAATTGGCACGCCCCGATCTGGCAGGAACCATAAAGTCGGATTCTGCGGCATCTCTCGGCGGCGGCCGCAGCGTCGCCTTTCGCAAGATTCTGATCTGCTCCCAGGTAGCTTTTTCCCTGGTTCTCCTGATGGCC
>Ga0210400_10005188_pt1 | contig 11106 bp, 7 predicted proteins | sample IncBWH26MmetaG_FD_155456 | JGI IMG/M metagenome (GOLD analysis project Ga0210400, IMG submission 155456) | Forest soil microbial communities from Barre Woods Harvard Forest LTER site, Petersham, Massachusetts, United States - Inc-BW-H-26-M | ecosystem: Environmental > Terrestrial > Soil >...
CCCGGTCAGAGTGGTAACGCGGCCAAAAATGTTCACCGTTCCGCGCTGCACTCCGTCTTTGTTCGCAAAGGTGATGTCGCGATACTTCATCTGGACCGTGATCGGCACCAGAACGGTATCGCCGGTGACCTTCACGAAATCTGAGCGCACATCGAAGGGCATCAAATTCGTAATAATCTTGGTATTAACGATCTCTTCCAGATCCTTGAACTTCACCGGAGGCGGCGCTTGCAGCTTGGCAAACTGTTCCAGACGATCGAATTGCTTGGATTGCAGGCTCGAACTATCCGGCCCGGCTCCAAGCCTTTCCAGCCCGCCGCCAGAGAAACGGCTTGCTTTGTTAGATAAACCCATTTGCTCGTAAAGGGTCAATCCTGCATTCGGGGTTTCCAGCAAAGCGTCCTTTTCCGACCGGTCCAGCGTCATGTGGTATTCGCCGCACATGCAGGTATCGACGAACTCTATGATTACTTCCTGTCCAATACCCTCCAGATAGCGATACCGCCAGTCTTCGAAGGGGAAGGTGGAGGTAGTGCCGCCGCCCTCTTCCATGGGCCGATCATAAGTGCCTCCGGAAGGATGCGCATCAATCTCGTCGGCCGGACCATACATGATGTAGATCCGTCCACGATCCGTTTTCCAGCCCGGAATTCCCGCGGCAAAATGCTCGTTTGTGTAAGCGATGCGCCGGTAGTGTTCTTCCTTGTACTCGTTCTCTTCGGTATCAGGAGTGGGGTCGCGGCGCTGCCAGAAGGCCTCAATAAAGTTGTCGCGCTCCTCATCATTCGACAGCTGCTTGAATGCCGCTCGTTCCTCATCCGTGATGATCCAGGCGACATCCTCGTTCAGCCACTTCTTATAAGTCTTGCTGAGCTCGATCTTCAGAGATTTCTTCTGCTGCTTCTTCTGCTTCTCGTTGGGCTGGCGCTTGAGGGGGTCGATCTCATCACTGGGTTGGTCCTGGGAGCCGGTCACGGTCGCGTTGGACTTGGGATCGCTGGGTACGGCAGGCTTATCGGTCTGGGCTCCGGCCATGGTAGTAAGAGCCGTAACCGCAATCGTCCACGCAAGAAATGAGAGAAGATATTTTGATCCGGCCCGGAACATGATAGGGACTCCTACCAATACGAACTTGGTTTCCGCTATTCTAGGCTCTCCATCAGTCGAACGCAAGCTAAGTCATGCAAAGAGAATGGATTGGAGTACTGCGTCGACCAATATGCTGGATGCAAGGGACCTGCCTCAGGTTGCCTAAAGAGGTTCGCGCCATAGCACTGCTTTTTCACCCCCCGGTAACCACCGAAAACATGAGACGACTGTTGGAATCCGAATGGCAACTTCGACGAGACCCGCGCCACGCTATAATTACACTTTCCGGATTCGGGTACTCTCGACTCTTGGATTCCTAGACGGTTCTCACGTACAGCTTCTCACATCGGAACTTTTCCGTCACTAGGATCGTATTCGGGAGTGTGTCCGCAAGATCATTTAGAATCGCCCGTGGCTAGAATCGTTCAATTCCGAACTACGAGAAACCCTAAAGGCCCGGAAAGTGACTGGAACGATGAAAGTTTGGAAAAAAATCGCGATCGGCATCGGCGCCCTGGTGGTGTTGGGCATGATCGTCGGCATCACCGTCCATCAAAGTGGAAAGAATGTCGTCACGGTGCAAACTGGGAGGGTGCAGCGCCAGGATTTGCTCTCAGTAGTGAGCGCCTCAGGCGAGATCAAGCCGAAGACATACGTCAACATCGGTGCCAATGCCTATGGCAAGATCACTCACCTGTACGTTCATGAAGGAGATCATGTAAAGAAGGGGCAATTGCTGGCGCAATTGGAAAATGTGCAGTCCACCGCGGATGTGAGCGCGAATCAGGCTTCGGTGCAAGCCGCTGAAACCGACGCCCTCGCCGCCGATGCTGCGCTGAACACTTCGCAAGCCGATTTGCTGCGCGCCCAGGCCGACTATGACCGCAACAAGCTGGATTGGGAGCGCGCCCAGAGCTTGTATAAGGACGGCCTAATCTCGAAATCCGACTTCGATAGCCGTCAAAATGCGTGGGCCACTGCCGGTTCGGGCCTGGGGCAAGCTAAAGCGCGCGTCGCCCAGCAAAGGCCCAGAAAGATTCCGCTGACAAGCATGTGGGAATGGCTCGCGCGAATCTTGCCCGGGTCGCCGATGTGCTTCAGAAGACCACCTACGCCGCTCCCTATGACGGAGTGGTCACCAATCTTCCGGTGCGCGAGGGCGAATCCGTGGTGATCGGCATTCAAAACGCGCTTGGGAGCACCTTGCTAACGCTTGCAGACATGTCCGTCATAACCGCCGAGGTAAAGGTGGATGAAACCGACATTGTGAACGTGCATCTGGGCCAGTCGGCCGAGGTGACGGTCGATGCAATTCCTAAGAAAGTGTTTCATGGCACGGTTTCAGAAATCGGGGACAACGCTATCGTCCGTTCCACTGGCGTCGCAACGTCACAGCAGAGCACAGCCAGCGAGGAAGCGAAAGATTTCAAAGTGGTCGTCACGATAAACGATCCTCCTGAGGATTTGCGGCCAGGACTTTCGACCACTGCCAAGATCACGACAGCTTCGCGCAGCAATGCGCTGTCGATTCCGATCCAGGCGCTCTCAGTGCGCACCAAAGCACAACTCGAGCAGGAGAAAGCCGCTCCTGGCTCGGTCCACGCAGCCGCTCCTGCTCCCAAGGAATCCTCGCTCAAGGAGAAGGATCAGAAGCAGGATATCCAGGGAGTATTCGTAGTTCGCAACAAGAAGGCGGAGTTCGTAACGGTCACTACTGGCATCGCCGGAAACAGCGATATCGAGATTCTCAGCGGCTTAAATGAGGGGGATGAGATTATCACGGGAAGTTACAAGATTTTGCGCACAATTCGTTCAGGGAGTGGTGTGAAAATCGATAACTCGGTTCCCAAGAAAGAAGATGAAACATAACCTTCACTCCCTTCGTACGTCAAAGTAGAGCCAGACTGGGTTGAGGATAAAGTATTCAGACTTAAAAGCTTTAAGGATTGAGCGAGGCCCTCGGAGTCGAATTTCATCTCGGAGAACCCAGTGGCGCCGGAGCAGGAGAAAAAAATGGCAACCGCCGAAGTTATCAGCATGCCGCATAACGGAGTCGCAGCACCACCGCCGCAGTCTTGCATGATCGCGGCCGAAGATCTGTGGAAGACGTATGACATGGGCTCGGAGCAGCAGGTACACGCGCTGCGGGGAGTGAACCTCCGCATCGAACGCGGAGAGTATGTTGCCATCATGGGACCATCCGGGTCGGGCAAATCGACCCTGATGAATCTTATCGGCTGCCTCGACACACCCACCAAGGGCGAGTATTGGCTCAACAGCCAGTTAGTGAGCGAACTGGACGACGACGAACTGGCGCGCATTCGAAACAAGGAAATCGGCTTCGTCTTCCAGACTTTCAACCTGCTGGCTCGCGCCACTGCCCTGCATAATGTCGAGCTGCCGCTGATCTATGCCGGTGTGCCGACGGGCGAGCGCATCGAACGCGCCAAAGCTGCACTGACCGCGGTTGGTATGGAACAGCGCATGACCCACAAGCCGAATGAGCTTTCAGGCGGCCAGCGACAGCGCGTTGCGGTGGCGCGCGCTCTGGTGAATCGGCCTTCCATTATCCTGGCTGATGAGCCTACGGGCAATCTGGATTCGGCCACCGGCAATGAGATCATGGCTTTGTTTGACAGGCTGCACGGCGAGGGAAACACCATTGTCCTGGTCACTCACGAGCATGACATCGCCGACTACGCTCATCGCATCATCAACATCAAAGACGGAGTCGTCGAACGCGACGAACGGAAGAAGTAACGCGGAAAAACGCGGCACTAAGTCCATGCGGCCGCGGTTTTCACTTTTCCCGGCGGCGCGTCCTCTGGGGCTCGGGCCGTAGCGATGACCACCTGATCGCGCCCCAGACGCTTGGCCTCGTAAAGGGCGGCATCGGCCGATGCCATCAACTCTTTCGGCGACGTTCCATGTTGGGGAAATGCCCCGACACCCACGGAAATAGTTACCCTTCCTAACGTCTTGCTTTGATGCATTACCGGCAAGTCTCTCAACTTGGATCGCAAGCGCTCGGCTCTTGCTCGCGATGCTTCCACGTCGGCCGTGGGCAGGATTACGACGAATTCTTCACCCCCGAAGCGGCAAACAAAATCCTCCGCCCGAATGCCGGCAGCCAGATATGCTGCGGTCTCCCGCAGGACAGCATCGCCAGCGTCGTGGCCATGGGTGTCATTGAAGTTCTTGAAATGGTCGAGGTCAATCATCAGCAAACCGAGAGACTGGCCCGCGCGGCCGGCCCGCCGTACCTCACGATCTAGCGTCTCCTCTAGATAACGGCGGTTATACAGCCCGGTCAACGGGTCGCGAATCGACTGCGTACGCAAGGCCTCGCGCAATCGTATGTTGGCGAGTGATAGGCCCACTTGTCCGGCAAATGTCGTTTTGAACGAAAGCTCGGAGGAATCCAGGTTCGGCACTTCGTCGGTGGCCTGAAAGTGGACCACGCCCAGGGTTTCGCCTTGAGCCAGGATCGGAATGCATAGGTACGTATTTTTCACTCCGGCGGCGTGGCCGCAGCGCGCCGTCGAATCCCCTTCCGGCACCAGATGCGGATGTCCCGTGCGCAAGCCCCAGCAGGACACAGGTTCAAAGACCTGAGCGGGAAGTTGGCACTCGTTCCACGAGCCGGTCACTTCTGTAAGAGTCCGGGAGGAATCCAGCATCGCAATAGCTCCCGGAACCGCTGGGAATATTTTCGGAGCGAAACCGAGGGCAGCGCCGAAAACCTCCTCCCGGCTGATGCAACTCTGGAGCAGTTCTCCCATTTTGGCCAACATTGTGGCGCGCTGAGAACGTTCTTTTAGCTCCCGCATCATCCGGTCGTTCTGCTGATCGAGTTCAGTACGGGCAAAGTCCTTCTCGATCATCTCTTCTTGCAACCGCTCGTTCATTTCGGCCAACTGCGTGGTGCGTTCCAGAATCTGTTGCTCCAAAATCTGCTGACTTTGCTTCTGGCCCTCGATATCGGTACAGGTTCCGAACCACTTGATAATTGTTCCCAGGCTGTCCCGGATCGGGTTTGCCCGCCCCAGGAACCAGCGGAAGGTCCCGTCCCTGGCGCGCAAGCGATATTCGACTTCATAAGGCTCGCCGACGCGTAACGCCTGCTGCCACCTCGCGAAACAGTCACCCACGTCATCCGGATGAACGATAGCTTTCCATGCCGAACCTCGCATCTGCTCAAAGGTCATCCCGGTATAGTCAAAACACTTCTGATTGAAGAAATCATCGGCCCCGGTCGGATCGGCGGTCCAAATAATTTCCGGCACCCCGTCTGCCATGGTCTGGAAATAAAGTTCGCGTTCTCTGGCTGTGTCCAGATGGCCCTTCTGCGTAGTGATCAGCCTGTCGAAGAACGACGACGCAATCGCGCCTGCGAGAACTAAGAAACTGCCGGCGCTGATCAACACAATGCCGAGCGTCGAAATGCTGACAGCATGCTTCAGGTCAAGGACAGCGCGGGAAGGACGGAAAGCCGCAGCCCACATTCCGGTATAGTGCATCAGCGGAATCGCGCTCCCCATGACCAGCGCACTGATTATTTTGCGCCGGCTTGCCGTCTCATCCTCGCGCACCCGGAACGCAAGTTGAAGTGCAACCAGCGAGATCGCGACCGCCAGCGCAATCGACAACCCTACTATCTTCCAGTCATAGGCAATCATTGCCGCGCAACGCATCGCCGCCATGCCGATGTAGTGCATGGTGGCGATTCCACCGCCCATGATCGCGCTACCGATGACTACGTGCCGCAGGCCCATCTTCGGCCGACTGACCACGAACAAGGCCACGGCTGAAGCAAGAATTGCGGCCAGCAACGAAAGCACAACTGTGGGGACGTGGTAATAGACCGGCATCGGCATGTTTAGCGCGAGCATGCCAACGTAGTGCATCGACCAAATTCCAAGGCCCATGGCGAAGGCCCCGGCCTGAAGCCAGAGTGCCCGCGCCCGCCCATGCGTCGAGGTGACCCGCCCGGCAAGGTCCAGCGCCGCGTACGACGCGACGGTGGCCAGCACAACGGAAAGAGCCACCAATCGGTAATCGTAGCTGCCGCTGATTGTCGTCATCGAATGCATCGTGATCCGGGACTCAAGGCTTGCTTACAGTTTCGGAAAAGGCCATCGCTCTGGATCCGCGGATCTGGGCGCGACGCCTCTTATGGCATATCGGCAGCATTCGGCAGTTTGTTGTGAGGAACCTCTAATCGCTTGCAGGTTCGGCGTAACATGAACTGCAGGATGGCGCATCTACGAAGGTGCCTCTCGGGGCCCGCGGAAAAAACGAAAAGCCTCTCGGGAGAGGCTTTTCAGCAGAAGTAGTTATTTAGGAAAGCTCGCGCTTACGGTCTGGAGGCGGCCGTATCGGCCTGCCGTGGTGCGCCCGCGATGAAAAAGTTGTGATCGAAGAGATTGCGATACATCAGTCCGGCGATCTCGGCCGCCTTGGGGCCGAACGTCGGCCGTCCACCCTGCAAAAACACGACCACCACAATGCGTCCGCTGTTGGTGTTGGCGTAGGAGGCGAACCAACCGAAGCGCGTTCCCGCGTGGGAGCAAGTTCCGGTCTTGCCCAGGATCTCTTCCTCATTGAAGTTGAGACCTAACCGGCGTGCAGTACCGTACTGCACGGCGCCCGCCATGCCTACTGAGATTTCGGGAATCAGGGGTGCGATATCGAGTTGGCGCTTGATGCGGGGCTGGAAGGCGGTGATTTCTTCCGGTGTGGTGGGATGCTGCAGGTAATACAGAGTACCGCCGTTGGCGATCGCCGAAACCATTGCGCCCAACTGCAGGGGCGTCATCGAAACTCCCTCGCCGAAGGAACACATCTTGCCGACGCCGCCCAGCTTTTGGGGAATCACTTCGTCGGGATAGGCGCCCAACTGCTCTCCCGAAATGTCGTAACCGGCCAATTCGCCTAATCCATACTGGTGGGCATAGTAAGCGACTTTTTCAAAACCCAGCTTGCGCCCAAGGGTCTCGAAGTAGGCGTTGTTAGAGTGCGCTAGCGCTTCGGTAAGATTCATCCGGCTGCGACCTCCGAGAGAGACCTCGGTATCTCGCGAGATCAAGCCCTCGTTCAGTGCCGCCAAAGCCACGGAAAGTTTAATGGTCGAGCACGGCTGCGCGCCGCTCGATAGCGCTAGTTTCTGGTTCACCATTGCCAGCACCCGGCCGCTAGTAGGCTCAATCGCAACCACGGTGCCATTCATGTTGCCCAGTGCGTTAATGGCCGCCTGGCGCACAACTGGGTCTTCGCCTTCCGTGACATCGCCAGCCGCGATTCCCTCCGCAAACGAACTCACGAAGAAGCGCTCATGATAGCGATGACGCGGTGTGCTGACTGAGGCCCGGGTCAAGCTTGCGCTGTGGCTGGTCGAGCCAGTTCCGCTGCGGCCGCGGGCGAGGTGGCGCATGCGCCGCTTCGTGTGCTGACTCTCGTTGACTTTCGTGGATTTCGATTTTGTGGGATTCAACGTGTGCGGATTGACGTGCGCCGCCCACATTACCGGTACAAAACAAAGTGCTCCCAAAAGTGCTACGAGACGAAGAGCGCGAGCTGTTGAATTCCACATCTTGAGTTCGATCCCTCTGATCTCCGGCTCACCTGTACTTACCTACTTGATGCACGATGGGTGCCAATCTGCCGGTCTTGACTGCACACTTCGCTCGACTTCGTTGATACTACGGAAGTTATCACCCTGCAGGCAACATTAAAATTCAAATCGAAGAAAAATGTAATTTCAATGTAACCCATTTTGGAACAAGGACTTACACGGGAATTACTTCCGTACCCCAGCCTTCGGTAACGTTACGTCATTACTGAAAAGATAACGCCTCATGTGGCAAAAGCCTTTCACTTCGTAAAACCGAGATTCAGACTTCTCTAATTGACGTTCGATGCCTGAGGTGCGAGTCAGGCTCACATGACTTCTCCACGCTTCCGTAAGAATGCCGGAACATCCAGGTCCGCCTGCTCGAAGTTCGCCACCATCGCGCTGCGCATGGTATCCAGCGAAATCACCTCCGCCGAGGAGTAGTTCATCGCAACCGGCTCCCCACTGAGCTCGTCCATCCTTACCTCCGGCTGTTGAGCAAACGCCGAGGCCGCTGGTTGAGCCGGAGCTACGGGCTCGGGGAAATCCATGTCGTCGAGACGCATTGCATCGTCGTGCGCAGCGGCAAAAGATGTGCGGACATCGGTGCGCACCTCGATGTGCCGCTGCCGCGCACCTTTGACTTCGCCGAAGCCGGTGGCGATCACGGTAATCTTGACGGCGTCCTTCATCTTTTCATCCATCACTGCGCCGAAAATGATGTTGGCGTCCTCGTGCGCCGCGCTCTGGATAATTGTACAAGCCTGTTGCACCTCGGCTAACTTCAGGGAAGCAGAGCCAGTGATATTGATCAGGATGCCACGCGCTCCATCAATCGCACCAGCCTCCAACAGCGGAGAGGCAATGGCTCGCTGGGCCGCCTCGGCTGTGCGATTCTGGCCGCTCGCCGTAGCTGTTCCCATCACCGCATAGCCCATCCGCGCCATGATCGTCTTCACATCGGCGAAGTCGCGGTTGATAATGCCCGGGATCGTGATGATGTCGGAAATTCCCTGCACTCCCTGGCGCAAGATGTCGTCGGCGATGCGGAAGGATTCGAAGAACCCCGCATCTTCCGCGACGGCCAGCAGTTTTTCGTTGGGGATCACAATGGTCGTATCTACCGACTCCATAAGTTCAGCGATTCCCTTCTCCGCCTGCGTCATGCGGCGCTTCCCTTCAAACGAAAACGGCTTGGTAACGACCGCCACTGTCAGCGCGCCCATCTCACTGGCCAGCGAAGCAATGATGGGAGCCGCCCCCGTGCCGGTGCCGCCGCCAAGGCCGGTGGTGACGAACACCATGTCGGCGCCTTCGAGCGCCTCGATGATTTTGTCAGAGTCCTCGAGCGCAGCTTTCCGCCCGACTTCGGGGTTCGCCCCCGCGCCCAGCCCATTGGTGAGCTTCACGCCGAGTTGCAGCTTCACGGGAGCGCGCGACAGGCGCAGCGCCTGCAAATCCGTGTTGGCGACAATGAACTCGATGCCTTCGACTCCGGCATCAATCATGCGATTGACCGCGTTGCCGCCGCCGCCGCCCACGCCGATCACTTTGATCTTGGCGTCGTTGAGGCTCTCTTCGTTGAAGCTGATGCGAATGCTCGAATCTTTTTTCATTTGTTCACCCTAAGTTTGAATTTCGTCCCCGCTACGATCTTCCTGCGTCTTTCTCTCTCTCTCTTTGCGACCTTCGCGGCCGTTCTTTGCGGCCTTCGCGTTAAAGGCTTCGTTTTTGGCCGGAAAAGCCTTTCCCCGCAGAGTACGTGAAGAAAATCCGCAAAGAGCGCGAAGAAAAGCGCCGTTGTTACCCGGGGTTTATTGACCACTGACTCCTGATCACTGAACCCTGCTCTTTTCACCCCACCAACAACGCCTTCAATTTCGATCCCCACCGGTCTCCCTGAAAGCCGCGGGCCACGCGCGCCCGTTGTCCATACGCCACCATTCCCAGCACGGTCGCAAACTCCGGCTCGGCGAGAGAAGCCGGCATTTTCGCCAGCGGCGTCGGCCACGACAGCCGCACTGGCTTGCGCAGCACAGATTCCGCCACGTCGAAAATTCCTGGCAGGCGCGACCCTCCTCCACTCAGCACGATGCCCGCCAGGCACGCATCAAACATGCCGCTCTGGCGCAAAGTTTCGCGCATCATCTCGAACAGTTCCCGCGCCCGCGGCTCTAGAATTTCTGCGACGAGCCGCTGCGGCAACAAGCGCGAAGGCCGGTCCCCGACCGACGGTACCTCCACTTCATTGCCCTCCGGAATCAGCGTGACGATCGCATTGCCATAGATCTTCTTGATTTTTTCCGCTTCCGCGAGCGGCGTGCACATGCCCAACGACAGGTCGCTGGTAAAGTGATCGCCGCCCACCGGAATCACGCCCGTAAACGCGACCGCCCCTTGCAGAAAAACGACCAACTCGGTTGATCCGGCGCCCACGTCTGCCAGGCAAACTCCCAGCTCGCGTTCATCGGCCCGCAGCACCGAGTCTGCACCTGCGAGAGGCTCAAAAACGGTGTCATCCACATGAACACCGGCGCGATTCACCGCCGTAATCACGTTCTGCGTGGCACTGGCCGCCGCCGTCACCAGATGCACGCGCACTTCGAGCCGCGCCGCCATCATGCCCAGCGGATCGTGAACGCCGGCCTGGTCATCCAGAATGAATTCCTGGGGCAGCAGGTGCAGCACTTCGCGATCGGCTGGAAGAGGGATCGCCCTCGCCCGCTCTACCGCCTGCTTGATCTCATCGCGCCCAATCTCGCGCGGTCGGGTGCCCAGGGTTATCCCTCCATGGCTGTTCACGCCGCGGACGTGAGCCCCGCCGATGCCCACGATGGCGTGTTCGACTGCAGCGCCCGCCGTATCTTCGGCCGTCTCCACCGCTTTTTGAATCGCGGCGACGGCTTTATCCAGATCAACGATCACGCCTTTGCGCGAACCGCGCGATTCTGCCACGCCGTGCCCCCGATAACGCAGCCCGCTGTCCGTAACCTCCACCACGAGGGCGCAAGTCTTCGCGCTGCCCACGTCGATCGCCGTCAAAAAACTTCCCTGCTGGTTCGCCATGCTTATCGAATGCCCCAATCAGTTCGCGAATAAATTCTCGAAGCTATGATCAAGCTTTTCCGTCCTAGTAGTGTCCTCTGTGCAGCTCTGCGATCTCTAGTGGTTAAGTTTTTTCTTCAATCCGAAGGCTCCTGATTCGCCTGGCTCTTGGCAATTGCCGGACTTGGTTTTTGCCCGCCGCTGCTAGTTTTCTTCGAGGCAATGGTCGCTTTCTCTTGTCCCGCCGGAACTCCCTTTCTCGCACTCGCGTTCGCTTTCGGTGCACGAGCCTTAGCAGCCTTCGCCGGGGCTTTCTTCAGCTTGGTCCTGAGAACCACCTTCTTATTCCCTGCCGTCGG
>Ga0210400_10005189_pt1 | contig 11103 bp, 10 predicted proteins | sample IncBWH26MmetaG_FD_155456 | JGI IMG/M metagenome (GOLD analysis project Ga0210400, IMG submission 155456) | Forest soil microbial communities from Barre Woods Harvard Forest LTER site, Petersham, Massachusetts, United States - Inc-BW-H-26-M | ecosystem: Environmental > Terrestrial > Soil >...
AGGTCCTGGCTGGCGCGCCGTTCGACAATCGCAACGTCGACGCCCGCCAACGCCAACTCGCCCGCCAACATCAGTCCTGTCGGACCTGCTCCGCCGATCACCACCGCATGCTCGGTCATGTCGCTGCTCCCATTCCGCAAGGTCAGCGATTCTACGGCACGACCCGGGTCTTGCCGCAAGTCCCCAGGTGCGCTATATGCTAAGAGTGGCGAGGGCCTACGACGCCTCAGCGCTCGAAGGTGCCCTCGAGACGCCCCCAGGCGAGGACGTTGCCCTCGAGCGCCACCAACAGATCGCGGCGCGACGTCGAGCGGACGACGAGCGACGTCCGTAGCGCGATGAGCTGGAAGACATATCGGTGGGGCCCGTGCCCGCCTGGCGGCCTGGGACCTGTGTAGCCCAACACGCCGAGTGTGCCACGCGCGAAATGCACGCCAGCCGGAGCCGCATCGCGCGCGAGTGCCCCTTCGGCGAGGTCGGTGAGGGTCGGTGGAATGTGCATCGCCACGAGGTGGACCGACGGCCGCGGCAGCGGAGCGTCGGGGTCTTCCACGACGAGGAGGAGCTCCGCGGTCCGAGCCGGAACGTTGGACCACGTGAGCGGCGGCGACACATTGCGTCCGGGCTTGGCCGCCGCATAGCGCGCCGGCATCGGCGCGCCCGCGGCAAAGGCGGGGCTCGCCAGCAGCAGTGACTCGGACGCCTCGCGCACCGACGGGTCGTTGCAGAGCAGGTATCGGTCACCCGCGCGGACGTTACGGAGTAGTCGACCAAGCATGGGCGGGGAGGCGAAGGGCGGCGAGCACGGTCAGGATGTTGATGGCGCAGAGCAGCCAGAAGGTCGCCACAAACGCCTGCGAGGTCCCGGTCATCCGGCTGTGGAGGAAAATGGCGAGGCCGGTGGTGGCGACCGGCCCGCCGAGTCGTTGGACGATGTTGATGGCGGTCGTCGCCACAGGGATCATGGGCCTCGGGATCGAGGCGTAGGCCGACGTGATGGATGGAACGCTGATCGAGCCCATGCCGGCGCCCCGCACGAAGAGGGCGACGCAGAGCGCGGACATCGGCAGGCTCGATCCTCCGAACAACACGAGCGGCAGTGTCCCGAGGAGCGCCACGGCCGCGCCGGTCGACGATACAACGCGCGGTCCAAACCGTTCGGTCAGGGCGCCCATCATGGGATAGGAGCACATCATGCCAAGCCCGGTCGGCGCCAGCAGGAGCCCGGCGTTACTCGGCGACTCGCTGCGCACGATCAGGAGATAGAGCGGGAGCAGCATCTGACCGCCATACGCCAGGGCGTTGGCAAGGAACTGCGTACTGGCCGCCGCCGAGAACGTAGACTGACGGAAGAGCTGCACGTCGATCAGCGCGGCCCCCTTCCGTCGCACGCCGTGCCAGAGAAAGAGCGCCAACAGGACGAAGGCGGCCACGAGCTCCACCGCGCTCGCGCCCCGCGTGGCGCCCGCGGAGGCGAGGCGTTCCAGGCTGTGGAGCAGCATGACGAGGCCGGGCGACAGGAGCAAAAACCCGGTCAGGTCGAACGTTCGCCGGTGCGTCTCGTGGGTATCGGCCGGGAGGATCCAGACGGCCAGCGCCGTGGCCAGGACGCCGATCGGCAGATTGATGAAGAAGATCCAGCGCCAGCTGGCGTGCTGGAGGATGACGCCCGCCAGGACCGGGCCCAGGATGGGGCCGATCAGGACCGGCACGACCATGATGCCCATGACCCGCGCCACCTGCCGGCCGGCGATGCGGGCGACCATCATTTGCGCCATGGGGGCGAGGAGGCCGCCGGCCATGCCTTGCAGGACGCGGCAGGCGATCAGCATGGCCGCGGACGTCGCCGCGCCGCAGAGGAGGGACGTGAGGGTGAATAGGCTGAAGCACGCGATGTAGACCCGCTTGGCGCCGACGCGATCGACGAGCCAACCGCTCACCGGGAGCATGAGGGCGAGTGCGAGGAGATAGCCACTGGTGACCCATTGGATGACGCTGAGCGATGCATTGAGCTCGCTGCCGAGCGTGGCCAGGGACACATTCACGACGGTGGAGTCGAGCACCGTCATGAGTGGTCCCAGGGAGACCACGCCGGCGATCGTCCATACCGTCCGGTCGAGCGGGGAATCGGTCATGCGCCTATTATGAGGGTGTCGTCACATTTACCCGTGGTAATATGAGCCAGTCCTCAGGTTTAACCAAGCCCCCCCGGCGGGTGCCCCAACAGGAGCGGGGCGAGCGGCGCGTGGCCGCCCTGCTCGATGCGGCGGCGGCGGTGATCGCCGAGGTGGGCTATGAGGCGGCGACGATGACCGCGGTCGCCGAGCGGGCGGGGGCGTCGATTGGCGCCGTGTACCAGTACTTCCCTAACAAGGACGCGATCGTGCGCGCCCTGCGCATGCAGTACGGCGACGAGATGGACGCGCGGTGGAGGCGTCTCGTCGACGATATGGATGTGGACGGAGGCGACACGACGCAGTTGGTCGACCGGATGTTCGACCTCCTGGTCGACTTCATCGAGAGTCGGCCGGCCTACCTCCCACTCCTGAGCGCGCCAATCAGCATCAAGCGGGACCCGGCGGCGCGCCACCGGCTCAGGAAACACTTCGCCACGCTGTTTCGCCGCACGCAGCCGGCGTTGACGCCGGCCGACGCGTTACGCGTCGCCCACGTCGCGGTTCAGGTGATCAAGGCGATGGGTCCGGTGCTCATCGACGCCAAGCCCAAAGAGCGGCAGGCCGTGGTGCGGGAGTTCAAGCTGGTGCTGGTTGCGTACCTGACGGAGCGCCTGCGTCCTCCGGCGTCGCCCTGAGGGGACCCTTGGCCGGGTTCCAGCGGGCGGCCATCCAGAGGGCGCCGCCGACGGCGAAGGCGAGGGCGATCAGTTGGGCGACGGTGAGGGGGCCGACGAAACGGTCGTCCTTGGCGCGGAAGAACTCGATGATGAAGCGCTCGATCCCGGCGAGGACGCAGTAGACGCCGAAGAGCCAGCCCTCGGCGTGCTTGTGGTTGCGGAGGCGCCAGAGGATGAGAAACATGATGAAGCCCAGGGTCACCTCGAAGAGCTGCGTCGGGTAGACCGACAGGACGGCGTTGGGCGGGGTGCCGGGGGGGAGCCTGAGGTGGAATTCCTGGCTCAGGTTGACGGCCGTCGACGGGGGGGCGCCGTCGGGGAAGGCGACGGCGAAGGGCGAGGACCAGGGGCGGCCGTAGTCATCGCCGACCGCCCAGCAGCCGCTCCGGCCGATGGAGTAGGCGGCCGCCAGCCCTGGGGCGGCGGCGTCGCTGATCATCGTGAAGCGCCAGTGCTTGACGCGCATCAGGATGTAGTTGGCCAGGATCCCGCCGATCAATCCGCCCCAGAACACGAACCCCGCCCGGTGGAACAGCTCCGTGATGTCGCCGCGCAGGACGGCGTAATACAGCTTGGCACCGAGGAGGCCACCAACAACCGCGGCGAACACGCAATCGGAGGTGATCTCCGGATCGCGGCCGCGCTCGGCCAGGATGCGCGCCGAGACGACCTGCGCGATGGCGAAGGCCAGGAGGACGGCGAGGCCGAAGCCGGTGACCTCGAGGGGGCCGAGGTGGAGGTTGAAGGGCTGGTGGACGATCGGGGCTGACATGGGGGACGAACGCTCGGGGATATGGGTCAGGGGATGACCGAACACACGAGAGAAAAGTAGCACGACGGTCCACGCGGGAGGGCCAGTACATTACCGGCGCCATCGACCCGGAGAACGAGACGATATGAAGACCATCCTCGGCGCCGTCGTGGGGTGCGTGTTGCTCGCAGGGACCGCGGTCGCGCAGGCGCCGCGTGGGTTGCAGCCGGTGTTGGATGACCTCCTGCCGGCGGCGAATGCGCACGACACGGATCGGTTTCTGGCGTCGTACCTGCACGACTCGACGGTGGTGTTCGCGTTCAACGGCATCGCGACGACAGGATTTGGGAACATCCGGGATCTGCAGCTCAAGGCATGGGCCAAGACCGATGTGGTGTACAGCCAGCAGGGGCCGATGCGCATCGTGACGCTCACGCCCGAGGTCGCGGTCGTGACGGACCCCTTGTCGTCCCGGCGGACGCTGCCGACGGGCGAGGTCAAGACGAACGATTTCATTGTCACGATGGTGTGTCAGCAACGTGCCGAGGGATGGCGCATCGTCTACGTGCACGAGTCGACGGTCCGATAAAAGCGCGGGGAACCGGCGAAGGCCTCTGTCTGTTCATGAGGCATGGAATACACAACTCTGGGTAACACGGGACTGGTCGTCTCCCGCCTCTGCTTTGGGACGATGACCTTTGGCGAGACCGGGGGCGTTTACACGGCGATCGCGGGGGTCGACCAGCACGGCGCCAACGAGCTGGTCAAGACGTCGATCGACGCCGGCGTCAATTTCTTCGATACCGCGGACTCGTACACGGGCGGGCAGAGCGAGACGACGCTCGGGCAGTCGTTCAAGCACCTCGGGCTCGCGCGAAAGGATGTGGTGGTCGCGACCAAGGTCTATTCCCGTGTCGGGCCGGGTCGGAACGACATCGGGGCATCGCGCAAACATATCATGGACTCCATCGACGCGAGCCTCCGGCGGCTCCAGACGGATTACGTCGACCTGTATCAGATCCATGCCAACGACACGGTGACGCCGATCGAGGAGACGCTACGCGCTCTCGACACGCTCGTCAGTCAGGGCAAGGTCCGCTATATCGGGTTGTCCAACTGGCCGGCGTGGAAGATCGCCCTGGCGCGGGGGGTCTCCGAGCAGAAGAACCTGGCGCGGTTTGATACGCTCCAAGCCTACTACTCAATTGCGGGTCGCGACCTCGAGCGCGAGCTCGTGCCATTGCTCGAGCACGAGCGGATGGGCCTCCTCGTCTGGAGCCCGCTGGCGGGCGGGTTGCTCTCCGGCAAGTTCAGCCGATCGAACCAGAAAGCCGTCGACTCGCGGCGCTCCACGTTCGACTTCCCGGTCGTCGACAAGGAGCGCACGTGGACGATCCTCGAGGCGATGGCCCCGATCGCGAAAGCGCACAACTGTAGCCCGGCGCGGATCTCCCTCGCCTGGTTGTTGAGCAAACCGGTCGTCACGTCGGTCATCATTGGTGCCAAACGGATCGACCAACTGCGCGACAATCTCGCCGCCATCGACGTCACGCTGACGGCTGACGAGATCAGGGTGCTGGACGACGTGAGCACGCTGCCGGTCGAATATCCAGCCTGGGCGTTCGCGGTGCAGGGTGCGGGCCGGCTCACCGGGCCCGACCCTGCCGCGTGGGACAAGTATATCAACAACTAGGCCCACGACAGACAGGTGATTCCGGGGTGACTTGGCGCTGACGGTGACGCGCCAGGTTGCCCCCATGAGTCACGCATCCCATTTCGTATCGATCGCGATCGCCATGACGGTCGCGGCAGCGTTGTACTACGCTCCCGGCTCGGTTGCCGCCCGCACCGCGTCGATCCACCTCGCGAGTATCGGCAACGATAGTGCGGTCACGAGCGCGGTCACGGCGCCGCCGCGAGCGGGTCGGACCGTTGCCCGAGACGCCGCGACCATCACGGTGGTCGACAACGGGTTCGATGTGCCGCAGCCGCTGGTGGCGGGTCGACAGACGTTGCACGTGCGGAACATGGCGGCCGAGCCGCACGACATCTATCTCGGCCGGATCCTGCCCAACAAATCGCTCGGCGACTTGGTCAGTTGGATCGAGGCGCAGCGCGGACCGGCGCCGGTGGTGCCGGTGACCGGGTTGACGCCGTTGGCGCCGGGGGCCGAGGGGGATATCGACGTCGATCTCACGCCGGGGCGGTACGGGCTGATTTGCATCTTCCCGAACGCGCGCGATGGCAAGCCCAACTTCATGCACGGGATGATGCGTGAGATCACCGTGGTGCCGCGCGCGATCGAGACTCGGCCCGTCGACGCACGTCCAGTCGTGACGCTTCCCTAGTTAGCGGGCGTGTCACCGGCGGCGAGGCTGTCGAACCGCGGGTTGCCGCGGAGCGGCGCAAAGTTGGGATCAATGCGGAGCAACCCGGGCGACAGCACGAACGGGACGCGAAGCAACGGCTCCAGTACATCGAGCGCGCGCTCTGGCTCGCCGAGCGCGATGTAGATGCGTACGAGTTGATGCTGGACGTAGGGACCCAGCAAGGCGTTGTGGGCGATGGGCAGGAGGGCGACGCCGCGCTGACCCTCACGGATGGCCTCCTCGCCGCGGTCGAGGTAGGCGAGCGTGAGGCCATGGAGCGCATGCCGTTGGGCGTCGTCCGGCGCGGACTCGAGTTGCGCCTCGAACGCGATGCGCGCCGTGTCGGCGTACGCGCGGGCGCGACGTCGGTCTCCCTGGAACGCGTACTGCTGCATGCGGACAAACGCCCACGCCCCGCGGTCTCCGCCAAACGCATCGGGGCCGAGCGCGAGGAGCCGCTCGGTGTCGGCGGCATCGAGAGCCCATCCCAGATCGCCATAGGCCGCCACGAACTCGACCAGGCTGTTCCGATCGACACCGGGCGGGACGGATCGGAGGACGACCCGTGCCGCCGGCAGATTGCCCTGCATCAGTGGTAGGAGCACGCGATCCTCGATCACGTTGATGTTTGTGGGCGACAGGGTCGTCGCACGATCCAACGTGATTGCCGCATCGGGGTACTGATGCCGCAGCAGTTCCAGGTGGCCGAGCTCGGCCGCCGCGGCCACCGAGCGCGGGTCGAGGCGAATGGCGTCCTGCGCGTGCGCCGCGGCCGCATCCCAGCGGCCAAGGGTCGCTTCGACGTCGGCGGTCCGGCGTAGGATCTTGGCGTTGAGGGGCTCGAGAGCCAGCGCGGTCGAGTCCTCGTGAAGCGCCTGGACTGGATCCTTGCGGACCATGACGTAGAAGGCGGCGCGCGCGGTGTGGACATCGGCGAGATCAGGCGCGAGAGCCAGCGCACGGGCCGAGCTTCGGTCGGTCGAGTCCGCGAGCGCGGGGTTAGGTACGCCGTCGAAATATTCTTCCGATTCCACCCGTGCGATGGCAGCCCAGGCGAGGGCGAAATTCGAGTCGCGGCCGACCGCATCCTTGAGGAATGCGACGTGGCGCCGGACGGCCGCGGGGCCGCCGCCGATCGTCGCGAGCTCCTCGGCGTGCAGGTAGTCGTCATAGGCGACGAGATCCGTCGTCGGCTGACTGGCGAGCGTGTGCTCCGTGGCCGGTGTCAGGGCGACCTCGAGCTCCTGGGCGACCTGGCCGGCGATGTTGCTCTGCACCTGAAACACGTCGGTGAGGGGCGCGTCGAACGGCTGCTCCCACTTGTCCGCGCCCGTGCGCACATCGATGAGCTCGGGGCTCACGCGCACGCGGCTCGAGCCATCCGCGGTCTTTGCCCAGCGCACGGTGCCTTCCAACAGATACGGCACGCCCAACTCTCGGCCGATCTGCTGCGGCGTCTTGCGCGTATGCTGATACTGGTCGGAGCTGGTCGAGCCGATGACCTCGAGCCCTGGCAGTCCGGCGAGCTTGCCGCGTACGGCATCCGTCACGCCGTCGGCAAAGTAGGCGTTGTTCGAATCCCCGACATTTTCAAAGGGCAGCACGGCCAGCCGGAGGGTCTCCGACGCGGCCGGGACGGCGGGTTGGCCGGCGTGCCGGCTCTTCCAGGCGTCCAGTACGTCCTTCCCGATCACGAGCGCTACGCCTAAGACGAGTGCCGCGAGGAGCGCCCAACGCGTTCGTCCGCGCGCCGTTGGTCGTGTCGGTCGCACGGGCGACGCGGGCGTGACCACCATCGGAGCGATGGCTCGCTCGGCGGTCTCCAACGCCGCGGCAAATTCGCCGGCACTGGCCCATCGATCCGCTGGGGCCAGGGCAAGCGCCTTGCGTAGCGTCGTTTGCAGGCCCGCGGGCAGGTCGCGGGGCAGCATCTCCTGCAGCACGACGCCGAGCGAGTAGACGTCGGTCCGTCCATCGAGTGAGTCCATGCCACTGGCCTGCTCGGGACTCATGTAGCCCACCGTGCCGACTGCGATCCCGAAGTCGGCCACCAGTGCGTGGCCGCCGCCAAGCAGGATGTGCTCCGGCTTGATGTCGCGGTGGATGATGCCCCGACTGTGCGCGTACTCGAGAGCGTTCGCCGTCTGGCGGGCGATCCGGATCGCATCGAGGATCGGTAGCGCGCCCTCCCGCGTCAGTCGCGCGCGAAGGTTCTCGCCCTCGACGTACGGCATGGTGAACCAGAGCTGGCCCTCCGGCGTGGCGCCGGAGTCGAGGACCGTCAGGATGTGTGGGTGGCGCAGTGATGCCGCGACCGCGATCTCGCGCCGGAACCGTTCCGCACCGAGCGCCATCGTGAGCCCGGCATTCAGGACTTTGAGAGCGACTCGGCGACCGTGCTTCGTGTCCTGGGCCACGTAGACTGTGGCCATCCCACTCCGTCCGATCTCGTGCTCCAGTACATACAGGGGGCCGAGGGCTCCCTGGAACTGGTCCCGAACCGATGCTGCCAACCCCTGAGCTCCCCAGCGCGAGTACGTGGTCTCAAAGATGACCGGGGCGTTGCGGCCAGGCCAAGTCGATTGCTATTGTGAGACAGGCGAGACGACAGTCGCGCGGTACGATCTCCGCGTGGACGTCGGGGATGTCGAACTCGCCAACGAGGCGTGCGCAACAATACGGTTTCGATGGGCGCGCTCGTCAAACTCGTCGCATAAGTATACAGCAGGAGTTGACGCCGCCGTCGTTGCGATATTATATGGGCGTCGGGTACACCCAAGGCACGAATGGACGCGACGGCGGTGCGTGACGTCGAGAGTTGGCGGGCGCGAGTGCAGGACCTCGTGCTCGGTGACGCGCGCTACCCCGATGTGGATGCGGCCTACCCGGTCCCGACCTCATCGTGGCCGATCGACTGGGCGATGGCTGGCGTGTTGGCCCGGTTGGTCATCGCGCTCGATCGACACGACATCGTCGAGTTCGGAGCCGGGGCCTCGTCGTTGGTCTTTGCGCAGGCGCTGGCCCGCGGGTCGGGCGGGCGGCTAACGGCGGTGGAAGAGGATCCGAGGTGGAGCGGGGACGCCTGGACACGGGTCAAGGCGACCCCTGGTGTCGACGCGTGCCTGATCGCGTCGCCGGTGTTTTTCCGCGCGAGCCGCGTCGGCGTGTATCACGGGTACCCTCGTGCGGCGGCCGCGGCCGCGGCGATGCGCGGCCCATTCGATCTCGCCCTCGTCGACGCGCCCGACGGATATTTCGGACGCGACGGCGCCCTCCATGCGATTTACCGCGCGCTCACGCCTGGGGCGCTGATCGTCGTCGACGATGCTCGACGACGCAAGGAGCGCGACATGATGGCGCGCTGGTTGTGGACCTATCCCGGGCTCGTCATACTGGCCGACGAACCGGCACTCGGCCGCGGCACCGCCGTGATCGGCTTCACGGGTGATCGGCGGGAACGGCTGTCGGCGCGTACGCTCATCAGCGGGTCCGTGCGCGAAGCATATGCATGGGTGCGTAACCTGAGGTATGAGCCGCCTCGTCCGCCCGCCGACCCGGGATCTGTACCGGGCTTGGCACCGACGGCGAACGATCCGGTCACAGGACGAGGTCCGAGCACGGATCGTGCTTGAGGCGTCCTTGCGATGCTGCGCCTCCCGCCCTCTGACCGACTTCTCAAGACCGGACCGGTCGACGCGGTCGAACAGTATTTTGCCGGCGGGTTTGGGTGGGTGCTGCGTCAACGGCTGCAGTGGGTCTGCGACGCGCTGCCACGGGGGCCGTTGTTCAGCGTGCTGGAGATCGGCTACGGCAGCGCGATCTTCTTCTACGAGCTCTCGGTGCACGCCGACAGGATCGTCGGCATTGACGTCCATCCGCACGGGGCAGCCGTGCGCAAACGATTGTTGGCGGACCGGATCGTCGCCGAGTTGGCACAGGCGAGCGGGATGGCGCTGCCATTCCGGGACGGCAGCTTCGACGTCGTGGTGATCGTCAGCGCGCTAGAGTTCATGGACGATCCGGGGCTCTGCTTGCGGGAGTCCCTACGGGTCGTCAAGCCGGGTGGCCTGGTGACAGCGGTCACGCCGCGCATTCTCCCGTGGGCCGATCGGTTGTATCGCGTCCTCGTCGGCTGGGATCCCGAGAGCGATTTTCGGGGTGGCCGTGATCGTGTCCAGCGGGCGCTCGCCGATCCGGCACTGCAGGCCGAGCGGCGCAACCGACCCTGGGGCCTTCCGCCGCCGTTCGCGCCGTATGAGCTCGTGTCCCTGCGACGTCCGGACGGAGAGCGGCAGCCACCGCGCCCTCGCACCGCGCCGCGGGATTACGCGGGTACGCGGTCAGACGACCGCCCCGCGGCTGGCGCACCTCAATAGCCCGGCGGGTCATGCCCGCCCGCACGACCACGGTTTGCGCCGGGCGTCCGCACGCTTCAAGTTGAGCCCGTGACCACGCGCGAGGCCCCGGAGTACGAGATGGCGGTCGCGAGTCCGCCCAGCGAGGTCGTCGCCGACCGGCGATACGCGGTCGCGGCCATACTCATCAGCGCTGTCGTGCTCGTGCCGACGCTGGGGTTCGGGTTCGGCTTTGACCACGGCTTCTACGAGTACATCGGCTGGGCGATCCTCCACGGGCAGTGGCCGTACACCGACGCCTGGGACACATCGACGCCTGGCGCGATGCTTATCCATCTGGCCGTGATCGCCGCCGGCGGGACCTCGGAGTACGCCCTCCGGGCCGCGGACTTCGTTCTCGAGGTCGCCACCTGCACGCTGCTGTTCGTGCTCGCACGCCGCATCGCCGGCCCGAGGGCCGGCGTGTATGCAAGCGTTGCCTACGCGATGACCTACGTCGCCGCCGGGTACTACCACACGGCCGAGCGCGATGGCTATCTCGTCCCCTTCCTCTTATTGGCGCTCTGGCTGCTCTGGCGCTATCTCGATGATCCGACGCGGCGACGCTGGCTCCTATGGAGTGGCCTCTCGGCCGGCCTCGTCTGTCTGATCCGGCCGACGTATGCCTTGGTGGTTGCCGGTGGCGCGGCGTCGCTCGTGGCATGGGGCGCGACGCGTCGCGATGCGTCGCCAGAGGTCCGTCGCCGGGTGGTCGTCGACGCAGCGCTCTGGTGC
>Ga0210400_10005190_pt1 | contig 11103 bp, 10 predicted proteins | sample IncBWH26MmetaG_FD_155456 | JGI IMG/M metagenome (GOLD analysis project Ga0210400, IMG submission 155456) | Forest soil microbial communities from Barre Woods Harvard Forest LTER site, Petersham, Massachusetts, United States - Inc-BW-H-26-M | ecosystem: Environmental > Terrestrial > Soil >...
GCAGAAGCCCGGGGAATATACGTTGTCGCAGGTACAGGCGCTGCCCCGAATCCGGCAGAACACCCGCCACGTCTGCGTCGAAGGCTGGGACGTGATTGGACGATTCGGAGGGGCCAGGCTCTCCGACTTTCTGCAAATGGTGGGCGCCGATCCCACTGCGCGATTTATCACGGTGAACTGCGCCGACGATTATTACGAATCGTTGGACATGGCGACAGCGCTTCATTCCCAGACCCTGCTTTGTTACGAAATGTATGAGCAGCCGCTCACCCGGGAACACGGTGCGCCGTTGCGTCTGCAGATTCCCACGAAGATTGGCTACAAGCAGGCCAAATATTTAACGGACTTGAAAGTCACCCACGTTCTCGACAAAGTTGGCTACTGGGAAGACCAGGGTTATTCGTGGTTTTACGGGATGTAAATCGCAGCGCCTAAAGGCGCAATTGATCGTGTGGCAGCTTTCGGTATGCCTGAAATGTACCTCGAGCTTTGCAGAAGGCCGATCAAGCGCTCGAAGGATTCGTATCAGGGCATGGCTTCAGCCGTGCCGTCCAAGGTGTCAAGGGATCTGGGCTTCAGCCCCTGAGGTTCAAGCATGAGCACGGTCATTGAAATCATCCAGCCACAGGGCAAGAACGCCGAAGGCGATGAAACACCTCCGCTAGTCGTAGCTCGCGCTGTCTACGAGCACCCATTCATCGTGCGATTGTGCCACTGGATCAACACCGTTGCGCTCTTCGTAATGGTGGGCAGCGGGCTGCAGATTTTCCGCGCCTTCCCCAGCTTCGGCGCAAAGATTCCGCAAAAAGATTTGCTGCATTGGCCAAAGGCCTTCGCCATCGGCGGATGGCTGGGCGGCGCCCTGCAGTGGCATCTCACTTTCATGTGGATCTACATGGCGACCGGCGCCCTGTATCTCGGTTATCAGATTTTCAGCGGCAATTATCGCCAGGTTTTATTTACGCCGCGTGACCTCCCCGGCGTATGGCCGATGGTCAAGCATTATTTCTTTTTCGGCCCGAAGCCACCCGTGCGCGAGGCGTACAACCCGCTGCAGAAGCAGGCGTACACCACAGCCATTGTCCTGGGAATTCTCTCCGTGCTAACGGGGCTGGCGGTGTGGAAGCCAATTCAGTTTTCCTGGCTCGCTTGGGTGATGGGAGGATTTCACTACGCCCGCATCTGGCATTTCGCGGTGATGTGGGCGATTTTATTTTTCGTGCTGGGGCACCTGGTGATGGTGGTTCTGCATGGCTGGAATAATTTCAGGTCCATGCTGACGGGATGGAAGAAAGATCCGGAGTATTAAGGCAATTGCTGATTGATGATTTTTGATTGCTGATTAACAACTCAAGCGCGCAGGGTTTGCAATCAACAATCAGCAATCAACAATCAGCAATGGAAATGACGCGTGAGGACTGCAAAGAATGTCCGAACCAGAGATGGTGTTGAACAATCCGGTGCAGTCCGGGACGCGCGAGCAGGATCTCATCTCCAGCGTGCAGCACGGGCAGCATGAATTGTTCTACGAGCTGGTCCGGCCTTATGAACGCAGGATCTATGCCGCGGCGCTCGCCATTCTCCGCAACGAGCATGACGCCGAAGACGCGGCGCAGGAGGCGATGCTGAAGGCGTTTGCGAATATCCGGCAATTCCGCGCCGAGGCGCGCTTCAGCACGTGGCTGATCCAGATCACGGTGAACGAGGCCCTGATGCGCCGGCGAAGGGAGCGAACAGTGCCTATGGAAGGACTCGACGGTCATCGTTCGGGCGCGGGCGACGCAGAAAGCGAATACGCGCCCCGGGATTTCGCCGACTGGCGCGAGATCCCCTCGGAAGCGCTGGAGCGAAAAGAAGTCCGGCAGCGGCTGGCGGAAGCGCTGGCGACTCTCGACCGAAAGTATCGCGAGGTTTTCATGCTGCGCGATATGGAACATCTGAATATCCAGGAGACAGCCGAGGCTCTGGGCATCACTGTGGCTTCGGTGAAGACGCGGTTGTTGCGGGCGCGGCTGATGCTGCGCGATCTGCTGGCCGCCGGATGGGAGCAGGGCTGGTTCAGCCGGCTGCCATTCGAGAAGGGAACCAAGCCATGGTGAATCACGAAGTGGTGAATTGCGAACAGGTGTGGCGCGAGATTTCGAACTACGTCGATGGAGATGTGGACGCCGCGTTGCGTTCGTCGATGGACGAGCATTTTCGCACGTGCAAGAAGTGCGCGTCGGTGTTGGCGGGAACGAGGAATGTTGTTGCGCTTTACGGCGATGAACGCATGCTGGAGGTGCCTGCCGGGTTCGGCCGGAGATTAGAGAAGCGCCTGGCGACTACGGGGCTGGGAAGCCGGTGGTCGAGCTGGTCGGCGTGGCTGGTTCCGGTGGCTGCAATGGCTTTGATCGTTGGCGGCTTGCAGGTGATGAATACCCTGAATCATCGGATTCCAATCAAGTCGCAGCATGCTGTGCCTGCCAAAGATATTCCTCCGGACATGGTGGTTGTGGTTTCCTCCGGCGCGAAGTTGTTTCACGTCCCGGGATGCGAGTTCATTCACGACAAAGCTTCCGAGCGCACGCTGACCGCGAAAGAGGCGATGCAGGAGGGGTATGCGCCGTGTCCGCGGTGTTTGCGGCAGTATCTGAAGACGGGGTTGACTCGGGAGTCAGGCGAGGATGCAACTGCCGAGGCGGAAGAACAGGAGGAAGTGCTGAGCGTTGCTGGACATTAGAACTGTGGGGACACTCCCCTAACCGCGAGTGTCATCCCGAGCGAAGCGAGGGATCCTGGTGTTTGCGTGCAGCGGCTATGCTGCGGCAAAGAACCAAGGTCCCTCGCTATGCTCGGGATGACAAACCTAACGACAGCCGTTAACTAGTTCTGCTTCATCTGATCGTTTTTCATGCTGTCATCGTGCTTCATGTCGTCTTTCTTCATGTCGTCTTTCTTCATCGAGTCTTTCTTGGTCTTGGCCTTCTTGCTCTTCTTGGTCTCGTCCTTCTTCATGGAATCGTTTTTCATCGAATCGTCTTTTTTCATGGTGTCTTGCTTGGTGTCGTCTTGTTTCATGGAATCTTGCTTCATCGAGTCCTGGGCGAAGGAAGAGAGCGAAGCCATCAAAATGCACGCGAGCGCGAAACTGCCGAAAGTCTTCTTCATAGTTTTCTCCTTGGAGGAAATCTGAGTTTGGGTGTCCGGCAGGCTTCACCTGCAGGCTGTTATGGGATGTGTAGGAGACCAGAAAGTTACACCGAGAGAGATCAAGGTCAACGGCTTTACCACAGGGGACACAGGGAATCACAGGGTAAAACTAATCTGAATTCGGCATTCAGGCAGCATATAGCAGAGTAACTGACTGCTGACTGCTAAGCCCGACTGCGAGCATCGTCAGCAGGTCAGCTGATCACGCGAGATCTTTAACCCGCTCAAGTTTCCCAGCGCGGTTACGGCGATCGATTCCGTCTTGAAGAACTCCTGCGCCAGGCTTTGCAGATCGTCGGCGGTGACGGCTTCAATCTTCTCGATCAGTTCGTCGAGGTCCTGGAAGTGGTCGAAATACATTTCCTGGCGGGCCAGGTTTGACATTCGCGCGGTGCTCGATTCCAGCGAAAGCATCAGGCTCCCTTTGAGCTGGTCTTTGGAGCGGCGCAGCTCTTCTTCCGGCACCGGCTTGTTTTTCAGATCGCGAAATTCGTTGACTACCGAGCGGACTACCTTTGCGGCCGAGGCCAGCGAGGTTCCGGCGTAGACGGCCATGCATCCGGTGTCGCGGTAAGGATTGAGGTCGCTGTAGATCGAGTAGGCCAGGCCCTGGCGCTCGCGGATATTCTGAAAAAGGCGCGAACTCATACCTCCACCCAGCAGCGTGTTGAGAATGTAGCCGGCGTGACGCTTCTCGTGAGCAATCGGGTAGGCCGGCACACCGATGCAGAGCTGCACTTGCTCGAGAGCTTTCTTGTTGCGCAATACGATACGTGGGACGATCTTGGGCTCGGCGGAATGGAAGCCGTTTTTGGCGGGCTTCAGGTGTTCGAAGTGCTTCACGACCAGATCGACGAACTGGTCATGGTCGAGATGCCCGGCGGCGGCTACGATAATGTTGCCCGGGGCGAAGCGGTGCGTATAAGTGTCAAGCACGGCTTCGCGCTCGAATTTCTTGACCGTTTCTTTCGTGCCCAGAATCGGCTTCCCAAGCGGATGATCTTTCCAAAAGTTCTGGGTGAAAATTTCGTGGACGAGGTAGTCGGGATTATCTTCGTCCATTTTGATTTCTTCGAGGATCACGCCGCGCTCGCGGGCTATGTCTTCGGCGGTGAATGTGGGGTGCAGAACCAGATCCGTCAAAATCTCAAGCGCAACGGGAACATGTTCGTCGAGCACCTTGACGTTGAAGCAGATGCATTCCTTGGAGGTGAAGGCGTCCATGTTGCCGCCGATGGAATCGACCTGGCGGGCGATCTCCTCGGCGGTGCGGTGCTTGGTGCCTTTAAAGACCATGTGCTCGATAAAATGGGAGATGCCGTTTGATTGCGGCGTCTCGTCGCGCGAACCGGTTTCGAGCCAAATGCCGATGGAGGCGGAGCGGATGTGCTCCATCTGCTCGGTGATAACGGTGAGGCCGTGAGGCAACACTTGCCGGCGAATATTGCGGACTTCTTTTACCATGATGATTTCTGAAGGTTCGGTGTGCCAGTCGAATTTCTCGGGCGAATCGCACTAGGTTCGATGCGCAACCCGCCCGGAGGTACCCTACTATTCTTACACATCCGGGAGGGACTGGCAGAATGCATGACAAGAGTGTGGTTAGTAGTTTAGAATCAATGGGTTGCGAGGCATCGGCGAATACTTGGCTTATGGGAAAGGGTTTTACATCACTGCTGGGTTTAGACCGAGCGGAGATCACCGCCCTGGTGCACGAGGCAGGCGAGCCCGGCTATCGCGCCAAGCAGATCATGGACGCGGTGTATCGCCAGCGAGTGGAAACGCTGGCGGAGATTTCCACCCTGCCGCAGGAGTTCCGGGAACGCCTGGCGCAGAGCGGGGTTACGGTTGGAGCGGCGAGGATTGAGAACACGTTTGTGTCGGTGGATGGCACAGTGCGGTATCTGATTGCCTTCGCCGATGGGCAGACTGTTGAGACAGTTTGGATGCCGGAGGGGGATGGCGGGGAAGCAGGGGATGGGAGTGAAGCTGGCGAAGAAGCCGAGAATTCCAGCCCCGGTATATCAGGGGCTGAAGCCCATTCCGAAACGAGCGAGCCAATCGCAGGGTTGAAACGCTACGCCACCCAAAAACCGAGCCGGTCAACGATTTGCATCTCCAGCCAGGTGGGTTGTGCGGTGGATTGCCAGTTTTGCCTCACGGCGCTGCTGGGAGTGAAGCGCAATCTGACTGCGGGCGAGATTGTGGCACAGGTTTGCGCGGTGCTCAAGGATCAGAAAGTTTCGCCGCCCGAGGATCGCATCAATTTGGTTTTCATGGGCATGGGCGAGCCGTTCCTTAATTACGAGAACTTCATAAAAGCGGCGCGGCTGCTGGTCGAGGGCGTCGGTATTGCGGAGCGCCGGATGACAGTTTCAACGGCGGGGATTGTGCCGCGCATCCGGGACTTCGGCGAAGAAAAAATCCGTCCCAAGCTGGCGATTTCTTTGAATGCCCCGAACCATGCGCTGCGTACGCGGCTGATGCCGCTGAACAAGAAGTGGAATCTGGAAATGCTGATCGGTGCTGCGCGAGATTTTCCGCTGCGCACCCGGGAGTGGATCACGTTTGAATACGTCCTGCTTGGCGGAGTGAACGACGAACCGAACCATGCGAAGGAAGTCGCCGAGCTCCTGCGCGGGCTGCGCTGCAAGGTGAATCTAATCGCGCTGAATCCAGGTCCGGGGATTGACTTTACGACTCCCAGTCCTGAGCGCGTAGTGGCGTTTCAAAAAGTTCTGCGGGATGCGGGTATTCCAGCGTTTGTAAGGCGTCCGCGGGGACGCGACATTTACGCGGCTTGCGGCCAGCTTAAGCGGACGGTTGAGGTTGCCACGTCCCCGGATGCCCATTTGCCGGGGATTTCCCCCGCGCCAGAGGCATGACTGGCAGTTCGACCCGGATTGTAATGCCGGTGCTTCGGCTGTAGTGCCATGAAATCTCTCCGTGATGTTGCTGCAGGATTCCCTGACACGCGCTCAGGCCCATGCCGGAGAGGGGTTGAACAATTCCAGAACTGGTACTGTCATCTGCTGACGTTTCATCCGGGGCTGTCGACCCGCCTGTGATGGCCTCCAGATCCCGGGTGAAAATGTGAATGATAGCCACGCCATCTTTGTGGTTGGCCGTGAGGGATAGCGACCGAGCGCCGCTCTGGTCAGCGGCATCCAGCGCATTGTTGAGAATCTGCACGCACACCTGCAGCAGTTGGTTCGAGTCGCCCATGACCAGAGGCAACTGGGTCTGCAGGTCAGCACGCACGTCGATTCTTAAAGACTGCCAGACGGGTTCCGACAGCTTGACTGCGGTGCGCAGCAGGGCTTTCAGATCCACGGGGGCCATGGTGGCCGGACTCTGTTTGGCGAAACTGAGCAGGCTGGCGACCAGCGACCGGGTACGCCGAACATGCTGTCCGATTCGTCCCGCCAGATCCTGCTGGTCCGGATTGAGAGATGTGCCCAGCAAAAGATCCGAATAACCCAGCATGGCGGTGATGGGATTGTTCAGTTCATGGGCCGCGCCGCCCACCAGTTGACCGATTGACGCGAGCTTCTCCGACTCAGTGATCTGGGCTTGCAACCGCTTCAGATTGGCGATGGACTCTCGCGATTGAGTCAGTAGGCGGAATAGTTCGCGATCGAGCAGACGCTGGCGCACAAAAACCATAATGCCCATAAAGAATGCGGCTCCCAGGGTAAGCGCCAGCCGGAACGAACGGATGCGCGGCGGAATTGCGGGATCCAGAAGAGCCCAGGCGACAAACAGCGGGAGAGAGAACACCGTAATCATGCCCACTCGAGCCAGCCAGACGCCGTGTGAAGTGGCGCTGGCTCGAGTGCCGGACTGGGACTCGTCGCCGCGCGACCACAAGCCGATCAACGTGATCCACATCATGGAGGCCACGAGCGGAATATCGTACAAGCTCCCACTGTAGTAAACGTGACTGCTGATGGCCCAGTTGGCGAGATAGGAACTGGCGGAGTAGGTCAAACTTGCGCCAAAGAGATTGGCGTATAAGATTTTCCAGGCACCCTTGCTGTTTAGCCAGGCCGTCAACAAGGTACTGAGGTATGCGATTTTCTCTATGAGGTACAGCAAATTGAGATTGTTGTTGTAAGCAGGAATATTGGCTACCACGTACTGCCATGACATTACGGCGAAGACGTAGAGGTACATCCACCAAACCATCATCAAGGCAAAATCGAGATGACGCAGGCGGGCGGAATATTCGTCTTGCGGGGCATGCGGGCGCAGCGCCATGGCCGCCATCAGCGGGACGATATGGAGAAAAAGTATAATGTCGCCGGCGCACAAGTCTGGGACATCTTGCCGCAGCCAGACTTCGAAATAAGTCCACATTACCTGGTAGGAAAACCAGAAAGCCATGCCGGTGGCCAGCAGCACCCAGAATGCGCGCAAGCGCCCGCGCGAACGCACCGCGTTGGGTATAAGGGCGAGAGTTCCGGAGAGCAAGAGGATACATTGAATCCAATCGCTGAGAGCTGTGAGCGCGAAGGTCCGAGGGAGGATAAGCGCGCCCAGGATCAGGGCCGCCATGCACACGGCGACCACCGCAGTCCAGACTTTGGAATATGCGCGCAAGAAGACGATCCTCGATAGTCAGTCTAAACTGGGATTGGGAAGAGCCTGGGTTACGGTAGTAACCTGCGCGCCGTGCCAGGTGCTAAAGTCACGGGAAGAAGGGGCGACGGTCCCTGAAGTCGGCATCCGCAAAGTTTTACTTGATCCTTATCTTTATTATCAATAATATGCGAGACAATTCCTTTTGAACCCAGGGGCGTCACTCCGGCAAGAAGCGAGTCGATTGCGTACTGATACGAACCACCGTTTTCTGGGTCGACCACCGGCCCCCGCGGACCCCAGCGAAGTCCGTCGTACGGAGCGCTGGCTGGCGAGTGCCCGCGTGTTTCTGGCGGTCTCAGCCCTGGTGGCCATTCGCATGGACCCCACGCAACTGGGTAATTCCCCGGCAGCCTATGGGCTGCTGGGATTCTATATGGGGAACAGCATCCTAGTGTTGATGCTGCTGCGCCGCCGCAAAGCATCCACGGCGCGTTTTCGTGTTCTGGTGCACGCCGCCGACATTGTGTGGCCGGCATTCATTTCGGTGTTTGGAGATGGTCCGCGAAGCCCGTTCATCCTGTTTTTTGTTTTCGTGCTAACGGCGGCGGCTTACCGGTGGGGCTTGTGGGAAACGTTGAGCACAGCAGCGGCGGAAGTTGTTTTGCTGTGGACCGAAAGCTTCGTTCTCTTCCATGTGTGGGCAACTCGTGGCGGACCCTTGCACTGGCGTTTTTTCTCTGGCCTGCAGATGAACACCACGGAATTCGAACCCAACCGGCTGTTCATGCTGTCGGTTTATTTGCTGGTCATGGGATTGCTCCTGGGATATCTGGCGGAGCAGCAGAAACACTTGCGCGCGGAAAAAGCTGGCGTGAACCGCATGTTGTCGAAGGTGCGGGTGGAATCAGGCTTAACGGGTACGCTGCAGCAGATCAGCGGGGAAGTGGTCACCATGTATGGCGCGACCAGGATGGTGGTCGCCGCGCAGGAGATTCACAGCCGCAGAAGTTTCCTGGGCGAACTGCGCAACGACAACGGGAAGCCTTCCGACTTCAAGTGGCTGGATTCGCGCCCTCGAGAAGCGAAAATCTATCTGGGAGATTTTCCCGGCGAAGTTTGTTACGCCACCGCTGAAGCGGGACGGTACTCGGCAGTCGCACTGGATGCTGAAGGAAACCCGCTCCCTTCCCCCTCCACCGAACCGCTGGTCCAATTGCAACAGCAGCAGCCCTTCCATTCTGTGATCACCGTTTCTTTCGGGTTCGGAAGTGAATGGCGGGGACGAGTGTTCGTGTTCGAACCGTCATGGCGCGGGGAGACGCAGGAAGAGCTGCGCTTCCTGCTCGACGTGCTGGCCCAGGTGGGGCCAGCGGTGTACAACGTTTATCTGCTGCACCGCCTGCGCCGCAGGGCCGGCGCGGCTGAGCGCGCCCGCTTCGCCCGGGAGTTGCATGATGGAGCGGTGCAGTCGCTGATCGCGGTCGAGATGCAGGTGGATGTTCTGCGGCGCCAGGCCGAAACCTCGCCTCAAGTGGTGAGCGGCGAACTGGTTCGGATCCAGGGACTGCTGCGCGAGGAAGTGCTGAAGCTGCGGGAGTTGATGCAGCAGATGAAGTCCATCGACGTGGACTCGCGAAAATTCTTGACCGTGGTGACGGATACGGTCGAGCGCTTTGAAAGGGAGACGGGAATTTCCGCAAGATTTGTCACCGACATTGAGAAGCTCGAGATGCCCGACAAGGTTTGCCGCGAATTGTTGCGGATTGTGCAGGAGGGATTAGTGAATGTGCGCAAGCATAGCCGCGCGCGCCATGCCTTGGTGCGTCTAGGCTCAAATCCCACGCAGTGGAGCCTTACCATGGAGGATGACGGCAAAGGCTTCTCGTTCTCGGGCCGTCTGTCGCACGACGAACTCGATCAGATGGGGAAGGGTCCGATGATTATTAAAGAACGTGTGCGTTTGATTGCGGGCACACTCACGGTAGAATCGAATCCCGGTACGGGAACACGCCTGGAAGTTAAAGTTCCGAAGGGTGGAGAAGTCTCTGATGAATTTTAAGAAGTCACAGCCCGTTCGCATTGTGATTGCCGATGACCATCCGATCTTCCGCGATGGCCTGCGCCGCTTGCTGGAGGCGGAACCGAACCTGAAAGTGTTGGGTGAGGCCTCCGACGGCGCCGAAGCCGTGAAGATGGCGCGGCAGTTGAAGCCTGACATTCTGCTGCTGGATCTCTCCATGCCCAAGCACCCGGGTCTGGAGGCCTTGCGTGATTTGAGCTCGGGGACGAATTCAACCCCGGTGCGGGTGATTCTGCTGACGGCCGCGGCGGAGAAGAGCCAGATTGTGGAGGCCCTGCAGTTGGGCGCTCGCGGCGTGGTGCTGAAAGATTCTGCTACTCAACTCCTGCTCAAAGCGATCCAAGTCGTGATGGCGGGGGAGTACTGGGTGGGGCGGGAAAGCGTTTCGAACCTGGTGCAGTACTTGAGGACGCTGGTGCAGTCCTCCAGTGACGAAGCCCGGCAGAGGAAATTCGGCTTGACCCCTCGAGAGTTGGAAATTGTGTCCGCAGTGGTTGCCGGATATTCGAATAAGGAGATTGCCGAGTACTTCAAAATCAGCGAAGACACGGTCAAACACCATCTCAGCAACATCTTCGATAAGCTGGGGGTGTCGACTCGGCTGGAACTGGCCCTATTCGCCGTAAACCAGTCCTTGCCCTTGAAAAGCATTATCTGACAACAAGTTAGGAGTCTTTCCCTGAAGTGTCCGGGATGGCACTTTTGGGCCATTGGCGCGTCGCTTCGAGGCTCCTATCATTTCAATTAAGACCAGCCTCGGGACAGAAACTGATCCGGTCAAACGCGTTCAATTTCTCTGTATTTCCCTGGTGAAGTAGGAGATCGACAGGAAAGACGATCGATAAAGGAGACGGAGCCCGTGGCAAGAATTCTACAAAACGTGTGGCAAAATCTTTGCAAAGATGAGAATGGTCAGGATATCGCGGAATACGCGGTGATGCTGGCTGTGATTCTGGTGATCGTAGTGGGTACGATCCGGCTCATCGGTTCGAACGCCAACAACGTGTTCTCGCAGGTTGGCAGCGCCATCCAATAAATCGTCTCAGAGCGGATAACCCGGCTTTCTCGCAACGCGCCGCCCCGGCGCGTTAGGTCGTTGCGCGATTATCAAAACGGCTCAAGTCTGTTAGAGATGCAGTTTCAGATTGGCCCCGGTTTTTCCTTTGCGACCTTTGCGGCACTTCTTTGCGTGCTTTGCGGTCAAAGGCTTTGAACCGCAAAGGTCGCAAAGGAAGTCGCGAAGGACG
>Ga0210400_10005192_pt1 | contig 11100 bp, 11 predicted proteins | sample IncBWH26MmetaG_FD_155456 | JGI IMG/M metagenome (GOLD analysis project Ga0210400, IMG submission 155456) | Forest soil microbial communities from Barre Woods Harvard Forest LTER site, Petersham, Massachusetts, United States - Inc-BW-H-26-M | ecosystem: Environmental > Terrestrial > Soil >...
AGCTATCTGGGCTTGAAAAGGGGGTGTTTCAATGTTCGTGCTTGTATCCACCAGGCTGAAACGCGTTGGTTTGTCGATCGCTTGCATAACTGTAGCCGTTTGCGTTCTGCGGCCGTCTCTTCTCGCCCAACCACATCCGGGATTGATCGCTGGCCCGCAAGAATCGTTTAGCTCCGGCACGACTGAGGCGGCGCCCTCCGAACAGGCTTGCCAGGCACGCGCGAATGACACCCCAGAAAAACTTCTGGAGTGCATTCAACCATCATCGCTCTGGAATCATCTCGCCCAGTTTCAGAAGATCGCCGACAACCATAAAGGATCGGATGGTCACGGCTACCGCGATACCGGCACACCTGGTTACAAAGCGTCGGTGGACTATGTTGCCAAGCTAATGCGGCAAGCCGGCTATCACGTGACTGTCCAGCAGTATCAATACAACGCCTCCGAGGTGACTGGGGTGCCGGTGTTCGGCGCGCCGGACCAGAGTTATGCTCCGACGCGCGACTGGTTGGTCGCTCGGCTTTCCGGCGGCGGCACACTCACCACCTCGATACAGCCCGCCGGCGGCTCCGGCGAGGGGTGTTTCCCCGGTGATTTTGCAGAATTCGTTCCTGGACACATGGCTCTGCTTGCGCGAGGGACATGCGCCTACGACGCGCAGGTGACAAACGCGGAAACGGCGGGTGCAGCCGCAGTCGTTCTTTATGGGTCTGGCAACGCTAGTCCGTTCCCAGTGCGGCTCACGCGTCCGGCGAAGATTCCGGTCGTCAGTGTTTCTTACGCCGTCGGTTCGGAGTTGCTTCTCCGATACACCGACGTGAACCCACCGGCCGTGCATCTCGACATTCGCATGCGGCCCATGTCGGGCGTGGACTACAACTTGATCGCCGAGTCACCTTTCGGAGATAAAAACCACGTCGTCGTCGTGGAAGCGCATCTTGACTCCATCTACGGCGCGGGGATGCTGGATAACGCATCGGGATCGACCACCATTCTTGAGATCGCCTTGAACATGGCTAAGACGCGCACCCACAATCAACTCCGCTACATCTGGTTCGGTGGCGAGGAGATCGGGCTGTTCGGCTCCACCTACTACACCACGAACTTGAGCAGCGCGGAGCGAAAGCGTATCGCCTTCGACCTTGATATGGACGTCACCGCCACTCCGAACTTCGATATGTGGATTGCCGATCCCGCGTTTGCGTACAATGTCAGCCAGTTCCCCCCAAATGTTGTCCCCCAGTCAAAAATAGGCAACGACTTTTTCGAGGACTTCTTCACCTCCATCGGAATTGTGTCGCAATCTTCCTCGTTCGGGAATAGCGGAACCGACTCGAACTCGTTCGCCCTGATCGGCATCCCGAACAGCGGCATTCTGACCCGGCAGGATTGCTGCAAGGCACAATCGGAAGTCGACATATGGGGTGGCTTCCTCGGAAATTACGAGGGCACCGTACCCGGTACCGATGGCGGATGCGTCGACTACCCCGACCGTTGGTGTGACAATCTTTCGAACAACGATCCGTTTATTTTGGGACTTGCATCGAAGGCCTCAGCGGTCGTGACCTTCAAGATGGCCAACCATGTGTTTTGAGGCAAACCAGCCATGACGGTCTGATCGAATCTAAACCTCTAAACTGACCTTAAGGTTGCCCCGCTCAAGCTCTGCTTGGGCGGGGTTTTATTTTCTGGAGCGACGGCGATCGCATGATTTTTGCCTTCTCACCCTGGGCGGGGGAACGTACTCTTCGATGATGCCGTACAGGTCGACGCCGCCGCGCCTCAGCAGTGGCGCAGGGGCACGGTCGTGCAGCAGATACCATGCGTCTCGGTAGTGCTCCCACTGGTTCTGTTTGTCGCCGGGACAGACGCAGATGGACTGTTTGCGGCAGGCGACAGCCCACGGGATGATGTACCAGACATCGTTAGGAATGCAGTAGACGGCGAGGTAGTCGAAGTCGGTTTGCTCGTAGCGGTGATTGGGGCCGCTGGCGTGGACCAGGCTGGCGACGAAGTTGCCCGGCTTCAAATTGCTGGCCTCGAAGTAAGTGGATTTCACCTGCACGCTAATGAACCGTCCGCCAAGATCGACCACGACGTCGTATTGGGTGGAGTCGCCTACGGGCTTGGCGAGTTGGTAGCCGAATTCGGTGGCTTTGGCCATGAAACGAAGCTCGGCCCACTGACCGCGCTTCTTGTGGTTGCGGATATCCATGCCGGAAGTTTTCAAGGTGTCCCCTGTTTCGCGAAATATGTGCCGCGAAATATGTGTCGCTAAATGTGTCTCGCTAAATAAATATGTGTCGCCAAATAAAAAGGCGCGGCCGCTGGGCCACGCCTTCCTGTTTTTGTCTTCACTTTAAGTATAGCATTCTCGACCAAGTATTCCCCCATTCTTGGAAGAGATTTGACCGTCATCCCGAGCCAGCGTTCTTTGCGCAGCGAGGGATCTGGGCGAGCCGCGCGAGGAGCCTGCCCTGAGCGCAGCCGAAGGGTCGCGTTCTTTGCGACGCAATAATCGCGCGTCTGGCTCGCTTCCCTATCGCCGGGTGCCCCATTCTAAATTTCGCGCTCTTTGCGAAATTTAGGGTGGGGACGTTGACCGGGCCACACCGCCCTTCCCGCAATAACTCTGTCATCCCGACCGGAGCGAAGCGGAGGGAGGGACCTTGTGTTTTCGCAGCGGCGCGAAAACGAGCATCCTGTCCAAGCGCGCGCAAGGCGGCATCCTTCACCAATGGACAGTCGCGGAGACAGTGTTACCGCGAAACTGGAAGATTTTGTCATCCTGAGCGGAGCAACTGCTTCGCGCAGCGGAGCGGTTGCGCAGTCGAAGGACCCCGACCAGCTCAAATTGGCCAACGCCCGTCAGGGAACTCTCCCATGCTCGCGCCGACGAATTCTCTGCGACAGTCCACCAGCCGCTCGCTATCCGTACCGGCATGACTGGCGATTCGGGATAACCGCGCTTCCTGCTCGGGAGTGAAATGAACTTCCATGCGTGGCAGCGTAAGAGGGCGAGACTATGCTGCCGGGTGCCCCGCTCCTTGCGGTTTTTGCAAGGGGCGGGAGCGGTTGACCGTCGCAACGGGCCAGCCCAGTGTAAATTTCTAAGCTAACTCTTCAGTGTGCCCTGCTCAGGTTTCGCTTGGGCGGGGTAATGGCCCAATTTGATTGTCATCCCGAGCAAGCGTTCTTTGCGCAGCGAGGGATCTGGGCGAGCCGCGCGATGCGTCGCGTACTTTGCGACGCAATAATCGCGCGTCTGGCTCGCTTCCCTATTCGCGTCCACGGGATAGGATTCAGGAGTTAAGCATCCGCTCGATGCGCGCATCCATCGAGCCCGGGGCGTCGGCCATTCAGTCTGACGAAGTGAATCGGATTCCGGCGCCCGTTGCGTTGAACCTTCTGATGAATTCATCGTGCTTAGCTTGAAAGTTTGCTCGAATGGCATCAGTAAATTCCCAATCACTCGGACGACGCGATCGGTCAGGGCATGAATCGCAGTGTCTCGACTTAAATTCTGCTAGCGCCGAATCGAAATCTTTAGCCTCGTAATGATAGTCGTGAAGGGCACAGTGGACGACCTTCGAGCCCGCCATTTGGGTGCCAAGAAGGGTCGCAATCTGACGCGCGGTCGGGCCTGTCGCGCCCAGGCTTGTCACAATGTATTCACAGGTCCGAAGGACCCTCTCAGGAGAGTTATCCCTGGCAGCAATTTGCAAACCTCGGAACAGAGGGGACTCTTTATCCGAAATATCCAAGCCTAAAGAGGCCGCTGCGTTTTCGAGGATTTGCTGGTAGGGGTCCGGATTGTAGTCCCCTTCCGGACGCTCGCCTCTCCATCGCATCATCTGGCGTTCCATGGTTTCAGTCGCACTGGCTTTCACGCCCGAGTCACTTATGCGATCAAGGGTGCTAACAGCCCACTTGAATTCCTCTGTTTCAACCGACCTCGTCGATAGGAGTGCGCAACCTATCGCCATCGCAATGGCCTCTTGGTCCCCCGATTCCTCGCCGATCCATGCTATTAATTTGCATACCTGAAGTATCGACGAGCGGAATTGCGTCCCTGTTTCACCCATCTCGGCCCTTGGCATCCGCCCGATGCGACCGATGAACGATGCCGCGGCTCTAGGTATTGCAGCAAGAGCACGAGGCAAGAACCAGCGGCCTCGGAAGTTGGACGCATATCTTGCAAGACGAAGACACTGGTTGTATTTTCTAACGAGACGCCGAGTGCTAACCGCGTAGCCTGCGAACGCATTTAGAGCCATGAGCGGGTTTCCCGCAGGCGTGCGGTGCTGGTGCAACAAAATTGTCAGCCCCCAGTTGTCCACCGCAAGCTGATCTAGCTCCGCTGCCTTCCTAGAAATAAGAGCAAAGAACTTGAGGTGCGCAGGTCCTTTTTTGCTGATTTGCTGAAGCGCTTTCGCACTCTTCAGAAAGATCAACGGCAATTCCGCCTGCGGCTGGTTCGTGCTGGCCGCCTCTGCCCAATCGATGGAACCGAGGATCTCCTGAGCCCAGAATCTGTTTTGGATCATAGAGTCAGGGTCAGCGACGATAAGCTGAGAGCGAGACCGGGCCTCGGCGTATTCTTTTTTCGCAAAGAATTCCTGAATCTTCCGAAACCTGAGAAAGTCACCCTTCCGCTGGAACTCCTCCCGGAGTTTCTCCTCTCCGGGTTGATGCTTCAGAGAATCCGCGAACGATGACATCGAGGAGGCGACAAGTGTTCTGTTCCCGAGCACCACGTAAAGCTTTTCGACTGCCTCCAGGAGCTGCTCAGCAGTATCAGGAAGCAAATTCGACGTCGGAACTCTAACCGTTACCGTTGACGAGTTCTCGCCCCCGGCCAACTTCAGGACTAGCTGACTATCGAGCTGCGGCGCGGACCAAAAGATTTTCTTCGCCAGGATATCTGCGTGGATCAGGAATACGGGGTCACGCATCTCAAGCGCATAGTGCCTTGCATGGTCAAGGTCCAACTGGAGTGACACAAATGTCCCGTCTGCCGAATAGTCACTCGATGCCGAACTTTTCAGCTGCATCTTGAACCAGAGGCCGTCGGGGCTGCCATTTACAAAGACTTGGACGTCGTAGTCGATCCCGTAGTCCTCCTCAAAGCCGGTCAGCACCCAGCCGAGCGGCTCGAGCGCTTCTCGCAACAGGCGACGCCCCTCTCGATCAATGTCCTGCTGTTGACTCTTCTGGATCATTTGGAATCACTTGGTTATGCGAACCTTCTCAATCATGCGCTGCCGTTTCGTAACGCGTCAACCTCTTGTAACGAGCGCAGAATCCTCGACACCGATCGGGTCTCAAGAAAACCACCTACCCACGCTCGTTCATTTCTGGCATAGTTACTGGTGCACCGATCCTGCACAAAATTTCAAACACAATTCAAGCTGAGGAAGCGATGTTAGCTGGGTGCCCTGCTCCTTGCGGTTTTGCAGGGGACGAAGCTGGCTTAGCCTCCCATCATGCCAGAGGATCTGAGGCGATACTATCTGTCTTGCGCCGGATGCCAGATGTGCAGAATTTCAATGGCATCGCCTTTTACGCGATAGGCGACGATATGTGGCAACCGCCGGTGCAGGAGTTCGCGTGTGCCTTCCTCGCGGCCCTTGCGTCCGCGCAAGGGAAACTTCTTCAGCGAGCGGGCCGATTTGCGGATTTCAATAACGGTGGGCCGTGCTAAATGAGGTTCGTGTTCTCTCAGGTAATCGTAGATGCCTTGCAAATCTGCGGCGGCTGCTGGCGTCCACCGGATGCGCATCAGGAGTTAAGCATGCGCTCGATGCGCGCATCCATCTCTTCCTCTTCGATGAATTCCTCACGGTCGGCCTGGGCGATGCCTTCGCGCACGGCGGCGCGAAAACGAGCGTCCTGCTCAAGCAGGCGCAACGCGGCATCTTTCACCAAGCGCTCGGCATCCGTACCGGCATGGCTGGCGACTTGGGATAACTGCGCTTCCTGCTCGGGAGTGAAATGGACTTCCATGCCTGTCAGTGTAGGAGTGCAGGTTTATGCTGTCAACGGTGCCGTCTCGCCAATCTTCAGAAAACCACCTAGCCACGCTCCTCCATTTCTGGCATAATTACTCGTGCACCCATCCTGCACAAAATTTCAAACACAATTTAAGGTGAGGAAGCGATGTCGGCAAAGTACATCTTTGTGACTGGCGGAGTTGTGTCTTCGCTCGGTAAAGGGCTGGCGGCGGCCTCGATTGGCTGCCTGCTGGAGAGCCGTGGGCTGAAAGTCAACCTGATGAAGTTCGATCCTTACCTCAACGTCGACCCTGGGACGATGTCGCCCTTCCAGCACGGCGAGGTTTTCGTTACCGACGACGGCGCCGAGACCGACCTCGACCTCGGCCACTACGAACGCTTTACCCACGCCAAACTTTCTCGCGACAACAATTGGACTACCGGCCGCATTTACGAGCAGATCATTGCCAAGGAGCGCCGCGGCGACTATCTCGGCAAAACCGTGCAGGTGATTCCGCACGTGACCAACGAAATCAAAGCCGCGATGAAGAAAGTCGCGCAAGATGTAGACATCGCCATCGTCGAAATCGGCGGCACGGTCGGTGACATCGAGTCGCTGCCGTTCATGGAAGCCATCCGCCAGATGCGCCAGGAACTAGGCCGCGAGCGAACATTGTTTATGCACGTAACCCTGGTGCCCTTCATCGCGGCCGCACAGGAGCTTAAGACCAAACCCACGCAACACTCGGTGAAAGAGTTGTTGAGCATCGGAATCCAGCCCGACATCCTGCTCTGCCGCACCGACCGCTTCCTCTCCAAAGAAATCAAATCAAAGATCGCCCTCTTCTGCAACGTAGAAGAAGAAGCAGTAATCACCGCCAAAGATGTAGCCTCCATCTACGAAGTCCCAGTAGTGTTTTCCCACGAAGGCGTGGACACGCTGGTCCTCCGCTATCTGCGCATCGAAGCCAAAGACCGCGACTTGAAAAGTTGGGAAGAGCTTGTCCACCGCGTCTACAACCCAAAAGCCGAAGTAACAATCGGCATAGTAGGCAAGTACGTCGAATACGAGGACAGTTATAAGTCGCTGAAGGAGGCGTTGGTGCACGGGGCTTTGGCGCACAATTTGAAGTTGAATTTGAATTGGATCGAGGCGGAGGGGCTTGAAGCTGGGGATCGAACTAACGAAGAGCAGTTGGCGGATTACGATGGGATTCTGGTGCCCGGGGGATTTGGCAAGCGCGGCATTGAGGGGATGTTGATTGCGATTCGCTATGCGCGGGAGCGGAAGGTTCCTTATTTTGGGATTTGTTTGGGGATGCAGACGGCTTGCGTCGAGTTCGCGCGCAACGTTTGCGGGTTGGCGGATGCGAACTCCAGTGAGTTCGATCCGGCGACTCCGCATCGCGTGATTTACAAGCTGCGCGAGTTGCGTGGGGTGGAGGAACTCGGCGGCACCATGCGGCTGGGGGCTTGGACTTGCAAGATTGAGCCTGGAACTTTGGCGAATAAAATCTACGGCCAGCTTGAGATCAGCGAGCGGCACCGGCATCGTTACGAATTCAACCGCGAGTATGAAGAAACCTTGACTGCTGGCGGACTGCGAATTTCCGGGTCGACACCGGATGGAACTTATGTGGAGATGGTGGAACTTCCAGACCATCCGCATTTTATTGGATGCCAGTTTCATCCTGAGTTCAAATCGAAGCCGCTGGAGCCGCATCCTTTGTTCAAGACTTTCGTGGGGGCGGCTTACGAGCACGGGTTGAAGCGGCGGGCGGAGAAAGCGGCGGCCGAGGTGGAGATGTTCCACCGGCCTGAGAAAGTCGGGCGACGGTAAGAAAGAGCATCAACCACAAAGGAACGAAGGTTCACAAAGGAACCCCTCATAATCTGTAGCCAATGAGCATTTCTTTCCAAGTCGAGGGTGTTCGCATCGGCTCTGGCAATCTGTTCTTGATTGCCGGGCCGTGTGTTATTGAGAGCGAGAAGCACGCGTTGTTCATGGCAGAAGTCATCAAGGGCGTCACTCGTGCGCTGAATGTTCCGTTTATTTTTAAGGCTTCTTACGACAAGGCTAACCGCACTTCGATGCGCAGTTTTCGCGGACCAGGGTTGGTCGAAGGCCTGCGCATTCTCAAAAAAGTAAAAGATCAAGTACACGTGCCGGTCCTCACTGACGTTCACGAAACGGCGGACGTCGCCAAGGTTGCGGAAGTCGCGGATGTGCTGCAGATTCCCGCATTCCTCTGCCGCCAGACTGATTTGATCATTGCGGCAGCCATGAGCGAACGGGCGGTGAACATCAAGAAAGGGCAGTTTGTCTCGCCGTGGGACATGAAACACGCGGTAGAAAAATGCCGCGCAGCGGGCAACGATCGGATATTTCTCACCGAGCGCGGATCGAGTTTCGGGTACAACAACCTGGTTGTCGACATGCGGTCGCTCGCCATCATGCGGAAATTCGCGCCGGTGGTTTTTGACGCGACCCATTCCGTGCAGTTGCCGTCAGCCTCTCACGGAGACGAAGATGGAGCGGCGACCAGCGGCGGGCAGCCCGAGTTCATCCCAGTTCTAGCGCGCGCCGCTGTAGGTGCGGGCGTGGATGGAGTGTTCCTGGAAGTTCACGACAATCCGAAAGAAGCGAAGTCCGACGGAGCGAATGCGCTGGAGTCGACGCAGTTGCGGGGCGTCCTTAAAGAACTGCTGGCTGTGCATGGGGCGCTGCAAACGGCTCGTTCCACCCCCTAGCAGGTTGCGGAAAAACTCGACGGCAGGCTCGGCAGAGTGAGCACATGGCTAGCCCTTACTGTCCTGGTGCGTCGGTGACCATCCGCTGTTCTTCAGAGAGCTTCTTGTAGTTCAATAGAGCAGATGCGAAGACCGAACGACGAGGGGGGCCCGGACTGTTGACTCTGCACTTCCTGTACAGGGTGTTTCGGTTTCCAGTGGGGCTTCTGGCGTTGGGTTGTCTTCCTGTGCTTAGTTGGCTGCTCTACAGTGGCCATGGCGGCCCGGCTTGGTTCATCTTGCCTTTTTGTTTTCCCTACATTTTGGTTCGCTTAACGTTTGCACTCTGGAGACTGCCCGCAGAACTACGGGGCAAGGGAGTGAGGACGGCCGCCACTGCCATTCTGGTATACATCTTGATTTCCTATCCGATGACTCGCTGGACGGAGCACTACATAACTTCGACCATCGGTCTTCCGATCCGGCCAGGAACTATGTTCAAGCTTGCCATTTTTCCGGTCGGGTTTGTGCTCCCGCCCTACTACACACGCACGGAGTGGAACAACCCTGATCTTCCTGTTCATCACAATTGAAACTGGCGTGGAGACGTCCCGTACCACAAACCTCTCGTGTATCCACAACACAACCTGATAAGAAGAAGGCATGCGCGGAAAAGATGAGCAACAGTTGGACGTCTTCAGCTACATCAGCCCCGAGCAGCGAGTCCCGCAAGACCACCCCTTTGCGCTCGCTGCGTGCCATGACCGATGAGGCGTTAAGAGAACTGCAACCACGGTTCAACAAGCTGTACGCAAAAACCGGTCGACCGTCGATCGCGCCGGAGAAGTTGTTGCGAGCGCTCCTGCTGCAAGCGTTGTACTCGGTGCGCAGTGAACGGATGTTGATGGAACAGCTCGACTACAACTTGCTATTCCGCTGGTTCGTGGGTTTGAACATGGACGACGCCATTTGGGATGTGACGGTGTTCACCAAGAACCGCGAACGCCTACTCGATGGGGACATTGCCGAAGCGTTCTTTCAAGCCGTGCTGCAGCAAGCAGGCGAGCGGAGTCTGCTTTCGGACGAGCACTTCACGGTGGACGGAACCCTGCTGGAGGCTTGGGCAAGTGTGAAGAGTTATCAGCGTAAAGACGGCAAGAACGCGGCTCCGTCGGACGACCCCGGCAATGCGACGGTGGACTTCCGTGGGGAGAAGCACTCGAACCAGACGCACGCATCGAAGACAGACCCGGATGCGAAGATGGCGCGCAAAGGCAAGGGCAAAGAAGCGAAGCTGAGTTACAACGGGAATCTGTTGATAGAAAACCGCAACGGGTTGATCGTGAATACCAAGGTGTTCGAGGCCAACGGAACGGCGGAGCGCGATGCCGCGCTGGGGATGCTGGAACAGATTGCGGGAACGAAGCAGGTCACCGTGGGCGGCGACAAGGCATACGATACGGCGGATTTCGTGGCCGAGTGCAGAAACTTAAAGGTCACACCACACGTGGCCCAAAACTTGGAGCGACCCGGTGGGAGCGCCATTGATGCTCGTACGACGCAGCACGCTGGATATGCCATCAGTCAGAGGAAAAGGAAACGCGTTGAAGAGTGCTTCGGATGGTTGAAGACGATCGCGCTGTTGCGGAAGGTTCGGCATCGGGGGGTCTTCAAGGTGGGTTGGGTCTTCACCTTTGCCGCGGCTGTCTATAACTTAGTCCGTCTGCGCAATCTGGCGATTCAAACGGCGTAAGCTGAGATCGCAGTGTGTTTGCGGGCCCAAAGAACTATTCGCGGGTTACCAGCGGAAGGACTCACAACTTGTCCCTGAGTGACACAATCGCGAAGTCCGCAGAGAACTAAGCCGCGCTGTCTGTTTTTCCGCAGCCTGCTAGAACTTCCGATCAAGACAGGCGAACCGAATCGCCTCAGGCGCGGGCTTTATCGAGCATCGCTTCCCAAATGCCTTTGGATTTTAGAATGAGCTCAATGGCTTCGCGGATCGCTCCGCGGCCGGCAAGAGCTTTGGTGGTATAGTGCGCTGCCTGTTTGACTTCGGGGACGGCGTCACCCACCGCGACGGCGAGGCCCACACGGCGCAGTAAGGGGAGATCGGGAAGATCATCGCCGATGAACGCGACAACAGAATCGGACACGCCCGCTTTCTTGAGGATTTCTTCATAGGCCGGCATCTTCACCGGCTGTTTCATGTAGACAAACTCCATCTTCATTTCCTGGGCGCGGCGGAGGAGAGCGGCACTTTCGCGGCCCGTGATGCAACCGGTGCGCAGGCCGGCGGTTTGGGCGAGGGTCAGGCCCTGGCCATCGTGGGCGTCGAAGGTTTTGATTTCGAGGGCAGTGCCGTCGGGTTGCGACA
>Ga0210400_10005193_pt1 | contig 11100 bp, 8 predicted proteins | sample IncBWH26MmetaG_FD_155456 | JGI IMG/M metagenome (GOLD analysis project Ga0210400, IMG submission 155456) | Forest soil microbial communities from Barre Woods Harvard Forest LTER site, Petersham, Massachusetts, United States - Inc-BW-H-26-M | ecosystem: Environmental > Terrestrial > Soil >...
GCGGGCTATTGATCCTTTAAGCAGTGTCGGGATGTAGGGATGCTCTTTGTGCTTGGTCTCGTAGACCGTCTTGCCCATGTCCTTATTGGCGCGCGTGCCTTCGCCTTTGGCAGTGGCGATTAAGAGATCATCGCCGTGGACGGCGAGGGCGGAGGGGTACCAGTCGGTGGGGATGAAACCGTCAGGCTCTTCCATGAAATCACTTTGGGGACGGCGCACTTTAGCCATGTCGTAAACGGCAACGGCGTTGAGCGAGGCGAGAGCAGCAAATAGATACGAACCACGCGAGCTCGACCATAGAGCTAAGGCCACCGGCTCGCTGCCCTCCACTTTCCATGCAGCGGTATTTGTGGTTAAGTGGGCACGTATTGTTTCAGATATCACCCTGATTGAATCCGAATTTGACTCCGCAACAAACACGTCCTTGTCGTCTGGAGTCAGCAGAATTGCCGTGGGATGCTGTCCTGGCATTAGAGGAGACTCAAATTCGGTTCTGTGGCGAGGCATAACCTTTCCGCTCGTCAAATCGAGTTCGGCCACCTCCGAGGCGTTCCACAAACTGCACCAGGCGCGGCGGCCGTCCTTTGTCGCGACACAGGTATACGGATAGGACGCCGGGACCAGATCGCTTGTGCTCAAGTCGAAAGTCTGCAGTATTTTTCCAGTCGCTGGGTCGAGCAGCACGACATTGTCGGAGAGATTGTTCGCAATCAGGAGTTTGTCGTGGCCGCCATCTGCGATCAGTGCCATGCCTGCCGGATATGGAATCGACATACGTGGCGGGGCCGTCAAACCGACCGCCAGCTTCTTCCCGGTGGAGAAGGGCTGCAGGGGGATCGGGATGAATCGCTCCGGCGCAACCTTCCCTGCCGAAAAACTGTAGACCGCGATGCCATTCCCCAGGTCGCCTGGTCTTGTACCGGTGGGATCCGTGAGCGAACCGACCGAGGCATAGAGATGCTTTCCGTCAAAACTAAAGGCGAGGCCAATGAAATAGCTCTGGTGCGCCTCGTCGGTGAAGCGCGCATCGGGAAATTCGGTGATCTGATTGGTGTCGAGATTCAGCACCGAGATGGACTGGCGCGCGAGCGTCTCTTGCGTGCCGTAACCGTCGTTCAGAAGGGCGGCGTAATGGCCATCCGGGCTGAGCACCATCGTGGCGGGAAAGCTGTTGGTGCTGCCGATGCGACCGGGCGACGGGACGGTCAACATCTTGCTCGTGGGGAGCATGATGGGAGGACGATCGTTATCGGAAGTTTGCGCGCGAAGCGTGAAGGTGTTAATCAGGCAGACGACAACAAGAGCACGAATGAAGTCAGGAATCACAGATCCTCCGCGGTGGCGTTCAGGATAATTCGAGGAGACGAAGAAGAAAAGCGGAACACTGGGGCTGAAGCCCAATCTGATCAACCCGGCTAACGCGGCCCTAAAGGGCCGCTCTTCCACGGACACATCGGCGGCATCGCTCAACCCGAGACATATTCACTCGATGGAAAATCGGCTTGTGCGTCGCCTTCTATATTCCTATATTCCCGAAGCGCGCGAGCTGGGCCGAACCGAGTCTGCCGGCTGCGACTCCTCCGGATGCACGTTGTGGCGGACGTCCGATCCCTGTACCCAGAAGATGACGTCTTCGGCGATGTTGGTGGCGTGGTCGGCGACGCGCTCCAGGTTGCGAGCGACGAGCAAGGCATCGAGCGCCTGGCGTACGACCTCGGGACGCTCGTTCATCGTCTTGACGAGTTGGATGAAGGCATCATCGCGCATGCGGTCGATGACGTTGTCCATTTCGAGGACGGCCTGGGCAAGTTCAACCTTTCCTTCAATGAAAGATTCCAACGCCCGGCGAACCATCGCGCTTACCGCGGTTCCCATGCGCGCAATATCCACTGGAAGATCTGCTGGCGGCAGATCAACCATGTCCATGACGCGCTCGGCGATGTTGACGGCTTGATCGCCGACGCGCTCGAGATCGGCGTTGATCTTGGTGACGGCGAGAATGAAACGCAGATCAACTGCCATGGGCGCCTGCATGGCGAGCAGATCGAAGGCGGCTTCATCAATTTCGCGTTCCGCGGTGTTGATTAAGCTCTCGCCTTCAAGCACCATCTGGCAGCGGGTGAGGTCGCGCTCGACGTAGGCCTGGCGTGCACGGTCCACGGCCTGCTCCGCCAGTCCTCCCATGCGAAGCAACCGTTGCCGCAGATCGTCGAGCCCTTGTTGAAATCGCGTGCGCATTTACGAACCCCTTGTCCGAACTTCTTACCCAAATCTCCCGGTGATGTAATCTTCCGTTTTCTTGTCGGACGGCTTAGTGAATATCTTTTCTGTCTTGTCGAATTCAATCATCTTGCCCAGCAGGAAGAACCCGGTAAACTCTGCCACTCGGGCCGCCTGCTGCATGTTGTGCGTCACAATTACGATGGTATACCGCTCTTTGAGTTGAAAGATCAACTCTTCTATTTTCCCGGTTGAGATCGGGTCCAAAGCCGAGCAAGGCTCGTCCATCAACAAGACTTCCGGTTCCACGGCGAGAGCGCGCGCGATACAGAGACGCTGCTGCTGGCCGCCGGAGAGACTGGCTCCGGATTTTTTGTGCAAATGATCTTTCGCTTCTTCCCAGAGGGCGGAGGCTTCCAACGATCGCTGCACCACTTCATCGAGCTTTCGGCGGTCACGGAATCCGTTGAGCTTTAATCCGGAAGCCACGTTGTCGTAGATCGACATTGTGGGAAAAGGATTGGGCTTCTGGAATACCATACCGACGCGCCGGCGAAGCTGGGTTGGAGACGTTCCGTTATAAGCATCGAGTTCTCCGATGCGGACGCGCCCCTCCACCCGGGCTTCAGGAATGGTCTCGTGCATGCGATTCAGGCAGCGGATGAACGTGGACTTGCCGCAGCCCGAAGGGCCGATAAGAGCCGTGGCATGGTTGGCGGCCACATTGAGGTTGATGTCGAAGAGCGCCTGGCCTTTGCCGTACCAGGCATTCAGTTTCTCGACTTGAATTCCAACGCCCATAGATTATGCCGTTCCGAACGAGCCGCGGCGAACTACGTAACGCACCGCCGCGACGGCCGTAACAATCAGAACAATGAGCACGAGCGAGCCGGCCCATGCTTGCCGATGCCAATCATCATACGGAGAGTTCGCGTAGACGTAGATCTGTAGGGGCAGTGCCGCCGTCGGCTGGTTATAGCGCAGATTCCAAAAAGTGTTGCCCAAGGCGGTGAACAGAAGCGGGGCCGTTTCACCCGCAATGCGCGCGAATGCCAGCATGATTCCGGTGATCACGCCGGAGGTGGCGGTACGCAGGACGATGGAGAGGGTGGTACGCCAACGCGACACACCGAGTCCATAAGCGGCCTCTCGCAACGCCTGTGGGACGAGCAGCAGCATCTCTTCGGTGGTGCGGGTGATGGTGGGAACCATCATGATCGCCAGCGCGAGTCCACCGGCAAGCGCCGAGAATCCGCGATCACGAACTAGGATCGACCAGGCAACGATGCCGATCACAATCGAAGGCACTCCACTCAGCACATCTGAGGTAAAGCGAATCACACTTCCCATGCGATTCCGGCCAAACTCAGCAAGGTAGATGCCTGCTCCAATTCCGAACGGGACACCAACGAGGCTGGCGATTCCAAGGATCAACGCCGATCCCACAATCGCGTTGGCCATGCCGCCGCCGGCCTCTCCGACAGGTTTGGGAGTTTGGGTAAGGAAAGCCCAATTGATGGCCCCGACACCGCGGTACACGACGTAACCGAAGATGGCAACCAGCGGAGCCAAGACGATGACAACAGTCAGAACCGCCGCACCGGTCATCACACGATCGGTAATGCGACGGCGTAAGCTAAGCGGCCTTACTAGAGTTTGGCCTGGGAGGGTGGTCACGGCTTCAGACATTTCCCCTCGCAGGCTGGCCGCGGGTTACTGTCCAGACTAACAACTGGGCCAGCGCATTGACGATAATTGTGACCAGAAAGAGAGCTAGACCAATCTCGACCAGGGCTGACAGGTAGACGTCACCAGTAGCCTCGCTGAATTCGTTGGCCAGGACGCTGGCCATGGTGTAGCCAGGCGCGAATAAAGATTTGGCGATCTCCGGCCGGTTCCCGATGACCATGGTGACCGCGATGGTTTCTCCGAGCGCCCGACCGAGACCAAGAATAATTCCACCGACAATTCCGGCGCGCGCGTTGCGGAGCACTCCCACTCGAATCATCTCCCAACGCGTCGCTCCCAAGGCCAGAACGCCTTCGCGTTGATGCTGCGGTACGACCATGAGCACCTCGCGGGCAATCGAGGAGATGATGGGAATGATCATGATCGCCAGAACGACTCCCGCAGCGAGCATACCGATCCCGTAGGGCGGGCCTTCGAAGAATCCGGTCCATCCCAAGGTTTTCGCTAGAAAGGGTTGCACGTAACCGCTCAAAAGCGGAACGAGCACGAATATGGCCCACAATCCGTAGATGACGCTGGGAATCGCGGCCAGCAACTCCACGAAGAACGAAAGCGGGCCGCGCAGCGACTTGGGACACATCTCGGTGGTGAAGACAGCGACGCCAACTGAAAGGGGCACAGCGATGACTAATGCTAATAGCGATGAAACCAGAGTGCCGTAGATGAAAGGTAATGCACCGAACTGCTCGCTGACTGGATTCCAATCGGTCCCGGCGAAGAACTTGAAGCCAAACGCGTGCCACGTCAGCCGCGAACTGGACACGAGTTCATAAACAATCAGGACGAGCACACCCAAGACCGCCAGACCGCAGGCAGTAATCGCCGACTTGAAGACACGATCGGCGCGTTCGCCGCCCGAAGTCTGCAACAGCGGTTTTGACTGCACCGCGTTGGCACTAACTTTCGCTGCTGCAACGGGTTGCGGACCGGGCATATCAGGCCGTGGGAATGCAGGATTGGCCATCGACCTTACCCTAGCAGACGGTTGTTACAAAGGTGTTAAAATAAGCGTCGCTTTTTCCGAGTGGCCGGCGCCGTTCCAGATTGGTTTTGATCTGCGCCGGAGGCTCAATTCTCGCACTCTCACTTCAGCTATGGCGATTTCTCCGGAACGTGGCAAATCCATCTTCAGAAAGACGGAGAGAGAACTCGTCCGACTATCCTCGGGCCACCGAGCCGAAGCGGTGCATGGTTTCCGCACGGCGGCGCGGCGCTTGCAGACACTTCTTGAACAACTGGTCTCGGACAACAACCGCAAGCACAAAAAGCTGCTGAAGATATTGAACCGGATCCGCAAATCTGCGGGAAAGGTGCGCGATGTCGATGTGCAACTTGAGGTGCTCCGTAGCGTAAAAGTCGCACAAGAACCTCGCCGCAAGACGCAGTTGGTGCAGGCCCTGATTGAACTTCGCGCACAACATGAGAGAAAGCTTCGCAAGTTAATGAACAAGCAAGATATTAGAGAATTGCGCAAGCGGCTGCGGAGAGCCGAGGAATCGATGAGTTTCGATTCGAGCCTCGACCCACTGTCGGTCAGCAGGCAGATGCTCAGAAGCATACCGATTCCACAAGGACCCATCGACGAAGAGGCGCTTCATCGTTATCGCCTGGTCGTGAAACGCGCGCGCTACGCCGCTGAGTTTGCGCCGAAGTCGACGGAATCGACCAGGTTCATGGCAGAACTGAAGCGTTTGCAGGACGCTCTGGGCAGTTGGCATGACTGGCTCACGCTAACTCAAACCGCAGCGGAGCGCCTCGGCGATGTCAGCGAGTCCTCACTCGTAGCGGTGCTTCACAACGTGACTAGGGGAAAGTTTCGGCACGCGGTGAGTGCTGTGACAGCGGCGAAGGGCGAATCCCACGCCACTCAACCGCGCGTTGCGGAATTGCAGGATGTTCGAAAAACCACCCGGAAAGATGTAGGGATGGAGCGGCGCAGCGGCGCGGCAGCCTGACGTCAGCATTCTGATCGGGCTTCTTCAAAGTCCTGTTTCTCAGTTCCCTCAAGCATGTAAACTGTGGGGCTTCCCATGCCTACGTTCGCCGCAGTCGACATCGGCTCCAATTCTGTCCGGCTAAAAATTGCGCGGCTGCAGGCAGGCCGGTTGCGAGCCTTGCACGAGGACCGCGAGGTCACACGTCTGGGCGAGGGAGTCTTCAGTTCGGGATTTCTGACCCCAGAGTCGATGGCCGAGACGGTGAAGGTTTTGCGCCGGTTCCATCGCACTACTCAACAGATCGTTACCGACAATGTGCGGGTCGTCGCCACCAGCGCGCTGCGCGATGCCCGTAATTCCCAGGCATTTCTCGAATGGGTGCGCTCGGCGACCGGATGGAAGGTGGAGATCGTCTCCGGCGTGGAAGAAGCGCGGCTGATTCACCTGGGGCTCGTCTCCGGTTCGCGGGTAGACCGCGTTCCGACGCTCATGATGGATCTGGGCGGCGGAAGCTGTGAACTCACCGTGTCGCACACCGGGCACATTCGCGATGCCGTCAGCCTTCCGCTGGGCGCAGTGCGCCTGACTAATGAATTCCTGCGGCATGATCAGGCGCGGAAGGGCGAGCTCAAGCGTCTGCGCGGATTTGTGACGCGTGAAGTCAATCGAATCGTCACGCGCATAGGAGCGGCGCGCGTGGGGAATGTGATTGCGACCTCAGGCACAGCTGCGGCGCTGGCGGCAGTGGCGAGTCACCTGCGGCGAGGGAGGAACCGGCAGAGAATGATGGTCTCGCGGGCGGAGATGAGCCGTATCGCTCAGCGGCTATCGCGGCTTCCGGTGGCCGAACGACGGAAGATCGCAGGCATTGGTCCGAGGCGGGCCGAGATCATTGTTGCCGGAGCAATCGTCTACCACGAACTACTGGACCGCCTGCGGTTGAAAGGATTTCGCTATTCTCAGCTGGGCTTGCGGGATGGAGTTCTGGCCCAGATGGCGGCCGACTATGACCGCAGTACGCGCTCGGGCAAGCAGATCGAGTCGGAGCGCTGGGAATCGATTCTCAAGGCAGTCGATCACTATCACATCGACCGCAAGCACGCAATGGCCGTGCGCGAGGCCGCTACTTCCCTGTTTGCCGCTCTGCGGTCTGTCCATCGCTTGCCCCCGGAATATGGAGAATGGCTTTCGGCGGCGGCCATGCTGTACGAAGTGGGCGATTATTTAAATCGCAGCGGCCATCACCGGCACACGTACTACATCATCTCGAACTCGGAAATTCTGGGCTACACGCCGCAGCAACGGCGCATCATCGCCGCTATTGCGCGCTATCTGGGTAAGTCCAGGCCGGTAGTGGAAGACGTGCCGATGAAAGTCATCGACAGCGTCGAGCGGCCGAACGTACAAAAGGCAATTGTGCTGATGCGCATGGCACGAGCGCTCAACCTGAGCCGGAGCCGTGCCGTCGAAAGGGTACGAGTCCGGGTGCGCGCCGCCGAAGTGAAGCTGACGCTGGTACCGCGACGGCGCATGGGAATCGACCTGGAACTTTGGGCTCTCGAAAAAGAGCGGGACTATTTCCGTGAAGTATTTGGACGGGAGCTTTCCACGGCGGCGTCGTAGAGAGCACGCAAGACCTTTGGCGTCAGGCACCATTGCAGCGTCCCGGAACTGCGGCGCATCTCAACTTTCGCGACCGCGCCTTTTTTCAGTTCCACCGACGCTTCGCAACCCGAGTCGCTGATCACTGATCCCAGAAACTGGCTCAGGTTGGGATTGTGGCCCACGACCATCACTGCTTCTTGCCGCGAGTATTTCTCCAGGATTTTGCGGAAATCGGCGAGCCCCGCTTCCGGACGCAGTCCGGGCTCGGTCTGCAGCTTGCCTTCGTATCCTAACTCGTTTCCGACCAGTGCCGCAGTCTGCGTACACCGTTTCAGCGGGCTGGAGACGATGACGTCCACCTGGACCTCGAGCGCCGCCAAAGCGCGGCCAACGTAGCCGCACTGCTCGATGCCCTCCTTGTCGAGCGCGCGTTTCTCATCTTTTTTGGGAGTGGCCAGGTGGTCGCCGGCGCTGGTATGGCGCAAAACGTAGAGGATCATATTTGATTATCGTACTCTTCCGGCCAGGGCCTTGCGTTTGCCGGGGGCATCGGGTGCGGGAAACACGACGGGCGCTTTGCCCTCCGCGACGGCCATCAGGAAATCTTGCGCGCTGAACGCTGCGGTCCCCATAGGCTGGCGCCGATTTCGCTTACCCCGAAGCGGCTGCCAGGCGCGGATATAGTTCGCATCCGGGAGCAGGATCCGCGCCTTACGGTTGTCGGCAAGATAAGCGTCCAGAATTTCATGCCGCACGCGGTTGCGAAGCATCTCGTCGCGCAGCGGCACCAGTACCTCCACGCGTTCGTAGAGATTGCGGGGCATCCAGTCGGCGCTGCCGATGTAGACTTCTTCCTCACCGCCGTTCGAGAAGTAATACACCCGGCTGTGCTCGAGGAAGCGTCCGACGATGCTGCGCACACGGATATTGTCGCTCACACCACGGACGCCGGGACGCAGCGCGCAAATGCCGCGCACGATCAGGTCAATCTGGACTCCCGCCTGCGACGCACGATAAAGCGCTTGCACAACGTTCTTGTCGAGCAGCGCATTCATCTTGGCAATAATGCGGGCCGGATTTCCCAGCTGCGCATGGTCGGCCTCGCGGTCGATCAGCGCGATGGTCTTCTCCGCCAGATCGAGGGGAGCAACCAGCAGCGGCTCATAGCTGGGATTCTCCGCGTAGGCAGTCAGAAAACTGAAGACGTCGTGAACGGATCGGGTGATTGCCGGGTTGGCGGTGAACAAACTCAGATCGGTGTAAATTCGCGCGGTGGTCGCGTTGTAGTTTCCGGTGCCGATATGGCAGTAGCTGCGCGTCACCCCGTCGGGGTCGCGGCGAACCAGCAGCGACAGTTTGCAATGCGTCTTCAATCCGACCAAGCCATGGAAGACCTGCACGCCAGCGTCCTCCAGATCGCGCGCCCAGCGGATATTTGAGGCTTCATCGAATCGCGCTTTCAATTCTATGACCGCAGTCACTTCCTTCCTCGATGCGGCTTCTATTAGCGCGGGGACAATCAGGGAATGCTCGCTGGTGCGATAGAGCGTTTGCTTGATCGAGAGAACACGCTCGTCCTCGGCGGCCGATTCGATGAAAGAAACCACCGCATCGTACGAATCGAAGGGATGATGCAAAAGGATATCGTGGGAACGCAGTTCTTCGAACAGGTCCTTCGATTTCGCGGTCAAGCGGAGTTCGCGCGGCGAGAAGCTGCGGTATTTCAGATCGGCTCGGTTCACCTGCTCATAGACGTTGAAGAGACGCACGAGATTCACTGGCCCGTTGACCGGAAAAACCTGCCAGGGATCGAGTTCAAACACGGTGCGCAGCCGCTCAATGATTTCGGGATCGGCGTCGGCTTCAATTTCCATGCGAACCGCGTCGCCCTTGCGGCGATTGTGAAGTTCAGTGCGAACAGATTCCAGCAGACTGCGCGCTTCTTCTTCCGCCAGGTACAAGTTGCTGTTGCGGGTCACGCGGAATGGCGCCGAAGAAACAATGTCGTAGCCGTGATACATGCGGACGGCGTGATGAGCGACGAGATCCGCCAGGAAGATGAAGTCGACGGTATCGGCCGAGGGCAAGCGGATCAATCGGGGCAACACGCGGGGAACTGAAACCACCCCGGTATAGGTCAGCGCCGAACGACGGCGGCGGCGGAGCAGGAAAGCTACGCACAGCGCTTTGTTGATCACCCGGGGAAAGGGATGCGCGGGATCGACCGTGACCGGGGTCAACAGTGGGTCGAGTTCTCTCTCACAATAATCGTCCGCAAAGCGCAGAGCCTCCGAGTCCAACTCATGCAGGCCGAGCACCCGGATCCCTTGCTCTGCCAGCGCAGGACGCAGGCGTGCGTTCCAGCAGTCGTACTGGTCTTCGACAAACTCGTGGGTGACCTTGGCGAGAACGTCTCGTTTGGCGGTAAGCGTCAGTCCGTCCGGTCCGGATTCGTTGTAGCCGTCTTCGATCTGCTGCATCATGGCAGCCACGCGGACTTCGAAGAACTCGTCGAGATTACTGGCGCTGATGGAAAGGAATTTCAGCCGCTCCAGAAGCGGGTTGCCTTCGTCTTCGGCTTCCTCGAGCACACGGCGATTGAACGCGAGCCAGGATGTGTCGCGGTTGAGAAAATACTGAGGGTTGTCGAGCGAAATGCGAGCCATGCGGGAAGCACAGTATAAAACATCCCGGGACCTGCTGCGGTGCTCAGACTCAAATCCGCTATCAGCTGCACCCAGGAACAAAAACCGGCACCCACAGAGGGGTGCCGGAGCCTGCTGCAACGTGACGGGTTACGGCAAATAATATCGGAACGAGGTCCAGATCATGTTATCCACGGCCTTGGGCGAAATGCCACCGCCCGACCACGCGTTCCTCGTAAAGTAGGAGTACTGAATCCCCCAGCGGAGGCCGCCTTTGGGACCCTGAGTCAACTTATCCCAGAACCCAACGGTCCCCTCCATGATCAGACGAGTGTCTCCCGCGCAGGTGCCTCCGCCGGAAGGTGTGAGCTGGTTTGAGGGTGGATTCTCCGTGCTGCAACCCGAGTTATTGGCGAACAGTGAGCCGTATCCACCGATTTGGTTTAGTTTGAACGTGGTTGTGGTGGTTGCGGGAATTGCCGTAGTCGTGGCCGTAGCCGGGATGGCCGGCGTCTTGGTAATCGAAATGCTGTCGTAGCCCTTATAGGCCGTGCGCCAAGCGTATTCTCCGCCGAAGTAAGCATAGATATCCAGTTTGGAATTGGGGTGCAACTCCAATTCCCCAAGCGCGTGGGCCGTGCGGATCAGCGCTTGCGTACCGTTGGGACGGAGCGTTATATCGGCGAGTTGCGCGCTGCCGTAACGACCGATGCCGTCTCCTGCCGCTCCCTGAATGGCAAAATCCAACTTCTTCGCCACCACGGGAACGCGTATGTTTGCTCCGACGCCCCCGCCGCCTCGTGTGTCGTTGAAGGCTCCCGCCGCACTTGGCGTAGTAGAACCGTTGATGCCGCAAGCAATCGTCGTCGGGGTTGCCGGAGGATTCGTATCGGTTGAATTCGTGCCGACCACGGCGCATGGATAGACTCGGTTGCGGAACGTGC
>Ga0210400_10005196_pt1 | contig 11096 bp, 7 predicted proteins | sample IncBWH26MmetaG_FD_155456 | JGI IMG/M metagenome (GOLD analysis project Ga0210400, IMG submission 155456) | Forest soil microbial communities from Barre Woods Harvard Forest LTER site, Petersham, Massachusetts, United States - Inc-BW-H-26-M | ecosystem: Environmental > Terrestrial > Soil >...
AGATTCGCGGCGTTGACCGCGAAGTTGTTGTGCGTGAGGATGGCGCCCTTCGAAACGCCCGTGGTTCCGGAGGTATACACCAGCGCGGCCGGCGATTCACCATCCAGCGGTGTCTCTGGCAGTTCCGCGGGTTGTCCGGCAGCTTCCGCGCGCAGAGCAGGGAGCTCCTTTTCGGTCACGAACAGCTTCGGCTCGGCGTCGCTCAGAATGTGCGAAAGCTCACGCTCGCGATACAGAATGTTCACCGGGACGAAGATCACGCCCAGTTTGACGCAGGCGAGATACAAGTCGATGAAGTCGAGCGAGTTGGCCAGATATACGCCGAGCCGGTCGCCGCGCTGGAATCCCCGGGCCGCCAGAGCGTGAGCCATGCGATTGCTGCGCGCATCGATGTCACCGAGGGTATAGGTCGCGCCCTTCCAATCGAGCGCCGGCTCGTCCGTGCGAAGGCGAAACGAGGTGTCGAACCAGTTGCGGAGATTCATGTATTGGCGAGGCACGCCCCGCAACTATAAAGATAACGTGCCGCAAAGATACCAATCAGTCGTTGACGTCCACGTTATCGACGAAGCAGCTCTCGAACGCGCGGTCCAACACGTCCTCGGTCAGCTCCTTACGCAGCGACTCGAAGTTGATGATATCGATCGCATGGCTGATGACGTCGCGAGGGTGGCAGCGGCGATAGCGTTTGCCGCCCTGCACGTAGTGTTTGGCCACAAAAGTCTCAATTATGCCCGGCTGGCAATCGAGCAGACGCGAATTGGCGAAACGCTCGAAAATCTCCACGAACTCGTTCTTGCCCGGACTGCGCAGGAACATCTTGTACTGAATGCGCCGCAGGAAAGCTTCATCCCCCAGCTGGTCGGGCCGCAGGTTGGTGGAAAAAATCAGAAATGCCTCGAAGGGCACCGTCATCTTGCCGCCGGCCTGGAAGGTCAGATAATCAACGTGCCGCTCCATCGGAACGATCCAGCGGTTCAGGATTTCGGCGGGCGTAGCGCGCTGTCTTCCAAAATCATCAATGAGATAGATGCCGTTGTTGGCCTTGAGCTGGAAGGGCGCGTCGTACACTTTCGACACCTTGTTGTAGCTCAGATCCAGCATGTCCAGAGTCAGCTCGCCGCCGGTGATGATGAACGGGCGGCGGCATTTGAACCAACGGTGGTCGAACGCATGATCCGAATCGAGCGCAACGCCGTCGAATTCCGAGTCGTCGATCTTCTGGTGATAAATCGGGTCGTAGAGCTGAACGATGTTGCCCTGGGATTCGATCGCGTAGGGCAGGTAAATGGGCGCCGTCTCCACGCGGAACAACGATTCGGCCAGAGCGGTCTTGCCGTTTCCGGGTTGCCCATAAATCAGGAACGACTTGTTGGAGTTCACCGCCGGTCCGATACGCGCCAGAATATCCTGCTCCACCACCAGGTGTTTAAAAGCACGCTGGAGCGATTGCGGCGAAAGCCAGTTCTCCGCCAGACGCTGCCGCCGCACCACCTCGGCGTACTGATAGAGCGGCACCGGAACTGGCCCGGCATATTGATTGCTCTCCAGATACTCGCGCGTCAGATTCCGGCCGGATTCGGTGAGCGCGAAAACTCCGGAGCTGTTGCCCATCCCCAGCGACTTTTTGATTCCAACGTGATGTTGCCGCTTCAGGGTCTCCAGCAATTCATCGATGAGGCTGTACTGGAGTCCCAAAAGGCCCGCCAAGTCTTTTCCCATCACCTCGCCGCGGAAATAGAGGAACTTCAGAACCAGCTGCTCGATCAACGATAGGGGTATGCCGGTGTCTTCCAGGGAATCAGGCATCGGCGGAACAACGCTCAGATCGTCCGGTATCGCCGTTGACTCCGGTTCCGGGGGCGGGGTTGGGGGGCGGGGAATATTGATCTGAAAGCTGCTGCGCACGGGCGCGCCCAGATCGGTACTGTCGCTCACGAATTTGGATCCTCCAGGTAAGTCATCCCCGAAGCAAAAAGTGGGGAACTGAGTTACCTATCGGACCCGGAGAAGCGGACCTGCACCTTAGATCGTAGTTCTAGTACGGCGGCGAGTGGAGTACGGTGCAAGCAGGTGGCTAGGCGGGCTCCGCGTTTTCTTCCACGATGCGTCCGTCAAAAAGATGAATGTTGCGGTCGGCGTAGCGGGCATAGCGCGGATCGTGTGTGACCATGCAGATGGTGGCGCCGCCGCGATGCAGGTCCCGTAACAATTCCATTACAGCCTCGCCGTTGGTGCTGTCCAGGTTGCCGGTAGGCTCGTCCGCCAGCAAAATGGATGGGTCGCCTGCCAGGGCGCGGGCTACGGCGACGCGCTGTTGCTGACCTCCCGAGAGCTGCGAGGGATAGTGCTTCACACGATGGCTCATGCCGACGCGTTCCAGCGATTCGTGCACGCGCTTCTTGCGCTCCGCGCTGGGCATGCCGCGGTAGGTGAGCGGCAGTTCCACATTTTCGTAGACCGTGAGATCGCCGATCAGGTTGAACGCCTGGAAAATGAACCCGATCTCGCGGTTGCGGATGCGCGCCCGCTCGCTGAGCTTCAAGCCCTGCACCGGCCGGCCGTTGAGCTCATAGGTTCCGTCGGAAGAAGAATCGAGCAGCCCGAGAATCGCCAGCAGGGTGGATTTTCCGCAGCCGGAAGGACCGGCGATCGAGACGTATTCACCCTTCTTGATGTCGAGATGAATGCCGGCCAGGGCGTGTGTTTCGACTTCGTCGGTCACGAACACTTTCTTGACTCCATCCAGATGAATCAATACTTCGGCCATGTACGCTCCTTTAGTCCAGGCGAATGCGGGGATTCTGATCCTGAGCGGACATGTCCGACAGAATCACCTGATCGCCCACCTTCAACCCGTCCACAACCTCGATCGTATTCACCGAACTGCGCCCCAGCTTGACGGTGATGCGCGCAGCTCCCTTTCCGTCCGGCTCCAATTTGAATAAACTCACGGAACTGTCGGGCTGCCCGAATACCGGCCGGCCAATATAGACGACATCCGCCAGGCGCTCGATTTCGACGGTCCCATCCACGCTGAGATCGGGAACAGCGCCGCTGGGCAACGGTCCGTCCAGTTTGCAATCCACGGTGCGGGTTCCGTTGATGACATTAGGGTCTATCCGCACTACGTGCGCCGGGATGATTCCGTTCCGTGTATCGATAGCCGCTTTCTGCCCCAGAAGGATATCTTTCGCCTGGGTCTCGGCGATCTGCAGCTCGGCCTGCAGCTGGGCCTGAGCTACTTTGGCGACGACGGTGCCAGAGGTCACCCGGGTCCCGACCTGGAGGGTCAACTCCTGGACCACGCCCTCTGTTCCCGCGCGTATAATGAGCTCCCCGAGTTGCTGCTTCTTGCGCTCCCAGGTCGCTTGCAGCTTGTCGATTTGTACTTTTTGGGATTCCAATTGGGCGTCGGTGGATTCCTTCATGATGGCCAGCTTCTGCTTCTCGGTTTGAAAGTGGTTAGTGGCCTGTTCCCAATTGGCCACGGTCAGTTTTACGTTCAGCTCCGTTTGCAGCTGCAGCTTGAAGAGCTGTTCATCCTTGTCCTTGTTGAGAGAAGCCTGCTTGAGGGCGTTCTCGGCGCTGGCTACCGAAGCTTGTTGGTCGAATGTCTGGCTCTGCAGCCGGACCTTCAGGTCAGCGTAGCTGGCTACGGCCTGCTTCACTTGCCACTCCAGGTCATTGGCGGCGAGTTCCATGTCGGGATTGATTAATACCATCAAGACCGTGTCGGGTTTCACTTTCTGGCCCGATTTTATGGGGACTTTGATCACCTGGCCGTCCTGGAGGCTGGGGATCACGATGATCTCCTCCGGCGCCAGTTTGCCGAGACCCTTTCTCTCGATGACAATAGGGCCGCGTTTGACCGAATCGATCCAAACGGTCGCGCGCTCTACGGTGGGGGCCGCCGGCTCTAATTTCGATACGCGCCAGCCCGCCGCGCCCAGTGCGGCAACTGCGAGGATCCCATAGATGGTGTACCTGATGCGCTTTCTTCGTGCGACGCCTTCCCGCTTAATATCCATGGTTGTTACAGCCCGGTGATTTGCTACCGCACGCTTTCTACCGTTCTACAGGTGGTTAAAATACCTGTAGTTACAAAGGTTTATGGTTCTGTGCGAGATTGTATCACGCCCTGCGGTGTCCGCTTCTGGGACAGCGCTGTGCGAATCGGCTTATCGTTCTTGACGCGGGATGGATTGGAGCGGGAGACCGGATTCGAACCGGCGACATCGACCTTGGCAAGGTCGCACTCTACCAGCTGAGTTACTCCCGCGCCTGGAAGGACCTCGTAAGGACAGCATTTATTGTCGCGCCAGCCGCCGGGCAAAGTCAAATAAGCAGGTGGCGGGGTAGTGGGTCCATTTGAATTTTTCTGTTAGGGCCAGGTGAAAGCGACCCAAAGTGCCAGCAGAGCGAAAGCCCCGATCACGATTCGCGCGGCTATTTGATTTGGATGAAGCCCGAGGATTCTGATGATGATGGGCTTTGGCCCAAGCGCAACGTACACGAAGGCCAGAGCAACCACTACCGTCCAAATCCTTCCATAGTCATTTTCGGTCACGTAGCCCCACCCTAGCAGAATCGGCGGCTGGTAGCGGGTCCATTGAGCACAAGAAAAAACTTCTGAATGTACGGCAAATCCGTCGATAAGCAACCTTGAAGGACGCGACGTGAAGATTCTTGCCCTGCTCTTGACGACGTTGGCGGCGTTCGCCCAGGACGGCCCGCGACGAAACTGGAATATCTCGGTCGCATTCTTCGTGGGCGCCCAGGCCATGGATTCAATGAGCTCGCGCGGGGGCTTCGAGACCAACCCCGTGCTCGGACGCGGCCAGTTCGGCGCTCACCAAGCCGTGATCAAAGCAGGAATCGCGAGTGGAGTGGTCCTTGCCGAGCAGATGATCTTGCGACGGCATCCCGAGACTCAGCGTTTTTGGACCTGGGCCAACTATGGGACCGGGACTGCCATCGCAGCCGTGGCGGTGAGGAATTGGAGCCAATCCTCTTACCTGAAGGGTCCGGTGGCTAGCCCGATTCCGAAGTAGTTTCAAATCAGCACGCGCTCCGGCCCATTTGCGACGCTTGAGACCTTCGCCTACCCTTTCCCGCTATTTCTTGAGGCCGGATTCCGGATTTTAGCCGCTTGCCAAGCCTGGTGATGGTGGATAAATCCGACCTCTTAATCCCCTCCCATACCTAGGCAAACGGTCTGTCATCGAAATGTTTTAGTGCTTGGCTCGGCGCCGGGGTATCTTTGCAATCTATTGAAAATGCTGATGATAAACTATGCAAAGTTTTTCTTGCCCGCAAAAGTTTTTATGCTATGCTGAGAACCGCAGTGGGCACGGCAGTGGACGTAAACTTGCCGTGCTGCACCAAGCAAGCGTCGAAAATTTCCCCCGGATCAGCGTAAAAGGGACCTGGCGAATTTCCACAGTCTGTGGAAATTGTGTGGGAAATTTGTGGCCAGCGGGAACTGTATTGGGAGGAGAATCACACGTGGGTGGACACTGGGAATCGGCTACGGCGGTGGCGGAAGCGCCGGAATTGAATACGTGGGATTTGATCAAGGCAAAACTAGCCGAGAGGATCGCTCCCCAGGAATTTCAGAACTGGGTGATGCGGACCGCGCTGGACAGCCTGGATCAAGGCTCGCTGCGGGTTCAGGTACCCGATCAGGTTACCAAGGATTTCATCGAGCAGGAGTATACGGAGCAGATTCGATCCACCATCCGGGAGTTGAATCTGCCCGTGGAGAAGGTGGTGTACCTCCCGCACGCGGAAACGCAAGCTGCCGCCGCCGACAATTCTTCCGCCGCTTCTTCGGATCCCGTGTTTGCTTCGGCCGCGGGGCAACTGAACACACGCTTCCGTTTCGACAACTTCGTAGTTGGAAGCTGCAACCAGTTCGCTCACGCCGCGGCCCGCGCGGTGGCCGACAGCCCCTCGCGCAGCTACAACCCATTGTTCATCTATGGCGGCGTAGGAATGGGCAAGACCCATCTGATGCATGCCATCGGGCGGGAACTGCTGGACAAGTATCCTTCCATGCGCGTGGTGTACACGGCCAGCGAACGCTTCATGAATGAGATGATCCAGTGCTTGCGGACAAACCGCATGCCGGCGTTTCAACGGCACTACCGCTCCGCCGATGTGCTGCTGGTGGATGACGTACAGATCCTGGCCGGTAAGGAGCGCATGCAGGAAGAGTTCTTCCATACCTTCAATGAACTCTATGACCATCAAAAGCAAATTGTGATCTCGAGCGATTCAGCGCCGAAGAGCACTTCGGGTCTGGTGGAGCGTCTCCGGTCGCGTTTCGAATGGGGATTGATGGTGGATATTCAGCCGCCGGATCTCGAAACAAAGATGGCGATCCTGGATAAGAAAGCGGAACTGGAAGGTGTAGCGCTCCCGGAAGAAGTCCGGATTTATATCGCGACGAAAACCAAATCGAACGTGCGCGAGCTCGAGGGCGCGTTGATCAAACTGATCGCCTATTCGTCTGTTACCAATTCTCCGGTAACCCTCCAGATGGCGCAACAGACCCTGAAGTACCTGATCTCGAACGGCGAGCGGCGTATCACTATGGATTCGATTCTTCGCGCAGTCGCCGAGAAATTCAACATGCAGCCTCAGCAACTGAAGCAGAAGTCGAATGCACGCCAGATTTCCTACCCACGCCAGATCGCAATGTATCTCATAAAGGACCTGACGCAAGCGTCGCTACCTGAAATCGGCCGCGTATTTGGAGGCAAGCATCACACCACTGTTCTCCACTCCGTCCAAAAAATCGAACGGCTGCGCCAGACCGATACCGATCTCAACAGGCTGATCCACAGTCTAATCGACTCAGTCCATTAGTGTTGTTTGCGTCATCCACAACCCGGCCTCCGGCAGCCCTGTGACATCCTGTGCAAACCTCATCCCAGACCGATTTCACGCTCCCGGATGCAGTGGATTTAGCACAGCTTCTGGTGACTTTAACTCCTCGGCCTTGCTATAATTTAGAAGGAAATCAACGTTTCAACAAGCACTACTACTACGAGTACTCTTACTTGGAAGAGATCAATTAGTCAAAGAAAACCTCCGCTATGGAATTTACCGTCAGCAGGGCAGACCTGGTTCGAGAACTGAATCTCTCACAGGGCGTTGTCGAGAAGAAGACTACGATTCCGATTCTGTCCAATATTCTGTTGGAAGCGGATGGGGATCGCCTGCTGTTGACAGCGACCGATTTGGAGTTGGGAGTCCGGTCGTCATGCGCCGCCAAGGTTAAGAAAAAGGGTGCGGGGACGATTCCGGCGCGGCGGTTACTGGACTATGTTCGATTGCTTCCGGAAGGCGAAGTCCAGGTCAAGATTCTTGAAAACCAGTGGGCCAGCCTGGTGTGTGGCCGGTCGAAGACGCGGATCGCAGGCATGTCCCGCGAAAGTTTTCCGGAATTGCCGGCGATGCCTGCCGTGCTCGCGGAGATTCCCATCGGCGTTCTGGGTGGGATGATCGCCAAGACAATATTTGCGATTTCAAGCGAGGAGTCCCGCTTTACCCTCAATGGCGCGCTTCTGGTGCTCAAAAAAGGCAGCATGTCGATGGTCGCAACCGATGGACACCGGCTTGCCATGGTCGAAAGCTCCGGTGAGCTTCCCGGCATAACCGGCGCTTACAGGGCTCTGCTTCCCCGCAAGGCGATGGCGGAACTTCAGAAGCTTGCTACTGACGCTGATGCGGCTTCCGTGGTGCGGTTCGCCGGTGACGAAAACCATCTATTTTTCGAGCTCGGCAGCCGGTTGCTGCTGAGCCGCAAACTCACCGGAAACTTTCCGGACTTCGAGCGGGTGCTTCCCAAAGAGCATGCGCATTCGGTTTCGGTCAATCGCGACGAGTTTCGCGGCGCGATCGAACGTGTTGCACAGTTCTCCGACGAGCGATCCCGCGGAATCCGCGTGCAGGCTGGCGCCGGCGAGTTGAAGGTCCACTCTTCGGTGTCGGAAACCGGCGAGAGCGAAGATAGCATCGCCGCGGCCTACGACGGACCCGCCGTCGAGATCGGGTTTAACGCAGAGTATCTCCTGGACTTCCTGCGTGCGGTAGCGACGGAGGAGGTCACCTTCCTGTTCAAGGACTCACATAGTGCGGGAGAGCTTCGCCCGGGCGGCGAGAAAGCGGACAACTACCGCTACGTGATCATGCCCATGCGGATCTGAACGATTTTTTCGGCGGTTTTTTAAGAAAGAAGTATGGCAACAAAAGATACCAGCGCAGTCTACGATTCCACTAGTATCAAGGTACTCGAGGGCCTGGAGGCCGTGCGCCTTCGCCCGGCTATGTACATCGGATCCACCGGCGAAATAGGTCTGCACCATCTGGTCTACGAGGTGGTGGACAACGCTGTGGATGAGGCGCTGGAGGGACATTGCAGCGAAATCAACGTCACTATCCGCGAAGATGATTCGCTTAGTGTGGTGGACAACGGTCGCGGCATCCCGGTCGACATGCACGCCGAGGAAGGTATGTCGGCCGCCGAAGTCGTCATGACCAAGCTGCACGCCGGCGGGAAGTTTGATGCAAACACCTACAAGGTCTCGGGCGGGTTGCACGGCGTGGGCGTCAGCGTCGTCAATGCGCTGTCCGAATGGTTGCAACTGGAAATCTGGCGCCCGCGCAAAGAGGGAGAGCCCTCCCTTACGTGGGAGCAGGAATACGCGCGGGGTGTGCCCAAAGGCCCGCTCGTGTCAACCGGAAAGGCCGGCCGCAAGACCGGCACCAAGGTCACCTTCAAGCCCGATTCGTCCATCATGGACGCCTCCAAGTTCAATTTCGACACCCTCTCGCAGAGGCTTCGCGAGCTCGCGTTTCTGAACAAGGGTCTCAAGATTACGCTCACTGATGAGCGCGAGGAACCAGCGCGCGTCTCCGAGTTTCAATTCGTCGGCGGCATTGCCGAGTTCATCAAGCACCTGAATAAGGGCAAGGCTGTGCTGCACGATAAACCCATCACCATCGAGGGCGTGCGCGATCTGCCTAATGGCGGCCAGCTCACGATGGAAGTGGCGCTGCAGTATAACGACACCTATGGCGAATCGGTGTTTAGCTTTGCCAACAACATCAACACGGTGGACGGCGGCTCGCACCTGAGCGGCTTCCGCAGCGCGCTCACCCGCACCATCAACGCCGCCGGCCAGAGCGGCGGACTGTTCAAGGATGTCAAAGAGAATCTGACCGGCGACGACGTGCGCGAAGGTCTGACCGCAGTGGTCAGCGTGAAGCTGCCGCAGCCGCAGTTCGAAGGACAGACCAAGGGCAAGCTGAACTCCGATATTCAGGGCTACGTGGTCCAGCTCATTAACGAGAAGCTGGGCGAGTTTTTCGACAAGAACCCTCCGGTGATGCGCAAAATCGTCGGCAAGGCGATTGAAGCGGCGCGCGCCCGGGAAGCGGCTCGCAAAGCCCGCGATCTTACCCGGCGCAAGGGCGCGATGGATTCCGGCGGCCTCCCCGGCAAGCTGGCGGATTGCCAGGAGCGCGATCCGGAGCGCTGCGAACTGTTCCTGGTGGAGGGCGAATCGGCCGGCGGAACCGCCAAGGGCGGCCGCGACCGGCGCTACCAAGCAATTTTACCGCTCCGGGGCAAGATTCTGAATGTGGAAAAAGCCCGCTACGACAAGATGCTGGGGCACGAAGAAATCCGCGCCATGATCACGGCGCTCGGTACGGGAATCGGAAAGGACGATTTTGATGTCGCCCGGTTGCGCTACGGCAAGATCATCATCATGACCGACGCCGACGTGGACGGGTCGCATATCCGGACATTGCTTCTCACCTTCTTCTACCGCCACATGCAGGAGCTGATCAAGCGCGGCCACGTCTACGTGGCGCAGCCGCCGCTCTATCGGATCAAGAAGGGCAAGAGCGAGAAATACATCAAGGACGACAAGGAATTCACACGCGAAATTCTGCGCCGGGCTACTGAAAATTTGAAAGTCGAGAACGCCGATAAAGCCACGCTGGAAGCCACGGAACTGCGAAATTTCCTGATGACTCTGGACGAGTTCCAGCTCACCTGGCGGCGGATGGAGCGGCGGCTGCGCGAGCCGCGCGTGGTCGAAGTCCTGGCGCGCCCCGAGCTGGCAATCGACACCAAGGCGGATTTCCAGACAGAGGCTAATCTTAAGCCGGTCCACGAAGCGCTGAAGGCTCTGAAGATTCAATCCGAGCTCAAGCGAGAAGAAGAACACTCCGCATGGATGGTCACGTTCAAGGATCCCACCAACGCCGAACGGGCGATCGACATCGAGCTGGCCGCGCAACCCGAGTATCGCCGGCTGCGGACGCTGGCCAAGCAGGCGGCTAAACTGAATCGCCCGCCGTTTGTGGCGATCAAAGATAACCAGCGTGAGAATCTGGCGACCTGGCGCGACCTTCTGGCGCACGTCAAGACCGAGGGCACCCGCGAAGTCAGCGTACAGCGTTACAAGGGCCTGGGCGAAATGAACGCCGAGCAATTGTGGGAAACCACCATGAATATCGAGACTCGTACGCTGCTCAAGGTCCGGCTGGAAGACCTGGTGTTGACCGACGAAATCTTCACCACCCTCATGGGCGAGGACGTGGAGAGCCGGCGGAAGTTCATAGAAGAGAATGCGCTGGACGTGCGGAATCTGGACGTGTAATCGCGCGATGCAGCCTTGATATGCTGTTCTAGACGAGGAGAAAACCGATCATGCTCAAGAAGATGTTTTATGCAATCGCAGTGCTCGCGTTCACGGTGAGCCTGGCGCTTCCCCAAGGCAAGGGCGGCGGCAAAGGCGCTCCCAAAGGCCCTGGAATGGCCTTGTCGTCCCCGGATTTCCAGGACGGCGGTATCATCCCCGACAAGTTTACGCAGGCAGATCCCATGCCGGTTTCGCCCCGACTCGAATGGACCAACGTCCCAGCGAACACTGAGAGCTTCGTTCTGATCATGCACGATCCGGATAACGCGCTGAATGGCGGGACGGACGATGTGCTGCACTGGATCATGTTTAACATTCCCGGAACCGCCCGCGGACTCGCCGGCGGCCTGCCTACTGCAGCCCACCTGCCCG
>Ga0210400_10005199_pt1 | contig 11091 bp, 8 predicted proteins | sample IncBWH26MmetaG_FD_155456 | JGI IMG/M metagenome (GOLD analysis project Ga0210400, IMG submission 155456) | Forest soil microbial communities from Barre Woods Harvard Forest LTER site, Petersham, Massachusetts, United States - Inc-BW-H-26-M | ecosystem: Environmental > Terrestrial > Soil >...
GGTCCGAGATAGTAGCCATCAGCCTACGACGCAACGGCCGGGAAAGCCCGCTCGGCCGGTATGGCTTGGCAACTGGAGATCTGCTTGATTTGCCGCGCCCGGCCGATAATCCGGCGGTGTTGCGGCTGGCCGAGGCGGACGTGCTGAGCAAGACCGTGACGCTGCCGCTGGCAGCAGAACGCGATCTCGCGCAGGTCCTCGCCTTCGAGATGGATCGCGAGACGCCGTTCAATGCCGAGGAAGTATTCTGGACGCACAGCATGGTCCGGCGCGACCAGCAACGCGGCCGATTATCGGCGCGCCTGCTACTGGTCCCGCGGGCACGCCTGAGCACCCTGCTCGACGCTCTTGGCAAGGCTGGGATCCTCCCGAAGCGTGCCGAGATCGGCGATGGTCCCGATCGAGGCTTGTTTTTGCCGCTCGATGCTGGTGGGGGCCGGTTAGCGGCTGCGACGGGGCGGCCCTTGTTGCGCTGGCCGGCGGCGGCGCTATGCGTCGGCCTCGCGGCCGCCGTGATCGCAACGCCCCTCGTAAGGCAAGCCTCGACCCTCGCCGACCTCGATCAGGAAATCGTGGCCGGCCGCTCGGCGGCTGCCGAAGCTGAGAAATTGCGCCGGGAGATAGAGCGTCTATCAGGCTCTGCCGAACTGATCGACAGCGAGCGGGACAAAGCTGGCCGGCCGCTTCTGGTCCTTGCCGCTTTGACCCGCATGCTGCCCACCGACACCTACCTTACCGAATTCCGGCAACAGCAGCAGAAGGTGACGGCGAGTGGCAGATCGGCTGGGGCATCGCGGTTGATCGGCGCACTTTCCGGCGACGAACACCTACGCAATCCCAGCTTCGCGGCGCCGGTCACGCGAATTGAGGCGATCCGCGCCGAGGTCTTCAGCATCACTGCGGAGGTCGCGCCATAAACCCGACCGCAAGTCTCCCGATTGGCCGACCTGGCCGAGTGCTCGCTTTGGCGATGCTTTGCCTTGCGCTCGGGGCCGGCTACGTTCTGATCGTCGCGCCGGTGCTCGACTTTTACAACCAGCGCGAGGCGACTCTAGCGGACAAGCGCATGTTGGCGCAGCGGTTGACTGCTGTCGCCGCCGAGCTGCCGGGGTTGCGCTTCCAACTCGCCGGCCTGCAGGCGGCAGCAAGCACCCGCAAGATTGTGCTCGACGGCACCAGTGATGCGATCGCTTCGGCCAATCTGCAACGCCGCATCGAAGAGCTGGCGACCCCCACCGGTGTGACCATCAGCAGCACCGAGGCGGTAGCGGCGGAAAGCCGCGGTGCTTACCGCCGTATCGGGTTACGTCTCGCGGTCAGCGCCGAGTACGCGGCTATCGTGAAGCTACTCGGTGCGATAGACGCGGCGGCGCCTCCTCTCGTCCTCCGCAGCCTGCAGATTCACGTCATAGCGCGCCCCACGGGAGACCAGTCCAACGCACGGCTCGATGCCGGCATCGAGGTGTATGGTTTCCGTAACAGCGGACCACCGTTACCGTTGCAGCGATGATGGATCGGGTCGTTATTGCTTTGCTGACCGGGAGCGGGGTTTTCGGGGCCCTGCTGTTCAGCGAGCTGAACGATGCCGTAGACCAGCCCACCGTTTTGTCGACCACCGCGCGGACCGAACCACTCCCAGCGCCTGCCGCGCCGAGAGCGCGGGTTGAGGAGCTCGTCGAGACTGTTCTCGCGCACCCGCTGTTCAGCGCGACTCGGCGGCCCCCGGAACAGGCGAAAGCCGATCGGTCCGCCGATCCCGGGCTGGGAAATATCCGGCTAACCGGAATCGTTATCGGGGCCGACCGTCACCTTGCCGTATTCGCCGTGCCTGGAGCCAAGCCGCTCGTCCGCTCGGAGGGCGAGGCGGTGAACGAATGGCACCTCGACAGCATTTCCTTGCGAGAGGTATCGCTGAGCGGCCCGAGCGGATTCATGACTTTGGAGCCAAAAAGCGATCCGACGTTGGTGCGGACGACCCAGGCTGCTCGACCCGTGGTCAGCCCCACGCAACCCTCGGCAACCGCCGGTCGGCCGCCGTCGCCGGTTGCGGCCGCCCCGCAGGCAAAACCGGCACCGCGCACCCCTGGGACTGCCGGGCCACCGCCCGCTGCGAACTCGCCAAGAGCCCGGCAATGAGAATTTTTTGCATAAGTCCCCGATCACCGGTCATCGCAATAGTGCTGTTGGCTCTGGCGGCCTGTGACAGCACTTCGCCGCCGCCTGCGCTGAGCCCGCTGGAAACGCCCTCGGCACTGCAACCCGCAGCGCCGCGCACCAACAGCATCATACAGGCAGACCACGGGCAAGCGGCTGCCTTCGAATCCCGTAGCGTCCCCGGCGTGCCAGTCGTGCCTCCCACGACGAGTGCGGTCGCGGTCGAGTCCGGCGACGTCAGCCTTAATTTCGTCGACACCGACGTCCGCGAGATCGCCCGCGTTATCCTCGGCGGAATCCTGAAGGTGAACTACACGATCAATCCTGCGGTACAGGGTACCGCGACTCTTGACATTGGCAGACCGCTGCCGCGCTCGGCATTGTTGTCGACGCTCGAGACCCTGCTGAACCAGAATGGGGCGACGCTGATCGCACGCGAGGGCGTCTACAATGTGGTTCCGCTTGCTGCCGGGGCTGTATCCGGTACCGTTTCTGCCGCTGAAACAGTGGGATCGGGCACTCAGGTCGTCCCCTTGCGATACGCCGCGGCGAAAGACCTCATAAAAGTGCTCGAGCCCTATGTCGCAGAAGGCGGCAAGGTCAACGCCGATCCTGGCCGCAACGCGCTGATCGTCAGCGGTAATCCGGCGGTGCGGCAGACATTGGCTGGACTGATTGCCGCGTTCGATATCGACGTGCTGGTCGGACAATCCTATGCCCTTTTCCCAGCCGGCGAGGGCAACCCCGACAAGCTGGCCCAAGACCTCGAAAAGGTTTTCCGGACCGAGGGCGAAGGACCACTTTCGGGGATGGTCCGCATCGTACCGATGCACCGGGTCAACGCGGTTCTGGTCGTGTCAAGCCAGCCCCGCTACCTAGATCAGGCGCGACGGTTTCTCGGCCTTGAGCGGCGGGTCGAGGATGCCACGATGCGGGCTTGGCACGTCTATTACGTACAGAATGGACAGAGCTCCGACCTCGAAAACCTGCTTCAACGCGCCTTTACTCCGGGGCGCGTCTCAGCCACACCCGGACCGCCGGGCGCGACGGCGCCCGGCGGGGAGACGATGACGGGTGGGTTCGGCAGTCGCGGCCCGGCAGCCTCGAGCGGCGGGAGGACGGGGGGGCTTGCGACCGCCGAGGCCGGCGGAGCAGCCCCAACGGCGTTTGCGGCCGCTCGCGAGGGCGCCAATCCCGCAGCCGAAGCATTATCGCCGGCGAGCGATACGGCCGGTCCGGAAAACGAAAACCGCATGCGGGTCATCGCCAACCGCCGCAATAATGCGTTGCTGATCTATGCCACACCGAGCGAATACGCGGTGATCGAGGGGATGCTGCGGAAAATGGACATCATTCCCTTGCAGGTGCTGATCGAGGCGACAATCGCGGAAGTGACCCTCAACGATTCGCTTAACTATGGCACTCAATTCTATCTCGGATCGAAATTCGCCGGCACGCTGACGACCGCGGGCCCCTCCACCAGCAGCTCAACAACAACCTCTGGGAGCTTAGCGCAAAAGGCTTTCAGTGTCGGTGGCACCCCCACGACGATCGGCAGCAATTTTCCCGGCTTTGTAGTCGCCAACGGCATACGCGAGGTGATCAACGCCTTGTCCGATGTGAGCCAGGTGAAGGTGCTGTCGGCGCCGCAGTTGATGGTGTTGGACAATGAGCCGGCACGGCTGCAGGTCGGATCGCTGGTGCCGGTACTGACGCAGAGCCAGCAAAGCACCCTCTCCGCCAACGCGCCGATCGTCAACAGCGTCGATTACCGAAATACCGGCGTCATCACGTTGGTGACACCGCGGGTCAATTCGGGCGGCCTCGTCACGCTCGACATCTCACAGGAAGTCAGCGATGTCGCGAGCGTCTCGACGGGCAGCATCAATTCGCCGACCTTCAATCAGCGGCTGATCCGAACGCGGGTCGCGGTCCAGGACGGGCAGACCGTCGGCATGGCTGGCCTGATCCGCGACAGCGATTCGCAAGGTAATTCCGGCATCCCGGTACTGAAGGATGTACCGGTGCTGGGGACCTTGTTCTCCAACCAGACCAATTCCCGCCTACGCACCGAATTGCTGGTGTTGATCACGCCGCATGTCGTGAAGGACCAGCGCGATGCCCGCGCGCTTACCGAAGATCTGCGCAACCAGCTGATCAATGCCGGTCTCGTGCGCCAGGAATTGCAGCGGAAGCCTCTCCACGGCTCGCCCAACCCGAACCGGTACTAGGACACTACCAACAGGGCAATGTCACGGAAACGGGGTTCGAGTTGGCGGCGCGGCAGGGGCGGCTACCGCTTCCCGGCCCGGCTCAGCCGCGAGTTGCTGCTGCGGCAGGAGAACCAGCCGAGGCCCATCCGCGACATCGCCTGGAAGGGACAAGTCCGGTTGTGCGCGCGCTATCGCAGGCTTACCCGGGCCGCCAAGCCGGCCAATGTCGTCACCACCGCAATCGCCCGCGAACTCACAGGCTTCGTCTGGGCCATCGCTCGGCAGGTCGCAGCATCGCCACGCTGATCGGAGAAACCGCGTGATCGTACCCAGGGGAGGCGCCAGCGAACCATCCAACACGCTCCTTCCGGGCAAGGCTGGGGGTACGGTCGCGGTCAGGAGAACCCTCGCATCCACTATCTGCCGGATCGCCGATCTAACGCAGGTTCCTAGACCGAGGCAGCTCCGCGACGCATCAGCGGTCATGCGGTTCCGACCCGCGCATCAGAGTATGATCAACCGTCGTTTCGACGACCGCGCCTCCTGCCTTGCCCGAAAGAGCCCAAAACAAGCGCTTGCTCGAGAGCCACGAATTCACTCGCCTGCATCTGGTAATGGCGGACATGAGAGTGGATAAAATCTGACGGAAGAGTCCGAGAGAGGATTCCCGTGTGGTCGCAGTCATGCGAGTCTGCGGGATGCGCACCGGGATCACCGTCGATGTGAAAGCCGCCGATCGTGCTCGTCTTGAAGCGATCGTCGCGGATCGGAACAGCCCCCAGAAACATGTGTGGCGCGCGCGGATCGTGCTGTTGACCGCCGATGGTCTGGGCACCAACGAGATCATGCGGCAAACGGCCAAGAGCAAGACCTGCCTGTGGCGCTGGCAGGAGCGGTTCATGCAGACGGGTGTCGAGGGCCTGTTGCACGACAGGACGCGGCCTTCGCGTGTTCCGCCGCTCCCGCCCGCCATTGGCGAGCGCGTCGTCGCGCTGACACAGAGCGACGACCCACCGGGCGAGACGACGCATTGGACGGCGGTGGCGATGGCCGGGCTGGTCCGGATCAGTGTCTCCTCGGTGCGACGCATCTGGCGTTCGCACGGGCTCCAGCCGCACCGGGTACGGCAGTTCAAACTGTCGCGCGACCCCGAATTCATCCCCAAGCTGCGTGACATCGTCGGGCTGTATATCGACCCGCCGGCGCACGCGATGGTGCTCAGCGTCGATGAAAAGAGCCATATACAGGCGCTCGACCGCACCCAGCCAGGCTTGCCGATCAAGCCGGGACGCTGCGGGACGATGACGCATGATTACAAGAGGAACGGCACCACCACGCTGTTCGCCGCGCTCGACGTCCTCGACGGCAAGGTGATCGGACGCTGCATGCAGCGTCACCGGCATCAGGAGTTCATCCGGTTCTTGAATGCCATCGAGGCCGAGGTCCCAGTCGGCAAGATCATTCACGTGATCCTCGACAATTACGGCCCGCACAAACATCCCAAGACGCGGGCCTGGCTCAGCCGGCATCCGCGCTTTGTGTTCCACTACACGCCGACCTCGGCCTCCTGGCTCAACGCCGTCGAGGGCTTCTTTGCCAAGCTGACCAAGCGCCGCCTCAAACGTGGCGTGTTCTGCTCGATCGTCGATCTCCAGGCCGCGATTAATCGCTTCCTCCGGGAAACCAACGATGATCCAAAGCCCTTCGTCTGGACCGCCGATCCTGAGAAGATCATCGCCTCAGTCAAACGCGGGTACCAAGCGTTAGAATCGATCCAATAGGGCTCCTCCTCTCATTGGCCTGAACGCAGATCGCCCTTGCTTTCGAGGATGGGATAGGCGGCCAGCGATTCGGGCAAGCTGACCTTTCGCATGTGCGCCGTCCTCATATGCACCGCTTGAAGACGGCCGCCATGGGTACGAAGCAGCGAGTCCGACGCTGGGTTTCTCAGCCCTGCGGCGCTTTTAAGACGGGGGCTCGTTGCAATATGACGCAAACATCATATTTTTGGCTCGCGTTACGGGAGCGGTGAAAATGGGCGTCAAGGGTAAGGTGTTCGAAGCCAAGGTCGGTGCGGCAACCGATAGCAAAACGCATATCGGAACCCGGCTCCGCGAGCTTCGGCAACTAGCCGGAGTTACTCAGGCCGAACTTGCTAGCTGTTTGCAAATAGATCAGACCGCCGTGTCTAGACTTGAGAAACGGGATGATATCCGCCTATCGACCCTCCGTGGCTACATCGAGGCTCTCGGGGCTGAATTACGGATTGATGCGACCTTCAGAGATCACTCGACCCTGGTCCGGCATTTCGAAGAAGCGCCCTTTCATTACGATTACAAGGACGAAAACCAACTTGTGCTTCCGATCCTTGGCGACGAGCGTCTGCCGACCGCTCGCGACATTGTGTTCAGCATCAAACCAGAGCACTCTCAAAAGATTGAGCACGGATTGAAAACCGTCGAACTTCGCCGACGCTTTCCCACTAGCGTTCCACCGGGAACTGTCGCTTTGATCTACAGCACGACGCCGATCCGCGCCCTCACCGGCATTGCCGAAATAGCGACAGTGTTGAAATATCCGCCAAGTCGCATCTGGGATGAGTTCGCGCCTGAGACCTGCATCAGCAAGGAAGATTTCAACTCGTATTTCGCGGGCACTGAGGCTGGGTTTGTCATAAGGCTACAGCATGCTCGCCCGTTGCGGCGGCTCCTCTATCTGGATGAGCTGCGGCAACGATTTAATTTCGAACCGCCTCAGTCATTCTTATACGCCCCGCCCCAATTGCGTGAGGCACTTAGTTATGAGTGCTCCGAAGTACCTCATTGATACAAATATTATAATCGGTCTCGAAGATTGGAAGGAAGTCTCACCCGAACTTGCTGACCTCACGCAACTCGCAGCAAGACACGGGGTCGGTATTTTCGTTCACGCAACCGCACGGGATGACATAGCGCGTGACTCGGATGTCGCGCGCCGCACCGTTTCCCTAAGCAAGATCGCCAAGTACCCGCTGATTACGAAAGTTCGGGGCCTCACACAACCCGATCTGGAGGCCGAATTTGGCGTGTGTGCACGTCCGAATGACGTGGTTGATGCCACATTGTTGCACGCGCTCAAAATCGGCGTTGCCGACTTTCTGGTCACTCAGGATCGGGGGCTACATGAAAGAGCAAAACGGCATAGCTCTGACCTGGGTGGGCGTGTCCTTTATGTAGCTGACGCCTTAGAGCTTCTCCGCTCGACATACGAACCCAGCCAAGTAACGTTTCCGTTCGTTGAGGAGACAGAAACCCACACAATCCCGTTGGGCGATCCGATATTCGAAAGCCTGCGCGACGGCTATCCCGGCTTCGATCAGTGGTGGGCCGAGAAATGCGTGAAGGCGATGCGCAAATGCTGGGTTGTCACTGATAATGGTGACTTGGCAGGCATTGTCGTTCGGAAGGACGAAAGACCGGGAGATACGGACGCGAAGTTGCCCGGCGACAAGATTCTGAAATTATGCACATTCAAAGTCCGACCTGAGAGCAGGGGGATTAAACTAGGCGAGTTGCTGCTGAAGAACGTGCTCTGGTTCGCGCAGAAAAATCGGTACGACGTAGCGTATCTGACGACCTACCCTGAGCAGGTTGCACTTGTTGATTTGCTCGAATATTACGGCTTCACCCATACATACATCAACTCTACAGGGGAACTCGTTTACGAGAAATCGCTTTCGCGTGAGCGATTATTGATACAAAGGGGCCAATCGTTTTTCGATGCCGCGCGTCTAAATTATCCCCGTTTCTGCGCGGGCTCTGAGGTTCCGGTCTACGGCATCCCCATTAAGGAGGCATATCACGAAATCCTATTCCCGGAGCTGGTTCAACGGCAGCAAACTGATCTATTCCAGGTTGGCGGTATTGGTACTGGGCCTCGCACGCCAGGGGCCTTGCGCGAGAAATGGCGATTTCCGTTCAGGGTGAAAGCATTTTCGGTCAGGAGCCATTTCGGTATTAGGTAGACCCGCGATCCAGGTGAGGCAACTGGCGGATGCACCGAACCCGGTATATCGAGTTGAGCACCGTTCAGTGAGAGCCGCCGACCTCGTTCCACCGGGGCCAAAAAAATGGCCGGGGCGAGCGCCCCGGCCCCAACACGAGATGCGAGTCGGTCAGGCAGCCTTCGCCCTCTCGAAGACGGCAGACAAGAAATCGAGATTCATCTTGCGCTCATGCACCATCCGGATCAAGCAATAGATGTTGTGGCAGAGCGCCTTGGCGAGAGCTTCGTTCTTCATCGGAAGCTCGTTCTTGCTCCGAAGACTGTCACCGAACTTCATCTTTATCATCGAGAAAGCGGTCTCGACTTGCGCACGCTGACCGTAGTGGACAAGAGACTCTTCCCGGTTCTCGTTCCACTCGATCAGTTTCGCCTTGAAGATGCCGCCGCGCCGACCAGTGTGGGTGCTCTTGGGCGGAATGAATGCCCTCGCACCGATGTCGGCAATTAGCTGCTGGTTGGCAGCCGTGTTGTAGACCCGATCACACAGAACTTCCTCGATGATGAAGTTCTGCGCGGTGATGCGGAGTAATTCGGGCAATTGTCCGAGATCGGCAGCGTCCCGCTCCTTGATGACCACGGCGGTAATCATGTGCGTTTCCGTCCCGGCCATAATGTGCATCTTGGCCCAAACGTGCTCAAGTAAGCCGCGATACTTGATGTCCTGCCAGCGGACAAACTTGCTACCCGCGAAGCCAGTGGAGTCGGCGGCGAAAACCCGTTCGAAGGGGACAGCGGCGAAGCTGGTCCTGATAATGAGGTCGTTCAAGATGTCGGTCGCCGCCTCCTTCTCCAAGAAGGACGAGATGGTGTTGAAGCACACCGGCTTGGTCAGGTAGCCGTCGCGGTAGGCGCGGTTGAGCCGCGACATCACGCGGCGGGCCGATTTCTCCAAGTAGACCTTGGAGGTCGCCGCGAAGACCTGATCCGACCAGGGGTTCGGAGGTCGGCCCCTCTCGCGCGGCGGCTCGCGGATGCCCCGGCAGATCACGTCCAAGAGCGGCTCGAACTCGTCTTCCTCGTTCTCCTGGGTCTCGTTATAGAGAGACCAGTCACGCTCCGGATTCGGCCTGGGCGGCGTCGGAGCGGGAGCCGGGACGGTTCCGGCGTCCCCGCCCCGGATTTCCAGGACGGCGAAAATGTGCTTGCATTTTTCGCCCGTCTGCTGGTGGTCGGGGCATGTGCAGGATGGGTTAGTCGGGTCGAGATCAACCGCATAGCGCTTGCGGGGCGACTTTGATGAGGGGACGAGCCAGATGCCATCCTCGCGCTGGATAATCCTGTCCTTGAACCGTTCGGCGATCTCCTGCCCGCGCCGTTTGCGTGCATTTACCTGGGAATCATGCATCATCGGTCTCCTTGACAGAGGAGCCGGGATGCACTAGTTCGCAGTAGTGCAAGCTCTGCCGCTACGGAGTAGCATCCCGGCAGGGTTTCCGCCATCGCGCCAACGATGGCGGCGGAACGGGTCGAGGCTTCCTCGGCCCGTTTTCGTTTAGGTCACTCGACCAGATCTCATTGTGCGGCCCTCCTGTGAGGCAGGTCGTAGGTGCCACGACCGTCTGAAATCAACAAATCTTTGCGTGCATACTGCGAAAGAAGGTTAGCGTAATAGGCTCGACGATCCTTGACCCCGACGAATACACCACCTTTCGCCACAGTCTCGATCATGTTGTCCATGTGCATAGGCCCGTTTCTTTCTATTTGTTCTTTTGTCACCATGTAGACTCTGTATTTCTTAGAACCGGGCCGCATTCCTAGGTTTACCTCCTCATCGAGAGTTTCGACCTGTGGTGCGGGAATAGGCGTTTCGGCAGGTTTGCGGTTTGGCTGCTCAGGTGGGTCGATTGCATCCCGCACGCGGCATTTGCTCTCGTGCTCGGAGCTAATCTCGGCACGGCAATCAACCCCCTCCTTGAAAGCGGCGTAACCGGCGACCCCGCAGGAAAGCGCTTGCCGGTCGGCAACTTGGTCAATCGCCTCGTCGGTGTTGCCCTGGCGCTCGGCCTGCTGAATTGGATCGGGCCGAAGCTCGTTGTGCTCGACCCTGACCCGGCTCGCGCTGTCGCCGATTTCCATACCGGCTTCAACATCATCCTGGCGCTGCTGTTTTTCCCAATTCTAAAACCGTTTGCGCGGCTTCTCACCTACCTGTTGCCAGTGCGGGTGGATGCGAGCGATCCATCGCAGCCGGTATATCTGGACGGCGCAGCACGAGAGACGCCAAGCATTGCCCTTGCTGGCGCGGCGCGCGAGGCCCTGCGGATGGTCGATGTCTTCGAGGACATGCTGCGCGGTACAATCGACAGCCTTGATCGGGGTGACCGCAAGCGAGTCAGCGAGACGAAACGGATGGATGATGTGCTCGACCGGCTCGACAGCGCGATAAAGGAATACCTGACCTCGCTCGACACGGACGCTCTGGACGATGCCGACCACCGCCGGCTCTCGGAGATCATCGCGTTCTCGACGAACATCGAACATGCCGGCGACATCGTCGAGAAAAGCCTGATGCCGCTCGCGGCCAAGCGCATCAAGCAAGGCATTGCCTTCTCCGAGACGAGCCGCGACGAAATCCGTGGTATGATCGAACGTCTGATCTCAAACGCCCGTGCTGCTGCGGCTGTCTTCATGACGGAAGACGCGCGTGCGGCGAGACAACTTCTCGGTGAGAAGGAAGTAT
>Ga0210400_10005202_pt1 | contig 11088 bp, 10 predicted proteins | sample IncBWH26MmetaG_FD_155456 | JGI IMG/M metagenome (GOLD analysis project Ga0210400, IMG submission 155456) | Forest soil microbial communities from Barre Woods Harvard Forest LTER site, Petersham, Massachusetts, United States - Inc-BW-H-26-M | ecosystem: Environmental > Terrestrial > Soil >...
CCCCGCCGCAATGCCGAGTCGCAGTGCCGCGGCCGACAGCTGCGCCGGCAGTTCCACATCGGCGCTCAGCAGCAGCCGGTCGGACTGGGTCCGAAGCTCGATGCGCGGCGGGCGAATCCCGATGAGCGGTGCCATACCCGCACGGTACCCGGAAAACCGGTACGCCGCCCACTGGCCATCGGGGGCGAAGTTGAATTCCAGGTAGGCAGCCGCGGGCTTGAGGCCGACAAAGACCTCCATGCAGGTGTGACGCCAGAGGCCGTCGGTCGGCGCCGCGCGCGCACCGGCGGGTGCGGCCGGCCCGGCAATGCGCAGCCTGGCCAGGTCTCCCACCAGTTCGTAGTCGAGCAGCAGCCGCGCCGGCACGGGCCGCACCACACGGATGCCGATCTGACGGACGGCGGCTGCGGGATCGGCCGCGAACGGCCTCAAGGCCAAAGTTGCCGGTCCGGAAAGGCTGGTCAAAGGGTTGCTCGCCTCGCGAGTGCGGAAATTGATAATGTACACCGGCACTTGAACGCTGTGATGCCATGGGCTGCTCATTGATGTTGTTGGCGGGTATCGAAAATCTCCTGAATCGCTCCCTGCCGCGCTCACCGCGCGCGCAGGCCCTGGCCGTGGCGCTGGCGGGCAGAAGCCTGGCCGTGGAAATGACGGGCGCCAATGCCCTGGTCCTCTCCAGCACCGGGGATCGCATCCGGATCGAGCGCGGCGCCGGCGTCGCGGCGGACGCCCGCGTCAATGCCGGCCCCTTCACCTTGTTGGCCCTGGCGACTGGGTCCTCCCAGACTCTCGCCCAGACCGGTGCCACCCTCAGTGGCGATACCGAGGTGGCACAGAAATTCAGCGAACTGCTGGGCCTGCTGCGGCCCGATCCGGAGGAAGAGGTCGCGATGCTGATCGGCGATGCCCCGGCGTATCACCTCGGCCGTCTGGCGCACATCGCGGCCGGATTCGCGCAGCGCGTCGCGCACACCACCGTCAGCAACGTCGCCGAGTACCTGGCCCATGAGCGCCGGGACCTGGTGCCGAAGACCGAAGGACGTCAGCTGCTGGATGGGGTCGACGCCCTGCGCGATGACGTGGATCGCTTCGAGGCGCGCCTGGAGCACCTCGCACAACGACTCAGGATCCCGTGAAGCTGCGGGTGTTTTTGCGCCTGGTGCGCATCCAGCGGGTGCTGCTGCGCCATCGCCTGGATGACCTGGTGCGCGCCACGCATCTGTACCGACCACTGCGGCTGGTGCTGCTGCTGTCCCCCGGCGTCTGGCGGGCGCGGCGGCGCGCCGGTGCGCGCGGGGAAAATCTGCGCCTGGCGCTGATCGAATTGGGCCCCATTTTCGTGAAGTTCGGGCAGGCCGTCTCGACCCGTCGCGACCTGCTGCCCACCGACATCGCCGATGAGCTGGCGAAACTGCAGGACCGGGTTCCGCCCTTCTCCGGGTCCGAAGCCCGCCGCAGCCTCGAGCGTTCCTACGGACGCCCGCTGGACCAGATGTTCGCGCAGTTTCAGGAGACGCCGCTGGCCGCGGCCTCCATCGCCCAGGTGCACGGGGCCACCCTGCCGGGGGGCCAGGACGTCATCGTCAAGGTGCTGCGCCCCAGGGTGCGCGCGCAGATCGAACGGGACCTGGAACTGTTCTACGCGCTCGCCCGCCTGGCGCAGAAATACTGGCCGGAGAGCCGGCGGGTGCGGCCGCTGGAAGTGGTCGCCGAGTATGAAAAAACCGTCCTGGATGAGCTGGATCTGATGCGCGAGGCGGCGAATGCCTCGCAGCTGAAACGCAATTTCGCGGACTCGGACCTGCTGCACGTGCCCGAGGTGTACTGGGATTACTGTCGCGTCGATGTGCTGGTCACCGAACGCATTCACGGTGTGGTCATCAGCGATATGCAGCGGCTGCGCGCCCTCGGGACCGACTTCCGCAAACTGGCCGAGAACGGGGTGCGCATCTTCTTCACGCAGGTGTTCCGCCATAACTTCTTCCACGCCGACATGCACCCCGGCAACATCTTCGTGCTGGTGGAGGATCCCGCCAATCCGCGTTACGCCGCCATCGACTTCGGGATCATCGGCACCCTCGATGAGCGCGATCAGTACTACCTGGCCAGCAACTTTCTGGCGGTGCTGGATCGGGACTATCACCGCGTCGCCACCCTGCACGTGGAATCCGGCTGGGTGCCGCCCGGCACGCGCATCGCCGAGATGGAGTCTGCGGTGCGCACGGTCTGCGAACCCATCTTCAATCGGCCGTTGAAAGAGATTTCCTATGGACAGGTGTTGTTGCGGCTGTTCGAGATCGCCCGCCGCTTCGACATGGTCATCCAGCCGCAGCTGATGCTGCTGCAGAAGACCCTGATCAATGTCGAGGGCCTGGGGCGCGAGCTGTACCCGGACCTGGATGTCTGGAGCACGGCCGGCCCGGTGCTGCGCAGCTGGATGCGCGAGCGGGCGAGTCCGCGCGCGATATTGCATAAGTTGCGCCAGCAGCTGCCCGACATGCTGGAAGCCATGAACGAGCTGCCGGCCGTGGTCAAGGACGCGGTGCGGCAATCCCGCAGCGGCCGCTCCGGCGTGCGCCTGGATGAGTCCGTGAGCCGCTCCCTGGCCCGGATCCTGGAAGGTTCAGCCCGGCGCCGCGAGGCCGTCACCATCGGTGCGGCCCTCCTGCTGGGCGGCCTGGTCTGGCTGGCGGTCGGGCATGGGCCCGCCTGGCCGGGCTGGGGCCTGCTGGTGCTGGGGACGGGATGGATCCTGGTGGGCCGCAGTCGTTAGACATGGCCACCGGCCTGCGCTAGCCTTGCGGCCCTTTCCTTTTCGCGCAAGTTCCCGCGTAATTCCCCCATGCCACCGCACAATCTGACCGAAGGCTCCATCAGCAAGCACCTGCTGCTGTTCGCGCTGCCGATCCTCATCGGCAATATCCTGCAGTCGCTGAATGCCACCGTGAATTCGATCTGGATCGGGCATTACCTGAGCGAGGCCGCCCTGACCGCCAGTTCCAACGCCGGCATCGTGCTGTTCCTGGTGCTGGGCGCCATGTTCGGCGCATCGATGGCGGCCACGATACTCATCGGCCAGTACATGGGCGCACGGCGACTGCATGATGCCAAGCGTGTCATCGGCACCAGCACCACCTTCGCCGCTTCTCTGTCGATACTGATGGCGATCCTCGGCTGGATCATCTGCGAGCCGCTGCTGCGCCTGATGCAGACGCCGCCGGAGGCGCTGCCGCTGGCCGTGTCCTATATGCGCGTCATCTTCCTGGCGCTGCCGTTCATGGTGCTGTACATCTTCGCCACATCGGCCCTGCGCGGCGCCGGGGACGCCAAGACACCGCTGTACTTCCTGATCCTGTCGGTGGGTCTGGATATCGTATTGAACCCGGTCTTCATCTTCGGCATCGGTCCCATTCCCCACCTCGGCATCGCCGGCTCCGCCGTGGCGACGCTGCTGGCACAGATCATCAGTCTGGCGGTGCTGATCATCTATCTGTACCGCAAGAAGAATCCGCTGTGCCTGCACGGCGACGAAATCAAGCTGCTGAAAATCGACTGGTCCATTGTCGGCACGCTGGTCGGCAAAGGCGTGCCCATGGCGCTGCAGATGATGGTGCTGTCGCTGAGCATGGTGCTCATGATCAGTCTGGTGAACCGCTTCGGCATCCACACCGCCGCCGCCTATGGCGCCGCCGTGCAATTGTGGAACTACATCCAGATGCCTTCGTTCGCGATCGGCATGGCGGTGTCCTCCATGGCAGCGCAGAACATCGGCGCCCAGAAGTGGCACCGGATCAGCAGCATCACGCGCATGGGCGTGATTTACCAGCTGATCCTGACGGGCACGATGGTGCTGGTGGTGAATGTGTTCTGCCGCTCGGCGCTGGGCTTGTGGCTGCCCCCGGGCTCGCTGTCGATCGAGATCGGCGTGCACATGAACAACATCGTGACCTGGAGCTTCGTGTTCTTCGGCATTTCGATGGTGCTGTTCGGCGTCGTGCGCGCCAATGGCGCGGTGGTCGCGCCGCTCATCGTGCTGTCGATCAGCCTGCTGGGGATTCGCTTCCCGCTGGCGCTGGCACTGATGGATAAGCTGCACGCCGATGCCATCTGGTGGAGCTTCCCGGCCTCCTCGTTCCTGGCGGTGCTCCTGGCCATGGCCTACTACAAGTGGGGCAAGTGGCGGACCTTGCGCATGATCACGCCGCAGGCGGCGGTGGCGCAGGCGGCGGCAGCGGTCAGCGCCGAGGCCGGCTGAGCGGCGCTAACCGCGCAATTCCGCCAGCCAGCGCGCCGGATCGGCGCCGCGCTCGAGCACTTCGACCAGCGCCGATCCGACGATGACGCCATCGACGTGAGCGCGCAGCGCCTGCACCTGTTCGCGACTGCGGATCCCGAAACCTGCGCACACCGGCACCCCGGCGATGGCACGAACGCGGTCCAGGTAGTGCATGACTTCGTCCGGCACGGCGACATTCTTGCCCGTCACACCGGTCATGGTGACCGCATACACAAAGCCGGTGCTGGCCGCGACGACCCGCGCCAAGCGCTCGGGCGTGGTGACCGGCGTGACCATCTGCACGAGGGCAATGCCTTCCACCGCCAGTGCGTCCTTGAGCAGATCGCTCTCATCCACCGGCATATCCGGCACGATGAAGCCGCTCACGCCGGCCTTCGCCGCCGCCTCCGGCAGCCGCTCCACCCCGAAGGCGAGCAGGGGATTCAGGTAGCTCATCAGCAGCAAGGGCGCGCTGACCTTCGGCATGGCGGCCAGTTCCGAGAGTATCCAGCGCAGACTCACCCCCTGCGCCAGGGCGCCCTGGCTGGAGCGCTGGATGGTGACGCCATCGGCCATGGGGTCGGTGAATGGCACACCGATCTCCACCACATCGGCGCTCGATGCGATCGCCCGCAGGTGCTCGGTGAACATCACCTTGCTCGGATAACCGGCCGTCAGATAGGCCACCAGCGCCGGATTGCCCCGGGCATGTGCGCGCCGGATGGCCGTGGCGATCTGCTCGCCGGGGAGGTTCTGGGTTGCACTCATGAGCGGCCCGCTTCGAGATCGGCCAACAGGGTTTTCTGCAGCGTGGGCATGTCCTTGTCACCCCGGCCCGACAGACAGATGACCACCCGGGCGCCGGGATTCGTCTGGGTCCAGCGCCGGGCCCCGGCCAGCGCATGCGCGCTTTCGATGGCGGGCAGTATGCCTTCGGACTCGCAGCACTCCTTCACGGCGGCGAGCGCTTCGAGGTCATCGACCGCCTCGTACTGCACCCGCCCGGTGACATGCAGCAGCGCATGTTCGGGGCCGACGCCGGGATAATCCAGGCCCGCGGACACCGACGTGGTTTCCTGGATCTGTCCGTCGGCATCCTGCAGCAGCATGGAATAAAAACCATGCAGCACACCGGGCCGACCGTAGCTGAGGGTGGCGGCATTCATGCCCAGACCCTGGCCCGTGCCGCCGGCTTCCACGCCGATGAGCTTGACGCCGCGATCGGCAATGAAGGGGTGGAACATGCCGATCGAATTGGAGCCGCCACCCACGCAGGCAAACACCGCATCGGGCATGCCGCCGGTGACCTCCTGGATCTGCGCGCGCGCTTCGCGGCCCACCACCGACTGCAGCTCACGCACCAGGTAGGGATAGGGGTGCGGGCCCAGTGCGGAACCCAGCAGATAATAAGTATGGGTCGGGTCGGAGACCCAGTCGCGCATGGCCTCATCGATGGCCGCGCGCAGGGTGCGATCGCCGCTGGTTACCGGCGTCACCGTGGTGCCCAGCAGCCGCATGCGGCCCACATTGGGCGCCTGGCGCTCCATGTCGACCTCGCCCATGTACACCACGCAGGGCAGACCGACCCGCGCGCAGGCCGCCGCCGAGGCCACACCATGCTGCCCGGCGCCGGTCTCGGCGACGATGCGCGTCGCGCCGATGCGCTTGGCCAGCAGGGCCTGGCCGATGGCATTGTTGATCTTGTGCGCGCCGGTGTGCGCGAGGTCCTCGCGCTTCAGCCACACTTCGGCGCCCCAGCGCGCGGACAGCGTCGTCGCGTAGGTGAGCGCCGTGGGCCGGCCGACCCAGCTCTTCAGCTCCCGACCCAGCGCTTCCTGGAATTCACTGCTGCGCAGATGCTCGCGCACGCCCTTCTCGAGGCGTTCCAGGGCGGGAATGAGGGTCTCGGGTACATAGCGGCCGCCAAATGGACCGAAACGGCCGCGCTGGTCCGGAAACCGGCCGGCGATGGCAGCCTGCAGCAGCTGCTCCTTCGCGGCCGCGGAATACTCGCTGGTCACTGTCGTATCTCCGTGAAATTCTCAACTGTCAGCCGTTCATGGGCCGCGCGCGCCGCCGCGGCGAAGTCCGCGATCAGTGTTGGACTCTTCCGGCCCACCGCACTCTCCACGCCGCTGGATACATCGACCCCGAACGGCCGCACCATCGCAATGGCCGCGGCCACATTGTCCACCGCCAAGCCGCCCGCCAATATCAGCTGCGCCTGGGTCGCAAGTCTGCGCGCCTCACTCCAGTCACTGCTGATGCCCTGGCCACTGACCGGTCCTTCAAACAGGAAGCGCCGCGGCGGGGCTTCGAGTGCCGCCGAGCCGCTGCGCAGCACCGGCAGGATCGGCAGCTGCCGCGGCACCCGCAGCACGCTCAGGTCGTTGATGTCGGTCTGCCAGCCGTCGGGTTTGAACTCGCGGACGATTTCATCCAGCAGCTCCTGCTTTGGATGACGCGTCACGGCGATGCACAGCGTGCGGCCGCGCGCGGCCGCCGCGAGCCGCGCGGCCTGCGCGGGCTGCAGCTGGCGCGGCGAGGGTGAAAAGACAAAACCAATGGCATCCACCCCGGCGCTCAAGGCCGCGCCCACCGCGGCCGCATCGGTGATGCCGCAGATCTTGATCCACAGCGCTGGCCGCTCGTTCGCCATGTCAGATCCACTGCTGGCGTGCACGACGCCCCGCGACGATCATCTCGTGAGCCAGCGCCCGCGGGTCCGCTCCGCGCATCAGCGCGCTGCCGACCAATGCCATGTCGTAGCCCGCGGCGGCGACCCGTCCGGCGTCGGCGGCCGTGGTAATGCCGCTTTCGGCGACCCGCGGCACCTGGGTCGGCAGCAGCCGCGCCAGGGTCTCGAGTCGTCCCGGCACTACCTTCAGCGTCGTAAGATCCCGGCAATTGACGCCCACCAGCCATTGCACCGGGGCCATTCCCGGGCGGGCGCGGCTATTGGCGCTGCGGCTGGGTCCGACGCGATGCGGGCCCGGCTCCTGTTTCTGCTGCGAGTCCAGGATGTCGTGCGCCAGTTCGATGTCGGCCTCATCAAAGGCCTCCAGCAGCGCAAACAATCCGCAGGCCTTGGCGGCCGAACACAGCTCATCGAGCTGCGGGCGGGACAGCATGCGCAGAATGATCAGGACACCGCCGGCGCCGTGGGCCCGCGCCTCCACCACCTGGTACGGATCCACCAGGAAATCCTTGCGCATGGCGGGAACCCGCATCGCCCGCAGCGCGGCGCTGGCCGCGCTCAGATGCGCCAGCGAACCGTCAAATCGCGCAGGCTCGGTCAGGACCGAGACCGCGGCGACCCCGGCCTCGGCGTAGGTGAGCGAGCGTTTGCCGGCGTCTTCCTGCGCCGCCGCCCGCAGCTGGCCGGCGGCCGGGGAGCGCAACTTCAATTCTGCAATCAAATCAAACCCGGCCGTGCTGCGCACCAGCGGCGGCGGGGGCGCGGTGGCCTGCGCCTGCTTCAACAGCCCATTTTCCGACAGCTTGGCACGCGCCGCGAGCACTCGGTCCTGGCTGGCCTGGGCCATTGCCTGCAGGAAATCTCCCTGGCTCATGTGGCACCTGCAGTGGCCGTCGAAAAATCCGCCACGGCGCTCACCGTGCGCCGCGCCGCCCCCGAATCGATTGCGGCGGCCGCGGCGGCAATCCCCTCGCGCGCGGAGCGGGTTCGGCCCGCCACTTCCAGCGCCAGGGCCGCCCCCAGCAGCAGGCAGTCGCGGTGCGCGCCGCGATCCTCGCCGGACAATGCCGCGCGCAGCGCGCGCGCGTTGTGCTGGGCATCGCCGCCGGTCAGATCCTCGTTGCGGCAGCGCGCCAGGCCGAAGTCCTGCGGCTCGCGCAGCTGCTCGCTCACGTGACCGGGATGAACGTCAAACAACATGAAGGACCCCACAGGTGTTGGTTCGTCCCAGCCGTGACTGCCATGAACCACGAAGGCCCGTTCGACCGGCATGCCGGCGAGCGCATCGGCCATGAGCCGCGCGACCTGCGGGCTGTAGGCGCCGATCACATACAGCGGCGGTGACGCCGGATTGGTCAGCGGCCCCAGGATATTGAAAATCGTGCGCACGCCCAGCGCGGCGCGCGCCTGCGCCACCGCCTTCATGGCGGGGTGATAGTACGGCGCGAACAGGAACGTGAAGCCGGTGGCAGCCAGACACTGTCCGGCGGCCGCCTCATCCAGCGGGATCTTCACCCCCAGGGCCTCCAGCACATCGCCGCTGCCGCACTTGCTGGAAATGGAGCGGTTGCCGTGCTTGATCACCGGCAGGCCGCAGGCCGCCGCCAGCAGCGCGGTGCCGGTGGATATGCTCAACGAACCGGAGGCATCGCCCCCGGTACCGACGATATCGATGGCGCGGGTGCCTGCCGGGATCTGCGGCCGCAACGCCAGCGCCCGCATGCCGTCGGCAAAGCCACGCAGTTCATCGGCCACGACACCCTTGGCGCGCAGCGCGGCGAGCACCGCGCCGGTGACGGCCGGGTGGGTATCGGCCGATGTGAGCTGGGTCAGCAAGGCCGCGGCATCAGCCTGCGAGAGATGCTGGCCGCCGAGCAGCGTGTCCAGTGCCTTACGCAGCGGCAGCATCTTCGGTCCCGGGCGCGCTTGCGCCATTGCGTGTGCCGCCGCTTTGCTTGAGGAAATTGCCGAGCAGCCGCGGTCCATCCGGTGACAGGATGCTCTCCGGGTGGAATTGCACTCCCTCGACGATCAGCGTGCGATGGCGGGCACCCATGATTTCATCCTCGTGCGTTTGGGCACTGATCTGCAGCACATCCGGCATTTTCGAGCGTTCCGCGATCAGCGAATGGTAGCGGCCGACTTCGCAGTCCTGCGGCAGCCCGGCAAACAGTGTGCGCCCGTCGTGGTGAATGCGGGAGGTCTTGCCGTGCATCAGGCGCTGCGCGCGCACCACCTTGCCACCGAACACTTCAACGATCGACTGATGCCCCAGGCACACGCCCAGCACGGGTGCGCGGCCGGCGAAGGCGCGGATCATGTCCATCGAGACGCCGGCGTCGTAGGGCGTGCCGGGGCCGGGCGAAATGCACAGATGCGAGGGCGCCAGTGCGAGCGCCGCGGGCACCGTGATTTCATCGTTGCGATGCACTTCGACATCGGCACCCAGAACCAGGAAAGCCTGCACGAGGTTGTAGGTAAACGAATCGTAGTTGTCGATCAGCAGCAGACGCGGCTTCACAGGCCCTCCTCGGCCAACGCCAGCGCGCGCACCATGGCGCCGCTCTTGGCCAGCACTTCATCATGTTCGGCTTCCGGGACGCTGTCGGCGACAATGCCGGCACCGGCCTGGAAGCTGTATTCGTCGCCGTGGAATACCAGCGTGCGGATGGTGATGGCCTGATCCATGTCGCCGCGCGCGCCAAAGTAGCCGACCGTGCCGCCGTACAGGCCGCGGCCCACCGGTTCGAGCTCATCGATGATCTGCATGGCGCGCACCTTCGGGGCCCCCACCAGGGTTCCGGCCGGAAAGGTCGCCGCGAACAGATCGAATGCATCCTTGCCCGCGGCGAGCCGGCCGCGCACCCCGCTGACCATGTGCATGACATGGCTGTAGCGCTCGATGTGCTTGTAGGGATCCACGTGCACGCTGCCGGCGGCGGCCACCCGCCCCAGGTCATTGCGGGCGAGGTCCACCAGCATCACGTGTTCGGCATTCTCCTTCGGATCGGCCCGCAGTTCGATTTCGCGGGCGGTATCGATGGCCGGGTCATCCGCTCGGGACCGGGTGCCGGCAATGGGTCGCAACTGCGCCTGGCCGGCGTTGAGTTTGACCAGCGCCTCGGGCGATGAGCCCACCACCGTGATATCACCGAGCGCGCAGAAATACATATAAGGAGAGGGATTGATCAGACGCAGGGCTCGGTAGGCCTGGAAGGGTTCCAGCTCGTGCCGGCCGCTGAAGCGCGTTGCCAGCACCAGCTGGTACACATCACCGGCTGCGATGTACTCCTGGATGCGCCGCACGCCCGCCATGTACCGGTCCCGCGTCATCGACGGCGTGGGCGGCTGATAGCGCCCGGGACGACCGGGGTCGGGCAGGCCGCCGCGCAGCGCCTGGATGATTTCCCGGCGCAGCGAGGCGCGTTCCGCTGCGGATCCGGCATGCAGCAAGGCAATGCTGCGCGTCAGATGATCGAACACCAGCAGCGAACGCGGCGCCACATAGTGCAGCGCCGGCACCCCATCGGCCGTCGCAACCCGCTTGGGTAAATGCTCAAAGAAACGCACGACATCATAGGAGGCGAATCCCACCAGCCCGCCGGCCAGCGGCACCCCGGCAATCTCCGGTTCGGGGTGCGGCGCAAGCGCCAGCGCGGCGCGCAGCTGATTCAGCAGCGCTGTGGCATCGCCGGGTCGCGCGTGCAGCTGCGCGCCGACCCGCAGGCCTGCCGCGTCCAGCTTGACCTCCAGACTCTCGCCAAATCCGACAAACGAGTAACGCGCCAGGCGCTCCCCGCCTTCCACGCTCTCGAGCAGAAAGCAGGGCCTGAAGGCCGCCAGCTTCAGGTAAGCGGAGACCGGGGTGTCCAGATCACCGGCAATATCAAAAGGCGCTTTCATTCAGTTCCTGGCTTCAAATCATGCAGACAACAAAAAACCCATCCCGGGACATTTCCGGAGATGGGTTCTGGCGACGCTCGAGTCTTTTAGGGAAAGTTTAAGGCGGCAGCAACCAGGGCCCACTCCGTCAGGAAGTGCGCCACCACCAGGTACCAAGCTCGTTGCGAAGCTGCGTAGACATGCGCGGCGAGTATCGCCGGAAGGCCTG
>Ga0210400_10005203_pt1 | contig 11088 bp, 7 predicted proteins | sample IncBWH26MmetaG_FD_155456 | JGI IMG/M metagenome (GOLD analysis project Ga0210400, IMG submission 155456) | Forest soil microbial communities from Barre Woods Harvard Forest LTER site, Petersham, Massachusetts, United States - Inc-BW-H-26-M | ecosystem: Environmental > Terrestrial > Soil >...
CTTCCGATCTATACAGATATGAAGCCACTTAGGGAGTGCCAAAGGAACGTGACAAGCCCGGTGCAGATTTAATGGTGCGCCGCCCCGTGGGCGCTCGTTCCGTGCCCAGCCGGGCTAGGAGCGTGAACCGGCTCAGGTGCCGCGACGAGCGGAGCATTGCGAAGATTTGCCGTAAACATCAGCACAAGCGGTGAAACGATACCGAAGGCCAGAAATGCGTACAGTGTTGGCAGAACGCCTCCGAGGTCGCCCGTCGAATCGTTTGATAGCCGCCACACGATTGCCCCGGCGGCTAACCCGCAAAGGGTAGAGATCGTGCGCGAGCCCGGCGCGACTTCAAGTCGCTTGCCGCACTTTGGACACTCGATATCGTTCGAGCGCGCCGCAGCTACCGGCGCGGAAATTTCCGTCTTGCAGTGCGGGCACACGCGAACCGCCACGGTTCACCTCCAGAAGTGAACGCCTACAATAATCGAATTCATGCCCCGATGAAAAGAGGAGATAAACAGCCATGACGCACGGCTGGCCTTCGCTCCGCTCAATCCGTCGATATTTACTTCTCGGGCAAAGCTTGGTTCACGTCCGTCCGGTATGGCGCGGCCGGAGCTAAAATAATATTCTCTCGGCGCATATCGGGAGCCCGCGAGAAAATCTGGAACGTCATGGAGCGTACGATGAAGCTGAAGATCCTGAGTATTTCCGCCCTGGTGATTCTTGCGCTGGCGCTTTGTTTGTCGGTGACAACATCCTCGGCATCACCCAAAACCTCCGCTCTAGCCGCGGTTCCCGCAACAACCCCCCAACCTGCGGCAGCCCCAGCGGCTTTGCCTGAACCCCACCCCGAAATCCGGGAGGCCATCGCTTCGCTACGAAGAGCCAAAGAACACCTCGAGCATGCCGCGCATGATTTTGGCGGGCACCGCGTGGAAGCAATCAGGGCAATCGATGAATCACTCCACCAGCTCCAGGATTGTTTGAAATACGACAAGGACTAGCAAATCTAGGAACGGCGAGCCCTCGGAAAAACCGGAGGTTCATCGTTTCCCGAGAGTCGTGAGGAACCAGCCGTTCACGCGAGCTCCGGTGTGGACGGTTTTTTTTGTCCGGCGTCTGTATACAGCTCATTAGGCTCCATATATGGTTTCGGAGGAGGTGCACGGCACTCTTCGGTGTCGGGTCATGCACGTTTCATGCGAAATATCCCATCACACAGTCCCCCGTTAAAAATTGAATGAAATCGCATTTTTACATCCGATTGTTGTTGATTTTTGTGTGGAGAAATTGCGAGGTTTCGGCGTGGTGAGCGCCGAAACCTTGCAATTTTATTTTGGGGAGCAGAGATGAAACCGACATCCAAGCTGCAGGACAGCGGGACGCAGGAACTGTTTCGGATAGATTTCCAATGTGCCCATTTAGAAGGGAGCATTTCAAGCCCCTCTTAATTCTAGCGCGTTGCGAAAGCGCCTTGCCTGCGGGATTGTTTTCAAGCCACTGGAACTGTCTGGCGGAAATCTCATTGATATTGTCTAAAACAATCCACTCGGCCAAGGCCGCGCGGTGCTATTGCACTTGGTAGACCAGAACTTCAGCGTTCTTATTTTCATGCTGGGGCACTGGAACAAAATATCGGTTCAATTCGGGTGCCAGCCACCCATTTTTTCCCACAGGTCCAGTGGCGACTTTACCGAGAGATCTAAAACGATCGGGGCCTGTTTCTTCATACACATCCACGGTGCCCGGGGTACCGCAAGCGGCGAAAAGGCGTTTACTCTTCGGATCAAACGCAAGGTCATCCACGCGGCCTCCGATGGGTAACGCCATTAGTTCCCTACCCGTTTCGGTATCGAATACAACGATCTGTCCGCTCCGGCAGGCGACAAATAAGCGATGATTCGCTTCATCAAGGGCGATGGGACCAGCCGTGTTACCGAGCGACATGGGCCAACTGGCGAGGATCTTGTGAGTATTCCGGTCAATTACTTCGACCCGATTTTTCGTTCGGTTGTTGACGTATATTCTGGAACCCGATTTCTCGACAACTGACGCCTCGACCGTCTCGCCGTCGATCTTGATATCATCGATCTTAACGCCGGACGTCGTATCGACGACACTCATCATGGAATAGCTCATATCGGCTTCCTTCCCTCCGTTCGCGATATAAAGATACTTGGTAGTGGGATCATATCCCATGTTGTCCGCGCCTATGAGGAGCTCGACGCTCTTTATCAGCTTGTAAGTCTTGCCGCTAAAGATCTTCAGGTCGCCAGTCTTACCGTCAGTGACGTAGAGGCGGTCCAAGTCTCGACGATAGAGCAAGGCGTGCGGAACTTCTATTCCAGGGATGGTCTGAATCCACTTTCCTGAGCGCAGATCAATTACCTCGACGGATTTATGTTCCTGTGGTGTTGCAAACAGGCGATGTCCTCGTACGTCCACTGTGAGATGGTCAAAATTCCCTTTGATGTCAGCCGGAAACTCATACGTAGCTACCAGCTTCAGTGGCGGAGGATCTGTGCAGTAAGCCTTGAGCGAACATACCGCCAATAGCCCCAGCGAAATTGCTCGCGTTCTTTTCATCTTATTTCCCTTCACATTCAAACGTTTGCCGAAGCGATCGACATTTACAGGCTAGTTAAATTCCAAATTCTGAAATTTCCATTTTCGTGGGCCGGCACCACCTCGATTGCCTGTTGGCCGAGGGGGTTCACCGCGTTATGTTGGTCAAGACGGCGTTCTGCGAACTACTTAAAAGCTGTCTCTCCTAGAAATGAGTGTCGTTGAGCGGATTCCCGTCTCACGGAGACTAGGCTGCGACGCTGAAGAGATTTTAAGTTACGCAAAATTCAGCCTAGTGCAAAATCGAACCTTCCGAAGTGTAAGCATGAATTTCTGGAACGCCGAATAGAGTTAGAGACGAACCACCTATTGCACCTCGTAGACTAGAACCTCGGCATTCTTTTTCTCAAACTGTGGGACCGTGACAAAATAACGATTAAGTTCCGGGGCCAACCGCCCCGTTTTCCCAAGTAACCCGCTGGCGACCTTGCCTAGAGATCGGTAGTGATCAGGATCGATTTCTTCATACACGTCCACGGTGGCTGTGCCGCCGCAGGGGGCATAAAGCCGCTTACTCTTCGGATCAAACACCAGGTCGTCCACCCATTCCCCACCGGCCTTCCCGGAAGGCCCGATAGCGAGCGCCTGTAGCTCTTTGCCTGTCCCGGTATCGAATACGACGATCTGCCCGCTCCGGCAGGCGATATAGAGGCGGTGATTAGCCTCATCGAGTGCGATGGGGTCATTTCCTGTGCCAAGAGTGACCGGCCAACTGGCAAGAACGCGATGAGTATTTCGATCGATTATCTCAACCTGGTTTTTCCCTCGATTGTTCACATACATTCTTGGACTTGACTTCTCGAGCGCCAAGGCCTCGAGCGTGTCACCATCAACCTTTATATCAGCTAGTTTCTTGCCGCTCGTAGAATCAATAACACTGATCATGGAATAACTTACTTTGGCGTCTTTACCACCGTTCACAACGTAAAGATATTTGGTAGCAGGATCGTAACCGATGCCGTCCGCGCCCATGAGTAGCTTCACGCTCATGAGTAGCTTGTACGTCTTCCCGTCGAAGATCTTCAAATCCCCTGCCTCTCCGTCGGTAACGTAGAGCCGGTTGATATCCTCACGATAGAGCAAACCGTGTGGCTTTTCTATTCCTTGGATTGTGTAGATTAATTTTCCGCTATCCACTTGGAAAACATCTACCGATTTGTCCTCCATCGCAGCCGTAAACAGGCGACGCCCTTGGACATCTACGACGAGGTGGTCGAATCTGCCCTTGACATCGCTCGGGAACTCATACGTTGTCACCAGCTTCAGTGGTGCGGTATCCGTGCAGTGAGCCTCGAGCGCAAACACTCCAAATAATGCAAGCATGATCGCTCGGTTCCTTTTCATCTTCTTGCTCCTTTTTTAAAAACTGTCAGGATTGCTCAGCAATTGCCTCGGTAGCAAATGACAATATTTCAAAGGTCTGGTTATCTCGAAATTTCATGGTCGCAACCAAGATATCAACGGTGCCAGATAGCTTCGAAGCGCTGCCGTCACCGAAAATCACTCGCGCCATAGTTTTACAGTCCATCGCGTCCTCGCGAATCGGCGCTTCGACCACAGTAAATGCTCACCGCCCTTCTTACACTGTTGCCATCCTTTGACCAAGTTCACGGGATTCACCAAAAGGTCGATTTACCAAATGAATTTTAGTGCAAACTGGATCTCCCTGGAATCTGTGCTCGTCCTAGTAAGGATACCTACACTGCTGATCGGAACGCCTGTTGCATCAAAAACGTCAGCTTCCGCATTCGCAGTATGCGGCGGTTGAAAGTTGGGATGATTTAGAATGTTAAACAGTTCAGTCCGGAACTGGACGTCGAATGTCTCAGAGATCCGCTTGATATAATTGTCCTTGATTAGAGAAAAATCCAGGTTTGTCAGGCCAGGTCCTGTCAGAATGTTGCGGCCTGCATTGCCTCGTAGATTGAAACACACCGGGAACGGTTCTGTTGCAAGGTTTGGGCCATAAATGTGTGAGGTCGTATCACAGTTGGCCTGCCAAAAAGCCGCGCTGGGGGCCGCCGGAAGCGTGAAGCATTGGGTTTTAATATAGTTGTTAGGGTTCCCGGGATTGACGAGCGTTGCACACCCAGGGGTGGTCAAGCGATCCGGAAAGGCATAATTGTCGCTGGCCAGGGTTCCAGCCGGGTCGCTTCCCGTGCCCCATGTCGGCGTAAACGGCACTCCATCGCTAGCCGTGAAAACGCCTCCCAATTGCCAGCCATTGACCAACCAGCCCGCAGGCGCCGGGAGCGACTTAAAAGTTGGAACTTGCCACGTGAGATTGAGGACCAATGTTCGACCGACGTTGAAGTCGGACACGGCGCGCGTGAGGTTGGGTGCGAACCAATTCTCGCTTGAAATCGAGTTCCCGAATTGATCGCCTTGTCCGGAAGCGGAATCATTGTCAATACTCCTTCCCCACGTGAACGAGGTTTGAAACTGAAATCCACGGCTCATTCTCTTGGAAACGGTCGCTTGAAGAGCATCATAGAATGAGTTCCCTTTAAAGAAGATCGTGTGAACCGAGCCGAAGTTCGTGTTGATTCGTGTCCCACTGCCTATCGGTGCTGGCCAGAGATAACCTGCAGAAGTGAGCGTAGGAAGGGCTAAATCTCCGTCATCATCGAAGAAAGGGATGTGAACGCCCCTGGAACCAACGAAGCCGACCATAACTGTAATGTTCGGAGTTATTTGTTGCTGCACGTCTAAATTCCATTGCATGACGTAACTGCGATGTGGATGGGGTTCAATGTATTGAGCGGTAAGACTATTTGACTGCGCCGAAATAGCTGCTGCCCCGGCAAAAAACGACCCCGGAGGAATCGGGGTAACTATGCTTTTAGAAGTGAACGGAGCCACATTGAATTGAGTTATCATGTTCTCATAAATCAGCGGCAACACATCAAACATCCCGAACCCTCCGCGCACCGATGTCTTACCGAAGCCGAAAGGGTCCCAGGCAAATCCCACTCGTGGCTCGAAATTGCGAAGGGTATTGTTAGTGAAAAGTGGGCCGCCCAACTGGGGCGTGGCATCCGTGAAATTCGCAAGGACAGCGAGCTTGTTGTGCGTGTCCGTTTCATCGGTCACCATTTCGTAACGCAGGCCCAAATTTAGCGTTAGGTTATGTCGCAAACGCCAATCGTCCTGCAGATAGCCACCAAAAAGAGTTTGCCGCAAATCTCTTGACGTGGCACCAAGAGTCGCCGGAAATAAGTCATTGAGAGTTACAGTGAGTATCGACGGGCGGTTGGCGAGGAAGTCTGCAATCGTGTTGAAATTGAACCTCCCAGTGTCGGCGCCACCCCCCATGTTGAGTTGCATCCGCTCCACCGCAAAACCAAATTTCAGAGAGTGAGTTCCACGCGTAAAGAAGGCATCGTCATAGCCCTGAAACGAATTCCAAGGGAGGAACATGTCTGAAGTCTTGGGAAAACCTCCACCGAATGACGTGAGGCCCCCTCCAAAGACAACTTGAGTAGCGTTCGCTCCCGGGAATGCGCCATAGGAAGGATCCGCCGCCGCCGGATTGATAGCCGAGACACCGAACAAGGAGTTTGCGACGTCACGGTTGAAGCCGAACCGAGCTGTATTCACCACACTGTGGCTGAACACGTGGTCTTCTTCAAGAGTGAGTAGCTGCCGCGCCGTTGAAATGCCAAATAAGATATCGTCCAATGAGTCGGGCTCGGAAAGCTGGGCCCTATCAATCATGTAACTCCCAAAGATACTGTCTTTGGCTGACAGCTTATCGTCGATCCGAGTGGTTAAGAAGTTTTCGGTAACGATTTGGTTCGCAGCAAAATTAAAAAATCCCACGTCGCCATTCGAGCCGGGTACGGGTCCTAAATTGGGCGCGGGGAAGAATACAAAATATTTTTCTGCCGAGGGATCTACTGACACCGTCATCGGCGTGCATGCCCCAGGGGTACTTGGAGCCGAACAAAGGTCCCCAAGCCGTGCTGCCTGCGAAGGCACTAGGTCAAGAGTTGATACCCCCTTGGCTTGGCGAATCCCTTCGTAGTCTACGAAGAAGAATGCGTGGTCCTTCCGGATAGGCCCGCCCCCCGATGCTCCGAATTGATTGCGCTTGAAGGGTGGAATCGTGGCCGGATCGAAAAAGTTTCGAGCATCTAGCGCGCTATTCCGCAAGAACTCATATGCGTCTCCATGGAACTGATTCGTTCCGGACCGGGAAATGGCGTTGACGACTCCGCCTGAGGTCTTGCCATACTCCGCTGAGTAATTCGTGGTCAGGACTGAAAACTCCTGAACCGCATCTACTCCCAGGTTTCCTCCGAGCACGCTGCCGGGTCCGGCGTTTGCGTAATCATTCATACTGATACCGTCCAACCGATAGTTATTTTGTACGGGCCGGCCGCCTGATATTGTCAATTGATCTCCGTAGCCTCGATTTGCTCGGTCTGAGCCAGCAGTGACTTGGTCAGGCCGAGTCGGGATCACATTGACACCCGGCTGAAGGGTGGTGAGATCGGTCCAGCTTCGCCCGTTCAGCGGCAGCTCGACGACAGTGTGAGAACTCACTACGGCGGTGATGGCAGACGACGTCAGATCGACTGTGGGTGCTTCCCCCGTAACTTCGATCGTTTGAGCCGTTTGCCCCACGGTTAAGGTCAGGTTCAGAACTTGCTGAGCCCCTACGGTCAGAGTAATCCCGGTTCGTAGTGCAGTCGCGAACCCGGCCGCAGAAGCTTTCAGCTCATAGCTTCCTGGGCGCAGATTCGGAAGAGTATAGAAGCCATCCGAATTCGTGGGTATTGCCGTGCTGACGCCGGTTGCCAGGTTTTGGATAGATATTTGGGCCCCTGCAATAATCGAGCCGGACGGATCTGTCACCGTTCCGGACACTGCCGCTCCGGTCACCTGTGCTCTGCCGGGAATTGAAACCATTAGACATAACCCCAACACAGCGAGGCTCGTGAGGTAACCGAGATTTTTGCCCATGCCTGTTATGCTCATGGCCACTCCTCCATTTTTGATTGGTTCTTTTCCTGGCAGTGAAAGCACACCCGATTACTGACCGGGGACTCTATGCGAACTTCGTTCGTTTGTCCTTAACCTGCGATTATTTAATTCCGAATATAATCTAAACGCTGTTCGGATATCGTAACCACCCACCTACAGCGGCCAATTACCTGAAGCCTTAGGGGGAGCCCAAAAAAAGACAGCCTTGGGGATTCACACAAAGAGGAATTACTCATCCATCGTGCCATGGCATGCGGGACATTCTTGCCAATTGTTTGGATTGAATCAGGGAGTGAAAGACCTGCCTCACTTATCGATACGCCCATTTTTCTCCCCGACTGCTCTGAGATTTTCATTTTCTGCGCACATGCGCGGCCCTAGTTCTTTGCAGAGACTTTGGATCGTGAAGCTGCCGTACGGCTTTTGTACCAAATGGGTTGAATTACGAATTTCATAGAAACATGCCTCAGGTGCTTTTCCTTATGGACTTGGGATGCAGGTCAAGCGAGTCCACGCCATGGTAAATCTTATTGAATGATTGGATTTGGCGGGGGCAAGGCAGTCCCGGCATTGGCTGTTTCCACTTCAATCCTGTCCGCAGCTGGTGAAGAGGTAGATTTTCGAAAAGCAACTTAGGACGAATGCGGGTCGTGGTAGGGGCACTTCTGCCATGCGCTAAATTCCGTTCATCAACCGTCGCCTCCAACCTAATTTTCCGTTGGATCCGACGGCATTATTCTGTTGAATTCACCGCAGGTTCAGAATATTGGCTGTCGACAACTTTTTAATGGCGCGATTTGATCCATTCATTCACCAAAATATCGTCATTTGCTCGAGCATGAGTTGCACGGTAAACCCGGCGTATTCACACGAATCTTGTAGATCGTCGAGTGTGCTGCCATGTAGACGGTCTTCCAATCCGGGTCGCCGAATGTAAGGTTTGCTACAGTCTTGGGGGTGAGGATTGTCCCCAGGTGTTTGCCTTCCGGAGAAATGATCCAGACACCACCGGGGCCGGTTGAATAAATGTTACCTCTCGAGTCGACTCTCATTCCGTCGGTTGCTCCTGGGGCACTCTTGTCTACGCTCAAATCAATTAATAACCGGCCGTTCGTTACCGTATCATCGGGTTGAACGTCATAACGCCTGATATAATTTGCGCCCCCACCATTCGCATAGAGATACTTCTCGTCGGGTGAAAATGCGAGTCCGTTCGTCTGTTTGATATCGCTGATGGCTGGCGACAATTTCCCATCTTTGATCATAAAAATATACATTTGTTCCAATCCCTTATTCAGAGACTTCGGAAGACCTGGCCCCGCAGATCGCAGCCCACTAAACGTGTCCGAAAAGTAGATTGTTCCGTCCTTCTTGACAACAGCATCGTTTGGCCCATTGAATCGTTTGCCTTCGTAGCTATCAGCCAAGACGGAGCGTTTGCCGTCTTTTTCAATCCGTTCGAGTGCCCGGTCCCCGAACGCACATAGAATGAGTCTGCCTTGCGGGTCCAACGTGAGCCCGTCAGTTCCAAGTTGAACAAACGGCCCATTCTCGGTTGACCCACCCACGGTCAGCAACGTGTGACCATTAAACGGGCCGGTGTAGCCACTCCGCTCCAGATAGACCGAAAGCGTACCGTCGAGCGTTAACTTATAAACTACATTGCCAGGGATATCGCTGAACAACAGATACCCGATCTTCCCGTTTTGCACCCAATTGGTTCCCTCAGTAAATCCATCACCTTCTCCAATGCCGTCCTTGGCAACTTGCAACTTCGCATCGGACGAAATGAGCTCATCCAAGGCTGGATCGAGTCTGACCACGGAGGGTTTATCGCCCGGCGTTTGTGCTCTCACGAAGCCAACTCCGAAAATCATTTCGAATGAACTTGCAACCAGTACATATAAGATTGCTCGAATAATAGTCTCGCCTTTGATTTTCATCGCAGTCTCCTAGCTTTTTTCAGATGTCTCCAATTGAGAACTGATTTTCAGCGCGACGGAACTTGATGATAAATTGCGTCGTACGCGGAGCCTTACCCAACGATCTCTTCAATCGCCGTCTCAGCAACAGTAACTGCTTCGTATTCCCGCGTGAGAGAGCCGGGCACACACCAGAAATAACAAAGGTCCTTCTGAAACGAAGTTAGAGAAGCTCTATGTTTCGCAAGACCTATGATTTGAAATCAAGGGTTGTCACCAAGCTCAAGTTAACGCATGTCACCGTCAAGCGAATTTGCAATCTACTTGCTTGCAGTCGTGGCTAGACCTTTGTAAACGAACTTGTCAATACGATGCCCATTAATTCCCTCGGCGAGATAAATGTTGCCCTTCGAGTCAACGGCGATGCCGTGCAGATGGTACGATTGCCCGGCGAAGTGTCCCATATGCCCAAATCGCCCGAGGATCTGAAGTGACTTTCGATCAAGAATCCAGACATGTTGGTCGGCGCTATCGTTCACGTACATGAATTTTTGATCCTTGTCGGGTGAGAATGCAACACCGTCCGTCACACCCGCGCCAGTGGATTCTTTGGCAATAAAAAACTCCGTGATATACGTGCCGTCTAATTTGAATACCTGGACCCGATTGTGCGTTCGATCGCAGACATAGACGATGCCGTCATTCGAAACAGCGACACAATGCACGGTATTGAACTGTTGGAGCGTAGACCCGTCCAGATCGGCGGCTTTCTGGCCTCCGGCGTACGATGGCACTGAATCGTCAGGTCTTTTGCCGTACGCGCCCCAATGACGCTTGTATGCGCCCGTATCCGCGTCGAACACAATCACGCGTTTGTTCACATACCCGTCTGATACGAACAATTCATTTGTTCTTGGATACACATAGAGTCCTGTAGGCTGGTTGAGGTTCTCCGTATCGTTGCTACCTTTGCTCTGGCCGTTATGGCCAATTTGCATAAGAAATTTCCCGTCCTTCGTGAACTTCAAAATCTGATTGTCCACTTTCCTCTGACTACTCATAGCTCCGCTCAGCCATACATTACCTTTGTAGTCGATATGGATCGAATGTTCATGGCCAAACCATTCGTACATTCCCGGACGCGGCCCGCCCCAACCCTGAATGAAATTCCCCTCTGCGTCGAATTCCATAACGGGTGGTGCGGGTATGCAGCAGTCTGCTTGGGGCGGCTTCAGGGCGGCGAACAATTCCCTGGCCTGATCACCGCCAAGCGTCTTCGGACGAGTCATGATCCACACATTGTCCTGTGCATCGATCGCAACGGATGGAACCTCCCCGAGGATCCAGTTCCGTTCCGGAAACTTCGGCCAGCTCGGATCAATCTCAAACATTGGCGTCCCGGCTTTGTAAACGGCGTACGGGTATCCTCCATCCGGCCCCTTTACTACAGTGGCTGCATAAGGGTAATAGTCGACTCCATTCCGAAATGCGATCGCCGCCAGCGAATCGGGAAATGAAGGAGTCGGAGGGTTCTCGTCGCTCCCTTTCCCCTGCGGCGCCG
>Ga0210400_10005204_pt1 | contig 11087 bp, 10 predicted proteins | sample IncBWH26MmetaG_FD_155456 | JGI IMG/M metagenome (GOLD analysis project Ga0210400, IMG submission 155456) | Forest soil microbial communities from Barre Woods Harvard Forest LTER site, Petersham, Massachusetts, United States - Inc-BW-H-26-M | ecosystem: Environmental > Terrestrial > Soil >...
CAGAAAGCACACACGTTTGGCAGGTTCTCGGTCAGAGGCCCAGCCGCCTGGCGCTAAGATGGCGGTACGGGAAAAAAGCGTATCACGCGTAGGGGGGTCTGTAAAGCACTACTCTACCTATTGTGGCCAAGCCACGCTTACCACTAGGCACAGCGGCATACTCGAATTGCTCTTATGGAACTTTCCACCCTGGAAGGGGCCAAAGCTCTCGCAAACGTCCGATACCATTCTGAGTACATACCCATGTCCTTAGCTTCTACTTCGCGAGTCTGGGATTCCCTACGGCTGCTGGGGGCAGGCCTCTTTGTTTTTGCATTCACGATTAGCCTAGTCGGTCTAGCGTCGTGGTTATTTCCGAAGGCACCGTCATGGTTGGTGTTACCCCTCTCTCTTTTGGCGTTTTTTAGTACCACCCTTGGCGCCCTTTTTCTCTTCCATGGGAAATGGACTCACAGGCGTTCGGAACAAGAGATTTTGGCTGACAGGTTTCATATGGAGCAGTTGGGATTGTTGATTTCCGAGCCATATCGAGTCCGTCGTGCATTTCAGCTGGAAGAGTTTGAGGACGAGGGCAGCCAATATTTCCTAGAGTTGGAAGACCACTCGGTGCTTTATCTGAGTGGACAGTTTCTTTACGAGTATGAACCCCTGAACGCGAAGCCTCGTCGGTTCCCCTGCACCCAATTTACTATTCGACGTCATAAAGATGACGGTCGTATCGTTGATCTTCTTTGTTCCGGTGAGATTTTGGAACCTGAAATCATGGCTCCGCCACTTGCAGTCGATGAGCTTGAAAAATACGGCTCAATAGCGGACGGTCAGATTATTCAGGGCAAATCTTACGATGAGCTTAAAGCCGAGCGTCTCGCCACCACGCGCAATCGGCGGTAATCCATCACCCAGTGATCGTCGTGGAAGAGCTTTGGGCGCAGCTGGAGCTCAATTTCCAGAAACAAGCGCTCGCGGGTGGCATCGGGCTGGCCTTCGACAAGGGCGCTGCCAAACATTTCGAGCCAGTTGCGGAGGCCGCGGACGCCGTCATCGAGCGGCGTGGGGCGGTCGATGTGGGCCGCTTGGGTGACTTCGAAGCCGTGCTGCTCCAGAAGGCCGGTATATTCGGCGAGGCTGGGGAAATACCAGGGGTGCGGTGCGGGGTTGGCAAGCCCCAAATTCGCCCACGCGTGCTGAAGAGCTTTGAGGAATTCACCGGTGTTGCCTTTGCCTCCGAATTCGGCAACAAAGCGGCCGCTGGGGCGCAGCAATTTCCTGATGCCGGCAATCACGCGCTCGGATTCTTTGATCCAGTGCAGCGTGGCGTTTGAAAAGACGGCGTCGAAGTTTCCATCGAGTTGGATTTCCCGCGCATCCATCACTTCGAACCGCAACGACGGATATTTTTCCTTCGCCTGCCGGATCATTTCCGGAGAGCGATCGATGCCGACGACATGGGCACCTGTTTCCGCAATTTTGGCAGTCAGGTGGCCGGTGCCGCAGCCCAGATCCAGAATGCGCTCGCCGGACTTGGCATCCAGCAATTCCAGCACTGCGGCGGCCAGCTTCCAGACGAAAGAATGCTTGTCGTCGTAGAGTCCTGCGTCCCACTTTGCATTGTCTGCCACGCTAGGCTCCTCCCATTTCGAGGACGGCTCCTGTTTCCGTTTCCAGGATTTCGCTTTGTCCCAATTTTACGATTGCGCGGGCGAGGCTTGCGTTGGATACGGGAAAAGTTCCGCAGCCGTCCGTCTTCGTGTACGGCAATTCGTGAATGCCCGGCGCGACGCCTTCGACAGACGCTTCGATGGGGGAGCCATCTTCCAACTGGCCGGAAAAGTTCCAATGCAGATGCGCCCGGGAGCGGTCAATCTTCAATTCCTTTATTTTACGTATCCGGGTTGCCCTTCCGCGATGCCACAGGACCGCGTTTCGAAACACCAGGCCGAGCGGCAGGTCGTAGACCAGCGCTTCCAGCGTGCTGGCGCCATCCGGTTGCGGAAAACAGGTATGCATCCAGCGCCAGTAGCTTCTGTGGCGGTAACCGCAATTGTGGCCTTGTACGCCAAAGCCCAGCGGCTCGTCGCTGATTTTTTTTCCGTCGAGCATAATCTCACCCGAAAAAATGGCGTCCGAATGCGGCGATCGCGAAAAACCGATCCAGCCCTTATCGCTCAGCGTTGCGCCAAAGTGAGAGTGAATTCGCAGGTTCCAGGAAATGTGGTGCCCGTCAGGGCGTAGGTTTCCCCAGCAGCGGCCTTCCTCGATGCCGCTCTCGGACGCGCGGCAATGAAAGGGAACATGGCCACGCGCGCTGATCTCCAGCTGTTCGAGGGGCATTTCAACGATAAAAGTCTGTGGCGCCGCGTCGCGCGGAAACCGCGTGGCCCAAACCTGAAAATGCCGGCGCGCCAATGTCTCCGGAGAAATCATGATGTTGTTTACGAGCAAATACCGGAACCACCGCGCGCCGCTGCCATCGGCCAAGCCGCAGCGCACGAACCAGACCTCGTAGCGTCGCCTCATCTGCGGCGTGGAGTAGACGGCGTTGAGTTTGGCGTGGGGCAGGTTTGCTCCTTTGCGCGCTTTTGGTTCCTGATCGCTGGTCGCTGACGGCAGTAATCAGTAATCAGTAATCAGTAAGAAAGAGCCCCGGAATCACTTCGGGGGCTTCAGATATTTATCAAACCACGCGACCATGCGCGTTTGCATGTCCACGCGGTGCTTGGCTTCCTGCAGGCCGTGCGGCTCTCGCGGGTAGACCACGAAATCCGATGGCACGTTGTAGCGCTTCAGGCCGCGGTAAAGTTCCTGGCTCTGGCCGAGGGGATCGATGGGGTCGGCTTCACCCTGCAGAATCAGCGTGGGGGTTTTTGCGTTTTTCACATAGAGGAACGGCGAGCTGTTCAGAAATCTCTCTGGATGCTCATAGGGAGTGCCAAAAAACCACTCGTCTCCCTCTGGACCGTTTTCCGTGCCGTACTCGGAAATCAGGTTGGCCATGCCGGCGCCAGCGACGGCCGCCTTGAAAAGATCCGTCTGCGTCACCGCCCATTCCGCCATGTAGCCGCCGTAGGACCAGCCGCCGATGCCGAGCCGCTTGGGATCCGCAATTCCCTTAGTGACCAGATCTTCCACGCCCGCCATGACGTCCTTAAAGTCACCGCCGCCCCAATCGGCGCGGTTCATCTCCACGAATTTTTCGCCGTATCCGACCGAGCCACGCACATTGGGATACATCACCGCGTAGCCTCGGGCAACCAGTAACTGGCCCCAGATGTCCACGGCGTCGCGCCAGTTTCCGGTGGGCCCGCCGTGCACCAGAATTATGGTTGGGAGTTTCGATTTCCCGTCGTAGCTGGCGGGTTTCAACAGAGCGGCTTCAATCTCCACGCCGTCGAACGATTTGAATTTGTAAAATTCCGGCGCGATTAATCCAAACGGCTTCAGCGATTCATTCAGGTGAGTTACCTGTTGCGCCTGGCCCGCAGCATCGCGCAGCCACAATTCCGGCGGAGCAATGCTGGATTGGCCAACGAAGGCAATCTCGCCCGCGGATGAGGCGCCAAATTCGCTCGGATTCGCGGGCAGATCAGGAATATCTTTTCTTTCGCCCGTGCGGGAATAGACCGCAAATTTATTGCGGAAGCCCTCGGCATAGAGCATCGTCACCGAGCCATCCTTCGCCCAGTGATAGTTTCCGATCGGACGATCGAGGCTGGCCCCGGTGAGATTGCGCGCCACGCCGCCTTCGGAGCCAAGCAGCCAGAGATCGTGGGGAGATGGGCCGTCTTCGCGCGCCGCCGCAAAGCTGACCAGCTTGCCGTCGGTGGAAATTTTCAAATCATTGATGGGGCCGTGTGGGGCGCGAAGTTCCTCCATGCCGCCGCGCAGCCAGATGGAATACAGGCCGTCGGTGTATTGATCGGAAGCGGGCTTGTTGGTGGCCACCACGACAATGCTTTGGCCATCCGGCATCCACTTCAATTCCTTCACTTTCCATGTAGCCGGCGTGGCGGCGTGCTCCTCTTTTTTCGCCAGGTCCAGGATGCGCAGGCGGGGCTGCTTATCGTCCTTGTCCACCACGCGCGCATCGTCCTTATCTTTGGTCTTTTTTTCTTCCGCTTCGGACTTTGGGTCGGGCGCGATGTAGGCGATGGATTGGCCATCGGGCGACCAGTCAAAGGCGGTGACGCTTGCTTTGCCCTTGGTGACCGGCGCGGCCTCGCCGCCCGGAATGCTCAAGACGTAAATTTGCTGCTCGTCGCCGCCGCGATTCGAAAGGAACGCCAGCTTTTTCCCGTCCGGGGACCACCTTGGCCAGGTTTCCGATTTCGCGGAGTACGTGAACTGCCGCGCCGCGCCGGTTTTTTTGTCGTAGAGCCAGATGTGCCGGATGCGCTTTTCATCTTTTTGGGGATCGCCGGCCACAAAGGCCACACGCTCGCCGTCGGGTGAAAATTGCGGATCCTGCACGCTGCGCATTTCGAGAAAATTTTCCGGGCTGAGAATCTTTTTTTGCTCCGACGAAGACGCGGCAGATTGTGCCGGTTTTTCCTGCGCGCACATTGAACCAGCCGCCAACGCGTTGACCATCACCCAAACCGCCGCATGCTTTTGCATCTGCTGTTTTCTCCCGGGTCTGCGCTTCAAAATGGAATCTTTTGACTCTATTCGGCACTCCTTGATGCTGTCAATCGCGGCAAACTCCAAGTTTCTCGAAATTTTTTGGGTATCCCTGGTGCGATTGGGTATACGATGAAACCTCTTACAGGAGGAACACCATGGCGAAAAAGGACGGACTCACCCAAGTCGGGGAAAAGGTCGGAGCAGCGCTGGGCAAGGCCAACCGCGAAGCGCACGTTCAGGCGCGAAAGGTTTCGGAAGCCGGCAAAATCGCGAAAAAAGAATTAAAGGACATCTCCAAGCGGGTCGACTTGCTGAGGAAGCAGCTCGAAAAAACCGCCAAGCGCTTGAAGTCCGCCCTGAAGTAGCTTTCGGCCAGCTTATTCCTGATTCGAAATTCGAGGTCAATGGCTTGGCGCTGACTCCTGCAGAACTCCTCAAGGAACTGCGACAGTACGCCGCGACTGCTCCCGCGGCAAAGGCCGTGATGGAGCAGATCGCCAAACGGCTGCACGAAAACATGGCGCGCTATAACTGGGTGGGCTTTTATCTGGTTGATCCGGCGGACGCGGGCTACCTGATCGTCGGGCCGTACGCCGGCAGCTTTACGCCCAATGCGCGCATACCTCTCCACAGGGGCCTCTGCGGCGCGGCGGCCAGCAGCGGCCAGGTTGTGGTGGTGCAGGACGTTTCCAAAGACCCTCGCTATCTTGCGGGATCGAACCTGGTGAAGTCCGAAATCGTTGTTCCCATTTACGACAAAAAGAAACTTGCGGCGGAGCTCGACATCGAAAGCTATTTTTCCGATACCTTCGGCAAATCGGACCAGGATTTTATCGAGGGCTGCGCCCAGGTGTTGGCCGGCTATCTGGCAAAGGAATAACCTGCCGTCCTGCTGACAGCGTGCGTTCGCCGATTGCCCGCCTTACAGGAATTCCCCGACCAGGCTTTGGAGCATCCACCTGATTGTCCCGTAGCGCGCGCAAGGGCATAAACAATGCGGCGGTACGTGGCTTCGAAAGTCGACCAGCGCGGCGAAGATGAATCCGGGCCGTCCTCGATCCCGGCATCCAGCTGTTTTCAGACACAGCATGCTTCCCACCCTTGCTGCGGTCGTCCGCCTGTATTTTCAACTTCAAAAACACCCTGCCGTTCATCCGGCAAGCGGAGGAGCTATGCGCAAAATGAGGTTATTTCTGATGGTGTGGGTCATGCTGCTTTTTGGTGCAGTGGTCCGGGCGCAGGGCGCCAGCGGCGTGAACGACCACGAATTGAACGGCAGCTACGCATTCAGCTTTAGCGGGATTCGGGGGAATGCCAGCGTCTCGTCGGTTTTTGCTGCGGTGGGCAGATTCACCGCGGATGGCGGCGGTAATCTCACGAACGGCGAGATTGATACGAACGGCGTAGGAGTTGGCACAGCCCTGGCCGCGCAGTCCTTCACGGGAGCCTACTCCATCGGCGCTGATCACAGGGGAGTGATGACATTTACCGGTCCAGGGGGATCGCTGAAGTTCGCTTTCGCCATGCTTGCAAACGGCAACGCCCATCTGATTGAGTTTGATGCCACAGGGGGAACGGGAACCATCGGCTCTGGAACGATCGAAAAAGCGGACACCACAGCGTACAGTACAGCCCGAATTACGGGCGACTACGCGTTCGGGGCCGCTGGTTTTGACAACGCGCACAATCGCGCGGCGATCGAGGGGCGATTCACTTCAAACGGGACCGGCACATTGAGCAACGCCGCCGGAGACGTCAACGCGTACGGCACCGACTATCCCATGACCTTCAGCGCGGCGAATTACACGGTGTCCGATGCCATTACGGGGCGAGGCGCCATGCGCTTTATGTTCACATTCGGTGGAGCCCCCGACAGCTTGAATTTTGTGACCTATGTCGTGAACGCCGGAAAATTCTTCGCGATGGAGAATGATGCCGTCACAACGGCGACCCCGCTGCTCAACGGCGCGGTGGTCCAGCAGCAAACTCCAGCCGGCGGATTCACCAGTTCCTCGCTGAACGGAAACATGGTGATTTCTCTCACGGGACTTTCCGCGTGCGGCAGTGGATCTGAGGTGCCCAAGGCGGTTGTGGGTTTGCTGACGGCCGACGGCGCTGGCGCGCTCTCCCTGACCTATGACGAAAATTATTGCCGCGCGCCCAATTCCGTCTCCAATGCAGCGGGAACGTACAGCGTCACCGCCAACGGCCGGGCAGCGATCGCTATCGGAGGTTATCGACTGGTTGCTTACCTGACGAAACCAAATCAGGTTTTCCTTTTTGTTTCCGATGCGAATGTTTTGTTCGGGCCAGGGGAACCCCAGTCGGCCGTTTCCTTCAATAATGGCACGCTGAAGGGCCCGTATGCGGGCTTCGCCACCAATCCGGCGGACTTTCAAGTGGCCGTATTCTCCAGCGAATTTGTGGCGGACGGCGCCACTCCGGCAGGCAGCATGACGGGCACGGAAGATATTGGCGCGCCCAGCGGCCCGGTTTCGGGTACGACGTTCAATGCCGGCTATTCCGTTGCAGCGTCGCCAACCAACGGCAGGGGAACCATGACGGTGGCGTCCGGCACAGGTGGGAACGCCCTGCTCTACATGATTTCGGCCTTGAAGTTCGTTGGCATTTCACTGAACGATCCAAATCCCGCCATCCTGGAATTCGAACTCGCGCCGAGCAGCAGCACAACCAGCGTCTCGCTTTCTTCGATGGTCCTGAATCCCACGAGCGTGGTCGGCGGCAATCCTTCTACCGGCACCGTGAGTTTGAGTGGGCCGGCTCCAGCTGGGGGAGCGCAAATTCTGCTGTCCAGCAATAATACGAACGCGGCCCGGACGCCTGCGAGCGTGACAGTTGCCGCGGGCGCAACCAGTGCGACGTTCACGGTCAGCACCGGTGCGGTTACTGCGACAACCACGGTGACCGTCTCTGGAGCTTATGGCGGTGTGACCCGGGCCGCTTTAATGAGTGTGCAGCCTGCGCCTCCCCCGGCACCTACGCTCACATCGTTGACACTAAGTCCGGCAAGCGTCGTCGGGGGGACTCAAACATCGCGCGCCACGGTAACGCTGAGCGCGCCTGCCCCGAGCGGTGGCGTGCAGGTTGCCCTTTCCAGCAGCAATGGCGCCGCCAGCGTGCCTTCGACCGTGTTCATCCCAGCGGGCGCCAGCAGCGCATCCTTCACGGTTAATACATCCGTCGTTTTTATTTCGACTTCTTCCACGATTTCGGCCCGATACAACGGGACGACACGTTCGGCGACACTCGGGGTGCTCCTGTAGAGGGAGCACCTTCACAACCGGCTAGATTTCGGTAACCTCGTTCGACCTGGAAGCCGTGCGATTGCAGCGCTGGCGGGGGCTCGGATACAATCGCTTATTTGCTTGTTGCCAGAAAGGCCTAGCCGAGACGCGATGCACGAGATCCAGCTGCACAACACTCTTTCCGGAAAAATTGAACCGTTTGCGCCGCTGAAACCCGGGCAGGTGGGGATGTATACCTGCGGGCCGACGGTTTATGACTACGCGCACATCGGTAATTACCGGACATTCGTCTTTCAGGACATTTTGCGGCGTTTCCTGAAGTGGCGCGGGTTCAAGCTGAATCACGTGATGAACCTGACCGACGTGGACGACCGCATTATCGCGAATGCCGCGGCGGCCGGAGTGGGCATCCGGGAATACACGGAAAAGTTTGTGCAGGCGTTTTTCGCCGATTGCAAGACGTTGAGCATTGAGTCGCCGGAACACTGGATTCGCGCCACAGACCATATTGACGATATGGTTGCGTTGATCGAAAAGCTGCAGAACAATACCTACACCTATCCGAGCGAAGGCTCGATCTATTATCGCCTCGCAAAATTCAAGGATTACGGAAAGCTTTCGAAGGTGGACTTGTCCGGCATTCAGGCCGGCGCGCGTGTGGACAACGACCGCTACGAAAAAGAGAGCGCGCGGGATTTCGCTTTGTGGAAGGCGCCGAAGCCGGGCGAGCATTTTTGGGAGACGCCGATCGGCGCTGGCCGGCCCGGCTGGCACATCGAATGCTCCGCGATGGCAATGAAATACCTGGGCGACACGCTGGATATCCACACGGGAGGCATCGATCTGGCCTTCCCGCACCACGAAAATGAAATTGCCCAGAGCGAGGCGGCGACGGGGAAGCAGTTCGTGCGCTACTGGCTGCACGCCGAGCATTTGCTGGTGGAAGGCGAGAAGATGTCCAAGTCGCTGGGGAACTTTTTCACCCTGCGGGATCTTTTCGCGAAGGGATACAAGCCTTCGGCGCTGCGCTTCGCGCTGGCCAGCGTGCCCTATCGCCGGCAGCTGAATTTCACGTTTGACGGGTTGCAGCAGGCGACGAGTTCGGTGGAACGCCTGCGGAATTTCGCGGCCCGCTTGAAGAACGAAAAATTTCCCGCGGGCAATCAGCCTGGGATGGCGGAGCGCATTGCAAAAGCGGCGGACGATTTCGACGCCGGGCTCTCCGACGATCTGAACACGGCGCAGGCGCTGGCGGCCATTTTCGATTTTGTGCGCGAAGCCAACACCTCGATGGACAAGGGCGACTTTCGCCAGGGTGACGTGGCGCCCGCTGTTGCGTTCCTGAGCAGCTTTGACAAGGTGTTCGCCGTGCTGGAAGACAACGACGCCGAAAAGCTGAAAGCAGTTGGTTTTGGGGGCGATGATGCCGGTTTGAGCGACGCCGAAATCGAAAAACTGGTGACGGAACGCCAGGCGGCGCGCGCGCGGCGCGACTTTGCCGCCTCTGATCGGGTACGAAAAGAGCTCTCTGACCGTGGTATAATTTTGGAAGACACGAAGGACGGAAAGGTCCGCTGGAAACGCAAATGAAGCACTTCCACTTCCTCAAACATGACCGCGTAGCCGTCGGTCCTCGTGTGCCCCGCAAGTTTCGCCCGGCGAATCTGCGTCCCGGGCTTTATAGCGTCGATTAAGCAGGATTCCCGCAGGTTGCGGCAAATCAGCGCCGGTCCACAGACCTGCCTTTCCCCCCTTCCGCTACAACACTTTTCCTGCGAATCGCCGGCGAAACGCAATCTGGAGAGATCATGATTACAGCCACGGAAACCAAACTACCCAAAATCAAGACGGCCCTGCCCGGCCCAAAGGCTAAGGAAGTGATCGCGTACGACGCGAAGTTCATGTCGCCGTCACTCACGCGCGACTACCCGCTCGTGGCGGAGCGCGCTTCGGGCGCCATCGTGGAGGACGCGGACGGAAATGCTTTCCTCGATTTTGCCGCGGGCATCGCGGTCTGTTCGACCGGCCATTGCCACCCGAAGGTGGTGGCGGCCATTCAAAAGCAAGCCGCGGAAATGATTCACATCGCCGGGACGGATTTCTATCACCGGCACATGCCGGAGTTCGCGGAAAAGCTGGTGTCGACGATGCCGAAGTCGGATAAATGGAAAGTGTTTTTCGGCAATTCCGGGACGGAAGCGGTGGAGGGCGCGATCAAGCTGGCGCGTTATCACACCAAGCGCGACAAATTGATTGCGTTTTACGGCTGCTTCCACGGGCGGACTCTCGGCTCGCTTTCGCTGACGGCTTCGAAGAGCACGCAACGCAAGAACTTCGGGACGCTGCTCGGCGGCGTCGAGCACATTCCGTATCCTTATGCATATCGCTGCGCACTGGGCCACACCAGGGAAACCTGCGGCGGGGAAATCATCGAACTGCTGGAGCAGCAAATCTTCAAGCGGCTGTTTGCTCCCGAAGAAGTTGCCGCGATTATCGTCGAGCCGGTGCAGGGCGAAGGCGGCTTTATCCCGGCGCCGCTGTTTTTCCTGCAAGAACTGCAGCGCATCTGCAACAAGAACGGCATCATGCTGATCCTGGACGAAGTGCAGGCGGGCATGGGGCGCACCGGAAAGTGGTGGGCTTACGATCACGCAGGCATCACCCCGGACATCGTGCTTACCGCGAAGGGAATTGCCAGCGGCATGCCGGTGGCGGCTTTTATCGCCAAAGAAAGCGTGATGAATTGGAAGGTCGGTTCGCACGGGACCACTTACGGGGGGAATCCAGTTTGCCTGGCAGCCGCGTCCGCAACGTTTGACCTGATCGAAGGCGGCTTGATGGCCAACGCGGAGAAGGTGGGGAACTACATCTTCAGTAAGATCAGCGACTGGCCCAACCGCTTCAAGATCGTAGGCGATGTGCGCGGCAAGGGCCTGATGATTGGCGTGGAAATCGTACGCGATCAGCGGACCAAGGAACGTGCGGCCGATCTGCGCGATGCCGTGGTGGACAACGCCTTTCACCGCGGATTGTTGACGCTCGGCTCGGGTGAGAACTCGATCCGGATTTCGCCCCCGCTGATCATCGACGAGGAACAGGCGGATTGCGCGATCCGGATTATGGAAGAGTCGATCCGGGAGGCGGAGAAGAAGGCTTAAGGGCGAACAGATAACAGCGATCAGATAGCAGGAAGCAAGAGGT
>Ga0210400_10005205_pt1 | contig 11087 bp, 8 predicted proteins | sample IncBWH26MmetaG_FD_155456 | JGI IMG/M metagenome (GOLD analysis project Ga0210400, IMG submission 155456) | Forest soil microbial communities from Barre Woods Harvard Forest LTER site, Petersham, Massachusetts, United States - Inc-BW-H-26-M | ecosystem: Environmental > Terrestrial > Soil >...
AACGATGACACCGAGCAGGTGTGCGGCCTGGTAGCCAATCATATGCGCTTTGGCAGCGTGCACCGAATGAAGCCTTCTACCCTGAAGCGCTTCTTGCGCCTGCCAAGGTTTCAGGAACATCTGGAATTGCATCGCCTGGATTGCCTCGGCAGCCATCGCGACCTTGCTCTCTATGACTATGCGAGAAAACAGCTTTCGATCATGCCACTCGAGCAGATTCGACCCCGGACTCTGATCACCGGAGATGACCTGATTGATGCGGGCTACAAGCCCGGCCCACAATTTAAAGAACTGCTCACAGCAGTCGAAGACGCGCAACTGGATGGCTCTATCAGCAGCAAGCAAGAAGCTCTGGAACTGGTAAAAGAGATCGCGGGATAACGAAGCTTTCTCTATTTTGTCATCCTGAGGCGCGTTTTTTGCGCCGAAGAGCTTGCCCTGAGGTCTTCCGAAGGGACCTATGCATTCGAATGCGCTGCCAAGTCTTCCTTAGCGATAATTATTTCTATGATCAATTGTTTTCTTGCTCTGGCACTTTCATTGCCTTTCAGAAAAATAGCCCCTGCGCTCCGGATTTGAACGCTGTGGAATTCAAAATGACCATTACCGCGCATTATCAGCAATTGACAAGTATTGTTAGCCGATCTAAAGTACGTTTTATGAATGTCAATCTCGGCCCCGTGTTCGATGAGTTTGTTGCGAAGATGCTGAAGACCGGATTGTATCAGTCCCAGAGCGAGATCTTGAGGGAAGGACTGCGCTTGCTCAAAGAACGCGAAGATTTAAAAAAAATGCGGTTAGCGGAGATCAGAAGGGAGATTGCCGTGGGCGTAGAGCAGGCTGATCGGGGTGAGTTTGTGGATGGGCCGAAGGCTTTCACGGAGATTCGTCGCAAGAGCAAGCGGAAAAAGACAGGTCGGCGATGAAGCCGTTTGTCCTTACGCCTTCGAAATTCCTTAACTGAACAGTATTTCCCTAACTCATATGTGGGGTTGGATTGGTCTTGGTTCCTTCGCGTCCTTTGCGTCCATTGCGGTGAAAGGGCTTTTGCCCGTCCCCTCACGCTATAATCATTTTTTTAATAAGATTTTTACTTTCACATTGAGGGCTTTGGATCATGGCACAATCAGTAATGGCGGGCAATCCCGCATTGAAAGAGATTTATCAGCAGCTTAAGAGCCGCATGGACAAGGCGGTGGAAGACTTCCGCACGAATCTGGCTGCCGCACGTACTGGGCGGGCATCCGTGAACATGATCGACACCGTAAAGGTAGCCTGCTACGGCTCCGAGATGCCGCTCAACCAGCTTTCCCAGGTACACGCGCCGGAAGCCCAGATGCTGACCGTGCAGCCCTTTGATCCCGGCATCATGGGCGACATTGAAAAAGCCATACGCGCCGCCGGGCTGGGCCTGAATCCGCAGAATGACGGCAAGATCATCCGTATTCCCATCCCGCCGCTCACGGAAGACCGCCGCAAAGATATGGTGAAGCACCTCCACAAAATCCTGGAAGACCACCGCACGGCTGTCCGCAACGTCCGGCGCGATGGCAATGACGCGATCAAAAAGGCCCTCAAAGACAAGAAAGTCTCCGAGGACGAGGAACGCCGCGCCCTCGATGAAATCCAGAAGCTAACCGATGACGAAATCAAGAAGATGGAAGAGCTGTCAAAGAACAAGGAAAAAGAACTGATGACGGTTTGAGGGATCGAGGTATTGGTATCCACCAATATCCGCATTACCACTTATCCGGATACATGCTATCGCGTGAAATGGCTTCATCGGAAAGAATCGGCACATCTGGGAAGCTACTAAGCCATCCATCGAATTCACTTTCCCACGCTTCGGTCGAAAGTGCTGGGGCAGTGACCGCATGGTCTTGAATAACTTGCAAAATGTACGCTTCAAGCGAAAGACCACGCGCGTCTGCCTCGGCCACTAAGCCGGCTTGAACTTCAGGTTGCAGTTCCAGTTTCACGATAATGCCCAAATCTGCTTTCCCCTGACCTGCACCCCCGGCCTCACGAACGGGGGTTATGCGGTTGCTCATGTTTCTTGGCCGTGCACTAGAACAAACCCGCTCTAGCCTGGATTATTCATGAAACTATGCAGAAAGAACTCGTCATCCCGAAGGTCTACCCGCGCGCCTAGCGCGGGTAGATCGGAGGGACCTTGCGTTCTGCATTAGCCAAAATCTTATGTCGTCCCTACGGGACTTATCATTTATCTCTAATATTTCCCAGCACTTACGTGCTAGGCTCAATAATTTCGCCCCCTCCGGGGCTTGGATTCATTGTCCTGCGAACATCCTCGAATTCCTTAAGTGAATCGTATTGAGGCTAGCTCTTCTTGACACTCCAGCCGGGCCGCGCCACAGTGTTCTTTTCCTTGTCCAGCCACACCAGCTTGTTCTGGCGCACAAAGGCCATCACGGCTTTCCTGACGATCTCGTCGGGGCTTTTGATGACGCCGAACATACAGCCGCCGGACTCCAACTCAGAGATAAGCTGGCGGATGGTGTGGGGCTTTTCCACGCGGTCCAGGAAATTCATGACCGCTTCGCCCACGGTCATGGAGGCGTAACGGTAAGGGCTGTCCGGCGGGAGCACGCCGCTGAACGAGGCGATGGCGCGCTTCAGCTCGTTGGTGTACTGGATAGCGTCCCGGTACTGGGCCATCAGGAATTGCAGGGCGCTGTCACGCATTCCGGCCACCGCCTTCAGACCTGTGCTGGGCTCTTCTTTTTTTCTTCGAGGCATGAGATTGAATCATTCCAATGATAACGCACGGGCCACATCGTCCATTAATTCCGGGCTGTTCGCCTGGCAGAGCAGCACCGCCGCCAGGCGCATCTGCTCGTAAAGGCCTTTCAGATGCTTGACACTTCTCCGCCGCCCCGGCCGCCCGAAGTTGGCGGGCACTTTACCGCACGCCTTCTTGACATTGAGCGCATCGAAACGCAATTCGTCAATCGCTGCATAGATGTCCACCCTGTAGGGCAGGACTTTCTCTTGTACCTGAAGGAACAGCAGGATCATGTCGCAGTTGTGCAGTATGTTTTTTCGCAAGTCCAGAAAGTTCCAGTAGGACGTGGTGTCAGACTCCGGAAAGTGCACCCGCACCAGAAGCTGCAGCAGGTCGTGAAAGTTCTTGATGACCAGCGGTGAGTCTCTTTCATTGCTCATTGGGGTTCTCTTCTCTTCTGAGGGTCCGCAGCTTCAGCACCGCGAGACGCAGGTCGTGCAGGTAAACCTTAATCAGGCGGAAATCTTCCAGCGAAGCCGGGCCAAAGGAAATTTGTTTCGTTCGTACCGCAGCCACCCAAAATCCCAATCCGCCCAGGTAAGCGACAACCTTGAGACGCGCCAAGAGCGGACGGTATGGTTCAGGGACGTGCCATATCAGGCCGTACAGGAATGTCTGCAACGTTAAATAGAGTAAGAAGCCGGTGGCGATATAAGTCACGCGTGTCCACCATGCAAGGTTCAGAAACCAGGCATAGACAACCAGGAGCCAGAAGGAAAAGCAAACGACAAACTCGACTGCAACTCGGAATCTCTGGATCAGGGACCAGATGCCCCCTGACTCTCCGTATGTCGATGGAATGACCGTGGTCATGGCCAATGCTGCCACAGCAAGGATAGAGCAGATTATTCGAGCTACGGTATGTGCTGGCAGAGCACGCTGCGGTTCAAATACCTTGAGAAAGATTTCGTAGGCCACCAGAAGCAAAAGCAGTTCCTGTATGGCAAGGCCCGCAAAATAAGTGTAGACATACAACTCATAGCTCAAAAAAGAGCTGATGAAGGCCAATATCATAGACTCGACAGAGAGAAATCCTAGAAAAATGACAAAGCGCGGAAGATCAGAAGCGATGCGGCGCCTTATCGCTTCAAAAAGAAGTCCTAGCTGGGTCACAATCACCAAGGCCCACAGGACATAATCTACGAGATGTAAGTAATGCTTCACTTGGAGCTGCCTTAGTCCAGGCAGCCCCCAGTGAGGGTGCCCAGTATTTATCCATTCACAGCTGCTCTACCAAAGGGGCAGCTACTGGGGGGAAAACACAGTGGTTCTGGATTCCCGTCATTACTAAAATCCGTTTTGCTCAAACGTCCATACGAGTAGCCTCTTGCCGACCACAATGAATCGGTCTTGTTGTCTAAACTTATGTTCCCCCTTGGTCGTGACGAAGGACAGTGAGAGGGAAAACAAAACGGATCTGGATTCCCATCAAAATCCACTTTGCCTAACAGTGCCCGCGAGGAGCCATTCGCCTGCCACGACCTTTCGGTACTGCTATCGAAATCGGTCGTTCCTGACGCTCCAACAGACGGACAGCCACTCAGAGGAAAACATATTGGTTCAGGGTTTCCGCCCCCTTCAAAACCTGGTGCGACGTTAGCCTGCCCTCTCATCGAAAAAGCAAGCGAGCCCACCAGCAAGACCATTCCAGCAACAGCAATCTTCAGTTTCACAGGAGTTCCTCCTACCTCAGCCGCAGTTGCGGCGAGGCAAGGGTACTCCACGTAAAACTCGCCATTGTTACAATTTTTTGAGGCTTCCCAGACAAGAAAATTTATTTTGTTCTGAAAACAGAACAAAACTTATAAATTTATAATGTTTGAGTTATATCTTAAATAGCTGTTCTTTCCACCTAGCGGGGAAACCAAAGCCCGCCCGGACTCCAAATCCCCCGATGATCTGTCATCCTGAGCGCAGCGCCACGGAACTGCCACGATCAATAATGAACCAATGGCGCGGAGTCGAAGGACCCCAAAACCCTTTGCTTTACCATGGCATGTCAAGGTGTTCAAACGAACAACGCTGCGCTTCGCTTCTAATGCCACGTTTCATGATCAATTGAACAAAATAAATACTTATAAAACAGGTATTCAAATACCTGTTAAATGGTAATATGCTCCCATGGACGGCGCCGATGCTCCCCCCCATCGGGCCGCTTGCCAGAGGAAGAAGGAACCTGCATCGCTGTGCCGTTACTCTGGCAGGCAGCGGCATTGCCGGGCGTGAAGGTACGGCGGGTCCGGGCAACTGTCCGCGCTGTGGAAGATCCATGCGGTTGCTTTACCCTCCGCGCCAGGAAATTATTCGGGAAAAGTTATGAAGACAGAGCCGGGAACAGCTGTGCTCCCGGACGTCTCAGCACAAGACAAAAGCGAGGGAACAAAATGGCTGGAGAAATGATTGACCGGGAGCCCCTTCAGAAGCTGTTAGGCCAGCGCCTCCGTGAGCTGCGAACGCAGCAGGGTCGCTCCCAAAAAGAATTCGCGGATTCGTGCGGCATTCCCCGAGACCGGCTGGAGCGGATCGAGCAGGGCGAGATCGACCTTACTTTGTCTATGATCGTGCAACTCGCCCAAAACCTTGAGACTGAAGCGCACGCGATCTTTGATGGGATCGGCTAAAGGGAAACAGATGCTGTGTTTCCAGGGAATAAATGCACAAAGCGGTGCGCAGCCGCACAGGTCCGGTTCCTGTCCCGCTAAACATTTAGGGGTAAATTTTCTTGGTCGCGCCTTAGTAATATCTATATAATCAAATTGAGGCGTTTAGGAGGCGTGAGCGGCAGCGGGAGCCTCCTGCCGAAATCCTGAGCGGCAGCGAAGGATCTCTTCGACAATCTATATGTCATTCCGCGAGGACGTTAAAATTGAGCCGTTTTGCCGGCGTGACCCTGAGTCTTCGAAGGGGTGGAGCCTCGTGCCGAAATCCTGAACGGCAGCGAAGGATCTCCTCGACAATCCGTGTCATCCGCGAGGACATTAACTTTCGTGGTCTCTTTCTCTGGTGGATCTTCGTGTGTCCAGCCAGAGCGAACGAACCCGGATGCGGAATCGGATCCCATACCTTCGCGTTTTTTTGTCTAAGGGTGAGAGACGAGGGTGCTCTAACCCACTAGAAATGCACCTTGTCTCAATGCTCAGTTTCAAAGCGGGGCGTTCGGCTCATTGGATCTTGATCATTCGTGTTCATTCGCGTGAATTCGTGGCTAAAAATCATGCGGCCTGTCCCGGTTCACTGTCCATTTGAGGGTAAATTCTTGGTTAGGGGAGCGCGGAATGCGGAATGCTTCTGAGTCGGCACCGGTAAGAGTCAGGTCGGCACAATCAGCGATCAGGTTGGCACAAACGACGCTCAAGTCGGCACCAACGGTCTTCAAGTCGGCACAAATCAACCTCAAGTCGGCACAAAAAACAATAACCCCAGTGTTTTCAACGAACCTGTTCAAAATGTGCTGAATTAAAAAGTGGGATTTGCAGTGTAGCGGCTTGTAGCGGGTTGTAGCGGCAAAATCAGTGGCTTCTTCTGAAGCTGATTTACCGGCGTAAGTAATTGTATACAAATAACTTCTCGGAAAACGCGAGGGAAAATGTAGCGGCGTAGCGGGTGTAGCGGCAATCTTTGCCAAATCATTTGGCGTTTCGGCTCATGCCTCCAGATCCAGCACTCGCGCCGCCGACTTAAACAACTCTATAATGAGCCCATGAAGCGTGTTGTCTACGGCGCCTGTCCGCATGATTGTCCTGATGCCTGTGGGGTGTTGATCACGGTTGAAGATGGACGCGCAACCAGAATCCAGGGTGATCCCAACCATCCGGTGACCCGTGGATTTTTGTGCGCCAAAGTCACAAAGTACCTGGACCGGGTCTATTCCCCGGACCGCGTCCTGTATCCCATGCGGCGCACCACACCTAAAGGCCAGGGCAAAGGCGATGCCACGGATTTCGCACGGATATCCTGGGACGAAGCCCTGGATGAAATCTCGACGCGTCTCCAGAAGATCTCCGATGAGTCTGGACCGGAGTCGATTCTTCCCTACTCCTATGGCGGTACTCTGGGACAATTGAATTACTCCGGTATGGCCAGCCGGTTTTTCCATCGGCTGGGCGCCTCTCAACTGAATCGCACCATCTGCGCGACCGCCGGCGGAGACGCCCTGCTCACGGTCCTGGGCCGCAAACTCGGTACCGAACCTGAGCAGTTCCGCAATTCCAAATACATCATTGCCTGGGGCGCCAACATTCACGGAAACAACATTCACCTGTGGCCGTTTATTGAGGAAGCGCGGAGACAGGGAGCAAAACTGGTGGTGATTGACCCATATAAGACGCGCACGGCCCGTTGCGCCGACTGGTATCTGCCCATCAATCCCGGCACAGACGTGGCACTGGCGCTGGCCATGATGCATGTCATCATCAACGAAAACCTTCACGATGCCGGCTACGTTTCCAGGTACACACTGGGATTTGAGGAGTTGAGGCAGCGCGTACAGGAGTATCCTCCCGAACGCGTGTCCCAATGGACTGGCTTGGCCGCCAAAGATATTGAGAAGCTGGCGCGCGAATACGCCACAACGCGACCGGCGGTGGTCCGGGTCAATTACGGCGTGCAGCGGTCGCAGAATGGGGGCATGGCAGTCCGCGCCATTACCATGCTGCCTTGCCTTATTGGCTCATGGAAGGAAGCGGGCGGCGGACTTCAGCTCTCCACCAGCGGTGCTTTTCCGGTAAACAAGCACTCCTTGGCACGGCCCGACCTGATGCTTAAGAGCCCCTTGAAGCGCGATGCCCGGACGGTCAACATGTCGGAACTGGGTAAGGCCCTCACTCATCTCGATGATCCTCCGGTAAAAGCCGTTTTTGTATACAACTCAAACCCCGCGTCCGTCGCGCCCAATCACAATGACGTTATCAAAGGATTCTTGCGGCCGGACCTGTTCACCGTGGTGCCTGAACAGTTCTTTACTGATACGGCCGATTACGCCGATATCGTCTTACCGGCCACCACTTTCTTTGAGCACAAGGACTTGCAGACCGCCTACGGACACATGCATCTTCAGATTTCCAATCAGGCAATAGCTCCTCTGGGAGAGTGCAAGTCCAACACCGACCTGTTCCAGGAACTGGCGCACCGCATGGGATTCACGGACGAATGCTTCAGCGAGACCGTGGACGAGATGATAGACGGAGCCTTAAGCCCTGCAAACCAGGAGGACTGGCTTGCGGGAATTAGCCGTGAACGCCTGGAAAAAGAAGGTCATATTCGGCTTGAGGTGGGCGACGGCCCATTTCTGCCCTTTGCCCAAGGTGGGTTCCCTACGCCCAGCGGAAAAGCTGAGTTCTACAGCCGGAGCCTGGAGGCCCAGGGAATCGACCCGATTGCTTCGTTTATAGCCCCTGAGGAATCCCGGCACACGGAACTTGCCCGGCGGCACCCCCTGGAGTTGCTCTCCCGCAAAGCCGACAATTTCTTGAACACCACTTTCGCCAATCTTAGTTCGCTACAGCCCATGGAGCAGCCGGAACTGCTGGAGATGACCTCAGAAGACGCCTCGCGACGCGGCATCAGCGAAGGCGATTGGGTCCGGGTATTCAACGACCGCGGAGAGGTACGGCTGCGCGCCCATGTAAACGGGTCGGTACAGCGTGGGGTGGTGGCGGCGCGGTTGAACTGGGCCAAGCTGGCTCCTGACGGTAAGAGCATCAATGCCCTCACCTCAGAGATTCTTACCGATATCGGGGCCGGTCCAAGCCTGTACTCATGCTTGGTGGAAGTTGAGAAGATAGGTTAGAGTCCGGTATTCGCGACCTTGATCGCTGGAGCGGTTTGTCTTTTCCGCTGACATTTTTGTCGACTCCTGCTACAAATAAGCTCCAGCCGATTCAGTTGAAATGGAAGGCGGCCGATTGTTGGTCGGCCTGCGGCAGGAGTTACGGAAACCACTGAAGAACGATTGCTCCCTGGGTCAATCTAATTTGGGTCAATTTAATTTCGGGGATCCTCAACTTTTTTTGCAAGTTCAGGATCCAGCCGCGTTCTGTAGGTTGTAGAAGTGTCTCAATTTTCATCCCAAAGAGGCTACAAGAGCGTGGTTCACTTGGATAAGTGGCGCTTCAGCAGTGACTTCCGTATAATCGAAGCTTTCCCAACTTGTTCTGAGGGTAGCCATACATTGCTGTTTTTCGCGAAAAAACCTAGGCCGAGGTATGCTTCCTGGACCGCACGTTTGGCGCTGGTCCTTGGTTTCATTCTGAGTTGTTCAGCCCCTTCCGTGGTGGCGCAGCAGCAGAGTGGGCAGATTATCGAGAGCATCGATACGGTCGGCAACCGGCGCATTCCGAAAGAGACGATCATGTCTCACATCTACACCCATCCCGGGGACGTCTACGATGAGGGCACCCTGGAGCGTGATCTGCGCTCGATCTGGAATACCGGCTATTTCGAGGACATCCGGGTGGAGAAGGAAGCTTCTCCTAAAGGATGGATCATTCACTTCTATGTCCGGGAAAAACCCACCATCCGCACCATTGAATACCACGGCCTGAATTCCGTCTCCCAGAGCGACGTCCTGGAGCGGTTCAAGAAAACCAAGGTCGGGCTGACCATGGAGAGCCCCTATGATCCGACCAAGGTGATCAAGGCCAAGGTAGCCTTGCAGGAGCTGCTCTCCGAGCATGGCCGCCAGTTTGCCGCTATCCAGGTGCAGGTGCAGCCCATTCCCCCGGCCGCCGTAGGACTTACTTTTAACGTCAAAGAGGGGCCTAAGATCAAAGTCGGGAAAATTCGTTTCCAGGGAAACAAGCATGTCTCCACGCGCGAGCTGCGGGCCGCCATGAAGAACCTGCATCCCATCGGCATTCCCAGTTCGATTTTCCTGGAAAACCTGTTCGCCCGGACGTTCGACGCCTCAAAGTTGGAAGAAGATGCGGAGCGTGTCCGTGACGCCCTTCGGCATCACGGCTATTTCAAGGCCCTGGTAGAAGATCCGGCTACGCAGCTAAGGGACAAGCACAGCACCTTGCGTATTCCGTTCATTCAAAAAGGCCAGGGGAAGGCCATGGACATCACCATGCCCATCACCGAAGGCGACAGGTACAAGCTCAAGGCCATCAACTTTACCAACAACAAAGCCATTCAGAACGCTGCTCTTCTGCGCCAGCTCTTCCCTATGAAAGATGGCGATACCTTCGATACTCACCTGATCCAGAAGGGAATCGAAAACCTGCGCAAGGCCTACGGCCAGATTGGCTTCATCAACTTTACCGCCGTTCCCGAATTCCAGATTGACGACGAGAAGAAATTAATCACGATGAACGTGGATGTCGAGGAAGGCAAGGCGTTCTACATCCGCAGGATTGAATTTCAGGGAAATACCACCACTCGCGACCGCGTGGTGCGGCGTGAACTTCTGGTGCAGGAAGGCCAGGTATTCAACAGCCAGCTGTGGGATCTGAGTATCCTGCGGCTCAATCAGCTCAATTATTTCGAAGCGTTGAAAGCGGAAGACGACACCGAACGCAAGATCGACGACCAGGCCGGCACGGTTGACCTGGTGGTCAAAGTCAAGGAAAAGGGAAAGAACAGCATCGGCCTTACGGGCGGCGTAAGCGGCCTTGCCGGATCGTTCATCGGCCTCAACTACCAGACCAACAATTTTTTGGGACTGGGCGAAACCCTGACGGTGGAGGGAAATATCGGCAACCGGGAGCGCAATGTTCTCTTTGGCTTCACCGAGCCTTACCTCAAAGACCGTCCGATCCAGCTTGGGTTCACGGTCTACAACCGCAAATTTGATTTCAACCAGGCCCGGCAGGCGTCAATTGCCAGCGGCCAGCAATTGAACTTGCCAACGTCCGTTCTGAACCAATTGCAGAACTTCAGCCAGTCCAGCACCGGATTTACGACCTCCGCCAGCTATCTGCTGCGTTCCTTTAAGCGTATCAGCATCAGCTATGCTCTCGATAATTCCAGCCTTTCGGTGTTCAGCGACGCTTCCCGGACATTCTTCCAGACCGTCAATTTCCGCAACATCTCCGGACCGAACTCACTCACAGGCATCGTCACCAGTTCGATCACTCCGAGCTACGGATTCAGCACAATTGACAGCCCCGTTCGCCCGACCCGGGGAAAGAGCCTGATCATGAGTACGGAGGTTGCGGGAATCGGCGGAAATGTAAGCTTCATCCGGCCCATTGTGACGTTTACCCGATGGAAGCCTCTGTACCGGCAGAATCGGCTCGGAATACACCTTCAGGGAAGCTTCATCTCTGGCTGGCAAGGCAGA
>Ga0210400_10005208_pt1 | contig 11083 bp, 8 predicted proteins | sample IncBWH26MmetaG_FD_155456 | JGI IMG/M metagenome (GOLD analysis project Ga0210400, IMG submission 155456) | Forest soil microbial communities from Barre Woods Harvard Forest LTER site, Petersham, Massachusetts, United States - Inc-BW-H-26-M | ecosystem: Environmental > Terrestrial > Soil >...
GCTGATCAGATCGCGGTGCTGGAGAACGGCCGCATCATTGAAAGCGGCAGCCACGAGCAGCTGATGCAGCTCGGCGGGCACTATGCGGCGCTGTTCGCGCTGCAGGCGCGCGGCTACCGCTGACGTCTGGGGATCAGGCGGGTGGCCGCGACTTCCATCAGCAGCACCAGGGAGCGGGCCGGCAGCGTGCGGGTGGCGCCGCCGGCGAGCTGCTCGGATTTGCCGGGGATGCCCAGTTGCGTTTCCAGCTCGACGCGCCAACGGCGCGTGCCGGGCAGGCGCGGCAGCACGAAGTCCATGGTGTCGTGATGGGCATTGAACAGCAGCGTGAAGTTCTCATCGCGTACGGGCTCACCGCGGCTGTCAGTGCGATGCACCGCAGCGCCCGACAGGTGCACGCTCAGGCAGCGGGCAAAGCCCTGTTGCCAGTCAAAATCGGTCATTTCGGTGCCGGCGGGCGTAAACCAGGTGATGTCCTTGAAGGTCTCGCCGGCCACCGGCCGGCCGGTCAGGAAATGCCGGCGTGAGAAAATGGCGTGGCTGCGCCGAAAGGCGATCACCCGTTCGACAAAGTCCATGAAGGCGCGCTGGCGCGGATCCAGCTCCCAGTTGATCCAGGAGATCTCATTGTCCTGGCAGTACGGATTGTTGTTGCCCCCCTGAGTGCGGCCGATTTCATCCCCGGCCAGCAGCATGGGCACGCCTTGCGACAGCAGCAGCGTCGCGATCAAGTTGCGCTTCTGGCGCTCGCGCAGTTCGATGATCTGCGGATCCTCGCTGGGACCTTCGACGCCGCAGTTCCAGGAGCGGTTGTTGTCGCTGCCGTCACGGTTGTCCTCGCCATTGTCTTCATTGTGCTTGCTGTTGTAGGCGACCAGGTCCGCCAGCGTGAAGCCATCGTGGGCGGTGACAAAGTTGATGCTGGCGTGCGGCTTGCGACCGCTGGCCTCGTACAGGTCCGCGGAACCCGTGAAACGCTGGGCGAACTCGCCGAGCAGGCCGCCATCGCCCTTCCAGTAGCCACGCACGGCGTCGCGGTACTTGTCGTTCCATTCATTCCAGCCGGGCGGGAAGTTGCCCACCTGGTAGCCGCCTTCGCCGACATCCCAGGGCTCGGCGATGAGTTTGACCTGCGACAGCACCGGATCCTGGGAGATGGTGTCGAAGAAGGAGCCGAGCCGGTCGACCTCAAACAGCTCGCGGGCCAGCGCGGAGGCGAGATCGAAGCGAAAGCCGTCCACATGCATGTCCTGCACCCAGTAGCGCAGCGAGTCCATGATCAGCTGCAGCACGCGCGGGTGCTGCAGGTTGAGCGTGTTGCCGGTGCCGGTGAAATCCATGTACTGGCGCAGGCTCCCCGGCAGCAGCCGGTAGTAGGCGGCGTTGTCGATGCCGCGGAAGCTCAAGGTGGGGCCGCGCTCATTGCCCTCGGCGGTGTGGTTGTAGACCACATCCAGGATCACCTCGATGCCTGCCGAGTGCAGGGTCTTCACCATGGTCTTGAACTCATCGACCTGGCCGCTGGCGCTGTAGCGCATTTCCGGCGCCAGGAAGCCGATGGTGTTGTAGCCCCAGTAGTTGCGCAGACCCTCCTGCACCAGCCGCCGGTCGTCCAGGAACGCATGCACCGGCATCAGCTCCACCGCCGTGACGCCAAGACGCTTCAGATGATCGATGACCGGCGCCGTGGCGAGTCCCGCGTAGGTGCCGCGCAGCGCGGCCGGCACCTGCGGATGGCGCAGGGTCATGCCGCGCACATGCACTTCGTAGATGACCGTGTCGTGCCAGGGCGTACGCGGCGCGCGGTCATCTCCCCAGTTGAAGGCCGGATCGATCACGCGGCATTTGGGCGTGCCCGGCGCGCTGTCGCGCCTGTTGAAGGACAGATCCAGCGTCGGATCGCGCGGGTCATAGCCGAAGTGCGCATCACTCCAGCGCATCGGCCCCGACAGCAGCCGCGCATACGGCTCGATCAGCAGCTTGTGGGGATTGAAGCGGTGGCCCCGCTCCGGATCGTAGGGGCCGTGGCAGCGATAGCCATACAGCTGACCCGGACGCGCTTCGGGCAAATAGCAGTGCCAGACCTGGTCGGTGTGTTCGTGCAGCCCGATGCGCTGCACTTCATGCCGGCCCGTGGCGTCGAACAGGCACAGTTCGACCTTGGTGGCATTTTCCGAGAACAGCGAGAAGTTGACGCCGTCACCATCCCAGGTGGCGCCCCGCGGATAGGGATTCCCGGGCCAGACTGCGGTCATTGCGGGGACAGGAACAGCACGCCCAGGGGTGGCAGGGTCAGGGTCAGGGAATGCGCGCGCCCATGGGTGCTCAGGTCATCGGCCAGCACCGCGCCCTGATTGCCCTGGCCGCTGCCGCCGTAATCGGCGGCATCGCTGTTCAGACATTCACGCCAGGGGCCGCCCCGCGGCACGCCCACGCGGTAATTCACCCGGCCGACGGGCGTAAAATTGCAGATGACCAGCACCATGGTGCCGCGCGTCAGGTCCTTGCGCAGGAACGACAGCACGCTGGAGTCCGCGTCATTGCAATCGACCCATTCGAAGCCCTCCTGGGTGAAGTCCTGCTCGAACAAAGCGGGCGTTTCGCGGTAGTAGCGGTTCAGGTCGCGCACCCAGCGCTGCACGCCGGAATGCAGCGGATACTGCAGCACATCCCATTCCAGGCTGCCGTCGTGCTGCCACTCGCGTTTCTGGCCGAACTCGCAGCCCATGAAAATGAGTTTCTTGCCCGGATGTCCCCACATGTAGCCGAACAGCAGGCGCAGATTGGCGAACTGCTGCCATTCATCGCCCGGCATCTTGCCGATGAGCGAGCCCTTGCCGTGCACGACCTCATCATGCGACAGCGCCAGCACGAAGTTTTCGGTGAACGCATACCAGATCGAGAAGGTGATCTGGTTGAAATGATGGCGGCGGAACAACGGATCGGTCTGGAAGAACTTCAGGGTGTCATGCATCCAGCCCATGTTCCATTTCAGTCCGAAGCCCAGGCCGCCCAGGTACACCGGGCGGGACACCTGCGGCCAGGCGGTCGATTCCTCGGCGATGGTCTGGGTGCCGGGACGGTCGCGGTAGATGGCCTGATTCAAGGACTTCAGGAAATCGCGGGCCTCCAGGTTCTCGTGGCCGCCAAAGGCGTTGGGGATCCATTCCCCCGCCTTGCGGCCGTAGTCCAGGTAGAGCATGGAGGCCACGGCATCCACGCGCAGCGCATCGGCGCGATAGGTCTCCAGCCAGTACAGCCCATTGCTGCCCAGGAAATTGCGAACCTCGGCCCGGCCGTAATTGAAGATGGAACTGTTCCACTCCGGGTGGAAACCCTGGCGCGGATCGGCGTGTTCGTACAGATGCGTGCCATCGAAGAACGCCAGGCCATGCTGATCGCTCGGGAAGTGCGATGGCACCCAGTCCAGGATCACACCGATACCCATGCGGTGCATGTGGTCAATCAGGTACATGAAGTCCTGCGGCGTGCCATAGCGCGAGGAGGGCGCGAAGTACCCGGTGATCTGATAGCCCCATGAGCCGAAGAACGGATGCTCCATCACCGGCATCAGTTCGACATGCGTGAAGCCCATCTCCACCACGTAATCGGCCAGTTCATGGGCGACTTCGCGGTAATTGAGCGAGCGATTGCCGTCCTCCGGGACCCGCCGCCAGGAGCCCAGGTGCACCTCGTATATCGACCAGGGCGCATCCAGGGCATTGACGCGCGCACAATTGCGCTGCCAATCGAGGTCATCCCAGGCGTAGTCGTTGTCCCAGACCACCGCGCCCGTGCGCGGCGGCTCCTCGCACCGGAAGGCATACGGATCGCTTTTTTCGACCGCATAGTCCGCGTAGCGCGAGCGCACGAAGTATTTGTAGACCGTGCCCTTGGTTACCGCCGGGATGAACAGCTCCCAGATCCCCGAATCGTCGGCGCGCACCTGCATCGGGTGACTGTCATGGTTCCAGCCATTGAAATCGCCGATCACGTGCACGGCGCGGGCATTGGGCGCCCATACCGCAAAGCGCGTGCCCTGAACCTCATCGACCGTGTCCACGTGTGCGCCCAGCTTGTCATAGGCGCGGAAAAACGTGCCTTCGCGGAAGTGATAGATGTCAGTGTCGGTCAGTTCAGTCATGATTTGGATTTATCCGGCGCCAATGCGAGTATTCCCCTTCAGATCGTACACTCTTGCCTGGCGGCTGTTGGCATTGAAGAATCGCGAATTCTCGTAGGACTTCCTTAACTTGTGTTCATAAGCCATGACTGAAAGCACCGATACCGGGCAGAGCGTGACAGCGCGTGCACTGGTGACGATCATCATCGGTCACCGGGGCGCCAGCGGGTATGTGCCCGAGCACACCCTGGCCTCCTACTTCCTGGCCATTCAGCAAGGCGCGGACTTCGTCGAGCCGGACCTGGTCAGCACCCGGGATGCGGTGCTGGTCGCGCGTCATGAGAATGAGATCGGCGGCACCACGGACGTGGAGACGCACCCGGAGTTCGCCGACCGGCGCACCACCAAGCTCATCGATGGGGTCAGCGTGACGGGCTGGTTCACCGAGGACTTCACGCTGGCGGAACTGAAGACCCTGCGCGCCCGCGAACGCATCCCGGCGCTGCGGCCGGCCAATGCACGGTTCGATGGCCAGTTCGAAATCCCGACACTGGATGAGATCCTGGACCTGGTGCATGGCGCCGATGTGGTGCGCGCGCACTCGGCGCGGGCGCGCCACGAACCTGCGCCGCGGCGCATCGGCATCTATCCGGAGACCAAGCACCCCAGTTACTTTGCCGGCATCGGGCTGGCACTGGAGGCGCCGCTGCTGGCGTCGCTGCATCGGCATGGTTATTCGGACCGCGAAGCGCCGATCTTCATCCAGTCATTCGAGGCGACCAATCTGCAGATGCTGCGCGGCATGACCGAACTGCCGCTGGTGCAGCTGGTGGCGGCGAGCGGCGCGCCCTTTGATTGGGTGGTTGCCGGCGACTCGCGCAATTATGCCGGGATGGTCACGCGCCGGGGGCTTGCGCAAGTGGCGACCTATGCCGATGCGGTTGGCGTGGAGAAGACCCTGGTGATTCCGCGCACCGCGCAGGGGGCGCTGGGGTCACCGACCGCGCTGGTGGGCGACGCCCACGTGGAAGGGTTGCTGGTGCATGCCTGGACCTTCCGTGCCGAGAATCATTTCCTGCCGGTGCCGCTGCGCAGCGACGCGGACCCCGCGCACTGCGGTGACCTGGTCGCAGAACTGACGCCCTATCTGCAGGCCGGACTGGACGGCGTCTTCGTCGATCAGCCGACGCTTGGCGCGCGCGCACGCGATGCCTGGATGACCGGCTCCTCCTAGGTCCGTCGCCGCGGTTTGTTGGCGCCGACAAAGACCAGCGAGCCGTCCATGGCGAGCGTGGTTTCGCCGTGCATGTCATTAGGTTGCTGCAGCAGGGCCCGGGCCTTGGCGGCGGCGGCTTCGGCGGTCTGCGGCGTGATCTGCATTTCCACCGGCGCGGCGAGCAGGAAGCCCTGCACGGTAATGGGCCCGCACTGACCCAGCAAGGTCAGCTGGCCCGGGCGTTCGACGCCCTCGGCCACGACATCCAGGCCCAGTCCATGGCAGAGCGCGATCACCGAGCGGGCAATCGCGGCCGAACGCGGGCTGCGGTCAATACCCTCGATCAGCGTCCGATCCAGCTTCACGCGGGTGATGGGCAGCTGCGCCAGTGATGCCAGCGAGGAATAGCCGGTGCCGAAGTCATCCAGCGCCACGGCGACGCCCAGGGTCCGCAAGCGTTCCAGGGCCACCAGCGTCGCAGGCCCGGTCTGAATCACACTCTCGGTGATTTCAACCTCCAGGGCCTCGCCCGGCAATCCGGTCACCGACAAGGCCTCGATGACATGGTCCACGAAGCTGCCATCCAGCAGCTGCATGGCGGAGACATTGATGGCGACACGGGCATTGTGCCAGCCCATGGCCCGCCAGGCCTTGACCGTGGAGGTGGCAGAGCGCAGCGCCCAGGTGGTGAGCTCGCGCATCAGACCGGTGGTCTCGGCGATCTCGATGAACTCACCGGCGCTGGCGATGCGGCCGTCCGACTTGCGCCAGCGCAGCAGCGCTTCGACACCGACCGGCTCGAGCGTGTGCAGGGCCACCTGGGGCTGGTACATCAGCAGCAGGTCACCGGCCTCCACGGCGCGGCGCAGCGCCTGCTCGAGGCGGAAGCGATGCGCGGCGACGTCGTAGAGTTCCGGCGTGTACAGTGCGTAGCGGTTGCGGCCGAGGTCCTTGGCGTGGAACAGCGCCACGTCCGCCGTGCGCAGCAGCGCATCGGCGTCGCGCGCGTGATCCGGATAGATGGTGGCGCCGACACTGGCGCTGGTGGACAGCTGCCGGCCATCGACGGCGAGCGGCCGCTGCAAGGCATCGATGACTTTGGCGGCCTGCTCGCAGACATGGTCGGCACTGAAGGCGTCTTCAATCAACACCGTGAATTCATCCCCGCCCAGACGCGCGATGAAAGCCTCCGGGCCCAGGGCCTCCTGCAGGCGCAGACCCACCATCTGCAGCACCCGATCCCCGAAACGGTGTCCGAGCGTGTCGTTGATGGACTTGAAGTTATCCAGATCGACGAACAGCAGTGCGAAGCGGCTCTCGGCGCGCGCGGCGGCGGCCAGGGTCGCCGCCAGCCGCGCTGCCAGGTGCCGGCGGTTGGGCAGTTCGGTCAACGGATCATGGTGCGCGAGGTGATGCAGCGCGCGGGTACGGTCCTCGACATGCTGCTCGAGCACGGCCTGATGGGCCCGCAGCCCCCCTTCCGCGGCGCTGATCTTGCTCGCCATGGTGTTGAAGGCATCGGCAAGCTCGGCGATTTCGGCCGAACCGCCGGTATGCGCCGTGACCATGCGCTCACCTGCCGCCAGGCGCCGGGTGGCCGCCGTGAGCCGCTTGACTGGCACCGAGATCCGCAAGGCCAGCAGCAGCGAGACCAGCACGACCACCCCTTCGACGGTGATGCCGGTCGTGACCAGCGCATGCTGCGCATTGTTGGCCGCCTGCGCCGCCCGTTGCGCGGCGGCGGCCAGCGCATTGCGTGCCGGGGCCTGCAGCAGCGCCTGCGCGTCGCTGATCAGTTGCGCGCCGCTGCGCAGGAAGTCATGGCGGTCGCGGGCGTTGTTGGCATCGAAGCGGTTGACCTCGAGGCGCAGATTGACTGCGTCCCGGAAGTCCTCGCGCAGGATCTCCATCCAGGCCACTCCGGGCGAGCGCATCAGTTCCGCGCTGTTGCGATCCAGCGCCGCATTGAATTCCTGTTCGGCCTGCGCGGCATCCCCATCCAGGTCGGCGACGGCCCGCAGCGCGGTGGCCGCCTGCGATAGTTCCACCAGGGACTTGCGGGTCAGCACCTGCGAATTCTCGACCAGATTGCCCGCGCCACCGGCCTTGGCGATGCGACGGCCTTCGGCCTCCAGCAGCTGGTGGCGGCGGCTCAGCCAGGCCTGGCGTTGGCCGGACTTGTCGGCCAGCGCCTGGCCTGCGGCCATGTGGGCGCTGATCTGCTGCTGCAACCGCAGCTGATCCGGACCATTCGGATCCGCGCTGGCATCGCCCGGGCTGCGCTGATACCAGCCATCGATGGCCTGATTGAGTTGCAGGGTCGCCGCCTGCAGGTCGGCCTGCGCTGAGCGCTTGGCCTCCGCTGAACTGCCGGCGGGACCGAAGGATTCCTCGACCTGGCGATCAAACCCCGCCAGCTTCTCGATAATGGCGCCGGCGCGGCGCGCCTCGGGCTCATAGCGCTGCTGCAGCGAGCTCACCGCTTCCACGGCGGTGTGGGTGATGCGGTCGGTGACCACCTGCCCGCCGAGCACCACCATACCCATGATCGCCATACCCAGGGCGAGATGTGCACCCACGCCCAGCCGCCAGCGGTGCCGGCGGGGCGCAGGGTCGGGGGCCGTTTCCGTAGCCGACTGCACTGTGGGAAATCCCAAAAATGCGACATAAGCCTGTAACCAATGATTACGGCGGCCATGCCAGAACGAGCATGCTGCCTGAGGAATACACGGCAGGTCCGTGGCGGCCATCGCAAAAGTCGCGGGCCGCAGCGGCCCGGGGCCGCCCGTTTGGCGGAACCCTGCGCCAGTTGCTTTATACTGCCGCGATGACTGAACTTGCGGATACGTTTGACTCGGCTTTCGCCAAGGCGGTGGATCTTGGTAACCGCCTGGCAGACAAGGATAAGGATGCGGACCTCTGGGACATTGCCGACGGCCTGCTGGCCGGTGCACTGCAATACTGGCTGTATTCGCGCCAGCCCTGCGGGGATCCACGCTGTCAGGACTGCATGCCCATCAGCACCGCCGAGGGTCGCATGGCGGAGTTGAAGCGGCTCGTGGATCAGCTGGCGGCCGAGAGCGAGTACTTCCATACCCCCACGGACGCGAACGCCGGGCGCGCATGACGGCGGACCAGCCCGGCCCTGCAGTGGCAATCATCGGGGCCGGTCCCTGCGGGCTGTTCCAGGTGTTCGAGTTGGGTCTGCTGGGGATCCGGGCGCATGTCTTGGATTCGCTCAAAGTGGTGGGCGGTCAGTGCGCCGAGCTGTATCCGGACAAACCGATCTACGACATTCCGGCGCTGCCGGTCTGTGGCGCGCAGGAGCTGGTGGATCGGCTGATGCAGCAGATCCGGCCCTTCAATCCGCAGTTTCACCTGGGCGATGAGGTCACGACGCTTTTGCCCGATGGCGCCGGTCAGTTCACCGTGGGCACGGCCGCGGGCACCCGGCTCACGGTGGGCGCGGTGGTCATTGCGGCGGGTCTGGGCGCCTTCCAGCCGCGACGGCTGGGCGTCGATGGCGCCGCGGCCTTCGAGGGCAAACAAATCCAGTATCGCGTGCGTGATGCCCAGCAACTGGCCGGGCAGCGGCTGCTGATCTTCGGCGGTGGTGATTCGGCGCTGGATTGGGCCGTGGCGCTCGCGCCGACCGCGCAGAGCCTGACCCTGGTGCATCGACGCGAGCATTTTCGCGGGGCGCCGGCGACGGTGGCCCGGATGCGGGAACTCCAGGCCGCCGGCCGGATCCAACACATCGAGGGCATTGCAGAAGCAGTGCTCAGCGATGGCGCGACGCTGCGCGGCGTGCGGATCAAGGGCCGGCACGGCGCCGTCCACGAGGTGGCTGCGGACCAGGTGCTGGTGTTCTTTGGCTTGCATCCGAAGCTCGGCCCGATTGCCGAGTGGGGCCTCGCACTGGAACGCAAGGCCCTCGCAGTCGACACGGAGAAGTTTCAAACAAGTGTTCCCGGCATATTCGCGGTGGGTGACATCAACACCTACCCCGGCAAGAAGAAGCTCATCCTGTCTGGATTCCACGAGGCGGCCCTGGCGGCGTTCGGGATTCAGCACCATCTGTTTCCGCAGCAGAAACAATTCCTGCAGTACACGACCACCAGTCCGATCATGCACAAACGCCTGGGTGTTCCGGACATCTGAGCGCGTGCGCTGGCTGCTCGGCTGATGCAATATGCCTGCTGCCGCCCCCGCTTCGTTTCGAACCTAACAACGACAACCCCCGCTTTCAAGGAGCTTGCGATGATCCGTAGACACCATGTTCTGGCCGCTTTGGCGATTGCCGCCGTATCACTGGCCGGAGGCACTCACGCCGCGTTCGCGGCCGACAAGGTCTGCAAGCTGGAGATTTCCGGCAACGATGCCATGCAGTACGACAAGAAGGAATTGATCGTCGCGGCCGATTGCACCCAGGTTGAGCTCACGCTGACCCACACGGGCAAGCTGCCCGGGACCGCGATGGGGCATAACTGGGTGCTGGTGAAGACGGCGGATGTGACCACCGTGGCCAATGCCGGCATGTCCGCGGGACTTGCCAACAATTATCTGACGCCCGGAGATGCGCATGTCATCGCCTTCACCAAGATCATCGGCGGTGGCCAGAGCACGAGCGTGACTTTCCCGACAGCCAAGCTTACGAAGGGCGGCGACTACTCCTTCATGTGCACCTTCCCGGGGCACTACGTGATCATGAAGGGCGCCTTCAAGTTCGGTTGAGGGGCCCCCTTCAGGCGCTGCGCCGATCAGGCCATACATGGACCAGCGAATCGCTGATCTGCTGGAGCTGCTGGAGCTCGAAACGCTCGAGGTGAATCTGTTTCGCGGCGAAAGCCGCGACATCGGCAGTCCCCAGGTGTTCGGCGGCCAGGTGCTCGGTCAGGCCCTCAACGCCGCCTCGCGCACCGTGACCGGCCGCATGGTGCATTCCCTGCACGCCTATTTCTTGCGCCGCGGGGACTTCAAGGCGCCGATCATCTACCAGGTGGATCGCAGCCGCGACGGGGCGAGCTTCTCGAATCGCCGCGTCATCGCCATCCAGCATGGCGAACAGATCTTCAACATGACCTGCTCCTTCCAGATCGAGGAGTCGGGTCTGGAGCACCAGGTGCAGATGCCGGATGTCCCGGCGCCGGAGGGTCTGCCCGATACCTCGCGGGTGGCCCCGGAGCTGCTGGAAAAACTCCCCGAACGGGTGCGGCGTCTGCTCGAGACCGCGCGCCCCTTTGAGTTTCGGGCCGTGCGGCCGCTGGACGCCAGGCCTGCGCCCGGCCGCGCCCCGTCGCGACAGGTGTGGTTCCGCGCCGTGGCGGCGGTGCCCGAGGAGCAGACCCTGCAACGCTGCCTGCTGGCATATGTATCGGATTTTCATCTGCTGGAAACGGCGACCCTGCCGCATGGCATTTCGCACTTGAGCGGCAAGGCGCAGGTGGCGAGCATCGATCACGCCATGTGGTTTCACCGGGCGTTGCGGGTGGATGAGTGGCTGTTGTACGACGTGGACAGTCCCAGTGCCTCCGGCGCGCGTGGCTTCGCCCGTGCCAATGTCTTCGCGCGCAACGGCACCCTGGTGGCCAGCACGGCGCAGGAAGGCCTGGTGCGCGTCGCGAGTGCCCCGCCGTGAGCCGGCGCGCCTTCGCCGCGGTGGCGCTGGCACTGTACCTGGGCACGGCGCCGGCCGCGGAAACCCCCGCGCAGATTACCGAGCTGATGCAACGCTGGTCGGGGCT
>Ga0210400_10005209_pt1 | contig 11081 bp, 8 predicted proteins | sample IncBWH26MmetaG_FD_155456 | JGI IMG/M metagenome (GOLD analysis project Ga0210400, IMG submission 155456) | Forest soil microbial communities from Barre Woods Harvard Forest LTER site, Petersham, Massachusetts, United States - Inc-BW-H-26-M | ecosystem: Environmental > Terrestrial > Soil >...
ACCTTCGAGCTGACGCAGCTGGGCACGGAGTTCATCCGGGCTCAGTGCCGGTGCGGGAGTAGCGACAGCAACCGGAGCCGTCGCGACCACAGATGCGGATTTGCCGTTTCCGCCCGTTGCTGGCGCTTCCGTGGACTGTGCCGGCACACTGGTCGGCACGGGGCCGCCCTCCAGCGGGGCATCGCCTTCTAGTTTTTTCCGGATGTCACGGATCTGCGTGACCAGGTTTTTTTCCTTGTCCCAGCGCCCGCGAAGAGTCGAGAGGCGAGCCTGTACCTCGGCCTTCCCTTTTCCGATCTGCTCCAGCCTCTCGCTGTGGTCGGCGCCAACCGCTGTTTCGCGCTGCAAAATCCGCTCTTGAACTTCGAGGTCATCTAATTGCCGGACCGAATCCTCGATAGCGGGTGGAGTTGCGTTCTGTCCCAGGGAAAGCCGGGCGCATGCGGTGTCCAAAACGCTGACTGCCTTGTCGGGGAGTTGACGCCCGGCAAGGTAGCGGTTTGACAGGCGCACGCCGGCCGCCACTGCCTCATCGAGGATGCGGACCTTATGATGCTTTTCCAGTGAGCCGACAATGCCGCGCATCATGACCATGCACTGAGTCTCAGTAGGCTCCTCGACTTTAACAACCTGAAAACGACGCGCTAACGCGGGATCTTTTTCGAAGTACTTTTTGTATTCCGACCAGGTCGTTGCGGCAATGGTACGCAACTCGCCACGAGCAAGAGCGGGCTTCAGCAAGTTCGCGGCATCATTCTGCCCCGCCTGCCCGCCCGCCCCGATCATGGTGTGCGCCTCGTCAATAAAAACGATGATGGGTGTAGGCGACGACTTGACCTCTTCGATCAAGCCCTTGAGCCGGTTTTCGAATTCGCCCTTGACGCCCGCGCCGGCTTGCAGCAATGCCAGGTCGAGGGTTCGCACGGTTACATTCCGCAACGGAGGAGGAACATCGCCTTTTGAAACTCGCAGCGCAAATCCTTCAACTACGGCGGTCTTGCCCACGCCCGCCTCGCCGGTAAGGATTGGATTGTTCTGCCGCCGCCGCGTCAGGATATCGATCACCTGCCGGATCTCGAAATCGCGCCCCAGCACCGGATCGATTTTCCCCAGGCGCGCATTCTCGGTCAGGTTGACGGTGAACTGGTCAAGGTTGGGAGTCTTTCCCCCCGGCGCGCGTGCAGGAGCCGCCGCGCCAGGCGCCGTTTCTGTAGAAGCGGCAAGAGCTTCCTCATGCGAGGTGGCAACAATGGCCAGGAAATCTTTGCGTAGCGACTCGGCTTCGATCTTCTGAAACTCGCGGCTGGTTTCCCGCATCAAGCGCCGCAGCTCGTCATCCGACACGAGCGCCAGAATCGTAAACCCGGTGCGAATTTGGCCGGCATCAAAATCGATCGATCCGATCGTCCAGGCGGCCACCAGCATTTTGAGAATGGTCGGACTGATGGCGGGAGTGCGCGCATTTCCCGATTTCAGCTTGTCCAGACTGCGCGTCAATTCGGACGAAAGACGCGACTTGTCGACTTCGAAGTGCCGGGCGATGCTGGCAAAATCGTTATCCGGAGAGTCCAACAACTTCATCAGATAGTGCTCGACTTCGATGTCGTAGTGAGTGCGGGAGAGACAAAGACCGGCAGCCGATTCCAGGGCGGAACGTGCTGGGTCGTTCAGTTTTCCGATCAGTGATTTAAGGTTTGGTCCCAACGGTCCCTCCACTCAAAGATTCAGAATTGTGTCCCCGGGGTCCTGGTCAAGCGGAACCGACTTCAGCCATGAAACCCAGCCCAGCCTTGGCGCGGCGCTGCTTTCAACGCCCACCTCGCAGCGCGGGACTTCCTCCCGCTTCAAAATCAGCATTGCTTCAAAATCGAGCTCATCGTTAGAAAAGAACTTGACCAGGGCCTTGAGGGGCTCGAAGGAGTTTCCTCCCGGAAGAAAGTCGCGATACCGCGATAAAGTCAGCGGTCCCAGCCGGATGCGCACCCGGGATTCCTGGTTCCAGATCTCGTCGCCGATTACCGTTCCCTCTCCCAGCTTCTCCGAATCGCTATCCGCGTCATCCATGCAACACTGCGATTCGGGGTCTAGACGGTACCACGCTCCTGCGAATTGCTCAACCTCAACCGGCACCTCGAAGTAATCTCCCAGAATTGCTTCCAGAGCCGCTGCAGAGCGTGCGTGCGAACCCAGGAGAGCTACATAGTGCAAAAGGGCCTCATCCGGCACTGCCTGCCGGCCCTGAAGTCCCGGCGTCCCCAATCCGATGAAATCGAGCAAATGATGCGTGAATTCGTCGTCGCCGCGGTAGTAGGTGGCGGGAAAGCGATATTTCTCCCAGGCTCGATAAAAGAACGAGATCATCCGATGGTTAAAAATATCGAGGAAAGTTTGTAGAGTTTCGTCCTTGGCCTTCAGGCGTTCGAGAATAAGTTCGGTATAGCAATAGGGCAGAACCCCCATGGGGCCAGTGAGTCCCATGAAGTTGACCTTCATCTGAGGAGGCGCGTCCTCATTGTTCCAGTCGATCGCCTGGATCTGGCTGGCGGGAAAGCTCAGTGAACTGTTGACCCGGAAGCGAACGGCCTCGTCTTCCGGATTACAGAATTGTCCGACTGGCTGACGATCCTGAAGCTGCAGGCGCTGAATCAGCGCCACCGCCTGAAAAAATTCGAACGAACAGGGATCTTCCCGCAAAGTTTGTTCGATCAGAGAATCCGTCATACCAGGATCCTCCGTCCGGCCCTCGGTCGCCACTGGTGCAAGGCTTCCTTCCTTTGGGTGGTCGATACCACCAACTGGGTAAAACTGTTTAGAGAGGTACAAAGACCCAGAAATCGCTCGAGGACGCTGGCGAACAGAAAGGCTCCGCCGCCGACGAACTGATCTTCGTCGAGCTCCAGTTCAACCCGGACTCCGCGCGCAAAAGTCGTACCATTCTCGGACCGCACTGGAGCGAAATGACGAGAGCTGCGGAGGCTGACCACGCTGTCGATCACGTTCTGGGAATAAGCCGTCCGGCCAATGTCGTAAAGTCTGAGAATTTGCTGCAACGCATCTTTTCCGCCTTCGACGATGGAAAGATAGTTGAGCGAAAGGTGAGAGATGAGGCGCCAGAGCGCGCTCTTGCCGGAAGCCGGCCGCACCGCCGGCGTAGGCCTGCGCAGGGCAACAATCCGTTTGAGCGACGCGGAGCCCTCCAGTTCGAAGTCCCCGCCCTCGGAAGCGAACGGCAAACGAAACGGCAGGTCGCGATTTGAGCAAGTCGTCCGGAGGGACAGGATGTTGCCGTCGGGGCTCATGGGCCGCATGGAGAGGTCCACCAGGGACAAGGACACTTCAGTCCCGTCGTCATTAGCTCGGGTTGACGGGCGCCGTCTCGCGGTCCAGAAACACTTTTGTTCCCGACCTAAAGTGGAATGCCTTAGGGAATAGAAGGGCTCGAACGTCGTAGTCTGCTGGTTCGCGGTGTTGATGCAGGCCACTTCATCCACGGAGTAGATTTCCGTGGCATAGGGCCGCCGTACATCTGGAGTGACGGGATATTCATACTTTCGCTGGCTCAACTGAATGGGTTCGGCAACCTGGGTGAAAAGATTCACGACCGGGGTACAACCCAGGCGGAAAGACTTCTTCGAGAGCTCCAGTTCGAGCCTCTGGCGACGATCGTCTCCTTCAACTTCTGAAATAAGAAACACCAACTCAACCGCGTGGGAGAAACCGGATTGCCAGACAGATTCGAGGCCGGTCAAGTCGATAAAAAAGAACTTCTCGGGAAAAGCAAAGTACTCCATCAGCAGACGGTGACCAATGAAGGAACGATGCGCATAAGGCACCATTCCCTCATCCTCACGGAATCCGACAGCGTGCAGCGCCGAGGCTGGAAGGGTGACCGGGGCCACTTTGGAACCCAGAGTCGGATCGCGAACAAGGATTCGGCTGACCCGGCTGAATAGCGTCTCATACAGCGTGTTGATGAGACCTCCTTCTCCATCAAGGTAAAAGCGCAGCCGGTCAATCTTGAGTTCGCGGAGGTTGACGTCGGGGGTGCAGCGCAGTTCAATACGGATGGCGCCGGAGCAATCGCTGGCCTTTATCGCCGGCTGTAGTCTGCTCGGGGCCTTCCACTCTGCAGCGGCCACAGCAACCGGCCACAGAGTAGTGTCGTAGCAAGTCCGAAAGGTGCAGGGAACACCGGCAACAGGCCGAGAATGCAGCACGGAGTTTCGCGAGATCGGCAAGGCAGTACTCAGCTTGCCCTTTTCCGGATCCGGTTGAAACTCGACAATCGACATCGACGGAATCGGACGCACCAGTTGGGGATAAACCACCGTTAACAAAGCTTCGCTGATCTCGGGAAACTCATCGTCCATCTTGAGGTGGACCCGCGCCGCCAAAAAAGCAAAAGCCTCGAGCAGGCGCTCGACATGCGGATCTTCACACTTGGTCGGCTCCAGTACGAGGCGTGACGCTACCTTGGGATTCTTCTCGGCAAACTGTACCGCTGTCTTACGCAAGTAGTCGAGTTCGCGCTCGTAATAGAGCAGCAGATCATCCCGCATTGGCGCCTCCCGATAGCCGGCAGACGCCGCTCTTCATCTCGATCACGGTGTCAAAGGAGACCGGCTCTGGAGACGGATCCATCAGCAGCAGAGCCTCGATGCGAAGTCTCAATTGCTGCAATCCGGAATCCGGGCTTTCGACGGGAACAAGGCGCACATTCGCGAGGCGAGGCTCGAACATCTTCACGGTCGCCAGAACCTGACGCACCAGCTTGTTCTGGTCGGCCGATGAGGTCATCGTGTAGGTCGAGAAGTCGGGAAGCCCGTAGAGATAGACGGAACGGTTTACTTCTTTCAGAGACTCCTCCGGTTCCTGAAAAATACGGCGGGTATTCAGAAGCCATTCCAAATCGCGCTGCACGGCGCTCTTCAGAACACGCACCGACTGCGAGCGGGTCAGCGGGGCCTCCACCTGGCTCCGGGCATCGTTGTCGATGAGCCGATCCAGGACCGAAAGCGTCACAATGACGTCGCCGTGGGTGCGTGCCATCGCAATTATCCTGAGGTCAGCGCTCGAACCGGGTCGAGGCGGCAAATGCGTTCGAACAGCTTCCGCTTCTCGCTTTCGTCCTCCTGCACCTTTCTGCTGATTTTCATCACCGTGGCCAGCGCGGCGGCCACCATTTCTTTGTCCTCCCAATCGTCGAGCTTGTGGGCCTCAATGGCCTCCATGAGATCGTCGAGCAGAGGCTGTGCAATCGAGTCCTTCCCGGCGGCAACACAGAGCTCGACCAGTTGCAAGGTCCTTTCAAAGCGGCCCCGGCCAGACTGTTGACGCGCAATTTCCTTGCGCATGACTTCAAACGCTTTCTCCGGCTGGCCTGCCTTCAAAGCTTCTTGAGCCCAGGCGTAGGCATCGGCCGACTTCCCCAGCCACGAGGGATGGTGGCCATTTGAGGAGGGGACCGAAGCCTCGGCTTCTGCCGGAGGTTCCGGGCCTCCCGCCGGCGGAGCGCTCAGCTGCATCAGCCACGCTCTGGTCTCCGCATTTGCCGCAGGCGTGTCGTCAAGCAAGGTCGCATCCAGAAGCTGCGGCAGGTCACTCAGAAGAGCTTTCAGTTCGGACCGGATTGCTGCCGCAATCGGCTCGTACTCGTCTCCCAAAGCCGCACAAGCCCCTACCACAAGCCGCTGGAGATCCAGCCATGCTCTGCTGCAGGGCAGGGACATCGCGTTTTCCGACGTCTCCAGAAGTTCACTCCACTTCTTCGCCAGCGCCAGGCGCTTGATATGTTGGCGCAGTTCCGTGGGCGGCGCCTCCAACAGGCTGGCATCGCTGAGTTGCCCCGCTGTGCGCAGTTCACCCCAACGCAAGCCTCGCATCATGAGATAAGGCGCAGGGCTGTACGGCTGCTGCCTGCGAAGAAGGGCAGCTGCCCTTGCTACCGCAGCGATTACCTCGCGCCGCTCCGGCGGTTCGGAACTGGTCGACACCGAGATAGTGATGCCCGGAGCGCCACCTCCGCTTACGCCGCCGGAGGCAGAGACCGCGGCGACCCCTTCCGGTGCGCTGCCCACAGCGGGAGCCGCCTCTACTGGATCCGGCTCGGTCTCTCTTTTCTTTTCGAGCAAGGCGTGAACCGTATGCCGGACGTCCGCGAGCGCGGTCTTCAGCTTGCCGAACGAAGGAGCCGTCTTCCCGAATTTTTCATCCGACACCTCATCGAGGCTCTTCAGGGCCTGCAGGCAGCCATCCAGATCCTTTTCGGATTGCAGATAAAAAGCCTTCGGAGTTTCAATGAATGCTTTGTCAAATGCCTCAGGAGCGAGCTTACCTTCAGCAATCTTTTGTTCGCGAGCCTTTCTCTCCTTGTCGCTCTTAGCCGGGTCCTCGTAGCCGACCGTGCGGGATTCCTTATATCGGTACCAGTCGTGTCCGGCCTTGACCAGCGCAACCGACTTCAGGGGAATTTCGATCGCAGAACCAAGCCATTCCAACGGTCCGGCTCTTAGCTCCAAATCGCCGTCCTCGATAGGGGGATACAACGTGTCCCAGAAACCGGAGAGGAGCCCGGTACAAAGCGTCAAGCCCAGACGCAGCCCGGCAAAGCCTTCCGTGCGGAGCATCGCCTCTGTGAGCCAGGCCGCGAGTTGGAGGTCTTTCGTCCTGGTGGCCAGGGCATCCTGAGACAAGTTGGCTACCAGCGCATAGTCCGCCAGCTTTCGTTCATGCTGCCAGTCGCCCTGGGCCAGCGCGTCATCCTGCCGCCGGGCCTCCTTTATTTTGTCGTAAAGCAGCAACTTGGTGTCATAGCGGACGTCGGAGCCGCTGGGGTTATCACCCGGGATGGGGTTCAGAAGATCTTCGCGCAGGGGCATGGGCTATTTCCAGATCAGTCGACTGTAGCCGGAGCAGCCGATTGGGCAAACTCCAGCGAGCGTACCTCAAGGAACGGAATCTCTTCACCATCCAAAAGCAATGTCTTTTGTCCTGACGGATATTCATTGCCCTCGTCGTCGGCAGCCCAATCGGTCACCCGTCCCAGCCAGACGGCCTCGTTGGAATGCTTCCAGGAAAACGGGTAAATCGCCGGAATCAGTACTTCGCCGAGTTCTGTGCCTTTAAACGATGGTCCAGTGCGAACCATGGCCGGGCTCCACAGGGTGTCCCGCAATCGGCGCGGCGGCTCCATCTCGAGGGAGGCGATGTGCTCAAAAGGAATCCAGAGATAGGCCCCCGCCGCGAAGACTTCGAGGCGGGGACCTAGATCAGGATCGGCGTCGCGGAGGGACTGAAATGGCCTTCCGTTCAAGGTTCCGGGGGAGGAAGCCGCTAAGTGGTCCTTCGAAAACTCCTGCTTTTCGAACACCCCGTGGCGCGTCTTTTCGGCGTGCAATACAGCGTAATAGAGGACAGCGCCAAGTTCTGTGTCCGCATTGCCCTGAGCCAGCACCTTCAGTTGTTTTTCGGCGCGGTCATAGTCACCAGAGAAGCAAAGAAGCTCGAACAGGAATGTGCGCTGGGCCACATCCATAGGATGGTCGCGGAGGTAGGCGGTTAGCTCCTTCTCCGCCTCGCGTACCTTGCCTGCTTCGAAAAGCTCCCTTGCTTTCACTGGTATCTGCCATCCTGGCTGCCCAACGCTTTACCAAGTCCCCAGCTTCTCAACATCAAAGCCCTTGTCGACGAAGCCTTGCAGCTTGCCGTCTTTCTCGGGGTTGTAACTGACTTTGATCTTGGCAAATGCGAACGACACCGACTCGGTCGGATTCTCGTTCGATCCCGAAAGCTGGACGGACGTGATCAAAACGTTCTCCATGTGAATCTTGAAATAGACGTCCTGTTTGTTGCCCATGGGTTTGAAGTACTGGACGTCCACCGACTTGATGTAGTCCCCGGTGACGCAGTTCTCGAATAACTGCGGCGAGGTCTTGTCGAGGACCTTCATGATATTCACATGGCTGACATCGGCCCGACCAGCGCGGGATTCGCCGCCCGAGGCTCCCGGCCCGAAGACCGCGGAATTCGAGGAGCCGAAGCTAAACGACAGGATGTCGATCGCGTTGGCCAAACTGGTGCTCGGACCAGGAACGCCGTCAATAATCAAATATGCATTTACGGCCATTTCACTTCTCCTTTTCGCAATTTTGCGACTCGAGATAACAATGACTTCAGAGCCCGGGCAGGAGCGACCTGCCGAAATCAATACTCGCCGTTACTTGGCGGCAGTGGGAAGATCCGCCACCAAGCGCAACGAAACCGTAAGTTCATCCAACTGGAAGTGTGGCCGCATGAATGCAACCGCGCGGTAAACCCCAGGTTTCCCCGGAACTTCCGAGACGTCGATTCGAGCTTCTCTTAACGGCCGCTGGGCTTTTGTTGCGGGTGACGCATTGTCATCCGGAGTGACGTAGTTCGTGATCCACCGGTTCAGGAAAATCTCGGCTTCGTCACGGGACATGAAACTGCCGATCTTGTCTCGCATCATCGCCTTGAGATAGTGAGCGAAGCGCGAAACCGCCATAATGTAAGGCAACTGCGCGGACAGACGCGCGTTGGCGTTTGCCGAATCGGTATCGTACACTTTGGGTTTCTGGCAGGTCTGCACGCTGAAGAACGCGGCGTAATCAGTGCCCTTGCAGTGAACCAGAGGTACAAAACCGAGGTCAGCGAGTTCCTTCTCACGCCGGTCCGTGATGGGAACCTCGGTGGGACACTTCAGGGCGATGTCGCCCTCGTCAGTATAGAAATTGTGGGTGGGCAGTCCTTCGACCAGGCCTCCGCCCTCAACTCCGCGCATCGCGACACACATTCCATACATGGAAAATGAATTCGTCATCCGCGTTCCCAGCGAATAGGCGGCATTCATCCACAGATACTTGGAGTGGTCGGTTCCATCGACGTGCTCTTCGTAGGCGAACTCGTCGATCGGTTTAGTTTCCTTACCATAGGGCAAGCGCGAAAGCGTCCGTGGCAGGCAGAGGGCCACATAGCGGGAATCCTCGCTTTGACGAAAAGACTTCCACTTGGCGTACTCGGTGCTATCAAAGATTTTGGCTAAGTCGCGGGGTGCGTCAAGTTGTGCAAAACTTTCCAGATTCATCAGATCCGGAGCAGCCGCGCTGACGAACGGAGCGTGCGCCTGCGCCGCGACGTGAGAAATGCCGTCCAGCAGCGCCATATCTTCAGGATGTTTTCCGAATTCGTAGTCGCCGATCAGGGCGCCGAAGGGCGCTCCGCCGAAGACTCCGTACTCTTCCTCATACACTTTCTTGAACAAAGCGCTCTGGTCGAATTCCGGAGCCTTCTCGATATCCCTGAGCAGTTCCTTCTTGGTGACATTCAAGACCCGGATCTTCAATTGCGTTCCGGTCTCGCTGTGGTCCATCATGTGCTTCAAGCCCCGCCATGATCCCTCCAGCTTCTGGAACGCTTCCTGATGCATGATTTCATTCAACTGAATCGAAAGCAGATGATCGATCTGCGCGATGCGCGCGTTGATCATCATCTCGGCGTCCTTGGCGACCGTCATGGAGCCGTCCAGGACCTGGGCGACGAACTCTTTCACCAGATTCTTGCCGCGCTCCTTCTGGCTGGGCTCAGCCCCGAACCGGCCCTGCTCGACGATCTGGTCGAGCAGACCCGCCTCCCGGGTGACCGTGGTGGTGGTAGCCTGCTGACCTTTCTGTGGATTAGCCATTGGATCCGCCTCCCTTGGGGCCCAGTTCTCCCTTAAGCTTGTCAAGTTTCTCAGTATTACCCACCGCGTCGAGGAGTATTTCTTCAAGCTTGTCGTTACCCTGCAGGGTGCCCCGCAAGTCTGACAGCCGGGTGCGAAGGTCGAGCAACTCTTTCAGCGGCTTGACTTGCTTGGCCACGTTGCCGGGCTCGAAGTCCTCCATTTTTTTGAATTTCAAATCTACTTTCAGCTGCGGGCCATTGGGGTCGTCGCTGAGTTTGTTCTCAACGTTGAACTGAAGGTGAGGCTTCATCCCTTCCAGCACGGTGTCGAAGTTGTCGGGATTTACTTCGACGAATTTGCGGTCCTTGAGCCTGGGCAGCGGTTGGTCGGGCTGGCCGGTAAAATCTCCCAGGACGCCGACGACGAACGGCAACTCCTTGAGTTCAATGGCACCGCCTATCTCGACATCGTAGGTAATCTGTACACGAGGGGGACGCACGCGGTCTAACTTGTGCTGAGCACTCTGTCTAGCCATGATGATTTCCTCTTAACTCAAGCTTCGGAGAGATCCTTAGTTCGGGCACTCCGGGCCCAGTTCCTGTACCGGATTCGTGGGGGAAACGAATCAGCGGAGCCCAACGGGTAAAGTCACGATTGCCATGCCGGGCACAGTTTGGGACAACTAGCAGCTTTCTGGACCGCGCCGTCGGTGGAGCCTTATGTATCACACGCCTCGAATATGTGTCAAGAACAGGTATCGAAGGGGTAGCGGTGCTTTTCGCAAACAGAGCATTACCATATGGAGGGGCGTGCGTCTTACGCCGCGCCGATCTGTTTCGAGGTATCGAGGATGTATGCTGCGATCCGCAGAATGTAGTATGCTCAAGCCCTTTTGAGGGCTGCTTGCCATCGACGGCGGTCGCTTGCTAACCGGTACAGCATGGGTTCAAGGAGGAAACGGGGCCTAGGTGCTCAAGACCCTTTCATCCAGTGATGCGGCGCGACTGCGAGACTTCTTGCTCCAGTCAGGGTATGCAGAAGACCGCCTTCGCGAGAAGGGCTACTTCACAGAACTCCCTTCCACCCGGCTGCGGAATCTCCCGCGACTGCTGGACCGCACACAAGAAATGGACTGCCTGAATGTCCTTTTGCGGTGGTTCTGGCTGGGAGTGCCACAAGAGGCATCGAGCGGCACTGAATTCTTGCCTTCTTGGTTCATGGATCTGGCACTTTCCTGCGGCATGCTGCGCAAGGACGAGAACCGTCTGGCGTCCGATGTCATGCTTTTCCCCGTCGACAGTTTCCTGGTCGTGTGCGACCATACCGTCAAGATCGACGCCTCGGACCCGGAGTTCGTACTTTGGCCGAATCCCACCAGCCGGCTGCTTTCCCGCTTCAC
>Ga0210400_10005210_pt1 | contig 11077 bp, 9 predicted proteins | sample IncBWH26MmetaG_FD_155456 | JGI IMG/M metagenome (GOLD analysis project Ga0210400, IMG submission 155456) | Forest soil microbial communities from Barre Woods Harvard Forest LTER site, Petersham, Massachusetts, United States - Inc-BW-H-26-M | ecosystem: Environmental > Terrestrial > Soil >...
TGGCGCCCGGTTGGCCTTCGCAATTGTAGAGTGAAAAATTGCCCTCGGTCGACGCGTAGTACTCGAGAATTCTCGGGATTTTGAAGCGCTCCTGAAACGGCTCCCAGATCTCCGCCCGCAGCCCGTTGCCGCAGGCGAGGCGCAGCGAATGCGCGGTTTCGTCTGCCTGCGGCGCAGCGTTGAGGAGGTAGCGGCACAATTCGCCGATGTATTGGAACAAGGTGCAACGCTCCGCGCCCACATCGCGCCAGAAATCCCCCGCCGAAAATCGAGCCCGGATCACTACGGCACCGCCGCCGACCAGCGTGGCGCCGCAGGCGACCACGCCTCCCACGCTGTGGTACAGCGGCAGGCAGTTGTACATGCGGTCGCTCGGACCGGTATCCATCAATCCTGCGAACCAATGACTCCATTGCATCACTCGGTAGTGGCTGACCTTGGCCGCCTTGGGCAGACCGGTGGTGCCCGACGTGTAAATGTAGAGCGCAGTATCATCGAGAAACGGCGGTGCGCACTCCGATTCACGCAATTCATCGGTTGCCATGCGCTGCAGTTCGGGCGCGAGGGCCGCAAAATCTCGAACGTCTTTGCCGTACTCCAGGCATGACACAGCGGGCGGCAAACGCTCGCGCACCGCCAGCAGCCGCGATGCGATGTCGCTGCCGACGATGATCGCCCGCGGCGCGACGATGTTGATCGCATGGATCAGCGCCTCGCTCGCAAGCTGATTGTTGATGAGCGCGACGACCACGCCGATTCGCGTCAGCCCGAGCCAAGCCGCCAAATACTCCACGCAATTGGGCATCAACAGGCCGACCGTGTCCCCTGCCTTGAATCCCGCGTAAAGCCCCCAGCGCGCGTATTGATTGCAACGGTTCGCCAGGTCGCGATAGCTCAATGTGGCGTCAGTCGACAGCAACGCCGGCGCGGCTTCGAATTGCCGCGCCAGGCGATTCATCAACACCGGCAGCGTGACCCCGCGTTCGACGATCGATGCGGTCCGTTGCAGGGCTCGGAGCCACGCGTCGCGGGCGAATTTCGAATTCGCCGCCGGGAATTGTTGCTCAAGGTGGGTCATTGGGTGGCCGGCTTTGGAATTGCGAACCGTACCACGACTGCCCCTGGCGTTCGAGTTACACTGTTGGCATTTCCACAACGAATTTCGCAGCAAATGAAGCGGGAAACGATCGCAATTCACGGCGGTTTCGACTCGGACCCGGCGACCCGGGCCGTCGCGGTGCCCATTTACCAGACGGCCGCGTACACATTCGACAGCGCCGAACATGGCGCCGCGCTGTTCAACCTGGAAGTACCGGGTTATCGATACAGCCGGATCAGCAACCCGACCACCGACGTTCTCGAGCAGCGCGTCGCCGAACTCGAGGGCGGGGTCGCGAGCATCAGCGTGAGTTCGGGTCAGACGGCACTGTATTACGCGGCATTGAACGTGGCCGAGATGGGCCGCAACATCGTCTCGGTACCGCAGCTCTATGGCACGACCTACACCTTGTTTGCACATATTCTGCCGCAACTCGGCGTTCAGGTGCGTTTTGCAAAATCCGATCGCGCCGCCGATCTCGAGGCCCTGATCGATGCGGATACACGCGCGATTTTTTGCGAGACGGTCGGCAATCCGGCGGGTAACGTGTGCGACCTCGAGGCGCTCGCCGGCGTCGCCCATCGCCACCGCATGCCTCTGATCGTCGATAACACCGTCGCGACGCCGATGTTGGTGCGGCCGGTGGAGCACGGCGCGGATATCGTCGTGCATTCGTTGACAAAATTCATGGGCGGACACGGCACCACGCTCGGCGGCATCGTGGTCGACTGCGGCACTTTCTCGTGGACCGACAATGCGGCACGCTATCCCATGTTCACGCAACCGGACGAGTCCTACCACGGACTCGTCTACACGGAACATTACGGTGCGGCGGCCTTCGTCGGCCGGTGCCGCAGCGTATATCAACGCACCATGGGCGCAGTGCTGTCGCCGTTCAATGCATTTCTACTGCTGCAAGGGATCGAAACGCTCGCGCTGCGCATCGACCGGCACGTCGAGAACGGGCGCAAAGTGGCGGAATTCCTGCGCGCCGACGCGCGCGTCGAGTCGGTGAATTACGCGGGTTTCGCGGACAGTCCCTATTACCCGCTGGTGCAGAAGTACCTGGGGGGCAGGGCGTGCTCGCTGATGACATTCGAGATCCGCGGCGGCCTCGAGGCGGGAATGCGTTTCTACGATGAGCTCAAGCTGTTCAAGCGCCTGGTGAATTTGGGCGATGCGAAATCGCTCGCCTGCCACCCTGCATCGACGACCCACCGGCAGATGAGCGCAGCGGAGCAGCTCGCCGCCGGCGTCTCCCCCGGCGGCATTCGCCTGAGCGTCGGAATCGAACACATCGACGACATCATCGCCGATCTGGACCAGGCGCTCGGACTTGCCGCCGGATAAGCGCCAAGACTTGCCGGACGCGGTCGCGGCTTTGTTCCCGGGTGTTGCGCAGCGCGTGCACGTCGATCAGTGGCTGGGCGGCGAATTGCAGCGCGCATCGATGCGCATTCAAGCCGGTCCCGTCGCGCCCACCGTCGACATGACTGCGTTTCGCGCGGAGCTCGACGCGTTCACCTTCGAGCGGCCGCGGCCGCTCGAAGAAATGCTGCGCTGGACTATCGAACGAATGGAACAGGGCATCGTGCAAATGACGAATCCCCGCTATTTCGGCTTGTTCAATCCCGGACCGAGTTTTCCCGCACAGTGCGCCGACCGCATTGCCGGCGTGTTCAATCCGCAGTTGGCAAGTTCGGCGTCATCGCCCGTGCCGGTGGAACTGGAGCGGCACGTGGTACGCGCCATCGCGCGGCGCGCGGCCTTACCTGAGGATGCCGCCGGCCACTTCGCCACGGGCGGATCGGAATCGAACTACACCGCGCTGCTGTGTGCCCTGACGCGGGCGCACTCCGGCTTTGCCTGCGACGGTGCGCGTGCCTTTGCGGGTCCGGTCAGAATCTACACTTCACGCGACTGCCACATTGCCTGGCTGAAAGCCGCGCACCAGGCCGGAGTGGGCCGGACGGCGCTGCGCCTGGTGGCAACCGACGGCCGGGGGCGGATGGATCCGCAGGCGCTGCGCAGTGCCATCGCGCTCGATCGCGGCAACGGGGCGGTGCCCGTCATGGTCGTGGCCACCGCCGGGACCACCGGCGCGGGAATGATCGACCCCTTGCACGCCTGCGCCGATATCGCGCGCGACGAGCGGTTGTGGTACCACATCGATGCCGCGTGGGGCGGCGCGGCGCTGGCCTCGAATCGACTGCGCAAGGTTCTCGATGGCATCGAACGCGCCGATTCCATCACCATCGATGCACACAAGTGGCTTGCGACGACCATGGGCTGCGCCATTTTCATCACGCGCCACGCACATCTGTTGTCCGAGGCATTTCACGCCTCGACCAGCTTCATGCCGTCGAGCGTGGCGGGAGTCGATCCCTACCTCAACAGCGTGCAATGGTCGCGCCGGTTCTTGGGGTTGCGCTTGTTTCTCGCCCTGGCCAGTGCCGGCTGGGAGGGGTTGGGCGCGCACGTGGAGCGCAGCGTCGAAGTCGTGGAGCGAGTCAAGGAGCGGCTGGTCGGCCTGGGGTGGACGGTCGCCAATGAGTCTGCGCTGGCGGTGCTCGATGTGGTGCCGCCGCTCGAACTGGGACCGGTACGCGAGCTGGTGCGCCGTGTGGTGACTTCCGGTCAGGCGTGGGTGGCCCCCACTGCGTTCGAGGGGCGCGACGTGGTGCGAATCTGCGCAACCAACGGCGAAACCACCCTCGAGGATGTCGACACGCTGGTCGCCGCGCTCAATCAGCGCGCTTAGGCGAGCGCGCCGGGCGGCCTGTGGCGCCTAGACCGGTTTGCGCAGCGAGAGCGTGCGCACAACCAGCGCCTGGATGGTCGCGACCGAGTGAAAATTCTCCGGGGTGATATCGCTCTGCGGGATGGCAATATCGAACTCGAGCTCGACCATTTTCAGCGAACTGAGGCCTAAATCGCTCAATTGCCGGTCAATCGGAAAAGGCTGCGGCAGGGCTGCGTCGGCCCCCAGCGAGCGCCGCACCAGTGCCACGAGCCGCTGTCCTACATCTTCAGTCGCCTGCGGATCCAACTAAAATCTCCCGAGTGAGCCGCTGATGATACCGTGCGGGACGGCGCGGCGTTACGATGAGATCGACAAAGGCGCTTTGTTGGGCCGGTCACACAATATCCGCGAAGTTTTGCCTATGCTGATGGCGCTGAACGGGACTCGTCGAGTCGCGTTATAGTGTGAAACTGCCGCCCGAGCCAAAGGGAACATCGATGGAACCGCAACGAATCCCGGGGATCGCCCGGGTGATCAATGGCCGCCAGAGCGACCTGACGGCGCGTGCGCGCGCCGCTGCCGAGGTCGCGAAAATGGCGGCTGGAGCGGTCGATGCGGAAGCGCGTTTCCCCAAGGAATCGTTTGCCGAAATTCGCAAGCAACGCCTCCTCGGTATCCAAGTCCCGCAGTCTCTCGGCGGCGAAGCGGCAAGCATCGCGGAAATTGCCGACATATGTTACATCCTCGGCCAAGCCTGCTCGTCCACCGCACTGATCTACGCCATGCACCAGATCAAGATGGCGTGCATCGTGCGTCACACCAAGGGCAGTGCCACCCTTGAGCGCATCCTCAGCCGGATCGCGGCCGAGCAATTGCTCATGGCGTCCTCGACCACCGAGGGCCAGGGCGGCGGCAATGTCCGGTCGAGCGAGGCGCCGATCGAGCACGACGGACCCCAGGTGACTCTCGAGCGTACCGCAACTGTCATTTCGTACGCGGTGGACGCGGACGGCGTCGTCACCACCGCCAGGCGCGCCAAAGATGCCGCAGCGTCCGATCAGGTGCTGCTGGTGCTGCTGAAGTCGGACTACACTCTCGAGCGCTTGCAGGTGTGGGACACGCTGGGTATGCGCGGTACGAATAGCGAGGGCTTCACGCTGCGAGCGCGGGCCGCGGCGGAGCAGGTCATGCCGGAACCTTACGATAGAATCCATGCCCAGACCATGGTGCCCTTTGCGCATCTTTTATGGGGTTCGGTGTGGGCCGGAATTGCCGCGGCCGCAGCCGGCAAGGCACAGGCCTTGATTCGTCAAGCGGTCCGCAGTTCCAATGGCCAAATGCCGCCGGGCGCCCCGCATTTCACTCAAGCCGTCTCCTCGCTGCGCGCCTTGCGCGGCGTGTTGGCATCGAATCTGCGCAACTACGAAGCCTTGATGGCAGATGAAAAAGCGATCTCGTCCCTGGAATTTCAGACGGCGATTACACTGACCAAGGTACAAGCCTCGGAACTGGCCGTGGCGACGGTGTTGAGTTCGCTGCGCGCCTGCGGATTGTCCGGCTATCGCAACGACACCGAATTCACCATCGGTCGGCTGCTGCGCGACGTGCTGTCCGCGCCCATCATGATCAACAATGATCGAATCCTCGCCAATCTTGCGGCGTCATCGTTGATGACGCCGTTGCCGACGTCGATCAGTGGCTGAACCATCCGTGCAAGCCGCCGCCGGCCCCGCTGCCGCGCTCAATACTCCCGCCGACCCGCTGGCTGACATCGCCGCCGGCCTATTCAGATCCATGGGTGTCGACGGCGTCTACGCGCGCACCGCGCTCTACTCGCACATCGTGGATCGCCTCGAAGGGTATATTTCGCGCCAGCGCGACCCGCAAGCGGAAATCATGCGCTTCCCGCCGGTGATGAGCCGCAAGCACCTGGAGAAATCCGGCTACCTCAAGAGCTTTCCCAATTTGCTGGGCTGCGTCTGTGCCCTGCACGGCTCAGAGGCCTCGATCCGCGCGGCGGTCGAAAAGGCGGACAGCGGCGGCGATTGGACCGCCGCGGTGACGTCCTCGGACCTGGTGCTGTCGCCCGCCGCCTGCTATCCCGTGTATCCCATCGTCGCAAGCCGCGGTCAATTGCCGTCCGGCGGCTTGCAATTCGACATCGAAGCCGATGTATTCAGACACGAGCCGTCGCGCAGCTTGGATCGCCTGCAGTCCTTCCGGATGCGCGAGTTCGTGAGAATCGGCGCGCCGCAGGCAATCCTCGACTTCCGCGAAAGCTGGATGGCGAAGGCTCCGCGCCTGGCGGCTGAACTCAGCCTGCCTTGCACCATTGACGTGGCGAGTGACCCGTTTTTCGGCCGGGTGGGCCAAGTCATGGCCGTCAGCCAACGCCAGCAAGCGTTGAAATTCGAACTCTTGATCCCGTATTACGCCGCGGCGCCGCCCACCGCGTGCATGAGCTTCAATTATCACCGTGATCACTTCGGCCAGGTGTGGGGGATTCGTGACGACAAGGGCGAATTGGCGCATACCGGCTGCGTCGCCTTTGGAATCGACCGGTTGGCGGTCGCGCTGTTCGCGATTCACGGCTTGGACCTGGAAAAATGGCCGGCGATCACCAAGGCCGCGCTGGCGCTCTGAAGCCATAGGCCGTGCCGCTCGACCCGCGCGTCAAACGGTTTTTGGATGCGCTGGCGACGGGCAGGCCGCGCAACAACCCCGATTCCACGGTGCAGGAGCGTCGTCGCGGACTCTCGGAATTGCTCAAGCTTTCGGGTCCTGAATTGGCCGTTGACCGCACCGAGGACCGCGCCTTGCCGGGATGCGGCAGCCCGCTCCCGGTCAGAATCTACACTCCGCCGGACGGGGCCGAAACTCTGCCGGGACTGATTTATTTCCACGGCGGGGGCTTGGTGGCCGGCAACGTGGCGACGCACGATTGGTTCGGCCGGGCGCTCGCCCACCATGGTGGATGCCGGGTAGTGTCGGTGGACTACCGCCTCGCTCCCGAACACCCCTTTCCCGCCGCCCTCGACGACGCCATGTCGGCCGTGACTTACATCGGCGCGCATGCCGCGGACTTCGGCATCGACGCCGCGCGCCTCGGTGTGTGCGGCGACTCCGCCGGCGGCGCGCTCGCGGCGGCCACCTGCCAGGCCCTCGTGCGCGGCGGCACCCCGCGGCTGGCGCTGCAAATGCTGATTTGCCCGATTCTGGATTACAGCAATTCAACCGCCTCGCGACGTGAATTCGCAGCGGTTACCTGCTCGATCAAGCCACGCTCGATGACGACATGCTGCGCTATGCGCCGGGACTCGACTTGGGGGATCCCCGCATCTCACCGCTGTGCGCCGCGGAAGTGGCCGGTCAACCGCCCACCTTCATCCACACGGCCGAGTTCGATCCCGCGCGCGACGAGGGCCGCGATTATTTCGAGCGGCTGTCCCGGGCGCACACCGAGGTGTCCTACACCTGCCACCCAGGTATGATTCATCTTTTCTACGGCCTCGGGGCGGTGATTCCGTACGCCCGCACCGCGTTGGAGCTGATCGGCAGTCAAATTCGGGCGGCGATGGCCTGATCTAAAGGGAGTCGAGCAAGTGGCGGAGCGCGCAGTTGCGGAGCGCATGGTTCGGCAAGTGCATGCGGCGCGCGTCGCCGGCAATCTCCCCGCCCTATGCCGGTTGTTCGCAGATCAGGGCCGGTATGAAATCGTCGGCGCCAGCGCCGACAAGCCGATCGCGATCCGCACCACGAGCATTGCGGAGCTGCGGCCCTGGCTCGCCATGATGGTCAAGGTGTTTCGGCTGAGCCACTACCAACTGTTGTCGCTGGTGGTGGAGTGGCCGCGCGCCACTGCGCACTGGCGGACCGACATCTATTCCAAGGTCACGGGCGTCACGGCTCCCACCGAATTGATCGACCTCCTGGAATTGAGCGAAGATCACATCTTGAGCTATACCGAGTTTTTCGCACCCCGCTCGAGCTGACCGAAGAGACCCCAATACCGGTGGACGAACCGCAATGGATGAAAATCGCGCGCGAGTTGCGCGCCATCGCGCAGACCGGCCTCGCGTTCAGTACGGACCGATTCGACCGGCAACGCTACCAGAGGGTCCAGGAGTTGGCGGCCTCGATGCTGGCGCAAGGATCAAGCGAGCAGTATGAAACCATCATCGGCTTGTTGCGTCAGGATCGGGGATACGCCACTCCCAAGGTCGATGTCCGCGGCGCCGCCTTCGTCGATGGCCGGGTGCTGATGGTGCGTGAGATCAGCGACGGCAAATGGACCTTGCCCGGCGGCTGGGCCGACGTCAATCAATCGGCCGCCGAATGCGTGGTCAGGGAAATTGCCGAGGAGTCCGGTTTCGAGGCCAGGACGCTGAAGCTCGCCGCCGTACGTGACTACCAAAAAAGCGGGCACCCGCCCCGCCACGTCGATTCCATGTATAAGATGTTCTTTATCTGCACCATCACCGGCGGCTACGCCCGCGCCAGCGACGAGACCAGTGAAGTGGCCTTCTTCGAGCGCGGCGAGCTGCCGCCGTTGTCGCTCGGGCGGGCTACTGCCGCGCAGATCGACAGAATGTTTCAGCATGCGCAAGATCCGCAACTACCGACGGATTTCGATTGAGTCATTGCGCCGTTTGGGGCAAATCCAGAATGACGCTGAGTCCGCCGCCTTCGCGATTGGCAAGCTGGATGCGCCCGCCGTGCGCCTCGGCAATCTCACGGGCGAGTGCCAACCCGAGGCCGGTGCCCCGCCGCTTGGTTGAATAAAACGGCAACAGGGCCTGGGCGAGCACGGTTTGGCTCATCCCGGTGCCTCGATCGCGCACTTCGATGCGCTGATAGGTGCCGACACAGATGATCAGGACTTCCACTTGGGTCCCGTCGCCACCCGCCTCGTGCGCATTCTTGAGCAGATTGATCAGCGCCTGTTCGACCTGCACCCGATCGAACCAACCGGGCGAGGTGGGCAGGGCCGCCGCCACCGTAAACGGTTGTTGTCGCGACAGATCGGACACGAATGACGCCCATTCGACCGGCTCCGGGCGGGGCGCGGGCAACTTGGCAAAAGTGGCGTAGCTGCTCACGAAGTGATGCAAGTGCTCGGCGCGCTCGGCGATCGCCGCGAACACGGTTGGCAACGTCGAATAGTCTCCGCGTCGCGCAATTTCGGCGCCGGAGTGCGCCAGCGAGGACAGGGGTCCCAACGAATTGTTGAGTTCATGACTCAATACACGAATCAGCTTTTTCCACGTCGAGACTTCCTGGCGAGATAGTTCCCGCGTCAAGTGTTTGAGCAGGTACAGCCGAAAATTGCGCCCTTGCAAAATGAATGCGCGCTGCGACAGGTGGAATGTCTCCTCGACGCCCTCGATGTCGGTCGAGAACAGGCTGTCGCCCGGAGCGGCAGCGGCGTTGCGCAATGCCGGCGGCGCACGTGTCAGCGCTTCGTCAAAGCGCAGCCCGTTGAGACTTCGCCCCTCGCTCAACAAGTGGCGTGCCGCGATGTTGGCATAGGCGATCCGCTCATGCGCGTCGACCAACATGAGCGCCACGGGCGAGTTTTGCATGACCGTGTCCAACAACAATTCGCGCTGTACCAGATGCGCGCGTTGCGTGCGCAGGGCGGCGGACAATTCGTTGTGCGCCGTCATGAGATCGCCGAGTTCATCGCCTCGGTTGACCACCAGCGACAGGCTGAAATCGCCTTCCCGGTAACTCGCCACGGTGCTCGACAGGGCGCGCAGCATCTGCCCAATCGGCTCCATCACGCGCGCGGCCAGCCAATAAATCGGCAGCATCGCGCCAGCGACCACCAAAGCCCACGCCAGCAACACGCTGCCGAAGGCGTGCGCAGCCCACGCACCGAGCGCCGCAGCCAGAGCCACCACCATCAGGAGCAAAGCCGCGAGTTTCGCCTTCAGGCTCGAGGGCCGAAACATCAGGTTCATCCGCGGCTCAGCCGCCGCCGACGGTGCGCAAATTGAATCGCTCCATGCGACGGTACAGCGCCTGGCGCGACAGGCCGAGACTGTGCGCAGCGCGGCTGACGTTGCCGCCGGACTCGAGCAAGCTGGCCTCGATCGCCTCGCGGCTGGGCTGCTCGGCATCGCGACGCAGCGCCTCTCCCTCGGTTGCCGCCCGATGGACCTGCGGCAACTTCAAATCGCTCGCGGTGACGACCTTTTCGCGCGCCAGGAGCTTGACGCGTTCGATTGAATTGCGCAGTTCGCGCACATTACCGGGCCAATCGTGCGCCAACAGGACGGCCGCGCCGTCGTCGCTCAATTGCAGTTCCTGACCGAGAAAATGCCGCGCCAATGGTAAAATGTCGGCCGGCCGGTCCGCCAACGAAGGTACCGCGATCTCGATGACATTGAGGCGATAGTACAGGTCTTCGCGAAATCGTCCGTCGCGAATCAACGCCGCCAGATCGGCATTGGTGGCGCTCAACACCCTCACTCGGGTGGTGCGGGTTCGACTCGAGCCCAGCATCTCGAATTGACCGGTCTCGAGCACGCGCAGCAGCTTTACCTGCCCGGCCAGCGGTAGGTCGCCGATTTCATCCAGGAACAATGTGCCGCCGTTGGCCGTCTCGAACCGGCCGATGCGCGCGCGGCCGGCACCCGTGTAGGCCCCGGCTTCGGCGCCGAACAACTCCGCCTCGATCAGCTCCGAGGGAATCGCACCGCAATTGACCGCTACGAGAGGACCGCCGCGAATCGAAGAGTTCGCATGCACGATCTGCGCGATCCGCTCCTTGCCGGCACCGTTGGGACCCGTGATCAAGACGCGCACGTCGCTGCGCGCGACACGGCAGGCGAGCTCGACCACCCTCTCCATCTCGTCGGAAGCGAAGACGATGCCGCAGAGATCATATTGTTCCGCCAGGCGCTCGCGCCGGCGCCGCTGCTCGTTTTGCAGCCGTTGCCGTTCGCGGTTCGCTTCCGCCAGCTCCAACAGGTTCTCCACCGTCGCGAGCAGCTTGTCGTTATCCCAAGGCTTGCCGATGTAGTCGGCGGCGCCGGCCTTGACCAGCTGCACGGCGGATTCCAAATGGGTCCATGCAGTCAAGAGGATTACCGGCAAATCGGGTTGATTGGCCCGCAATGCCCGAAACAGCGCCGTCCCCTCTTCGCCCGAGGTCGTATCGGCGCTGAAATTCATGTCGGCAATGACGAGATCGACGCACTCGCGCGCCAACGTCGCAAGGCCCTTCTGCG
>Ga0210400_10005211_pt1 | contig 11073 bp, 7 predicted proteins | sample IncBWH26MmetaG_FD_155456 | JGI IMG/M metagenome (GOLD analysis project Ga0210400, IMG submission 155456) | Forest soil microbial communities from Barre Woods Harvard Forest LTER site, Petersham, Massachusetts, United States - Inc-BW-H-26-M | ecosystem: Environmental > Terrestrial > Soil >...
ACTCTTCCGATGGCCACGTAGGCAAAGTCGAGGCCCGCCTGCTGGTCCTGGAAAAAGCTTTGATCGCCTCCCTGATGGCCCGTGTCGGTGCTGACGACCGCAAATCCGCGCGCCAGTGCGGGGTGGTCCCCGGCCGCCGCCGCACCCAAGGGCGGTCGAACAGTACCGTTAAATCCGCCGCCACCCTGAAACAGGAAACGGTTGCTCCAGTTGTCCGGCAGCGCAATCGCGAAGCCGATCCCGTAGGTCTTTCCCCCGGCGCCGGTGCGCTGGTCGATCATGCCCTCGGCTTGACAACGCGAGGGAAGCCCCGCTTTCCCGGGCTCCGCGGCGACGGGTTCCGCTTTGGTGATCGTCAACGCCACGCCGGGGATTTTGAACTTGAGCAGGTCGGCGCACTTACCCGATGTCTGTCCGTACGCTATCGGGACCAGTGCCAGCGCCACGAAATGAAGTCGCATCTCCCCTCCTTATTCGATAACAGCCTGCATCACGGCTTGCTCGAAATCCCGCCCGACTTCCTGGTTGGCGGTCTGAATCATGAGGATACCCACGATCTGTTCCTTGGGATCGATCCACAGGTGAGTGCCGAAAGCGCCATCCCATCCATAGCTGCCGGTGGACACAGCGGAGGCTCTGGCCACGTGATCACTGATCACCCGAACGCTGAGTCCAAAACCTTCGCCGCGCTGCCGGCCGGGAAGCGTATCCGGAACGTGAACCGAGGACATCATATCGACTGTTCTCGGGCCGAGCAGGCGCTTCCCGTTCAACTGCCCGCCATTGACCAGCATCTGTCCCAGCGGCAGGTAATCCTCGGCGGTGCTAAGCAAGCCTCCGGCGCCCGAGAAGTAGACCTGGCTGCCGGGGTTGGTGGCCTGCTTCTGCAGTCCGCTGGCGCTGCGCTGGTAGAGCGTCACCTGCCGGGGTTGGTGAGCCGCGTCGAGATAGAAGAATATGTCCTTCATCCCCAGCGGATCGAAGATGCGCTGGCGCAGGAACTGATCGAAGGATTGTCCCGAGGCGATCTCCACGATGCGGCCCAGGGTCTCGAATCCCGCGCCCGGGCTGTACGCCCAGCGCGACCCTGGTTGGAACTCGAGGGCGGTAGTGCCCAGCCGCGGGATGTACGCAGCCAGATTCTCGTTATCCCTGCGAGCGACCCTCGCCAGATCGCTGTTGCTGAGCGTGCCACTGCCGAGACCCGAAACGTGCGTCAGCAGATCGCGGATGGTAATCTCGCGTTCGGCCGGAACGGTATAGAATTGCGGTGCCGCGGCTGCACCCGCGGGCGTGGCGCCCCGGCCAGTGGGAAGCGTGACGGCGACCTTCTGGCCGCGAAACTCGGGGATGAATTTCGAGACAGGATCAGTCAGCCGGATCTTGCCTTCCTCGACCAGCATCATGATGGCCGTGCCGGTGACCACCTTGGACATCGAGGCGATACGGAACATCGCGTCCTTGGCCATGGGAGTTTTCGATTCGATGTCCATTAGGCCGTGCGCCTCCAGATGTGCGACACGCCCTTTGCGCGCCACCAGCGTGACGGCTCCAGAAATATCCCCGGCGTCGATGTGGCGCTGAATCATCTGGTGAACTCGTTGCAGCCGCTCCGAGGAAAGACCGACGTCCTCCGGCTTCGCGGTGGGAATCGAAGCCGCCGTCAAGGGCAAGGCGAGCAGCGTGAATAGGACAGCGTACACCGCGCTGAGGCTGTTTTTCATGAGATGACCCTCCCGAGTTTCCTGGCCAGTATACACCTCCGCGATTGTGTAGTCGCCCGAGCCTACGAATATGTCCTTGGCGAATGTATACTGCTTGGGGACGTCCGCGTCCGGAAGAATCAGGCCAGAGGAGAAAGCCATGCATAACCATTCTCATGCGCACTCGCGTCGAGATTTTTTCAGCAGAGCCTTCGGAGGCGCGCTGGCTGGAGCGTCGATCATGGAGGAAGCCTTCCTGCGCGCAACTTGGGCGCGGGCCCAGGCGCCCGGCGCGAGCGCGAATCTGTTCACGATCGAGAAGGTCGCCGAGGGCGTTTATGCCGCGCTTGCACGGCCGCAGGTCCTGACCAACTGCAACGCGGCCATTTTTGTCAACTCGCAGGACGTGCTGGTGGTGGACGCGCACTCCAAGCCTTCCGCGGCCGCCGCGCTCATCTCCCAGATCAAGAAGGACGTTACGGCCAAGCCGGTCCGCTATCTGGTCAACAGCCATTTCCACTGGGACCACACGCAGGGCGATGCCGCCTACAAAGCCAGCGGCGGGAAGGTGGACATCATCGCCAGCGAGGCGACCAAGCAGTTGATGACCCAGCTTTCGCGGAACCGCCTCAAGGAATCGCTCGATGCCGTTCCCAAGCAGATCGATGATGTTCAGGCCCGCCTGTCTAAAGCGACCTCTAATGCCGACAAGGAACGGTACACGGAACTGATCCGGCAACTGAAGGCCTATCAAACCGAGATGAAGAGTTACACGCTGGAGCTGCCGACCATCACTTTCGCCAAATCGCACGTGATCAAGGACCCCGCGGGCGATCTTCATATCGAATTCCACGGGCGCGCCCACACCGCCGGCGACGTGGCCGTGTTCTCGCCGCAGAAACGCGTGGTGGCTTCGGGCGACGTCATCATCGGCTTCCTGCCTAACATCGCCGACGGGTATCCCAAACCGTGGCCCGCAACGATCAATTCCGTCGGGCAGCTCGCTTTCGATCACATCATTCCCGGACACGGGCCGGTCCATCACGACCGTGCGCGCATGACGCAAATGCGGAATTATATCGAGGAGCTAACCGGGCGCGTTGAAGAGGGCAAGAAAGCGGGCAAGCCGCTGGCCGAACTGCAGAAGACGCTAACCATGGCGTCGATCAAAACCTTGCAAGCCAACGGGTACGGCAACTATGTCGCCGACAATTTAAACAACTTCACGGTGTATCTCGGGCAGAGAACCGCGGTCGAGGACCGCCTGGCGGCCAACATCGAAGCTATTTACAAGAACCTGGACCGGGCCTGAATGTAGCGGATGAGCAGCCTACCTCTGTAGCAGCACGACCTCAGGCGGCTGGCGCTCGGCCCATCCTTCCCGCTCCAGCTCCGGCAGATCTTCGTCGTCTTCGGCGTAGCCCAGGCACAGGTAAGCCACCAGTTTCCAATGCTCCGGAATATCGAGCGCGCGTGGAACACTCAGCGGATCGAGAATCGACACCCATCCCAGACCGATTCCGTGCGCCCGCGCCACGAGCCATAGCGTGTGCACGGCGCAGACGGCCGAGTATGGCAGCATCTCCGGCATGGTTTTGCATCCAAGGCCGAATCCCACTTCCGTTGCGGGATCGATAAAGACGGCCAGGTGAACGGGCGCCTCCACCAGACCTGCGAGCTTGAGGCGAGCATACAGTGCAGCTCGCGCACCATCCAGCTCGGCGAGGGCCCGCTGATTTGCCTGCTGGAAATTTGCGAGAATCGCCGCCCGGCGATCCGGGGCGTCGACCAACACCCAGCGCCAAGGCTGGCTGAACCCGACGGAAGGAGCGAGGCAGGCGAGGGCCAGTAACTGCTGGATCAAGCCGGCCGGCAGCGGATCAGGCCGAAAGTGGCGGACGTCGCGCCTCCACACCAACAACTCGGTGAGTAGTGCCCGGAACTGGTCGTCGAACTGAGGTGCCATGGCCATCCAGCTCCATCATCCCTTAGTATGTTGGCTTCAGACGATACTGTTCTTTGTGGGAAGTCCTGGCGCGTTTTCGGCGTCTAAGCTTAAATGTCTTGGTTCGGCGACATCCGGTTAAGTTTTCGGACTCTGGTCAAAAATCCCGGCTTCACGGCGGTGGCCGTAACCATGCTTGCCGCCGGTATCGGAGTCAATGCCACTGTCTTCACGGTGACGAACGCGGTCCTTTTTAAGGGATTCGCGCTGGTCGAGAGGAACGATCGTCTCCGCTACATCGGCTACAAAAACTCGAACTGCTGTGTCTCCTATCCAGATTTTCTGGACTGGAGGGCGCAGTCGAAATCGTTCGAGCAAATGGCCATTGTCCACGGCGTGTCGATTGCTCTCACGGATGCGAGCGGCTTTCCGGAGAATCTGAGCGGCAACGAGAACAGTGCCGGAGTCTTCAAACTGGTGGGCGCAAAACCGATTCTAGGACGCGATTTCACGCCCGACGATGAGGCGCCCGGCGCTGCCCCGGTCGCGATCCTGTACTACGGTTTCTGGGAACGCCGATACGGAAAGGATCCAAATATCGTCGGCCGCACGCTGCGGATGAACGGTGCTCTCACCACCGTGATCGGAGTGATGCCCCAAGGCTTTTCGTTCCCCCAAAGGGTCGACGTGTGGGTGCCTTTGGTGCAGACCCCTCGCGTCATGAAGCGGGATAACCGCGACACGTGGATGGTGGTCGGGCGGCTGGCAGAGGGCGTCACCATCGAGAGCGCCCGCGCGGAAATGGAGATCATCGGCAGGCGCCTGGCGGCCGAGTATCCGGTGACCAATCACGATCTGCTTCCCGAAATACAGACCTTCAGCCAGTTCTTCATCGGTTCAAACGCTACCCTGATCTACGGGTCCATGTGGGGCGCGGTGGGATTCGTGCTTTTGATCGCGTGCGCCAATCTGGCGAATCTCTTGCTCGCCCGCGCGATTGGAAGGTCCCGCGAGATTTCCGTCCGTATTGCACTGGGCGCGGGGAGATGGCGAATCATCCGGCAGCTCCTGATCGAGAGCGTGATGCTATCAAGCCTCGGCGGCTTCCTCGGCTGGTGGATCGCCAAATGGGGTGTACGTACTTATGATCTCGCGATGGCTCGCAAGTCCTCTTGGTTGATCGTCGACTTCACAATGGACCACCGCATTGTGTGGTACCTGATCGCGATTTCGATCGGAACCGGATTGCTGTTCGGCCTGGCGCCGGCGCTGCGGCTCTCGAAGCTCGATGTCAACGTCGCGCTGAAAGACGGTGATCGAGGCGCCACTGGTGGAGGACGCACAAAGCATCTTTCCGCACTTCTTGTAACCGGAGAAATGGCGCTGGCCATAGTGCTGCTTGCCGGAGCCGGGGTGATGATCCGCAGTTATCTGAAGATCCACACCGCGGATATAGGCGTCAATACGGCCAATATTCTCGGAGCGGCCATGGATCTTCCTCCCGCCAAGTATGCGCGTGCCGAGGACAAGATTTCCTTCTACGAGCGTCTCATTACCCGGCTTGGAGCCATGCCAGGCGTGGAATCCGTAGCAACGGCCGACGGCCTGCCTGCGTGTTGCTCGAACCGGCTCCCGTACGAACTTGCGGGCGCGCCACCAGTCGACGAGTCGCGCCGCGCACGGCTTTTTGAGATGAAAATCAGCCCGGAGTACTTCCGGACTGTGGGAGCGAAGCTGCTTTCCGGCCGTGAGTTCAATGACGCCGATGCCGCTTCGGGAGTTCCGGTGGCGATCGTGAATCAGTTGTTGGCGGCCCAGTTCTGGCCGGGAGAAGATCCGCTGGGCAAACGTCTTCGGTTTTTCAATGGAGATGCGCCGGGGCCGTGGTTGACCGTGGTCGGCGTCGTCTCGAATATCATCCAAAACGACGCAAATCGGCAAAGATTCGATCCTCTGGTTTATCTACCGTACCGGCAAGACCCGGGAGGGGGTGCCTGGGTGCTCGTGCGAACTCGCGTTCGTCCCGAAAGTCTGGCAAATGCCTTTCGTAGTGAGGTCCAGGCACTGGATTCCGATCTCCCCTTATATGGCCCCATGCCCATAGCAGAGCGTATGGAGAGGTTTTGGGACAGCCGGTTCTATGGAGCGATGTTCCTGATTTTCGCCGCCATCGCCCTGCTGCTGGCATCGATCGGCCTGTATACCGTGATCGCGCATGCGGTGAGCCAGCGCACGCAGGAGATTGGAATTCGGATCGCGATCGGAGCAACGGCGCGCGATATTCTCAGGCTCGTGTTTGCGCAGGGAATGATTCCCTTGGGAATTGGCCTGGGCATTGGACTCACTGCGTCGTTCGCGGTGAACCGCCTGTTAAAATCGATGCTCGTCCAGGTCTCCCCTGCTGACCCGATCACGCTGGTTGTCGCATCCGCCGTGTTGGTTTTGTCCGGCATGCTGGGATGCCTGATTCCAGCTCGCCGTGCAATGCGGGTTGATCCCAGTGTCGCTTTGAGAAATGAATAGCCTCGCCCTACCTAGCTCTTGGAACTGCTAGTCCCTGCGTTCGACAGCGTGTCGAGAATAATCGTCATCGGATTCAGCGAGTTGTTTTGGGTCCCGTTTTCCTGCAAGGTTGACAGGAGTTGACTGAGCGTCTGGCTCGTACTGCTGGCACTGCTGTTGGCGCTGGAACTGCCATCCGGATCAGCGGAGGCAGAATGAGCGTGATGGTGATGATGGTGATGGCCAGTCATCGCCTGACTTAGATCCTGGATGTTGGGGAGTTGGCCGCTGGTCGAGGCATTGGTGAAATCCGTCGCAAGCTGGTTGAGCTGGTTCGCTGCGACCGAATTGCCGTCCGCCTGGGCCGTTTGGGCGGCGCTCTGCAGGTTCGTGGCAATCTGCTGGGTCACTTGCTGGTATTTGGTGGGGTCCGTTTGTTGCAACTGCTGGAGCGTGCTCAGCATTTGGGCGAACGGTGAAAGCTGCTGATTGTCTGTCTGTAGCGCGATCGAAGGCGTGGCAATGCCGCCTAGACCGCTGCCGGTGGTGTTACTGGTCAAGCCGGAGCTCTGGGAAATGTTGCTGAAAACCGACTGCAAGTAGTTACTGGAAAGATTGTTTATGAAACCCATGCTCCTTGGCTGGCATTTCTAGAGCCGTTCTTAACCAGTCCAGGTTATTGACAATACAGGCTTGAGACGGCCGATGCCGCGCCAGATTTCCGACGGTGCTGTGAATTCTTGACACTGCCTCGGAGAATTGGCGACCCGACAATTTTGGAACTTTCGGCGTGGCTCGGACGCTAATGAATATTATGACTCCACGGGTACTCGCTGCAGTCATATTCGCGGGCGTCTGCCTGGAAAGTCTCGCAAACGCGCAGGACCCCAGGAGGTTCGAAGTCGCCACCATCAAACCGGCCGATCCGAACGCCAACGGACAGTTCATCCGTTTACCTTCCCCGGGGCGCATTTCCGTGACAAATATGACGCTCCTGCAGCTGATCCGTTTTGCGTACGCCGAGGGGCTGGGGACCAATCTTGAGATCACGGGCGGGCCGAACTGGCTGGATAAAGACCGCTACGACGTGGAAGCCAAGGTGGAAGGCACTGCGACTCCGGCCGAACTTCGCCTCATGCTGCGAACTCTCCTGGCGGAGCGGTTTGCCATGAAAAGTCACCCCGACTCCAAGGAGGTGAACGTCTTCGCGATGGTGCTGGCCAGGTCCGATGGCAAGCTCGGGCCCAAGGTGCAGCCGTGGGATGGAAAATGCAACGGCCGCGAGCCCCCGCCTGCCCAGCCCAAAGGGCCGCGTTGCTCGGCATTCTTCCGGCCACCCGGTTTGGTAATGGAGGGGGTGTCCATGGCAGTGGTTGCCGACATGCTCTCCACGCCGGTCGTGAATGTCGGCCGGCTAGTGGTGGATCGAACGGGGTTGAGCGGGGAATTCAATATGCAACTCGAGTTTCAGTTCCGTCCGCCGGGCACTCCGGCCGCCGCTGACGATACGTTTGCCCCGTCGCTGTTCACCGCCGTGCAGGAACAGCTCGGCCTGAAATTGCAGCCGGCGAAAGGAACCGCGGAAATGCTGGTTGTCGATCAAGCTGAGAAGCCTACGGAGAACTGACATCTTCACGCTGTATACTCGTTTCGAGCGCAGAGAGAGAGGGAATTATGATTCCACGTTTTGCCCTTGCCTTCCTGCTGGCGGGCGCCTGCCTGGCACAGAACACTTCCTCACAAAACATTGACTCCAGAATGGACCAGATCGTCCAGTCCTATGTCGCCAACAAGCAGTTCATGGGTTCGGTGCTGGTGGCCCGCGGCGACCAGGTGCTGTTCAGTAAGGGCTATGGATCGGCCAACCTGGAGTGGCAGATTCCGGACACGCCGGCCACCAAGTTCCGGCTGGGATCGATCACCAAGCAATTCACCGCGGCTTCGATCCTGCTTCTGGAAGAGCGCGGCAGGCTGAAGGTGGAGGACCCGGTAAAGAAGTATCTGCCGGACGCCCCCGCCGCCTGGGACAAGATGACGATTTTTCATGTCCTGACGCACACCGCCGGTATCCCTAACTTCACAAGTTTCGCCGACTACCAGCCTACGGAGGCGTTGCCCACCACGCCCGAGAAGCTCGTCGCGCGTTTTCGCGATAAACCGCTCGAGTTCGAACCCGGCGAGAAATGGAATTACAGCAACTCCGGCTACGTTCTCTTGGGCTACTTGATCGAAAAGATTAGCGATGAGAGCTACGAAAAATTCGTGCAAGAGAACATCTTCACGCCGCTGGGCATGAAGGATTCCGGTTACGATTCGAATTCCGCCGTGATCGCACGCCGCGCAGCCGGGTATGCGCCCAGCCCGAACGGTCCTCTCAACGCGGGCTTCGTTCACATGAGCATCCCGTTCGCTGCCGGTGCGCTCTATTCCACCACCGAGGATATGTTGCGATGGGAGCAGGGCCTTTTCGGCGGAAAGGTGCTCTCACCTGCCTCGCTCCAGAAGATGACCACTCCCTTCAAGAGCGATTACGCATTCGGGCTGCAAGTCCACACTGTGAACGGTCACAAGGTGATAGACCACAGCGGCGGTATCGAAGGCTTCAGCACCATGCTGGCCTACTATCCCGAAGACAAACTGACGCTGGTGGCGCTAGCCAATCTGGCCCCCGCATCGTCGGGCGCGATTGTAAGCCAGTTGGCGCTCCTGGCGCAGGGCGGGACAGTGACGCTGCAGACCGAACGGAAGGAGATCACGTTGGATCCCGCAGTGCTTGCGCGCTACGTGGGCGCGTATCAAATGGCTGCCGGCGGCGAGATGCTGATCACGCTCGAAGGCAATCAGCTATCCGGGCAGCTCACGGGCCAGGGCGCGCTGCAGATATTTCCGGAGTCGGAGACCATGTTCTTCCTCAAGGTCGTGAATGCCCAGATTGAGTTTCCCGTTACAGGCCCACAGCGAAAGGCTACCCAACTGACCCTTCACCAGAACGGGCGGGACATGGTCGGAACGCGGCTGGATGACGCGGAAGCCAAGAAAATCGCTGATACCGCGGCCACCAGAGCCAAGAGATTCAAGGACCAGACCCAGTCCCCTGGAACGGAAGCCGCGCTGCGCCGCGACATCGAGGAGCTGCGCCTCGGGGAGCCGAAATATGAGCTGATGAGTGCCGGCCTTGCCAACGTCACCCGCCAGCAGTTGCCCCAGCTCAAAACCACCATTAATCAGCTGGGCGCGGTGCAATCCGTAACGTTCAAAGGCGTCGGGCCGGCCGGCGCCGACATTTACGAGGTGAAGTTCGATCATGGTTCGACGGAGTGGAGACTTATGCTGGACGCGGATGGGAAAGTTGAATCCGTAGGTTTCCGCCCGCTGTAGCCTGACAAACCAGGAAAGTAGGAGCACACAAATGTCCTTCTCTCGCTTCAGCGCAGTTTCCGGTGCGATCGTTTGCACCGTCATATTCGGCTCACTCGCTGCTCAAGTTGCGCCTGGGCCGTCCGCTCTCGAACAACGTATCCAGCGAATCCAAGACGGACTCCTGCCTGCCGTTCTCACCAAGGGCGAGCCGGTGCAAAGCACCAAATTGTCCGAGCGCATGGCGGCCCTGCACGTCCCGGGCGTCAGTATCGCCGTGATCCATGACGGAAAGGTTGAATGGGCCCGTGGTTTTGGTGTGACCAAGACAGGCGGGTCCCCCGTGACGCCTGAAACTCTCTTTCAGGCGGCGTCTATTAGCAAACCCGTGACGGCTATGGCCGTGCTGCATCTGGTGCAATCGGGAAAGCTCAACCTCGATACCGATGTGAACCAGTACCTCAAGACCTGGAAGGTGCCGGATAACGAGTTTACCGCCAAGACCAAGGTCACTCTTCGATTGTTATTGACCCACACCGCCGGGATGACGGTGCACGGTTTCCCGGGTTATGCTTCCGGCGCGCCATTGCCGACGGTTGTGCAGGTGCTGAACGGCGAGAAGCCCGCCAACAGTCCGGCAATTCGCGTGGACACGGCGCCGGGAACCATCTGGAGATATGCGGGCGGTGGTTATGTGATCGTGCAGCAGCTATTAGAAGATGTGGCGGGCAAGCCTTTTCCCCGGCTCATGCAGGACAACGTGCTGGGACCGATCGGCATGACCCCAAGCACATATGAGCAGCCGCTGCCCACGGCCCGTCTGACGGAAGTCGCGATGCCTTATCGCCAGGACGGCCAACCTGTGCCTGGCGGACCGCACACTTACCCGGAAATGGCCCCCGCCGGTCTATGGACGACACCGTCCGACCTGACTCGATATGCAATTGAGGTACAAAACTCCTTGGCCGGGAAGTCGAATCGCGTACTTTCTGCGGCGATGGTTCGTCAGATGCTTACGCCCGGTATGAATAAGTGGGGGCTAGGCCCTGAAACGGGAGGCAGCAAGGAGCACCCCTACTTTACACATAGCGGAGCCAACGAAGGCTTTCAGTGCAATCTCGTCGCCTACGAGAACGGAGATGGCGCGGTCATCATGACCAACAGCGACAACGGCGGCCAGCTCGCGACGGAGATTCTCCGCACCATCGCATACGAATATAAATGGCCGGATTTCCAGCCGGCGGAACGCACCATCACCAAAGCGGATCCGAAAGTTTTTGACGGATACGTAGGCGCGTATCAGCTTGCTCCAAATGTTGTTCTGACCGTCACGCGGGAAGGCGATCAACTGTATACGCAACTCACTGGACAGGCGAAACTGGAGATCTTTCCGAAGAGCGAGCGCGAGTTTTTTCTGAAAGTGGTCGACGCGCAGCTTACTTTCGATGTCGGCGCGGACGGAAAGGCAACCCAGGTGACCCTTCATCAGAATGGCAGCAACCAGACGGCGTTGCGATTGAACGAAAGTGACGCGAAGCGAGTTCTGGACGCACAGGCGGCCATCGC
>Ga0210400_10005212_pt1 | contig 11073 bp, 7 predicted proteins | sample IncBWH26MmetaG_FD_155456 | JGI IMG/M metagenome (GOLD analysis project Ga0210400, IMG submission 155456) | Forest soil microbial communities from Barre Woods Harvard Forest LTER site, Petersham, Massachusetts, United States - Inc-BW-H-26-M | ecosystem: Environmental > Terrestrial > Soil >...
AAAAACATCATCGTCGGCTTCGGCCGCATGGACGGCGACACCGTCGGCTTCGTGGCCAACCAGCCGCAGGTGCTGGCCGGAGTGCTCGACATCGACTCCTCGCGCAAGGCCTCGCGCTTCGTGCGGTTCTGCGACGCCTTCAACATCCCCGTGGTGACCCTGGTGGATGTTCCGGGGTTCATGCCCGGCACCAAGCAGGAGCAGGGCGGGCTGATCAAGCACGGGGCCAAGCTGCTTTTCGCCTTCGCGGAGGCCACGGTGCCGAAGGTCACCCTGATCACCCGCAAGGCCTATGGCGGCGCCTTCGACGTGATGAGCTCCAAGAACATCCGCGGCGACCTCAACTACGCTTGGCCGACCGCGGAGATCGCGGTGATGGCGCCCAAGCCGGCGGTGGAGATCATCTATCGCGGCGATGTCGGCGATCCGGAAAAGCTTGCCGAGCGCGAGGCCGAGTACAAGGCCCACTTCGCCAACCCGTTCGTGGCGGCGTCGCGAGGCTACATCGACGATGTGATCATGCCGCACGGAACCCGCAGGCGGATCGTCCGGGCGCTCAAGAGCCTGAGGACCAAGAGGGTCACCAACCCCTGGAAGAAGCACGACAATATTCCACTCTGAAGCGTAGTCCGGGAGAAAGGAGGGGGCGCCGGGCGGCGCCCCCTCCCGTACGCGATGGCGTGATCTTCAGAACTTGAAGGCCGCCATCAGGTCGCTGATCGCCGGGCCGTTGACCGGTACATAGGGATTCCCCGGCGCGGTGATCGGGTTGGGCATGTTGTCCCGGCTGCGCCCGGTGATCGGTCCCAAGCCCCAGTTGGCTTCGATGAACTTCGGAACCGAAGCATGGTCGCTGTAGACGTGCGAGACATGTCCGCCCTTCGTGTAAGGTGAGACGATGATCATCGGGATACGCGTGCCGTCGCCGAAGAAATCCAGCTGCTGAACATAGCCCGAGTCCCAGTAGCCGCCGCCCTCGTCCACCGTGATCATGATCGCGGTGTTCCTGGCGAGTTTGGGATTGGCCTGCACCTCCGTGACGATCTTCCTCACAAAGCCTTCGAAGACCGACATCTTCGACGACTCGGGGTGACCGTCGTTCAGCCCGCTGGGTTTCACATAGGACACCGCCGGCAGTTCCCCTGTGCTCAGATCGTCGTAGAGGTCGGTCGTGTCCTTCAGGTTCTGGATACGGTAGGGCACGCCCGTGACCGGATCGGCTCCTGTCATGATCTTGGTTTCATACAGGAACGGGTTGCAGATGTTGCAATATTCGGCCCCCGGTTGAAACAGGCTGGGGTCGTTCACGTAGGCATTCCAGTCCTCGCCGAAATAGGCCCACGAGATATTGTTGGCGATCAGGACATCGGCGATCGACGGCACGGAAGACGGCGGGATCGTGAACGGCCCCTGACTGGGAATCGCCGGGGCGCCGTTGCCAACATAACCCGGGTTGTAGTTGTTCAGTAGATAGTAGTGACCCGCGTCGCAATTCGGATTGATGTGTAGGGCGGACAAGTAGGCGTCGATTGAGGCCACGCCTGGTTGGGTTGGGTCGGAGCAGTTACTGTACGTACCGCCGGAATAGCCGTCCTGGGTATACCAATTGTTTGTACCTGGTTGAGGATCAGGGTTTTCAATCTGATTGGCGGGCGGTGTAGCGACGTTGCCCTTGCCATCACTGTACCAAATATCGTCGGCGAAGCCGAGATACAGACTGTCGAGACCCGTGCCACCCTTGGCCGGTTGGTGATAGTTGTCGAAGATCGTGTACTTGTCGGCGAGTTCCGTTAGATACGGGAGGTCGCCTTCTTGTACATTGTAAAATCCCATCGAAACCGCTCCCTCGTGGGTCGATTCATTGTTGAAGTGCGGCGGCTGCGGATTGCCGTTGCTTCCCGCGCCGATGGTAACTTCAACCCAGGGGAACAGGTCCGCACGGCAACCGCTGGGATTGGTGGCGGTGGCGTAGCCAGCGCTGCAGTCAAGTTGCTGGAACATCTGGTAGAAACGGTGCACTGGACTGTTGGCGTACTGGTCCCAATTGACGCCTTGATCAAGCGTATAGGGGCCACTCTTGAGTCTCGTCACATTAGTGATACGTGTATCGATGGTCTGGAAAGGCAGACCGGAGGCGCCAGTGGTCAGAGTCACCAAGTCTTTCGGCAGCAAGCCGTAGTCATATTGCGCAGCCACCGAAGTCGAGATGAAGGGTGGGTTGTTGTAGGTCTGTTGGTTGGGCGTGAAGTTCAAGTTGGTTGGCGGAAGGGTCGCGTACGGGCCGGCGATCGAAGGATTGATCATGTAGGTAGTGTTATCAAGCGCTCGATTCTGGACCGCCAGCGCGAAATTGGGGCCGGGCCGGCCCTGCGCCGTGATGATTTTTTCGGATAAGATGTTCCAGACCTTGTCGCCGGACTTCGGCTTGTACGTGGCGAACAAGTGATCGAAAGACCTGTTCTCGCCGACGATGATGATGACATGCTGGATCGGCGTCGTGGTATGTTTATCGTTCCGTCCCGTCGGAATCGCGTGCATAGATCCGGGAGTCGAGGCGGCTGCTTGGGACAGGGCATGGGCGGGTCCGACAAGGATTGGAAAGGTCGCAAGAACGGAGGCGCCGACGCGGAGTAGCGATTTCAGAGATACTCGCTTCGAGTTCATTTTATTCTCCCAGATGCTGCGATGATTCGCATGGCGCAGTTGAGATCGACCGGCGGCTCTCCCTTGATACTTATTTGGGCGCCCTTCAGCGTACGGTTCCCCGCAAGACAGTCATCTGCAACTACGACGCCATGGAGCGTAGTGTTTGTTCATATCACGTCGATGACGATCAGATGACGATCAGATGACAGCCGCGCGAGTGGGCGAGTGTGTCCATAAAAATTGAATTATCGAACATATCAATTGTATAAATTGACACTACGCGTGCAGCGAATGCAGGAAACACTAACTCATGCGCCTACTGAATACCTCGTGTGAAATTCCTAGAGAAAGCGCGCTCATGGAGCCGCGCAAAGCGCCGCGGCGGCGAACGGCTTGGTTCACCGAGTCGCTCGCCGGGCGGCGACTGAGGTCAGGCGATGTGGTCACCGCGCCGCAAGGGATCAGGAAGCGGCTGGCCAGAAGGCACGAATTGCAACGACACCGAATTGATGCAGTAGCGCAGGCGGGTCGGCGGCGGGCCGTCGGGGAAGACGTGGCCCTGGTGGGAATCGCACCGCGCGCAGCGGGTCTCGATGCGGACCATCCCATAGCTGGTGTCCTTGATGGTCCGCACGTGGCTCTCCTCGAACGGGGCGAAGAAGCTCGGCCAGCCGGTGCCGCTCTCGAACTTGGTCTTGGCCTGGAAGAGGGGCAGGCCGCACAGCCGGCAGCAGTAGACGCCGTCTTCCTTGTTATCGAGCAGGCCGCCGCAAAACGGGGCCTCGGTGCCGTGGTGGAGCAGGACGTCCTTTTCCTCCTGGGTCAGGGCCGCCTCCAGGCGGGCCAGGTCGGCCTTGGCCGGGGGAGCGAGGTCGAAGCCGGCCGGGGAGAGGCGGGGGGTCTGGGCTGTCTCGGTCATCGGGTTCTCCAGCTGGGGCCCCAAAGTCGGCCGCATGGGGCGCGGTGGTGACGTGCGGGCACGGTTGTCAGCGCCGCTTCAGGCGTCTAACCCCCGATATAACGTTTAAGAAGGCGGCCCCAACCGGATGTTCTCGAAAATCCTGATCGCCAACCGCGGAGAGATCGCGGTGCGCATCATCAAGACCTGCCGGCGGATGGGTATCGCCACTGTGGTCGTCTATTCCGAGGCCGACGCCGACTCCCTGGCGGTCTCCATGGCCGACGAGACCGTGTTCATCGGCCCTTCGCCGGCCAACCAGTCCTATCTGGTGGCCGACAAGATCATCGATGCGGCGCGCCAGACCGGCGCCGAGGCGATCCATCCAGGCTTCGGCTTTCTGTCGGAAAACGGCGGCTTCGCCCGGCGATGCGCCGAAGCGGGGGTCGTGTTCATCGGGCCCAACCCCGACGCGATCGACGCCATGGGCGACAAGATCCAGTCCAAGCTGTTCGCCGCCAGGGCCGGGATTTCCATCGTCCCGGGGCACATCGGCGAGATCGACGACACCGCCCACGCCGTCCGGATCGCCGAGGAGATCGGCTATCCGGTGATGATCAAAGCCTCGGCCGGCGGTGGCGGCAAGGGCATCCGGGTGGCCTGGTCGCGGCAGGACGTGGAGGAGGGCTTCTCCGCCGTTCGCGCCGAGGCCAAGGGCGCGTTCGGCGACGACCGCATCTTCATCGAAAAGTTCATCGTCGATCCGCGCCACATCGAGATCCAGGTGCTGGGCGACAGGCACGGCCACGTGGTTCATCTCTTCGAGCGGGAGTGCTCGATCCAGCGCCGCAATCAGAAGGTGATCGAGGAGGCCCCGTCGCCCCTGCTGGACGCGGAGACCCGTGCGGCGATGGGCGCGCAGGCCGTGGCCCTGTCCAAGGCGGTCAACTACGATTCCGCCGGGACTGTCGAATTCGTCGCCGGCCAGGACAAGTCCTTCTATTTCCTGGAGATGAACACGCGCCTTCAGGTCGAGCATCCGGTGACCGAGTTGATCACCGGGGTGGATCTGGTGGAGCAGATGATCCGCGTCGCGGCCGGCGAGCGGCTTGGATTCGACCAGTCGGATCTCGCGATCGAGGGTTGGGCCATCGAAAGCCGGATCTACGCTGAAGATCCATATCGCAAGTTCCTGCCGTCCATTGGCCGGCTGTCGCGCTACCTGACGCCGGCCGAAGGTGATCGCGGCGGCTACCGGGTGCGCAACGACACCGGCGTGCGCGAAGGTGACGAGATCTCCACCTTCTATGATCCGATGATCGCCAAGCTGTGCGCCTGGGCCCCCGACCGGCCGGGCGCGATCGCCGGCATGGCCCGCGCCCTCGAGGACCTGCATATCGAGGGTCCGGGCCACAATACCGCCTTCCTGTCGGCGGTGATGGACCAGCCGCGCTTCGCCTCGGGCGAGCTGTCCACCAACTACATCAAGGACGAGTTTCCCGACGGTTTCTCAGGACTTGCGCCTCAGCCTTGGCAGAGCGACGTGATCCTGGCCGCCGCCGTGGCCATGCACCGCGTCCTGGCGGCTCGCGCCCGCGGCATCGGCGGCGACCTGTCGGCCAAGGTCAACCGTAACGCCTGGGTGGTGGTGGCCGAGGGGCGGCGCCGGGATGTCGAGGTGACCGAGAACGGAAACGGCCTCGCTATCGCCTTGCCGGCCGAGGGCCGAGCCGTGCGGCTGGACTCAATCGACTGGCGCCCCGGCCTTCCGTTGTTCGCCGGGCGGCTCGATGGCCGAGCCTTTACCGCCACCGTAGCGCCCGCGCCGGAGGGCTTTTCGATCCGCTTTCACGCCGTGCGCCAGAAGATCCTGGTTCTGACGCCGATGTCGGCCGACCTGCACCAGCGATTGCCCCCGAAGGAAGCGCCCGACACCTCCCGACTGGTGGTCTCCCCCATGCCCGGCCTGGTCGTGTCGATGGATGTCGCCGAGGGCGAAGAGGTCAAGGAAGGCCAGGTGATCTGCGTCATCGAGGCCATGAAGATGCAGAACATCATCCGCGCAGAGCGCGACGGCAGGATCGAGGCCCTGGGCGCCAAGGCTGGCGACAGCGTGGCGGCCGACGATGTGCTCGCCCGGTTCGCTTGAGACCAGCATCGGCCTAAACACTCCCGATCCCCTGTTGATTCCCCGGAGACCGCCATGAAGATCGATTTTGTCGCCGCCGACGCCGAGGCCGGCCCAAAGGCCGCCATCGCCGTGCTGGCGGCGGAAAACGCGCCGCTGGCCGGGGCGGCGGCCATCCTGGACGCGGCGACTGGCGGGGCGCTTCAGCGCGCCATCGACGGAGGCCGTTTTACCGGGGCCAGGGGCCAGACCCTGGACATCGTCGCGCCGTACAATGTGGACGCGGGGCGCGTGACCCTGGTGGGTTCGGGACCGTCCGCGGCTTTCGGCGCCGAGACGATCGAGGCCGCCGGCGCGCACGCCTACCAGGCCGTCAAGACCAGCGGGGCCGAAGTCCTGGTCTTCAAGCTGCCGGCGACTTCGGCTGAACTTGCGGCGGCGGCGGCCTTCGGCGCCCGCCTCGCGGCCTATCGGTTCGACCGCTACCGCACGACCGAGAAGCCCGAGAAGAAACCGTCGGTCAAGAAGGTCCGGCTGGAAGTCGATGACCCGAAGGCTGCGGCCAAGGCGTTCAAGCGGCTCTCCGGCCTCGCCGACGCCGTCATCTTCGCCCGCGATCTCGTCTCCGAACCCGCCAACATCCTCTACCCCGAGGAGTTCGCTCGCCGCGTGAAAGCGCTGACGAGCCTCGGTCTGGAAGTGGAGATCCTGGGCGAGAAGGAGATGAAGAAGTTGGGCATGGGGGCTCTGCTGGGCGTCGGCCAGGGCAGCGTGCGCGAGAGCCAACTGGCGGTGATCCAGTGGAAAGGCGCCAAGGACCCGGGCGCGCAGCCCATCGCCTTCGTCGGCAAGGGCGTGTGCTTCGACACTGGCGGCATCAGCCTCAAGCCGGCCGACGGCATGGAAGAGATGATCACCGACATGGGAGGGGCGGCGGCGGTGAGCGGGGCCATGTACGCCCTGGCGGCGCGCAAGGCCAAGGTCAACGCGGTAGGGATCCTCGGCCTGGTGGAGAACATGCCGGATGGCAATGCCCAGCGTCCCGGCGATGTGGTCACCACCATGTCGGGCCAGACGGTGGAGGTGATCAACACCGACGCCGAGGGCCGGCTCGTCCTGGCCGACGCCATTTGGTACTGCCAGCAGCGCTTCAAGCCGAAATTCCTCATCGACCTGGCCACGCTGACCGGGGCGATCATCGTCTCGCTCGGCAAGGACATCGGCGGGCTGTTCAGCAACAACGACGAACTGGCCGACAAGCTGCTCGCCGCCTCCAAGGCCAGCGGCGACGCGCTCTGGCGGATGCCGATGCCGCCTCAATACGAGAGCAACATCGACAGCCCGGTGGCGGACATGAAGAACGTCGGTCCTCGTTACGGCGGCTCGATCACCGCCGCCCTGTTCATCCAGCGCTTCGTGAAGGACATTCCCTGGGCGCACCTGGACATCGCCTCCACGGCCTGGAAGCCGAACTCCACGGTCGCCACCATACCCAGCGGCGCCACCGGCTTTGGCGTGCGGCTCCTCGACCGGCTGGTAGCCGACGCCTACGAGGAGTGAGGCCCGCGCCATGCCGACGCCTTGCGAGGTCTGGTTCTATCATCTCGAGCGGGCCTCGCTGGAGCAGGTGCTGCCGGAGCTGCTTGAAAAGACCCTGAGCCGCGGTTGGCGGGCCCGCATTCGCACGGCGGAGCCTGAGCGGATCGATGCGCTCGACAGCTGGCTGTGGACCTATCGGGACGACAGCTTCCTGCCCCACGGACTGACTGGCGAGCCCTTCGCAGAGCGCCAGCCTATTCTGCTGGGCGACGGATCCGACAATCCCAACGGCGCCCAGGCCCTGTTTCTCCTTGGCGGCGATCCTGGCGATCTCGCAGGCTACGATCGCTGCGTGGTGATCTTTGACGGGCGTGACGAGCCGGCCTTGCAGGGGGCTCGGGCCCTCTGGTCCCGGTGCCGGAAGGCGGGACACGCGGTCACCTATTGGCGGCAAGGGGAGAGACGGGGGTGGGAGAAGCAGAGCTAAGTGAGCCTCCGCCCAATCCCTAAAATCCCGACTATATCTCCTTTCCAATGCCATTTTGTGGGTTACTATGGCACAGTTTGTGAGAGCCAGTAGAAATGATCGACAGGGTCTCCCCAAAATCTAGACAAATACGACCTCAGCGACAAAAATTGCTATATTCTAAAACCAAGCATTTACGCGGTGCGGTGGTAATTCTCCCGTTTTTCTTGGCAGTAATGATCTCGTTTATCTATGCATCGTGGAAATTTCCACCGGCATGGCTTCAGGATATTATATTGTTTTCTACATTGTTTTGTCTAGTGATCGTTTATCACTGCAGAACGTGGATCTATCGTTTCCAAGCGGGCGCGCCCTTGCTGGCTTTATCGTTCGGCGGGGCCTTGTTCTTCCCGATGGCGGCCTCCCTGCACGTCTGGGAGTATCACATCATCGACAATCGGATCGGCCTCGCCTTGGCGCTCGTCGCCTGGGCGACGTCGACCTTCTTCATGTGGCGGCTTTTCCAGCCTTCGCGAGATGAGCTCTGGAACAAGCTCATGGAACGTGTTCGAGCCAATCCCAGCCGCTGGGTAGCGATCCTGCTGGTTCCGATGATTTGGGCAGGCTACGGGTTCAGCGCGTTCGCCTTCATCGATACGCAATTTGACTGGGCGAACAGTCGGATTTTCTTTCCGACAGTCGTTGCGAAGACCGAACACCTGCGAGGTTCGGGTTTCCACTACTATGTCACACTGGCGCCCTGGCCCAGGGACTATAGTGGCTCCGCCGGTCCGGAAGGACCCGAAATACCCGCGGGAATATACGATCGGCTCGAAGTCGGAAAACGCGCCTGCGTGATACAGCATCCCGGATTCCTCGGCGCCCGCTGGTTCGGAGTGGACGCCTGCCACGCGCCCGCCCAGGCCTGATCCGGGGCGCTAGAGCACGATGACTTTAGACGGAACCGTCTAAAGTCATCGTGCTCTACAGGTTTGATTCTAGAGCAAATTATCCACGTTCACATGATTCCATGTGAACGCGGTTTGCTCTAGGCCCCCACTCTCGCCGCCTCATAGATCTCGGCGGCTTCCATCCACTTGGCTTCGGCCTCGGCGAGGCGCTCCAACATCCGGGCGTGGCGTTTCCGGGCCTCCAAGGCTTTCACCGGGTCGGCATGAACCGCCGCGTCCCCGAGGAGCGCGTCAATCTCGGCGAACAGTCGGGTTTCCCTCGCTAGCGCCGCCTCGGCAGCCTCCAGCCGGCGCTTGAGGGGACCGATCGGCCCTCTGGGTGTGGGCGTAGCGGCCGGAGGCGGGGCAGGGGGCGCCTTTGCGGGATTGCGGTTGGCGGCGCGGGCGCGGTCGAGGACCAAGCGGGCGTAGTCGTCCATGTCGCCGTCGAACGCCTTCACCGTGCCGTCGGCGACCAGCCAGAGGCGGTCAGCGACCATCTCCATCAAGGACCGGTCGTGAGTGATCAGGATCACGGCGCCGGAATAGTCGTTGAGCGCCTCGGTGAGCGCCCGGCGGCTGTCGATGTCCAGGTGGTTGGTCGGCTCGTCGAGGATCAACAGGTGCGGCCGCTCCATGGCCACCATGTTGAGAAGCAGGCGCGCCCGCTCGCCGCCTGAGAGGTTGGCCACCGTGGTCTCGACCTTCTCCACCGTCATGCCGAACCGGGCCAGGCGAGAGCGCCGCTGGCCTTCGCTGGCTTCGGGCATGGCGCGACGGATGATGGCCAGCGGCGTGTCCTCACCGTCCATGGCCTCGATCTGGTGCTGGTGGAACCAGCCGACCTTCATCCGCCGGTCGCGATGCACATGTCCGCCGCTGGTGGCGAGATCGTCGGCGATCATCCGCGCGAAGGTGCTCTTGCCCGAGCCGTTGACGCCCAGGAGCCCGATGCGATCGTCGATGTCGAGGCGCAGGTTGAGCCGCTGCAGCACCGGGGGTCCGCCGTAGCCGACGGCCACGCCTTCCAGGCGAACCAGTGGCGGCGCCAGGGGACGCTCCGGCGAGGGCAGCAGGAAGGGGGCGACATTCTCTTCCACGGCCGGGGCGACGCTCTCGAGCTTGGCGATCATCTTAAGGCGGGACTGAGCCTGGCGGGCTTTGGTGGCGGACGCTCGGAAGCGATCGACGAACGCCTGCATGTGGGCGCGCTTGGCCTCGATCTTGCCCCGCATGGCGGTCTGCAGGCGCAGCTTCTCAGCCCGCTGTTGCTCGAAGCTGGAAAAGCCGCCGGTGTAGTAGTCGAGCTTGCCGTCGGTGAGGTGCAGTATGGCGTCCACCGAGTGGTCCAGCAGCTCGCGGTCGTGGCTGATGATCAGGGCGCTGTGCGGGTATTTTCGCAGGCGCGCCTCCAGCCACAGGGCGCCTTCCAGGTCCAGGTAGTTGGTGGGCTCGTCCAGCAGCAACAGGTCGGGTTCGGCGAACAGGGCCGCGGCCATCGCCACCCGCATGCGCCAGCCGCCCGAGAACTCGGCCATCGGTCGGTAGAGGTCTTCGGTCGAGAAGCCCAGGCCGCTGAGTATCTCCGCGGCGCGGGACGGGGCGCGGTCCGCGTCGATCTCGGCCAGCCGCCCATAGATGTCGGCCATGCGTTCGGGGGGAGCGACCTCCAGCTCGGCCAGAAGTGTCGCGCGTTCGCGGTCGGCGGCCAGCACTGTCTCCAGCAGCGGGATCGGCGTCGCGGCATGTTCCTGGTCCACGGCGGCGATGCGCGCCGCCTTGGGATAGTCGATCTCCCCTCCGCCCGAAGACAGTTCACCCAGGATCAGGCGAAACAGGGTCGACTTTCCCGCCCCGTTCCGCCCCACCAGGCCGACCTTGGCGCCGGTGGGCAGGGACACGGTGGCGTGGTCGAAGAACCGGCGGCCCCAGGCGTCGAAGACCAGATCATGAATGCGCAGCATGGCGGCGTTGGCGTCCTGGGGAGAGTCCGAGGCTCTGGGAGATGGCGGAACCGGCCGCCTTGGCGGACGCGTCGCGCGTCGCTATAAGCCGCCACCCTGCGGTTTCCAACCGTTACCGCCATCCTCAACGCCAACTTCCAGCGAGTGTCCAGCGCATGACCGAACGCACCTTCTCGATTATCAAGCCGGACGCCACCAAGCGTAACCTGACCGGCAAGATCAACGCTGTGATCGAGGACGCGGGCCTGCGGATCGTCGCCCAGCGCCGGATCCGGATGACCAAGGAGGAAGCGGAGGACTTCTACGACATCCACCGCGAGCGCCCGTTCTATGGCGAACTGGTGGAGTTCATGACCTCCGGGCCGGTGGTGGTGCAGGTTCTCGAAGGCGACAACGCCGTGGCTCGCTATCGCGAGATCATGGGAGCCACCAATCCGAAGGACGCCGCCGACGGCACCATCCGCAAGCTCTTCGCCCAATCG
>Ga0210400_10005214_pt1 | contig 11071 bp, 3 predicted proteins | sample IncBWH26MmetaG_FD_155456 | JGI IMG/M metagenome (GOLD analysis project Ga0210400, IMG submission 155456) | Forest soil microbial communities from Barre Woods Harvard Forest LTER site, Petersham, Massachusetts, United States - Inc-BW-H-26-M | ecosystem: Environmental > Terrestrial > Soil >...
GATGGCTCCGAATTGTTGCGTTACGGGCGCAATGAAAGCGTCACCAATAAGGATGTTCTTGTCCTCCTCCTTAACGATCTCGTAGTTGGGAGGTGTCACAGCCTCGACGACGTACTTTCCTGGGGGCAAGATTGCCGGGGCTGCTCCTGTGTGCACGGGAGCAATCAAGGCAGGGTTGGCTACCGTCGCACACTGTACATTCTGCCCAGATGGTGCAGTGAAGGTACCGCCAGCATGGGCAGCACAAAAGGAGCTAGGAAATAGGTATAGGCCATCATAGGGCGCTGGTTGGATCTGATTGAGGTTATGGAATCCGTCATAGCACTTGTATTGCGAATTGTTCGGTAAGCCGGTGTTGGCGTTCAGGTAGTTGCGTGTGCCCGCCAGTGTGTAGTTGAAGAATGGATCCGCAGTGTCTTGGCCTGGGCAGTTCATGTTGGGCGTAACCCCATCGGCTCGGAAACCCTGGGCCCAATTGTCCCAGCTACTCGTCGTGGTGGTATCAATCAGGGTCAGAGTTTGGGTGCCGTCCGGACCCGCGCCCTCAGAGTAAAGGTTCATCGTGACCCCAGGAACAAGGGGCTCCCAAATGTTCTGACTGAGGATGTTGGGATCGTCAAAGGGCCTAGTTGATGCGTACACGACATGGCCGCGCACGCCTCCGGTCTCTCCGGGCTCGTAAGGCAGCTTGCCCCAATCGATGATGTTGTATTCGCTGACGCCGCCCTGCCAGCCTTCTGTGACAACCGAGCCCGGATCAATTCGGCCCGTCGAGCCGCCGGGACCTCCGCCGCTGGGATTGGTTGCCAAATTCACGTCAGTGCATTCTGCTTTGCCGCAGTACACCGCGCCGGGTACTCGCAAATTGGCAGGAATCGAAAACGTCTCCTTTGAATTCAGGATTCCTGTGTAGGCGCTCGCGATGCCATTTCCGGGAGTGAAGGCGTCCTCGCTACTCATCGGAGGACCGTCAACTTGTCCGCCAGCATCGTTGACCACATGCACGCCGGTATTTCGGAAGCGCGTGTTATCTGATTCAGTAACGTACCAGTTGAATAAGGGAAAAGTTTCATCAAAGTGCGCGTGCCCGTTTATGTCGGAGAAGAGGTTGTTGTTAAACTTGCCGTTGCGCATGCGTATCCGCGACGGAACCTGAATCAGTCCCGGCTCGCCAGGATCCTGGATGCCGTTGCCGTTCAGGTCCATATAACTGTTCGACCACAGGTGCGTCTGCCAAGTGAAGCCGGCGTAAGTTAGATTGACCGTTCGCCCACCTGAGACGTTTACCGCTTTGCTTGATCCGTCCACGATCATGTCAAGCCACTGGTCGAATACCACAAGTCCCCAATTCCCGTCGGGAACCCCGGTGAACGTAAAGTTTCCATTTTGATCGCATTTCGCGAGGGCGAACGTTTCGGCATCAGGGTCGCCCAATGAGGCGTAACAAGTAGTGTAGTCCAGGGGCGCATAGTTCGTGTGATTGCCGCGATTTAAAACGCCGCTGCTATAAAGCTGCTCGCTCGGTGAGCGCCCCTGGTGCAGGTTCACAACCTGGCCGTGTACGGTGTTGTTGCAGGGGGGAGGAGTGGGATTTGCGGCGTTCGCAGTACAAATACCTGCCAAACGGCTGTTGATAATCTTAGGATTAGCCATCCCCATGAACACGTGGAATCCTGGCGGTCCGAACTCCTGGAAGTAACTGGGTTCACCCTGCTTGACGAAAGCGTCTAGGAAATGACTGCCATCCAGAGTGTTAGTCTGGAGCCATTCCTCTCCGTTCGCCTCTCGTTTTGCTCCGGGATGGACGATCACCTCGAATCTTCCTGGCATAAGGTTCTTGATGACAGCCTCACCGACCAGTGGTGACAGCGTCGCGCCATCGGACTCGTACTTCGGGCAGACAGATATGACGCCCACAGGTGGAGCGGAACCATTGGCGTCGGAGATGGGACAAGCATCCAAACCAGTATGAGGATCCTTCGTGCCATTCAAGGAGTTGGTCAACGGCATGTTGAACATGTCATAGGTCATTTGCCCGGTGGGGTCGCCACTACCGCCGGCAGGGTCCCACAACTCCACGTTGAAGTCTCCCAGACCTACCTCGTGCACCGGATAAGTGTCCGGCCCTCCTCCGGGGTCCGGCTCACCGTTGAGCGGCCAGTCATCCTCGAAGACGAAAACAGTAACTGTGGACGTCGGCAACGGGTTGGGTTCGACGTTCACGGTTATTGAGGTAGGCAGCGTGCATGACGTCGTGGAACCGCCCACGGTGCACACCGGCGTGATGGGCGCGCCACCCATTGTATGACCACAATTGGAAGGTACAGATTGTCCAGTGGGTGTTGTACCGGCGATGCAATTTCCTGCCACAGTTGGGTCCGACGCGTTGCCGGTATTGAACGAGTTTGCTGCATCGCCTGGCAGGACGGAGATGTAGTAATACACCGGATTTCCATTTGCATCGGTTGTCGGGAGATTCACCTGGGCTGGGAACGTTGTGGGCAGCCCGGCACCAGCCGAGCCAGCTGGCACGCAAACGCCGCCGTCGCAGACTGCCGGTACATGCGTTCCGCTCGCTTGATCGTAGACAGTCTGATCCCTTTCGCAACTCTGTGGCCCTGTGCAACCAACCGCCACGACCGGCATGTAACTGGTGTGGAAGTTAGTGCCCAAGGTCGGGGGCACACCCGTCGGGCACGCTGCAGGCTTGCTACCGCCTGCACCATTCTGCTGGCACGCAGGATCGATACGGAATGTGCGGTCTTGCTCGATGACCCAGCGATAGTCAGAGATCGCGGCCTTAGTCTGCGCGTCTTGCACATTCACCACCAGACCGCTACCGCCCTGGAAGGACAGCGTAACAGTGGCTGGGTTACTGACCTGTTTCTCCGAGTTGATGGCCGTGTACGTGAACATTGCCGTAGCCATTCCACTAGTTGGCGGCGACGCCAGCGTGGCGGTGAAAGAACCATCCGGCTTCAGAGAGATCGTCGCGCCTGCTGTCGAAATGGTTTGGGCTGTCGTAGGACAGCTGGTCGCCCCCACAGGAGCCGCGCAGAGTGGGTAGTGGTTCGGATCCGAGTCGTTGCCGAGGACACCCGGGGCAGCAACTCGCACCAGGCTGGATATGTTGCTGGCGTAGGCATCATTATTCGCGGTTGGATGGTTCGAAAGCGTCGGCGACGGACTAATTGTCGCCGAGCCTGTGAGAGCCATATTTCCATTTGCATAAAAGGTGAATGTACCTCCGCAAGTAGTGTTGCTCGCGGGCTGGGCATAGAGGAAGGTACCATCGGGATTCAGCATAAGCGAGCCGCCGCCAAAAGGAGTGAGTGTGTTATTAGGCGGATTGCCTGTAAGTCGTACGCCGTAAATGTTGACCCCGTTCCCGACGACACCCTTCCCGGGGTCCGACACCAGGAGATCCACGCCTGGCGCACAGAAGTAATTAGAAGTATGCACGGTGGCAGCTGCGCCTGGCGTTGCTACGCCTCCTGCTACTTGTAAGATAGTCTGCATGCCGCCGTCGCGAGAGCCGTTGGTCGAAAGGCTCAGTTCGCGGTCAAATACCATGTAATTGTTGGGAGTAAAGGCAGTGGGTGCGGTACTGGCTGTCGCGTTGCTTGCCGGGCTGACCATCACGTCATAAACCTTGCCCGCTGGCAAGAAAACTTCGCCTTGTATTCGTGCCTTCAGAGTTGGCGGCGTCTTGGAGGCCCCGATCGCACCATCTGGAAGGACATTTCCATCTTCCGCAATGAGTGACATACTTAGTCCGTTCACAACGGGGACGTGCATCCGCGAACCGGCATTCACGAATCGCAGAAGGACATCTCCTGTGGCAGCGGTGGCAGCGATGGGGGCTGCCGACGAGGCCATGGAGGTCTTATCGAATGCCTGACCGTTAATCAAATAGTACATTGGAGCGTAGTTGACAGCCGCCGGGTAACACGTATGCGCCGTGCCGCAGGCGGGAGTCCACTTTGCGGTCGCATTCGTGGCGGAAATCGTTCCAGTGCACGTTCCCGTTCCTGGCGTGGCTGTTGGGCAGGCCGCGGATGTTTCCAGAAACGCCTCTACGGCTGTGTTCTGTGCGGGATCGATTTCGCTCAACAAGAGAGGAACGCTGGCGTCGTACTTGATCGTGTATGCAGTACCAGATGGCGCAGCCGCCGTAGCGGTTGTGCCCGAATACGCCGTGCCCGGTCCGAATGGGGTCCCGCCCGCAGCACCTGGTGTGTACACAATCAGTACTCCATACAAACCCATGGGACCTTGGATGGACGGGTACGTTCCCGTCTCAATCAGATAGGTCCCTGGCTTCAGAGCGGTCCAAGTGTATGTTTGGGTGCCGGCGTTCGGCGCCGCTTCCGGGACGAAGGACCGCGCGCGCGCGCCCTGCGAGGGGGGGATGAACGTGGCAGGTATGTTCGTCGTCCACGTAGCTTCCGTCTGCTCTTGGTGAGCCCCGTCGGTTCGCGGGCCGGCCTCTCTGACTGGAGATCCGAGCCCACCACCCAGCTGTCCGACAATCGTGAGTGACGTCTCCACCGGCAGATTGTTCGTCAGTGTGATGCTCAGTGTTCCGGTGGTGGCGCCAGCCGCCAGCGGCACAGTGATCAGCGGTGGTTGCCAAGCCGGCGTCTGGGCCAGACCATTCATCCCGGAGCAGGTCGCCGGAGCCCCCACAGTTCCGCAAACCCATCCCCACATGGCTACCGTGTTAGCGTCGGGCAGAGTGGTTGTCTGCCGCGTAGCCGTGAGGGAAACCGTCTGGGCGAAAGAAATGCCCGCCGAGACGAGGAGGATACTCACCGCGAGTACTGCCTTATTCAGGATCGCTTTGCAATAGTTGGATCGCATGGCTCTTTTCTCCGTCAGAGTGTTTCGTCGATGTACCAAACTGGGGGATCAACCACCATCATCTGCAACATGCCGCCAGGGAAAACGTCGTTCGTGGTGATCTCGCGCTCATTGTGGGAGTGCCACATGAACACGATCCCTGACTCTTGAAAGGGGTTCTGCGAAGCTGAACTGGGAGGTAATGGTGTGGGGCCGCGGGAATTCATGACTGCGTCAGGCCCGAGATACGGTGTGCCGTTATACCAGAGACCATTCGTGACGATCAGGGGGTCAAATTGTGTAGCAGGCCCGCCGCCGCCGACGTGGCCCACGGGATTGGCCTCGAGAGGATGGTTGTGATCGCCGCACCATTCGTAATAATTAGTTGCCCTGGTGCTAGCACCACTTGCCCTGGTGTAGTAACCATTGGCGTCCGGAACGCACGGGGGATTCCCGGGGTTACCTGGAGTGTGTCCGTAAATATCCCAACCGAGTCCTTTTCCCGACCAGTAGAAGATTCCGTCGAAGGCTTGGCCAGGAGTTGTGTCCGTGTTGAATTCCATGCGCCCGGCGAGCTTCGCCGAATCCGTCTGACTCAAAATCAAGTTGCCGTCTCGCGCCAAGATACGCACGTGATTTCCGTGCTCGTGGAAGGGATGCTGCCAACGCCCTTGCCCAACCACACGCACGAGCGTCAAGTCTCCTGGGTGCATATGCGGGTTGGCACTGTAAGGCTGGTTGGGGTAGTTGGGGGCGTAGGCCGGATCCATATTGTCCGGCATCGACCGCCCATTAATCAGGAAGTACGCCGGGTGGTAAGGCTCGGTCCTAACGTCGAGCGTCGTGGGACAAGGACTCGGGTTGCTTGCAGGGCAGCTTGCAATTGCTTGCAGTTGCGTTTCCGCATCTCTGTGGATTCTTGCATCCAGCTCCATCCACTGCGTCAGGTATTCGCGGTCATAGCAGGTTGCGGAGTGGTCGTACGCCGAAGGAGCAAGCCTGAATTCGGAATCCGGATTTCCCCTGCCCAGGTGTTGCGCAATGTCGCCCCCCAACTCCGAACAACCATGTGGCATTTGAGCAGGTTTTACGATTACCGCTCCGTACATGCCCATCTCGATCTGCAAGTCTTCTTGCGTCCCACTGTAATAGGCGTGCGTACCGGGGGTATGAGCAATCAATGTATAGGTGACTGCCCCACCAGGAGTAGCTTCTTGCGTCAACAGCCCCGCTACGCCGCCGGAAACGCTCACCAATGTGAGTCCGGGAAACAGAATCGAAGTATTGCCCACACCCGTCGGCAAATGGTTGGTGAGTGTCACTGTGAACTGAACATTTTCGGTGACGACCAGCGTCGGACCTGGAATTTGCATGGTGGGGCAAAAGGCGCCGCTAGTATAGGGGACGAACGCCGGGGTCGAGCCCGTGGCGCACCCGTAGCCCCATGAGTAAATCGCGGCACCGTCCGGCTGCGAGATGTAGCCTTGACCAGCGACCAAATTGAACGTACCAGCCGTTCCTGTGCTGGTGATACCGGGCACAGCGGCCCGCGCCTCCCCAGCGAGCAGCGAGACCATTGCTACCGTTACCACCATCAACCGTTCTATGACACTTCGTGTTTTCACATTTATGTGATTCATGGCTGCTCTCTCCTACTTACTTAACGACTAGTTCCGTCATCAGACCGCCGAAGTTCTCGGCATCGTTCGACAGGTGGTCAAGGTTCGGCGTGTAAAGAAAATAAGTACCCGCGGGCACGCCGGTGCTATCGAGAATCACATCCAAAGACTCACCGCCGCCCAAGGTGATAGAGTTAGTCTTGACATACATATTGTTCCCCGCCTGATCACGCAACAGCTTGGCGTTAAAGCCCACCAATTCCATAGGAATCCCCAGCGACGCCAAAGTTTGGTACTCGGTGACGTCTAAGCTCGAAATTCGAAGTAAGGCTCGTTGACCCGTCCCACCGGGTCCCCCGTGGCTATCGAGGGTGATCAAGGTAGGCAAGGGCTGAGAAAAGCGAGTTCTGCCATCGGAGTCCTCGGTTCCCATGGCTCCGGAACTGGCGTCGGGATTAGCGGTGGAACCGCTTGGGCCTCCCGCGTAGCCGGGTATGCCCACGGTGTCGGGATAGCTGCGACCATTTAGTAGGAAGTACTTGTCCTTCATGTCGGCAAAACCTTCCGGGTTGAAGGTCATGCCAACAAAGTGGAAGTTGGGATCAAAACCGTGAATCTGGATGGGGACGTCGATGTCGTAACGCGTGGATCCATCACCATCATTGTAGGCGTATTTATATCCCGTCACGTGCGTGAAGCCCGCGTTTATCGCTGGTTGGGACGCGGAGCAGAGGATGTCGGGACTAATCGTGCCGTTGGAGTTTCCGGTATTGAGGCACGCAGTGCGCAGATCCTGTTGTTGCCAAGTGGTAGAAGCGGTGTAGAGTGAGGTGCCCGACGGCATGCGGTTCTGTCGCGGTCGGACGTAGAGTTGGCCAACCATGCCCATCTGTAAGTGCTCGGGAGGAGTAATGTGGCAATGCCAGAAATAAGTTCCTGCGTCCGGCGCCAGATAATAATAGGTGGCGCTGCCGCCGATGTTGATCGCCCACGTTGCATCCGGCACGCCGTCATAAAATGAAGAAGCGTTGGGGTAGCCGTGGAAGTGCACGGTGTGCTCCTCGAACAAGTCTGGTCGCATAATCATGCCGACGTTGCTGAGGGTCAGGAAAAATTCGTCGTCCTCGTCGAAAGCGATCAAGGGAGCAGGCATGTTCCCGTTTAGTACGCCGATGGTCATGATGCTGGCAGGGTCTGCTACCGCGCCGTTCAAGCTGATGGGTCGACTCGGGTCATAAGTGGGATCGGTGATGCTGCCATTGCCAGAAATCCCAGCGGCGCCCGCCGTTGAGCAGTTACGGGGAGCTCCAAGCTCGCACACGCTGGGAAGAGTAGGGCTATTGTAAAAATTGTTGAAATCCACGGAAAACAGCGTTCCCGGCTGGCCATGCTTGATCAAGTCCAAACCGGAGAGAGGTCCAAACGAGAACAAGAACGTCTGGTTTCCGTCGGCCATGGTGGCGTAACCGTCGCCTCCGGAGATTTCTTGGCACTTGATGGTGCCGCCGTTGAGCGTATAGGTTAGCGGCACTCCGCCCACTGTTTCGTTCGTCACCACCGGGCCCTGATAAGTCGGCTCCGCCGCCGCCGTTAGAGGCACAGTGAGATTTGAATTGGTAATGGCGGTGGGGTGAAGCGGTGACGTGGAGGGACACTGCACCATAAACGAACCACCCCCCTGCGCTTTCAGGCTCTGGGCGTTCGCGGCTAGCGTTGTTAGAAACAGGAAGGCTGTGAGCAACGATAACCGAGAGAATATTTTTCTTGCGACCATGCTGCCTCCTCACTTAGCTCGTAGGCTTGCGATTTCGCTTTGCGGTTCCACTGGAACTACCGTGGTAGAAGCAAAGACAGACAAACTTTTTTCTAAACCGCACACCCAGCTTCCGGACCTGCGAACGACCGCGCGTCGCTCGATGCTTCCTGACGCTGAAGAAAACATCGGCGAAGTCGGCGGTCGTGATCGATTCATGAAAACATCTGCAGGATACGGTCTCTTACGCAAGCGTCGATGTTCCTGCGCAAACTTCACGAGGTAGATTCACAATTATTTTGTAGGCAGTGATTTTCAATATTGCTGATTCGGAACTATCGGCTACCCGATAGTGTGCTTTTGGGTGGGAGTGGCTGGGGGACATCGTTCAGAATTCGATAAGATAAGAGGCAGCACGACCGCACTGATTTCTTTGGGATCTGTACATCTTGTGGCGTGGGAGCAAGATCATTCGAACATTTGTAGTTACAATTAAAATCCGCGATTGAATGGCACGAAACTCCTGTCAGACCTGCTTTGGTTACGTGTCCTCAATGAGTGTACAGACAAAGCTCGCCCGTTTTGTCCTATTCGCATTCAGGGGATTGGTTTCGGTAGACGCTTGGCAGCAGAATCCTGAGCATATTCGACGTGTCCACTGCGGTTCCGGGCGGTCGGGTGGAACGCGAGCGTGCATCACCACTAGTGCAGATGCAGCCGCTTCCATTCCAACCATCAGGAATGTGAGCGGAAGATTACTCGGATTCGCACAGGGCGAAAAGTCCGGGAATGTTGCATACCTCGATAGCTTCTCGTCGGAGGGTCAGGATGCCAATCTTTTCCCATGTATTGAGCACGCGGCTCACGGTAGCCGGGGTCGTCGCCGTCATCCGGGCCAGCGACTCCCGCGTGAGCTGGATTTCGACGTGACCATTCACCGGGTGACCTATTTGTTCCAGTAAATGAAGCAGAGCAAGTGCTAGCCGTGGCGAGACCTTTCTAGTGCACGCCTCACAATGGCGGCGCTCGAGTTCCCGTATTCGTCGTTCAAGAACGCTTTTCGCGTTGCTTAGGAGACCACGAAAGCGTCCTTGGGCTGCATCAAAGGTCCTCGCATCCCAGGCAAGTAGCTGGCATGCCCGAAGGGTTTCTGCAGTCGAATGGTAGACACACTCCGGCACCAGAGCAGGTGGGTAAACTATTTCACCAGGCACGCAGAGCCTAAGAATGACTTCGGCACCCTCTTCACTCAACCGCATTAGTTTCGCCCGGCCTTCGGTCAGCAACAGCACTTCTCTGATCAGATCGCCCGCGACAAATATCACGTCTCGCTGCGCGTAGTGTCTAGAGAGAGCTGTGGATGCCATGTGCGTACAAATAGAATCGTCGAGACCCTTGAATAGTTCGGACCTCTCAAGCCATGCAATTTTCTGAGTGAGATCAGCCATAATAGGTCTCCAAGGTAGAGGTCTAGTATGTCTTTCTTATGACTTAGCAATCTCCCTCTGGCCCTCCGAGCGCCCACCTCGCTCTCCGCTTCCTGACGCTAAAACCATCGTCGAAGTAAGCGGCCGCGATCGCTTCACGAAAGTATCTGGAAGACATGGTTCCCTAAACGAGCGTCCATGATCATTCGGAAACGTCACAAGCTTGGCGCTGTCCGTTAACGCGGTTTAGGAATGTGGCTGGGCCCTCTGACGCCTCGAATTCCAGTTCGTCGGCGATCTTGTCCGGCTTTAGTAGAGATGGTACGAGTTGCTCCTTTTGCTCTGTTGGGGAAAATCGGCTAACGCGGACGGTATAATTCTAGAGTTATGGTCTATCAATACAGGAAATATCCTAAAAACTCAGCAGGCATACCTGATTTTAGAACTACCAGTACTGACGATCATCTCGCGCCACTCGCGAGAGCGAAGGGCGCAATTCCTCCGGAGGCGGGAAAGCTCGAGGCGATAGAAGCAACGAAAATCGTCCCTGCGGGAGAGGGACAACTTCGCGTCCTTTTTTCCCTTTGTTGAACACCACACTGGTGCAGGTCGGTGAGGGATTGCCTCCGGAGGTGAAAGACAGCTACGGCGCCATAATTACTGTACAGTTGAATACTGAAAGATATGGCTTAGAGGGAATGGGAATGGAAAACACGCTTTTCCATTCCCTTCCTGGATTCGCATGCTACCTCTTGAAAACGAAATTGACCGGCACGGTCTCGCTGCCCGTGATAGTGACTTCCTGAGTTTGGGTGCCAAGTGTTTCGTGCCAGGCCGTGATCGTGTACTTGCCTGGAGGTAGATTGTTGAGCGAAAAGGCGCCATTGTCTCCGGTCACCGCATAGTGCGACGTCTTGAGGACCGCGAAGTACGCGTGCATCCATGGATGAACGTTGCATTTGACCGAGATGAACTCCGGCCTGGCAAATGACTCGGTGAGGGGCGAGGTTCCGGGAGGCTCGGCCTTATTCCACTCTCGATTGTTGACCGCCAGGGGATGGATATTGTGCGAGGTGGAATCCTCATTCACCATCTGCACGGGTTGGCCCGTTTGCATGGCGACAACGTGCGGCGCAAACCGGCAACCTTTTTGCACCACCGACACCGGCTGGCTGGGGGTCGAGGACTCATCGGGTGCGCCGGCAGAGATGTATACGACCACATTCTCGAGCGCCCCTCCTTGTCCGACGACCAGGTCCTCGCTTTTCGGAGGCGTGGAATACATCTTCGCGCAACCAGGTTCGGACGACATATTAATCGTCTTCGCTATCGAAGGCACGCCTTCGATAGTCACTTTGCCGCCAACGATCCCTGCTCCTTGCGCTGTCGAAGCCATCGTCAGGCAGAGTGCGATCAGGGGTACCAAAAAC
>Ga0210400_10005217_pt1 | contig 11068 bp, 14 predicted proteins | sample IncBWH26MmetaG_FD_155456 | JGI IMG/M metagenome (GOLD analysis project Ga0210400, IMG submission 155456) | Forest soil microbial communities from Barre Woods Harvard Forest LTER site, Petersham, Massachusetts, United States - Inc-BW-H-26-M | ecosystem: Environmental > Terrestrial > Soil >...
GTGCTTTTTCTCGCAAATTTTTCATTGCCACGTTAGAGGTCGTGAGGTTGACGTTGTTTTTTCTCCGTGACCTCCCGGATCTTCTTGGGGGTTTCTCCGCGCCTCCGCGGTGAAACCGGATTTTGATTTTTCTCCGTGTCTTCGTGTCTCCGTGGTAGGTTTTGATTTTTGTTTGGTTGCGGCTCGGCAGCGCTGTGTCCTCTGTGGTTAGCATTTGTTTTGCTTTTGGTTGCGGCTATGCTGCGCTGTGTCCTCTGTGGTTTTGATTTTCCTTTGCGTCCTTAGCGCCCTTTGCGGTGAAAAGGTCTCGCAGTTTGCTAACTACACTTCCCGCAAGTCGTCTAAGAAAACACGAAGGCATCAAGATATTGAAACTTTTTGGTCGATCAAACGTATCTTGATGTGAAAGGTTATCAGGGAAGAGTTCCAGGGGTTAACCAGGACATTCCTGCCCGCGGTTTGGCGGCCCAAGGCAAGAACAGTCCTGCACAGATCATCTCTGTTGGTTAACCCCCGAAGTGTGCATTGTAGGCCATGCGGCTGGAAATGCAAGTCTGCTGTGTGCGCCTGAGATGGGCCGCCTCCAAAGGTCTCCCGGCCAACCGGGATAGGAGAAGCAGTACTATGAAGTCTTTGAGTCTTAGAATCGCAATGTTGTTGCTCGCTTTGTCTCTCGTAACATTCCTGACAACGGGGGCGTTTGCAGCCGGCTCCGCACATAAAGGGACATTCAAAATTTCAGATCCTGTCCAGGTGGCCGGAAATCCGCTGCCGGCCGGAGAGTATCTAATCAAGTGGGATGGTGACGGCCCGGATGTTCAGGCCACCATCACGCTGGATGGCAAAGTAATGGCGACAGTGCCGGCCAAAGTAGTGGAATTGCCGCAGAAATCAACCAGCAGCACGGCGGAAGTGCAGAACGGCGCAAGTGGCAATGGTACGTTGAGCCAAATCCAGTTCTCAGGACAAAGATACGCCCTGGAATTCACAGGAGCATCCAGCGCATCGGTCACCCGATAAAGTAAAGGTTTTCGCAACAGGCGTTGCTGGTTCGCATCCGTCCTCCCAAGTTTTGCGATTCGGTCCGCGTCAGTTGTTGAACAAAGGGGGAGCGCGAAGTGAGAGCGCGCTCCCCCTGTTCGTTCTTCTCCGTTTTGTGAGTTCCAGTCAGCCCCGGACACCTGAAAACCAGCAATTAGCACTTAGCAATTAGCACTTGTTGGCTAATTGCTAATTGCTATTTACCAATTGCCGATCTTGCCAAGTTTCCTCTGCGCCCTTTGCGTCCTCTGCGGTAAGACGATTTTGGTTTTTGCTTTGGCTAATTGCTAATTGCTAATTGCTAATTGCTAATTGCTAACTGCTACTCATCGGATGTTGGTCTTTACGGTCGGCGATGGCTGAGGCTCCAGCGGCGCCCGGTAGCCGGTGCGGCTCCTCACCGGCAAGTTTTTGTGGCCCGGTGCACTGGCCTTGACCTCTATGACCCGATAAGTTCCATCCTGCTTTCTGTTGGCAGGGACATAAGAGATGGTGTACTGGTTGCGAATATCGCGCGCGATTCGTTCGCAAATAGGGACCGCCTCCTTGAAGGACTGGGGTAGGAAAACATCGCCGCCCGTGTCCTTTGCAAGCTGCTTCAGCACCCGGGGGTTGCGGTCGGCATCCTCCTCGGAAAAAAGGCCAATGGTGTAGATGATGGCGTCGGCATGCTGGGTCATGGCCATGATCTCGGCCAGGCTGTGTTTGCTGGCGTTGTCGCCTCCGTCGCTGATCACGATCAGCACTTTCTTGTCCCGGTCGCCTTTCTTCAAATGATCTAGCGCTCCGGCCACGGCGTCGTACAATGCCGTCTGCCCATTCGTGATGATTCTGGATAGCGCCACCTCCAACTGGGAAACCTGGTCGGTGAACGGCGTGCCGTCTGGCAGGGCGAACCGGACATGCTCGTTGAAATTGACCACGAACATCTGGTCTTGCGGATTGCTGGAGCGGGCAAACGCCAAAGCCGCGGCGATCACCTCAGCGCGCTTGCTTCCCATGCTTCCGCTGTTGTCGATGACCAGGCCTACCGTGACCGGAATATCTTCGTGGCTGAAATATTTGATTTGCTGAAGCGTTCCGTCCTCGTAAACCTGAAAATTGTCTTTGTCCAGTCCGGAAACAAGCATGCCTTTATGGTCATGGACGGTTGCGTGCAAAACCACCAGGTCGGAGTTTACCTTGATCCGGTATCCGTCACTCGAACGGTTTTGGGACGTGGAAGACGCTTGTGAACGGGCAACGCCGGGCAGCATGATCAGAAGGAGCGCAAGGGTCAGGCATCGGATTCTACAGGCCAGGCGTGATGTGCACGAAGCAAGATCTTTCATAAGGCGGCTACTTCCTGCGGTCTTGGAGCGGGGCGCAAGCGCATCACTGTAGCCCGCGCACCGGTGGAAGAACGGCCCTTTAGGGCTTGTCCTGAGCGCAGCCGAAGAGCTTGTCCTGAGCCAAAGCGAAGGAAGCCGTGTTCGGAGCACAAATACAAAGGGCTTTAGCCCCGGCGGCTGAACCCTGACATAAACTGGATTACACCAACTCTAAAATCGCTCCGAGTAAAGAGGTGGTACTCTCGTACCACCTCTCTTCGCCACGGCTTCAGTTTGCCCGGCTGGAGACTGGCGCGCGTTGATTCGCGTTTCTTTTGAAAAACATCCAGATACCGAATCCTGTGCCCAACGATAGCAGGCCGATCAGTCCAAGACTCGGCAGCCAACTGGCCGTTGCCGGCAACGTCTCGGCAGCCGCAGGTGGCGGGTCAACAGCCGTTTCAACCGGGGGCGGTTCAACAACTTTTGCCACCTCAATAGTTTCTCCCGTGGGCGCAACGGCTTCCACCGGTGCCGTCTTCAGGGTTTCAACGGGCGTCAGGGCAAGATCGACCGGCGTTGCAAGAACCGGCGATCCCGTTATCTTGGCTAGTTCGATGGCTCTGGCCTTCGGATATACAAACTCCTGGCCCCAATTTGCCCCTGGATAAAACCAGGCCCTGATGGCTTCTGGCTGGCCTTCCGCTCTCTCGCGAAACGTCATTACTGTCTTGTCCGTTACGCGCAAACGGTAATTCGGGACTGCGAGAATGGTCGTGTACAGATGTGTTCCATCTTCGCTGAAGATTTGGACGATGTTCCGGTCAGATGGCGAATCCATCAGCTTAAAGAGATAGGTGCCGGCCGGCAAGATCTGGGCGCCCACGCCGGGGACCTCGACCGGCCCGCTGAATGTCACCGTGGTTCGCTTGTTCCAGTCATCGGCTGCCGCCGTCGGCAATAAGAATGCGCAGGCCACAAGAACACAAAATACAATTGACAACGTTTTTATTAGTTTCATAGTTGCTCCTTCTTTCATGCTGCTTTTCACCGGACCGCGCTATCCACGATTCGGAGAAGACATCTTGTGAATCTCAGGCGCTGCCGCTGGATTGCAGGAGTCGCCACCAATTTGTTGGAACTCGCCAAACACAGCCCTGTTCTCCCTTGGGGATGCCGTAAGATGCATCAATGACTCTTCACGGCCTAGAGCGGTTCCACAGTTGCTGTGTCCCGAACACCGGTGGAAGAACAACCCTTTAGAGCTTGTCCTGAGCCAAGGCGAAGGAAGCCGTGTTTGGAGTACATACACAAAGGGCTTCACAGCTTGCGGAAAACTCGCGTTTCGAACTTGGTTTGTGTCAGGGCACTGCCTGTCCTAGAGGTGAGCTTGCGAGCCGAAGGAAGTTTACTCGTGCCGACAGTGTTTAAAATCAATCGGGCTTTAGCCCCTGCAGGTCCATGGCGAGCACGAAAAGGACTTTTTCCGCAGGCTGTTCAGCACCGGTGCAAAAGGGCTGGCGGGCTACACCAACTCTGGAACTGCTCATAGGGCCCCTTCGGCTCGCAAGCTGGGAATTCGTTGCGATCTAATGTCCCACGCGAATCCGGGATAGAGAATGCAAAACCCCAAAAACATTCAAGAGCCACAATGACACGCAAATGATCGCGACCACATTCAACATTGACTTCATGGTCCGTTGCATGGGGATGAATCGATTCACGAGCCAGAGCAGAAATCCCACCACGATCAAGACAATCAATACTTGTAGTAAAGGCATAAGCTGTTGATCTCCTTTCTTCTCGGGCGCAGACGCTTGTGTTGTGCCTGGAAGTGTCTAACGGCGTCCTAGCTGTATGGTAGGCTCAGCAAGAACAGGAGTCTGGTCTGTATTGCTCAGATTGATTGGATTTCTCAATGCACGGCCAGCCCAGCCAAAAAACCCAAGATCTACCACCCCTTCGACTACGCTCAGGGCAGGCTCTTCGCTCCGCTCGAGAGGCGGGCTCCGGCGCGGGAAACAGGGAGAAAGCAAGATTTAAGTCAGGACCGCAACTACAGCGCGGCAGGGCCGCAACCAAACCAACACCAAAAGCCACACATTCCTTCGCTCAGTGCCGGCTCCGGGCGCTTTGCCCAGGTTTTGGCCCACAGGCTTTCCCTGCGCCCTCTGCGAACTCTGCGGTGGAGATTTGATTTTGCTTTCCTTCGTGTTCCCTTCGTGTCCGGAGCCTGCACTGAGCGGGCGAATGTGTGGTTGCTTTGGTGTTGTTTTTGGTTGGCTGCCTATGTTTCAAAGGTCTTAGGTTTCGCCCTGAACCCTTTGAAAGACGAGTTTTTTGGGGCGAAGCCGGCTCCGGGCACAAAGGGAAAACCGAGGGACACAAAGGAAGCCAGCTTGCATGACGCGAGTGATCAATTGTGACCAGACTCAACCCTGCGCCGAGTGACATAGTGGTAGACACGGATGGTATCGAATCCGGGCGAGGACTGAGTGATGGCTGGCCGGCTTCGTGCGCAAAGGTCAACAGTTCGTGAAGTCAAGGCAACTCACCGGCATTATCGACGAATGCATCAAAGGAGGTAGATTGATGCTTTGGACAGTCTTTAAAGTTCTCATGGTCGTATGGATGCTGCAAACGGTTCTCCGCTTCGGCGGAAGCGCCCTAGGCATAGTGCTGGTAGTTTCGCTTGCGGCGCTGCTGCTGCGAATGGGCATTCCTCGCGAGTTCAGTTCAAGCGTTCATGGTGGTTCAGGCAGACTGCGCGACACCATAAATATGCGACACCACTAAGAACGGCACAATATGGCCGGAAGGTTCAGTTTCACCATGGTTGAGCAATTCGCCGGCGCCTCTGAAAAATCAATCATCGTTTCACCGCAAGACCTTAAGGAGTATTACCTATGAAGAAGTTAATTGTATTTTTGTTGATGGGATGTCTGGGCAGTCTCGCCTGGGCTGGCGAGCAGAAGAAAGACGTGACGGAGCGCCTGCAGTTGGCGACCGGCGTATTAAGCCAGATGGCTTCCGCGCCTGATAAAGGGATACCGGAAGAAGTCCTTACAAGCGCCAAGTGCATTGCGGTGGTTCCGCATCTGGTCAAAGGCGGCTTCATCTTCGGGGGGAAGCACGGCCGGGGTGTAGCAACTTGCCGGACGGCGGATGGTTGGAGCGCTCCCGCTTTCATATCGGTTGGCGGAGGAAGTGCGGGTCTGCAAATTGGCCTGGAGGGAGTAGACCTGATCATGCTGATCATGAATGAGAAAGGTATGCAGCAATTGCTCTCCAGTAAATTCCAGATCAGCGGAGAAGGATCGGCGGCGGCCGGCCCCGTCGGGCGCCACGCTTCCGCAGGCACCGATTGGAAAATGGATACGCAGATGCTCACCTACTCGCGGTCCAAAGGAGCCTTTGCCGGCCTCACGCTGGATGGCGCGGTAGTCCAGCAGGATAGCGATTCCACCACATCGGTCTATGGACGCGATGTGTCGTTCGAGTCCGTGTTACAAGGAAAAATCGCAACACCGAAAATCGCTCAAGCATTCATGAAAGCAGTCGCAACCGCGGCCCACAAGGCCAAGGTAGAGGAAGCTCGCGAAGACACCAAGTAAACAGGTACGGGATTATCCCCCTGGGCTGCCAGGGGGAGTCCTGGCGGGCTGGTCTGATTGTCGTTCTGATTTTCGTCGCGGGTCTTCCATATTACCAATCGTGAAATCGTGTCTTCCCGCGAATATTTTCTTTGCTTTTCCTTTCGTGTTCCCTTTGTGACCGGAGCCTGCACTGAGCGGCAGCGAATGTGTGGTTAATGGTTTTGGGTTCCTCCTTGTTTTCCTCCGTTTACTCTGTTCCTCCGTGTTTCAAAGGTTTTAGGTTTTGGTTGCGGCTAAGCTGCGCTGTGTCTCCGTATTACTAATCGTGAAAATCTTGTTTTCCCGCGAAGAATTTCTTTACTTTTCCTTCGTGTCCTTGGGTTTTCCTTCGTGTTCCTTTGTGGTTAAGATGTTGGTTTTCCTTTGCGGCCTTCGCGTCCTTTGCGGTGAACGGGTTTTGGTTGCGGCTAAGCTGCGCTGTGTCTCCGTGGTAGGTTTTGGCTTTCGGTTGCGGCTAGGCTGCCATCGCCCGGACACGACGAGGCGTTGGTTCGACGCCTTACCTAAGTGGTCAATTTTGCTCAGATCTGTGGGTATCCCCGATGAGATGATGATCCTCGGATAAATACTTCGAAGAGGTCCCAATGCCTCAGGTTTACAAGACGGAGGACGGTCCAACAAAGGATGGTCCAGCTGAGGATGCTCCGGCGACTCAGGCAAGAACTATCATGCCGTCGATGATCCACCATGGGACCTCGGTCAACGCCGCAAAACCCGCCACACAGTATCTCCATCTCTCGGCGTTGCTCTGTCCCAGATGCAACGGGCCGGTGATTGCTGGCTCGATTGGAACGCGAGAAGACGACATAAGCAGAGAGATCGACATCAGGGAAATAGGAGCGGTTTGTCTCGCATGCGGTTTCAGGCCGGAAATAGTGGCCGAGCTCTCTGTGAAACATCATTTCCCTCCGGTGACGTGGGATTGGGTAATCCCGGTTCACGCGCAGGTTCACGCGCAGCCAGCCGGTACCTGCGCCGGCCCGCTCTTGGCGGAGCTGTCCCACGATGCGGATTCGAAGCTGGTCCAGCCAGGCGATTGCTCAAAATTGAACAGTTCCGCTGTCAAGGACGGCGTTGAGGTTTAAACAATGAAAACTCTTAGCACACCGCGTCGTAAGAGGCTGGCTTTTGAGCCTGAAGCCTTTCTCGCCAAATCCGGACTTGGACGGACGATTGTTGAGCTTGAGAAACACCAGCCGGCCTTTTCCCAGGGAGATTTGGCGAATGCCGTGTTTTATGTCCAGAAGGGCCGGATCAAGCTGACCGTCATCTCCAAGCGCGGCAAAGAAGCAACCATCGCCTTGCTGGGGGCTGGAAACTTCCTGGGCGAGGAATGTATCGCGGCAATTCAGCCACAGCGCATGGCCACTGCCACGGCCCTCACGCCGGCTGTCCTGCTCAGGATTGAACGAAAAGAGATGGTGCGGGTGCTTCACGAAGAGAAATTGCTTTCTGAAGTCTTCGTCTCCTATCTGCTGGCCCGCAACGCTCGCATGCAGGAAGATCTGGTTGATCAACTTTTTAATTCCAGTGAAAAGCGCCTGGCCCGGGCCCTGTTGCTGCTCGCCCAATTCGGCAAGGAAGGCACGCCGGAGACGGTGATTCCCAAAGTGAGCCAGGAGACGCTGGCGGAAATGGTGGGCACAACCCGCTCGCGGGTAAGCTTCTTTATGAATCGCTTCCGCAAGCTCGGGTTCATTGAATACAACGGCAGATTGAGCGTACACAGCTCTTTGCTGAACGTCATTCTCCATGATTGACCTGGCCCCCCGGGCCTTGGGGCGTCCCTTGGAGCCGGTCTGTAGACTCAATGGCTGAACGTGCTGGTCTGTTTTGCACATCTTTTGCAAGCTGCTCAACGCATAATTACCTTCGACCCTGGTAAGGGTAGAAAGGTGGATTCCCCCAGTGAAAGACCCTGCCAAACATGAAATTTTAGTGGTGGACGACGAGGATGCCGTTCGTGCCAGTCTTGTGATGGTGCTGAAATCGTCAGGATATCGGGTCACCGATGCAACGAATGGTTTTGACGCGCTCTTGCAATTGAAGAGGGCGCTTCCATCCGTAGTGATTTCCGACCTGAATATGCCGCAAATGTCGGGCTTTGAATTCCTCTCGGTGGTCCGCCGAAGATTTCCGGAAATATCCGTAATTGCGATGAGTGGCGCTTATGAATCAAGGGATTCTATTCCCGGCGGCGTGATTGCAGACGCTTTTTACGGCAAGGGGCAGAGTGGTCCAGAGGAGCTCTTGCGCATGGTGGCCGGCCTGATTCAGACTTCTGCGGCGCAGGCCATGGCCCACGAGAGGGAATCCGCGCCGGTCTGGATACCGCGAAATGGAAATGATTCTCGCGGAGTTCCATACGTCGTGCTGACCTGCCCTGACTGCTTGCGCTCATTTCCTATGAATGTGAGAAACGAAGATCTGGAAACGATCCAGGAGACACCCTGCGTGTTTTGCCCCAGTACAGTCCGATATGTCATCGATTTTTCCCTGTCGACTCCGTCGCCCCGCCGCGAAGTGCGAATGTCGGCGAAATTATAGTGGCGTCGGCTTTTGATTTGTATCGGGGCACAGCTTTGTCCTGGAGATGAGCGTAGCAGTCGAAAATCTTATCCCACGCGCCTCACACCCTCCCCTTGTCATTCAAGCAGCAGATTTGCGACGGCGAGTTAAGAGGAAATGAACTGATGGCGACGGAGGACGCAATCTATTAATGAGTGTCATCCCGAGCGTAGCGCCGCGAAGAAGCTAGCACAACATATCTCCAAGGCGCGAAGGGAGGGACCCCGATAAGGTTTCGGACTTAAATGCTGTTCCATGGCTCTTTACCTGAATCCCTGAGGCATTGTCCTATTAGCTGCTTTAAAGGCCAGATACTATTGCACTTGAAAGCGTGTTCATTAGGAGGGACGTTCTTTGTTCCGAAAAATCCCCACGATGTCAGTCAGCACGTGGGTGTCTGAATCTGCCAAAGCCTCTCGATGGGCTTGCTAGAAGGGACCTTACACAGATTGCCCTGGAACAGTATTCCCAGAAGGTATCGTAGGGTTCACTAATGCCGTCCATGAAAGAGCGTGGGGATTCTTCGGCCAAAGAACGGCCTTGAATGACAAGGGGCGATGTGTGGCGAAAGCATTGGGAGCAGCTCTCATATGACCACGCTGGCCGGGCCTATCAGCCAACATCTAGTCATGATGCAGCACCACGCTCAGGAGCGACCGATGGACCAAAAGTTTGCCGTTGTATTCAATAAATCCCAGCTTGCGAAAGCGGTTCATGAAGAAGCTCACCCGGGAGCGGGTTGTGCCCACGATCTCCGCGAGTGTTTCCTGGCTTATCTTGGGAATGACCAGCTCCGGTGTGTTTTCCTTGCCGAATTGAGTGAGCAGCAACAGGGCCCGGGCCAATCGCTTCTCGCTGGAATTAAAGAGCTGATCGATCAGGTCTCCCTGGATGCGGGCGTTGCGGGCCAGTAGATAGGAAACGAAAAGGTCGGAGAGCGCATGGTGCTCATGGAGCGCGCTTATCATCGCTTTTTTGTCGATCTTGAGTACCGCGCTCCCGGTGATTGTCACCGCGGTGGCCATGCGCAAACGTTGGGAGTTGGCAATGCACTCTTCTCCCAAAAAGTCCCCCTTGCCCAGCAAGGCAATGGTCGCTTCCTTGCCGCCCGGGGAGATCACGCTGAGTCTGATTTGGCCGTGCTGGATATAAAAGACAGCTTCCGCCGGATCTCCCTGTGAAAATATAGTCTGCTTCTCTTCCAGATCCACAATCGTCCTGCCCAGGCCGGCTTGCGCCAGAAACGTGGTGGGATCAAAAAGTCGTATTCTTTTGGCAGGAGTTCTTGGGATACCCATATCTTTTCTTCGCGTTGCTGTCCCAGGGAGTGTTTTGCTCGGCTTTGTTATGGAAGCCTCCTGCGAGGTTCAGTGCGGAGTGGCCCCGGCGATTCTTTGCTCTGGACCTACTGTTAAACCTTCGCAACGATGAATTCTCTTTCCTTTGATTAAAGGTAGCAGGCCGCAAGAGATACGGGGAAAAGCGTTTGGCCTGCGTGAAAATCTTTCCCTGCGGCCGCTGGCTCGGCTTCGCAACCATCGCTGAGGTGCGCCTATTCACTGCTACGAGGGCTAAAAAAATTGTGTGTGTGTGTGTGTGTGTGTGTGTGGGCTGCGCTAGGAAAACCCTGCTTGTAATTTGTATTGCTCAGGTTTATACTTCGTATCGTTACGGGTGATTAGGTTAACGATACGCCGCCACTACAAAATAAGGGGGTGCCTATGCCCGGCACCGGGAAGAAGACAGGAAGCAACGGAAATAACGGAAGTAACGGCAATCACGGAAATAACGGCAATGACAATCAGCCGCGTAATTTCGCCAACAGGCTGATCGCCTCAATTCCCCACGGCAGAAAAGGCAAGCACAACTCGATTGTTGCCAAAATTCTGGCCGATCTTGACCGGCTCGACATGGAGACGGCGATCCTGGTTCCGCTGGATGGCCTGAATGGGGAGAAGATGGAGAATGTCCGTTCGGCCTTGAACCGCGCCACCAAACAGAAAAAGATCCCTGTGGCCACCTCCACGGACGACAAATTTTTCTACGTTTGGCGCACCGAACCCACGGAGTCCCAGGGGACTGCTCCTTTGGATAAGGTTCGGTCCCCCAAGGTCTCCCAGATCCGTTGATGCCGCACATCACACTGGACCGGCGCGACACCAGGGCTTCGTGTGTCGCTTTCAGGCATAGAACGCCCACGCACGGAAGGCGCCCCATAACAAAGTCAAGCTATCAGCGCAAACCATAGAGACGATCGGAGCCCTTCGCGGATGGCCAAAATTTGCTTTAACTGCCAGAATGTGAACAACCAAAACTCTAAATAGGCTAAAGCTGGAGAACGGAAAAACCAGCATCTTTGGCGGCTTCAACCAACTTGTGATCTGCACAAACAAAATTCCTTTTCGAAGGACGTTGTTGGCACCAGGTTAATGCCGCGGCAAGCTGCAGACTATCGGCAGCCCTTAGCTCGTGAATGTCCAGCAACTGGCCTGC
>Ga0210400_10005218_pt1 | contig 11065 bp, 8 predicted proteins | sample IncBWH26MmetaG_FD_155456 | JGI IMG/M metagenome (GOLD analysis project Ga0210400, IMG submission 155456) | Forest soil microbial communities from Barre Woods Harvard Forest LTER site, Petersham, Massachusetts, United States - Inc-BW-H-26-M | ecosystem: Environmental > Terrestrial > Soil >...
ATGACCGCTCGCGGCGCGCTTGGCTCCATAGGGAGTGTTGCTCGATCCGGCCAGGTACTCGATCAGATGGGACGCATCGGTGGTGCTGAAGGTGGAAGGAACCACCAGCCAGGGGTCGGCGCCGACCGTCTCGCAAAGCTGCAAGAACTCAAACAGACCGTAAGAAATGTCGTCCTGGCTGGTAGCAAAGGCCCAATAGCCTGCGCGTTGCCGGCCGAACTGATCGGCGATGAGATTGTCCAGGGTGTCCCCCAATTGGCCGGCCCACAATCGTATTACGCCGGGAGCCAGCGTTCGCAGGGTGCTTATCACCGGATCGCGAAACGCCGTGGGATTGGAAGGATCCGAATTGGTTTGCGTCAAACTGACGTCATCGAGAAGAAAAGAGTCCTGGCCAACCGTGCCGAGTTTGAGCGCTACGTTCTGGAGGTTCGATCCCGACTCAGCGGCATTGAAGTTGAACGTGTACGTCGTCCAGGTATTCGTAAGGTTGACGGTTTGATTCAGATAGTTACCGGAACCCGGGCGCTGAAGACTCAGCGCGATTGCGTTGGAGCCGCCCGTGCCTTTCGCCTTGAATGTCAACTGAAAGGCGCCGTTGAGCACGACGAACGATCTGCCGCCGTCGCCGTCAAAAAAAGCCGTCAGGGCAGCGGAGTCGCTGGCTGCCGGAGCGTTGAGAGCCGCGGTTTGACGGCCTGTGGTTCCGGGCGGCAAATCGGAGCTGTTGGTAGTGATGGCGCCACTACCGGAGGTGGTTGGCCACCATCCGGCGGCCGCATTTCCCGGCACGGTCATGCGAACGATCATGTAGTCTCCCGTCGCCGGGGCTACTCCGCTACTAGAAAAGGTGAATGTTCCTCCGCTGCCCCCGTTGGCGGCGCTGTAAGCGCTGACGGTCCCGGTGCGTCCTTGAGACGCTCCATAGAAGACCTCGAAGGTGGCGCCATTCCAGAAGCCGGAAGGCCACCCCGACCAGGGGTCATCGTCTATACACGTCGTCGCGCCGCCTGCCACGCATCGGATTGTAGACTGGTAGATCTCGCCTTCGAAGCCGGGGTTACGGGACACCAGATTCTTGGTCACCTGGCCAGCGTCATAGTACGTCTTATCGCTGAGGTTGATGCCGAAGGCTCTCACCGAAGGTTGAAGTTGGGTGGTGCCAATCGCGATATTAGTACTCTGCGCGCGTGCGTTGGCCAACCCGAAAACGAGGATTGCGCCGACGGCCAAACCTTTTCGAATCAGCGAGCAAATAGACTTTCCAGGCCGGGCCATGATAATTCCTTCCAGTTGGGGCATTCAAAATCCTCTGTAAATCTCTTCGGACAAATCGAGCGTCGACCTCAAGAAATCACGTCTAACCAGGTCTTATGGAACTGGAAAAAGTGAAGTCCTAGTCATACTAAGGCAGCAGTACTATGCGAGAGAATAAGCCGATGCCGTAGGCTACGGACATACTCTTCGCCTAGTTTTTGACAGAAGTACGCTTAAGCAGTAATAGGACTACTAAGCAACTCGAATGCAAATCCTGTCACCATCGAAAGCAAGCTCTTGGGATACCGCGGCTGAGTCCGCTCCACGAAAGGCGTCAACGCGCAAGCTGGCCTACTTGGTGAGCCACTACCCGGCGATTTCACACACGTTCATACTCAACGAAATCACCCAGTTGAGAAAAGAAGGATTTGAGATTTCCACAGCTTCCGTGAATGCTTGTGACCGACCAGCCTCGCAGCTTCCCGAGCTAGAGCGAGCGGAGCAAATCGGCACGTTTTACATCAAGCCTGCCGGAGGCCTCAAGGCTCTTCAGGCCGTAACTTTTACGATGCTCCGCCACCCGCTAGGGGTCTTGCGCGGCCTGATTTTTACCATACGGTTGCGCGGGGCACCGAAGCGATACTTCTACTTCATCGAGGCGCTCATGATTGGCGCGTGGATGAAAAAAAGAGAGTTGAGTCATCTCCACGTCCATTTCGGAATGGCCGCGGCGACCGCCGGAATGATCGTGGCGAAGACGTTCCCGGTCACATATTCACTGACAATTCATGGACCCGACGAGTTTTACGAGGTCAGTAAGTTTTACTTAGCCGAAAAGGTCGCTGCAGCTCGGTTCATTTGCTGTATCGGCTCGTTCGCGCGCAGCCAGCTGATGAAGATCTCCCCCAGCAACCAGTGGCACAAGTTTAAGGTGGTTCCGCTCGGCGTCGACCCTATTAAGTTCCTGCCTATTCGTCGTAAAGCCACACTCCCCTTCGAGATCTTGTGCGTAGGACGTCTGGTTCCAGCGAAAGGGCAGCACATCCTGGTCTCGGCCGTCAAGCGGCTGATCCAAGAAAAGCGCGAGGTCCGGCTGCGGCTGTTGGGCGATGGACCGGAGCGGCACAGCCTTGAGCAACGCATTGCAGGGGAAGGGCTGACGGGCCACGTCATTCTCGAGGGCGCGGTGAATCAGGATCGTATTCCCGGGTTCCTCAAAAACGCCGACGTGTTCGCTCTAGCCAGCTTCGCGGAGGGGATTCCCGTGGCGCTGATGGAAGCGATGGCGGCGGAGATTCCTTGTGTGAGCACCATGATCACCGGCATCCCGGAGCTCATCCGCAATGAGATCGACGGACTGCTGGTTTCTCCCTCCGACGAGGAGGCGATGGCCGAGGCTTTGCGCCGCCTGATGGACCAACCGGAGCTTCGCTGGCGGCTGGGTAAGGCCGGGCGGCTGCGTGTGATCGACCGGTACAACCTGGAGAAGAACGTCAAAGCGCTTGCGGAGGTTTACCAGTGTCACCTGCCGTGACCCTCACAGAAAGCAGATCCGAGTCTCCGCGCGGGTACAAGTACCATCTTTCGGTGGTGGTCGTCTCCTTCAACACGCGGGACGTGCTTCGGCGTTGCCTCACGGAACTCGCGGCGGATGCCCAACATCTTGCCCTGGAGGTCTTGGTGGTGGACAACGGGTCGCGCGACGGCTCTGTCGAGATGGTGGCCAGCGACTTTCCCCATGTTCGTTTGCTCAGTCCCAACCGGAATCTCGGATTCGCTGCCGCCAACAATCTGATGTTTCCGATGGCGCAAGGACAGTACGTAGTTCTGCTGAACTCGGACGCCTTCCTGCTGCCGGGCGCTCTCCAACGGGCCTTCGAACGCATGGAGCGCGAGCCGCGGACGGGATTGGCGGGCGGCCGCCTGATCGGGGAGGACGGAAGCTGGCAGCCCTCCGCGCGGCAGTTTCCTTCTATGTTGAACGATTTCCTGTCGTTCTCGGGATTGGCACACCGTTTTCGGAAGTCGCGCTTTTGGGGACGCGCCGATCGCACCTGGGCCGATCCGCTGCAAGAAGCGGATGTGGACTGGGTGCCGGGAGCGTTTTCGATCATCCGCGCCTCGGTCCTGGAGCAGGTTGGCGGCTTCGATGAATCCTTCTTTCTCTATTACGAGGAGGTTGACCTTTGCCGGCGAATCAAAGCGGCGGGCTACTCGGTTCGCTACTGGCCTGACGTCGTCGTGGTGCACTTGGGCGGAGAATCGTCGAAGTCGATACAGGGCGCCGTTCGTTCGAGGTCGGGGGCTCAGCTTACGCTTTGGAGACTCCGCAGTGGTTTTCTGTACTACCGGAAGCACCACGGCAGCGCCGCGTGGGGAGCGCTCGCAATGGAATCCGCATGGCATTTGAGCCGCTTTATCCGCAACCGTATTTCGCGCCGTCCGGCTTCCCGCGAAAAGGCCGCGGAGAGCCGGGCCATGGTTGCTCTCGCGAGACAGGCTTGGAAAGAAACGCGAGGCGGACGTTATTCCCCTCCAAAGCCATGGTAAGGGAACCAGTTTTCGAAATGTCAGCACCAAGCATGCAAATCGAAGAAGTGCCCGGCAGTTTTCGCGACGACTGGCGCACTTACGAAGGGGATCTGCTTTCGCCTGGACTATGGGTCATGGCGGCATACCGCTTTGGACGCTGGCGTTATGGAATCCGGCCGCGGTGGCTCCGCAAGGTCTTCTCGTTTGCTTATAAGATCCTGTTTGCTTTTGTCAGGGCTGCCAGCGGCGCTGAGATCCCCTGCGAGACTCGAATCGGCCGGGGGCTGCGGATCGATCATTCGCAAGGTATTGTCATTAGCGGGGACGCCTGGCTGGGAGACGACGTCATACTTCGAAATGGCGTTACCATTGGCCTGCGCCGTACTGGATTAAGGGGTTCTCCTATCATTGGGCACCGCGTAGACATCGGGGCGGGCGCCAAGATCCTGGGCACGATCCGCGTTGGCGACGACGTATGCATCGGGGCTAATGCTGTTGTGCTTACCGACCTGCCGGCGAAGTCGATCGCTGTGGGCGTGCCCGCGCGGCGACTTCTTTGAGAATCGGTCCTCGAAATCATCCAAATGAATGACGCACTAGTATCGGTGGTTGTGATCGGCAGAAACGAAGGGGACCGGTTGGCCGCGTGTTTGCAGTCGGTTCGAGCCGCGCGCCAAATGCCGGGCGGGACAGAATTGATCTACGTCGATTCCAATTCGACGGATGGCTCGCCGGAACGGGCCGCCTCCTTCGGCGCCAAAGTCATCGTGCTGGGTACCGGCAAGTTATCTGCCGCCCGGGCCCGCAACGCCGGTTGGCGCCTGGCAACTGCGCCTTTCATACTTTTTCTTGACGGAGACACCATTCTGGACCCTGATTTCGTCCATCGCGCGTTGAAGGAGTTCGCGGACCCGAGCGTGGCGGTGGTGTGGGGTCATCGAAGGGAAATCCGCCCCGAGACGTCGGTTTATAACCGGCTCCTGGATCTGGACTGGATCTCCCCGCCTGGTGATTCGGATTTTTGCGGAGGCGACTCCCTGATGCGCCGGGAAATCCTGGAGCGCACGATTGGATTCAACCCGGACCTGATCGCTGGAGAAGAGCCCGACCTGTGCCGCCGGATCAGGGGCATGGGTAGCAGAATTCTGCATATAGACGCTCCCATGACCGGCCACGATCTGGCGCTGTTTCACTTCAGCCAGTATTGGCGCCGGGCGGTTCGCACTGGGCACGCTTATGCCGAGATAGCGGCCCGGTACCGCGATACGGCGGATCCGCTGTGGACCAAGGAGTCCCGAGGAAATTTCTTGCGGGGATCGCTTTATATCTTAGTCATTGCCGGGATGTGCGCCTCGGCTATCCTACTGCGTTCGTGGATTCCGTTGTTTGCAGTTGCGCTGGGCGGGGCCGTGTTGTCGGTTCGAACAGCCATGTCGTCGAGATGGAAGGGCGTGTCATGGAGCACGCTGCTTTTGTTTGGGATCCATTCTCACGCTCAGCACGTGCCCATCTTGCAGGGCCAAATTCTCTATCAGTGGCGGCGGCGGCTCGGCAAAAGTCGCGTACTTATCGAATACAAGAAGTCATCATGACCAACACTAATGTTAAGGACGAAGCTGTCAATGGTTTGGCCTAGAAGGTTCGCTATGCTCGCTCTGGGCTCGGTCATGCTTGCTGTCGGCTTCTCCAATACGCGCCCGCGGCCCACCAACATCGCCGTGGGAACAACCGTCTTGCAACCATCCGTGAAGCCTTTCGGCGTGAATCTGGGTAGTGAGGATTACTACGGCTCCGGCCAGATGACCAAGAATCTGGTATCCCGTAACCCCGGCTTTGAAGGCGAGATCTACCAGTCTACGATCCGATGCGCGGCGGGCAGCGCCGTGACGTGTGTAGACGATGACCTGTGGTCGGCGTGGCCCACCGGCTTCTGGAACGGCGCCACGTTCGAGGTGTTCTATGGAGCGTCTCAAGGACGCACCGGAACCGTCAGCGCATACACCGCCCACGGGACAACCGGAGGAACATTCACGTTTTCCACCAAGGGAATGGCCCCGGCGGCGGGAGATTACATGATCGTTCGCATGACCGTTCCGGGAAATGCGACCGCTGGATGGTGGCCGACAACCTCCGGCAATGGCGCCATCACCACCAACAGTTCCGACCTGCCGCCTGGAACAACCGGCCGTCAAACCGCGGCTATCAGCGCTCCAGCAGCCAGTGACTCTGCTACTCTCGCTGCCTATTTCGACGGCACCAATGCCAAGTCTTCCGGGCTCAACGGCGCCTCTCACCGGTCATTCGTGGTGCTGAACGGCGCTTTTCAATTGTCGTTCAAGGCGAAAGGCGCCGGCGGCTCCAACGCGATCGGGCTGAATCTTCAGCGCCCGGGTTCCGCCACCTACCTGGATCAAACCGTCAACCTTACGAATAGCTGGACGACGTACACGTTCAACTTCAATGCCGCTGAGTCGGGGTCGAACCTCCAGTCGGTAGCACTTAAATTCAGCACGGTCGGCCAGGACTCTTTTCTTCTCGATGACGTCAGTTTGACGCAAACCAACTCGGATCCTTCTAATACGACAGCGTTTCGCGATCCGGTGATAAGCGCCCTGCGAACGCTGGCTCCCGGCGTAGTGCGGTTTTGGGCCGGCCAGTTGGGGGACACCCTGGACAATCTCATCGCCGATCCATACGGACGGCAGCGGGCAGGCTACCTGGCCTGGTACACCAGCCAAGACGACATCTCTTACGGCCTGTTCGAGTTCCTGCAGCTTTGCGAAACCATTGGCGCCGATCCCTGGCTCGTGGTTCCTTCGACCTTCAGCACCACCGATGCGTCCCATCTGATCGAGTACCTGGCCGGATCGAGCGACACTCCCTATGGAGCCAAGCGCGCCGCGAGCGGCCATCCGAATCCGTGGACCATGTCGTTTACCAAGATTCATCTGGAGTTCGGCAACGAAGCCTGGAACAGTGTCTTCAAGGGAGGCACTATCGAGTACTCGGCGCCCTACGGCCAGCGCGCTCAGGCCATTTTTGGCGCCATGCGTCGTAATCCCGCTTATCTCGCCCCTTCCTTCGATCTGGTTTTGGGCGGACAAGCTGTGTGGGCGGTCAGAAACCAGGACATCCAGAACAACTGCAACAACAACGATTCCTTTACCGTGGCGCCTTACATGATGAACACGGTGGACTCCTTCGCCACCAACGAGGATTTGTTCGGCTCGACCTTTGCGGAATCCGAAGCGTACGTATCGCCCAACGGAGTCGCCGAAGGAGTGAGCGGCGGATTGATGTTGCGGAATCAGCAGGCTCTGCAAGCCTCCAATCATCCGGTTCCTCTGATCATGTATGAGATGAACCTGAGCACCCTGCAAGGCGGTATTACGCAAGCGGCGTTGAACTCGTATGCCTCCTCTCTTGGCGCCGGCCTGGCGGTAATCGACGCCATGCTGCAGGAAATGCGCCAGGGCATTCTTACGCAGAATCTGTGGAACTTGTCTCAATACAACTTTCTTCGTCAGGACGGAAAAACCGTCGATCTTTGGGGAGCCGTAGTGGACATGGGCGTCACCAACCAGCGCCGGCCCCAGTATCTGGCGCTGCAACTGGCCAACCAGGCCATTGGCAAGAACTCCACCATGCTCCAGACCGTACATAGCGGAGCGGATCCGACCTGGAATCAGCCGCTGGTGAACACGGTGCAACTGACGGGGGCCCATTATCTGCAATCCTTCGCCTTCTCGAACGGCTCCAACCATTCGCTCATCGTTTTCAACTTGCATCGCACGTCGACGCTGCCGGTCACCTTCAGCGGCGTCAATGCCCCCGCCGGCGCTGTACAGATGAACCAGTTGACATCCGGACGGCTCACCGACACTAACGAAGTCTCGGCCACGGTCAATATCGCAAGCCGGGCTCTTGACGGAGTTAATCCGTCGACTGTTCTGACGCTGCCGCCGTACTCGATGACGGTCCTGAACTGGAGTTCCTCACCGAACAAGCGGGGAAAAGTTGCTCAGAACGGCTTTTTGCCATGAATAGAGATGGTACCGAGGACTATACGTTGACATCACCCGAAGAAGACGTCATGGCAGCCCCTCTCGCCGCGGATATCCAGGTTGAAGAGAGACCGGCGGAGCATGCCCAAGCCACGCTTCTGTCTCTTCGCAACCGAGCGCTGAAAGGCACAGCTTGGACGATCGGCTCTTACGCGACCGCCATGATTCTGCGGTTGGGGAGCAACATCATCCTTACCCGCATCCTCGTTCCTCAATACTTTGGCTTGATGACGTTGCTTAACACAACCATCACCGGATTGATTCTGTTTTCCGACCTGGGCCTGACTCCTAATATCGTGCGCAGCCGCCGTGGAGATGAGCAAGGGTTCTTAGACACGGCCTGGACTATGCAAGTACTCCGCGGAATCGTTCTGTGGATCTGCTGCTTAGGCCTGGCTTGGCCGTTCGCGGCGTTCTACGGGCAGCCGCAGCTCCGACTGATGGTGCCTGTCATTGGTCTCTCCCTGATCATCACCAGCTTCAACTCGACCAGCCTGGCGACGCTTGCCCGGCACATGGCGGTACGGCAGCTGGCGCTTACGGAGATCGGGATTCAAATCACTCAGCTGGTGTTTACGATCGCCTGGGCTCTGCTTGATCGTTCCGTGTGGGCGCTGATTGGCGGCAGGCTGTTTTCGGATGTGGTTCGCCTGATTGTAAGCTACCGCCTCATACCAGGACGCCGGACGTCATTTCATTGGGACAAGGAGGCCGCGCGGGAGTTGTTCGCATTCGGCCGATGGGTGTTCTTCGCCACCGCGCTGACCTTTGTGGCTTCTCAGTCCGATCGGATGATCCTCGGCAAGCTGGTGTCACTCCAAACCTTGGGGCTATATGGGATCGCCTTTGCTTTGGCGGACATACCTCGCCAGGTCATATTATCGTTCTGCACAAATATCGTCTTTCCCTTTGTTTCGAACCTGGCCCATTTGCCTCGCGCCGAGTTCTTCGGACTGGTGCTCAAGTACCGGCGAAGTGTACTCCTGGCGGCCTCCGGCCTCCTGGCAGCCGTGGTGACCACGGGCGACCTGTTCATTGTCCACATATACGACCCCAGGTATCACAATGCGGCCTGGATCGTGCCGATTCTGGCTATAGGTCTATGGCATACGCTGTTGTACGCCACCACTAATGCGTGCTTGTTCGCAGTTGGCAAACCACAATACGTCGTAAGCGGCTATCTGTGCACCTCGCTGGTTATTCTTACGCTGCTTCCAGTAACGTTTCACAGGTGGGGGCTGGTCGGGGCCGTATGGACTGTGGCGCTCAGCGACATACCCATGTATTTCGTGTATCTCTACGGCTTGGCTCGTAACGGTATGTATCCAGTGATGCAGGATATAAAAATGACTTTGGTATTTCTTCTGGCACTCGGTGCGATGGTTATGGCGCGTCTTGCGGCGGGTTATCCCTTTCCGCACTCGGTTCTTCTTCAGTGACGGATTTACTAACATGAACATGACAGAGATTGAAAACCCACAGGGCTTGCGATTAGGAGGACAGAATCATATGGACGAATTGTTTAGCGAGGACTTTATCACCCGCCTTCGGCGACTGGGAAAAGAGAAGGCCCAGGAATACCAGACGAACACGCCCTTTCCGAACATTTACTTCGACGACTTCTTGCCGACGACTGTCGTGGAGACGGCGCTTCGTAACTTCCCGGAGCCCAAGCAGCTTCCCTGGGCCGAATTTGCCGACCGAAATCAAGCCAAGCTGGCATTTGATACCGCCGAGAAACTCCCGGTGTCGATTCGAGAGGTGCTCTATTTCTTCAACAGCCGGCCCATGTTGGAATTCCTGGAGGACCTGACCGGGATTCGTGGCCTCATCCCCGATCCCTATTTTATGGGTGGCGGATTGCACCAGATCAAGCCGGGCGGGTTCCTGGAAGTGCATGCGGATTTTAACCGGCACAATAAGCTCAAGCTGGACCGCAGGCTGAACGTCCTTTTGTATCTCAATCAAGATTGGAAGGAAGAGTATGGCGGCCATTTCGAACTCTGGAACCAAGAGATGACGGCGCCGGTTCGCAAGATTCTCCCCCTTTTCAATCGGTGCGCGATGTTTAGCACGACGTCCACCTCGTACCATGGCCATCCCACTCCGCTGGCCTGCCCGCCCGACCGCACTCGAAAGTCGATTGCCATTTACTACTATTCCAACGGCCGGCCTGAGGAAGAAGCGCGGCCTGGACACAACACGCTGTTTCAGGAACGAGAGGGTGCGTCTAAGTTCGGTTTGGGTAGCGTGAAGAAGATCATCCGCGCGGTCACGCCGCCAATGTTGAAGCATTGAGCCGCACGTGTCATGCAAGCGCATTACTTTTTAAGAAGGGAAGAGTGTAAACCATGATAGATGTGGTCAAGCGTCATCTCGGCGAGATGGCTGCGTATCCCCTCGGATATATGTCACAGCGCGCGAGGGTCAAGCGTCAGGGCGGTTTCCGCGAAAAGGAAGCCTATGGGCTGATATCGAGGCCCAACTACGCGTATGGAATTCTACGGGCCGCGGATCTCGCTCGCTTTCTCGGCAAGCGAGCGGTAACCGTCTGCGAATTCGGCGTCGCGACTGGCGATGGCCTGATGAACATGGTGGAACTCGCCGACCAGGTCCGGAAAGAAACCGGTGTGGAAGTGCGGGTTGTCGGATTGGACACGGGTGAGGGCTTGCCGGCCGTCGAGGACTACCGGGATCATCCCGAGCTTTGGTCCACGGGAGACTTCGCGATGACGAACAAGGAGGAGTTGCGGAAACGCGTCGCGGGAAGAGCGGAGCTCATCTTCGGTGATATTAAAGACACGGTGGACGGATTCGTCGACAGTCTCGATGAATCGGCCCCTCTTGGCTTTGTTGCGATTGACGTGGATATTTATAGCGGGACTAAGAGCGCCCTTCGAGCGCTCACCGGCCGCCCTGAACTGTATACGCCGGCCATCAGCATGTACTTCGATGATGTCCGCTTCTTCTTCGCGAACCGGTGGTGCGGCGAGTTGCGGGCTATCGAAGAGTTTAACGAGGAGAACTCCATGCGTAAGATCGATGAGGACCGCAGTCTCGGCCATCGGCCTTCTCGTACCGACCCCTGGTACGGTTCCATGTTCGTGGGCCATATCCTGGATCACGAAACCAGGCGCAAGCCGCGGAGCCGGGAAGGGCTATCGATCCAGGAACACTACTCTTTCATGAAAGCGTCCTCGCTGTTTTAGCCA